>ENA-UPSB01001375-UPSB01001375.1-bioreactor-metagenome-genome-assembly--contig:-NODE-1375-length-29023-cov-4.749586_pt1 | contig 29023 bp, 30 predicted proteins | sample MGYA00238182_ERZ773286 | MGnify/ENA primary metagenome ERZ773286 (study PRJEB29026, sample SAMN07631240) | bioreactor metagenome | isolation source: Switchgrass digestor | place: USA: Dartmouth...
AGGTCTACGCCTTTCCTCCATGTCTTGCCATACACCAATAGTGGAACGTACTCTCTTGAATGATCAGTACTCGCTGTTGTTGGATCACAACCGTGATCAGAAGTAATTATTAATATATCTTCTTGTTTCAGCACAGCTAGAATTTCGGGAATTCTCGAATCGAATTCTTCCAAAGCTTGGGCGTATCCTTCAACATTATTTCTATGGCCATAAAGCGTATCGAAATCTACTAAGTTAGCAAAAATCATACCGGGAAAATCTTTTTCAATATATCCAATAACCTTATCAACAACGTCCATATTGTTTTTAGCAAGAGTATATTCGCTGATTCCTTGACCTGCGAAAATATCATTAATTTTTCCAACTGCCGCAACAGTAAGTTTTTTTTCAACAATATTATCCAGTACCGTTTTCGCTATAGGCTTAATCGAAAAATCATGCCTGTTGGCAGTTCTTCTAAAGTTACCAACACTCCCTACGAATGGCCGCGCTATAACTCGGGAAACCATAAGTTCACCGATAAGCATTTCGCGAGCAATTTTACAAATATTATACAATTCTTCCAACGGAATTATTTCTTCATGAGCGGCAATCTGGAATACTGAATCGGCAGAGGTGTATACAATGGGACTTCCAGTCCTAATATGTTCAGCACCTAAGCGTTCAATAATTTCCGTTCCGGAAGCAACTTCATTACCTAACACTTTCCGCCCAATTCTCTTTTCAAACTCTTCAATAAAATTCTGGGGAAAACCATTCGGAAAAGTGGGAAAACTTTTGTCCAGGATAATTCCGGCTAATTCCCAATGACCGGTAGTGGTATCTTTACCTTTTGAGGCCTCTTGCATTTTTCCAAAATTCGCTTCCGGTTTGGGCGCGGCAGAAAGAAAAGGAATATCTGTAATATTGGCCAAGCCTAAACTAATCAAATTAGGAACTTTTATTCCGCCAATTTTTTGAGAAACATTACCTAAAGTATTGCTACCTTGATCTCCATATTCGAAGGCGTCGGGCATCTCGCCAATCCCTACACCATCCATGACTATAACAATAGCCCTCTTATTCATTATTAATTATCCTCCTATCCCGGGGATGTGCTTTGCGAAACACTTCCAAAATCCTCTTCCGTGAAAGATGGGTGTAGATTTGAGTGGTTGAAATATCCGAATGTCCTAACATTTCTTGAACTGCCCGTAAATCAGCGTCGTTATCAAGCAAATGAGTAGCAAAACTATGTCTAAAAATATGGGGATAAATATTGATTTCTATGCCATTAGTTTTAGCCCAGTTTTTTAAAATTAACCAGATACCTTGTCTGGTTAATTTTTTTCCGTGGGCATTTAAAAATAGAATATCTTTATTTTTAGTACTCAGTTCATTTTTTTTTGATAACAAGTAAGGTCTTGCCAAAGCCAAATATTTTTGAATAGCCTGAATTGCCAACTCACCTAAAGGTACTATTCTTTCTTTATTACCCTTACCTTTGCAGCGTATATAACCTAAATCAAAGGATATATCATTTATGCTCAGATTAATTAATTCCGATACTCTTAAGCCACAGCCATATAAAACTTCTAGTATAGCTTGATTTCTTATATCCAATATTTCATTTTCGTTTTTACTGTTTAAGACCTCATTTAAAATTTCCTGCGTTAAAAACTGTGGTAATTTTTGTTCTAATTTAGGAGTGGCAATAAAAACAGTGGGATCATTGCTCAACTTGTCTTCTCGTAAAAGAAAACCATAAAAACTTCTTATGGCGGCCAAATAGCGAGCCAAACTAGCACTAGATTTACCTTTGTTTTTCTCCTCAGATAAAAAAGCTAAAATATCTGACGGCGTACAATTATCTACAAATTTACATTTGTTCTCAAGAAAATCACAAAATTTATGTAAATCTCTAATATAATTTGTGCAAGTATTTTCCGATAGCCCCCGTTCAACTTTTAAATGGAATACATAATCGTCAAACCAATCTTTAACTGTATTTCCGGTATGGTTCATATTAGACCTCCTCTTATGTTTTAAAACTTCTACATGAGGAGGATTTTTCCTTTATTATATTATCTAATAAAGATTAACTATTAATTAAAAACCTAAAAACTTAACACCAACTATTGAAAAGTAACCTTGTAATACTCCGGCGCTTACAACACCTAATGATATTAAGGACGAAGCAAAACAATAGTGAACAAAGTCTCTTTTCAATTGGTGCCCGTTGAACTTACCTTGTAACAGCAGGAAAGAGAAAATCGTTGCCAGCCCCGCTGCTAAGAGTAAGCAAGGAATTGCTAAAATTGAAGGTATGAATATAGTAAATAAAACAAGTCCAATACCCAATAGTTTTTTCGTATGGACGATAAAAGCAATCGTAAATCCTAAAACAAATCCTCTAGTAAATACAATTAGATAAATTAGCGGGGTCCCGATCACCGTCAGCCCGAGTAACCAAATACCGGCCATCATTATAAAGTTATTTTTTGCCATCTGCCTCAAAAAGTCAGTATCTATGCTCTCCGGCTGTTGTTGAAGCAACTTATTAAAAAACTCTGTTAATTGGAGGGATTTCTCAGCCCCGAGTGCACCTACGCCAAAGGCTCCAAAAATAATACCGGCAAAATAAACACAAACCAAGGTCAAATATATAACCCAATACTGTTTTATATGACTAACCAAAACATTTTTCATGGAATATTCCCCCTGAGCAGACTTGTCCTCAGTGAATAATATTCCATGATTTACAAAACTATGTATTCGCTTTAGGAAACGAAGAAATTATTTAAAAAATTAATTTGTTTTCAGAATTTTGTTGGCTAACAAAATTCCGAGCGATGATTTGGCATCCTGGATTTGGCCATTTATAGACATCTCCACCGCGTCTTGCCAAGGAAGTTTAACAACTTTTATAAATTCGTCTTCATCGGCAACAAGCGGTGACCAAATGAGATCCCGGGCCAAGTATAAATAAATGATTTCATCGACAAATCCAGGAGAAGTATTAAATGCTCCCAAAAAAGTCATAGCACCTTGATATCCTGTTTCTTCTCTCAATTCCCTAATAGCACAGTTTATAGGCTCCTCGTTTTTATCAATTTTTCCGGCAGGTATTTCTAAAGTCTCTTTAGCTAAAGCATAGCGGTATTGTCGTACCATTAGAAGCATGTTGTCCACTATTGCGACTATGCCAACAGCGCCGGGATGTCTTACGACTTCTCTTGTACTCTCCCTACCATTCGGAAGTAAAACAGTATCCCTTTCTACTTTAATAATTTTCCCTTCGAAAATGACTTCTTTTTTTATACATTTTTCTTCAAATTTACTCATATATGTCCTCCCCAAAAATTTATAACATTTATCCATTATTCTTTCTCACAAAATCATAAAGAATATCAAAATCAATATATATTGTAGCTAAGGGGGAATTTTTATGTCCATTAAAAGTAAACAAGAGTTTACAAATTATTTCGTTACCCTTACTACAATTATTTTTGCTATCACATCCCTCATTACAATATACATTTCAATTTCGGCAATGAAAGAGAAAAGAGAGTCATTAAGACCTTATATCACTTTTGTTAAATCCCCTATTGTAACTATAAGTCATAATGATGATTACGAATTAATATTTGTATTTACTTTAGGAAATGTCGGGCAGCATCCCGTTGCAGCTTTACACATTCAGACAATCATAATAGATACCAAACTCGATAAAGAACCATTACATACCGACCAATTTACATTCCTAAACAATATAACTCAAAACGATACAAAAGAGTTAAAAATAATAATCGAAGATATAGATAAAAGTGCTATCAAAGAACATTATATTGTTATGAACTTGAAATACAATGACCCTATATTTGAAAAAACCCATGAACAAATATATTATTTAAAGTGGTATGGAATAGAAAATGGATTACCTCAACAAATTTATCATGCTTCGAAAGAAGATAAAGATAAGATCGTAAATTATCTAAAAAAATTATAGTAACCTTCATTCATTTTGGAATAAAGGTTACTATAATAATTCAGTACTTTATTTTTCTAATTTTATAATTTCTCGGCTATTCTTAATTTATCAGCCACCATTGCAATGAACTCTGAATTGGTTGGCTTTCCTCTGTCAACATTGATCGTATAGCCAAAAAATTTATTCATAAATTCAATATTTCCTCTATCCCAAGCTAATTCAATAGCGTGCCGTATCGCTCGTTCGACTCTGCTTGGTGTTGTAGTATATTTCTTGGCTATCATCGGATATAATTCTTTCGTAACCGCTCCAAGCAATGAAACATCATTAATAACAAAAACTATTGCATCTCTTAGATATTGATATCCTTTCACATGAGCTGGAACTCCCATTTGCTGTATCATCTTGGTGACTTCAATTTCAATTGATTTCGGGTTTGAATTTTTTACTACATTAGTTTGCTCAGTGTTATATATATATGATGATACATTGTTAGTGGTTGGAACAATATCATCTGCTCCCACCAATTGTCTGATTCTTTTACCCAATGTATTTAAATCGAAAGGTTTTAATATAAAATAATCAGCTCCTAATTGTACTGCACGCTGGGTCATACTTTCCTGGCCAAATGAAGTAAGTATTATAACCTTCGGCTTATGCTTTATTCCCTCGAGTTTTTCCAATACACCAAGTCCATCAAGATGAGGCATAATAATATCTAGAACAACAACATCGGGTTCTTCTTTTTTTATCATATCCAAAGCATCATTACCATTATAAGCCACTCCGGAAAGTACCATATCTTTTTGGCTTTTGATATATTCCCTAAGTATTTGGATAAAGTCTCTATTGTCATCTGCTAACAATACCCGAATCAACTGTAATTTGCCTCCTACTCAAGGAAATTTTGGTTAATCATTCAATCTTAGTATTCTTCGACAATATTTATTTAAATCCTTCTTTAGAAATAAAAATATTTTTTGTATAAAGAGAAACTGCCTTTAGAGGCAGTTTCTTGGTTTATAATACCTGATTCTTCTATCATTTTTTCTATAAATATACCGTATCCTCTGGTAGAATCGTTAACAAATACATGGGTTATAGCTCCTACAAGTTTCCCATTTTGAACTATTGGACTTCCGCTCATGCCTTGAACAATTCCTCCGGTTACTTCAAGAAGCTTAGGGTCCGTTATTTTAATAATCATATTTTTATTATCATTTCTGTAAGGCATTATTTTTTCGATATTAACTTCAAATTCTTGAATTTTGTTATCTTTTATTACAGTGTAAATTTTTGCTTTACCTGTTTTGATTTCATTTTTCCAGGCAATCGGTATAGGTCCAGTGAAGAAAGGGTTATTAATCTGTTTGTCAAAAAAACCAAAAATTCCACTGCTGCTATTATTGGTTATTCTTCCCAAAAAGCTGGATTCCACCAAGAAGCTTCCTATCTTTTCTCCTGGATCTCCTTTTTTACCCTTTTCAATACCATAAATTGTTGATTCTAATATTTTACCATCATTTACTTCAATTTCTTTGTTGGTATCGACGTCAGTAATAACATGACCTAATGCTCCGAATATTTTTGTTTGAGGTTCAATAAATGTCAATGTCCCAACCCCGGCAGCTTCATCTCTAATATACAAACCAATCCGGTATCTACGGGTTTCAGTACAATATATTGGTTCGATGGTTTTTTCTAGGATTTCCTTCTTCCTCTGTATTTCTATCACGATTTTTTTGTTTTCTTGACAGCTCTTATTTATTTCTTGAGCTACCTGAAAATCACTTAAAGCTTTCTTACCGTTAACTGACAAAATAGTATCGCCGATAACAATACCAGCTTCTTTAGCCGGAAATACTTCCTTTCCTTTTTCGTCGATAATTGGAGCATATCCTACGACCAATACTCCTTTGGTTTGCAAAGTAACTCCGATTGAATGTCCACCGGGAATTACAAGAATATTGGGCTTAGAAATATCTTTTTGGGAGGAGCCGGCAAAACCAAGAAAACTATAAACACTACTATTAATTTGAGTCCGATCTCTAAAAATGTTTATTGTTAATATATCTTGATCCGGAATATCTTTTTTAGCTGCCAACTGAAAACCAAAGGTGATAACTATAAGAAATCCAAAGAGCAAGAGTAATTTTACCGACTTCTTTATCATATTTCCCTCCAGCTTTTCAACCTCCTCATCTATTTGAAAAAACCATAAAAAAATGTCTGCAGTTATAAACTCTCCATAAAGTTAATTTTTCATCCTATAAAATCTTTTCTAGTATTCCTTATAAATCAATTGAAGGCAATAAAATATCAATAATAAAATATTTTTAACTATTTTTTAAATAATATCCGAAAATCATTTAAAAAATAAAAAATCAGCAGTTTTTGCTGCTGATTTTAATGAATTATATTTTAGCGTTTTGAATTCCTCGCATGATGCCAAAGTTCTTGCGCCAATCCCAATGCTGCTTTATCTCCTCCGCCAAGCATTCTGCTTATTTCTAGGATTCTTTCCGACTCATTTAATAAAGTTACTCGGGTAAGAGTCCTATCGTTGATTATTTCTTTCTTGATTCCATAGTGCTGATCAGCGTATGCGGCAATTGAAGCTGAATGAGTTATGCATATAACTTGCCTGTTTTCGGCAATTTTGGCCAATTTTTCAGCTACTTTGTTTACAGTTTGACCTCCGATCCCACTATCGACTTCATCAAAAACAAATGTATCGACCGTTTCAACTTTAGAAAGTAAACTTTTAAAGGCTAGCATCAGCCGTGCCATCTCTCCTCCTGAAGCAACTTTAATCAGGGGTTTAGCAGGCTCGCCAACATTTGCTGTGAAATAAAACTCAATTTGTTCGGCACCCTCCGGAGAAGGATCTTTAATAGGAGTAAAAACAATTTCTACTCTAGCATCCTTTAACCCTAAATCTTGCAGTTCTAAAGCCAATCCTTTTTCGATTTTTTCAGCCTGAATTCCTCTACTTAAACTCAAAGCTTCAGCACAGTTACTGTATTCATTAAAAGCGTCTTTTTTCTCGCGTTTGATGTTTTCTTTTTCTTCCTGGAGGTGTATTAATTCCTCAAGTTCTTTTTCCATTTCGGCTTTTTTTTCTAAAACCGCATCTATGTCAAATGCATATTTTTTCAGTTTATGTAGCTCAATAAGCCTAGCTTCAATCTGGTTTAATCTTTCAGGTTGGAAATCAAGTTTTTCTTTGTATAACCTAAGTTTATCAACAAAATCTTCCAGTTGATAATATATATCGTTCAATTGTTGGCACAGGAGCTCAATTTCAGCATCTAAAAGACTTAATTCTTCCATATTGCGGATTGCGGCACCGATTAAATCAAAAGCGGACATGCCCGAAATCCCTTCTGCACCGTTATATAATTCTTCATAAGTTTCATTTACTAGGTTAACAATTTTTTCAGCATTCTGCAGAAGTTTTTTTTCCTTCTCTAACATGCTTTCTTCTCCAGGAATGGGCGATATTCTTTCTATTTCTTCAATTTGGTAACGTAATATTTCCGCTCTTCTGTCTCTGTCACGTTCTGTTAATAAAAGTTCCCTTTCTTTGGCCAAAACACTACGGTATTTTTGAGCTGTTGCTTTCACTTTTTCCAATAAGGCCAAATGTTCTTCGCCACCAAAACTATCTAACAATTCTCGGTGAGTATCTGTTACAAGTAAAGACTGATGATCCATTTGCCCATGAATATCCACTAAACCTTCGCAGAAAGTACGATATAAAGATAACGGAACGGCTCTGCCCTGTACTCTACATATATTTCTGCCGTTGATATTTATCTCTCTATATAAGAACAACATCCCGTCTTCAAAGGGATACCCCTCTTCTTTTAAAAAATTAACGATATTGGGAGGCAGGGAGGTAAAAACCCCTTCAATTACAGCCTTTTCTTTACCATGACGAATTAAATCATTACTGGCTCTTCCTCCAAGTAAAATACCCAAAGCATCAACCAACATCGACTTTCCAGCGCCCGTTTCACCGGTAAAGACGGTAAGACCTCTTTCAAAATATAAATTAACGTCTTGCATCAGTCCAAAATCTTTGATATGTAACTCCAATAACATAATCCGAACATCCCTCCCCGTTCCTAAATTTTAAGAAAATACTACGACATTTGTTGGAATTTGGTTAAAATGGCATTAACTTTGTTCTTGGGCTTAACCAATACAAAGATAGTATCGTCACCGGCCACTGTACCAATTATCTCTTTTATACCACTGTTATCGATAAGTGAAGCTAGAGCTTGAGCATTACCTGGAATTGTTTTTACAGCAATTATGTTTTCGCTGCTGTCAACAGAAACCACCACATCTTTCCATAGACGCTTCAATCGTTCCTGATTTCCGGCATAGTTCATTTCCCCTTGAAGAGCATAACGATATTCATCGTTACTACCGGCAATTTTCACTAAACCCATTTCTTTAATATCCCTTGAAACAGTAGCTTGGGTAACATTAAATCCTTCTTGAATCAATCTTGAAACAAGTTCTTCTTGAGTCCTTATATGTTCATTCGTTATTAATTCCTGTATTTTTTTCTGCCTTCGAGCTTTCATCCACTGTCCTCCTTGTTTTCTGAATAATGATCCAGTAAGGAGATGTTTCACCCTGATTAAGATAATTACCCTGAAGAACGCAAAAATCCTTCTTCGGTATTTTGGAAACAAAATCTAAAAGTGCCTGGGATTCCTTCAGACCGCCTTCGTGCCCTCTATATACAACAATTGTTATAACACCGTTGTAAGTCAGTAACTCTAGGGCTCCTTCTAACGCTTTGATGGTCGTTTCAGGAGTTGTAACAATCTTATTGGCGCTGCCAGGCAAATACCCTAAATTGAACATCACTGCTTTAACTCCGATGGGTACATGTTTAAGAATATTGCTATGGTTGTCATGCAGTAACTCAACATTTGACAGCATATTATATTTTCTTAACAATTCTCTCGTGGCTTCGATGGCTTGTTCTTGGACATCAAAAGCGTATACTTTTCCTTTAGCACCGACACATTGAGCCAAAAATAAAGTATCTCTGCCTAATCCGGCAGTCGCATCAACGACAATATCCCCTTGAGCAATTACTTTCTTTAAATAATCCTTGATCACAAATTGTACATCCTGTATTCCTCTGTTCATATTAACGATCCCTTAATTTTTCTCGTACTACATTTGGAAAACTTCTACCTCTTAAACGGATAAACTTTGCTTTGATTGGTGCCTTCATAATCCTGACAGTATCCCCGGGTTTTAACATGATGATATGTTTTCCGTCAAAGGTAACCCGACAAGTGCTTCCTGTGGTCAACGAAACATCCACAAGCTCATTGTGTGAAATAACCAAAGGCCTGGCAGTTAATGCATGTGGAGCAATAAAAGTGATAAGCATTGCTTCAACTTCTGGGCTTACTATAGGTCCCCCTGCTGAAAGGGAATAAGCTGTCGAACCGGTAGGTGTGGCAACAATAAGTCCATCAGCTGCAGGACTCAGAATCGGGTCACCTGAAAGTTTCACTTGTAAGGTAATTAATGAATCCGTGCTTTCCCGCAAAAACACTACATCGTTCAATACAAGATAACTGAAAGACTTTTCTGAATTTTCCATAGAAGCAATCATCATTAATCTTTCTTCAAGAACATATTGTTTATTTATAACTTTCTCTAAAGCGCTATATAATTCCCCTCGCTCAACCTCACATAAAAAACCCAAACGACCATAGTTAACGCCAAGAACCGGTATGTCATAAGGTGCAGCTTCTCTAGCAGCCTCTAAGACGGTTCCATCCCCTCCCAATGAAACTATAAAGTCCATTTTAGGAGGACTTTCAATCGACCACTCGGATATTGCTTGCCAGCCATGAGTATTAAACCAATCAACCAGTTGAGGAACCAAGATTTCGGTATTGTTTTTGGAACGGTTTATCCATAGGCCAACTCTTTGGTACATATCCTCACTCCGTTTCCAACTGAGCTTGCTGAACCAATAAAGGAACTTTAGAAAACCAGTCAACGGAATTTTTTTCGGAAGGCATGGTTTTTTTCAGCCAGAGTAAAAATTCAATATTACCTTCCGGCCCCCGAATTGGGGAAAAATCCAAACCAATAATTGAAAAGCCTGAGTTTTCAGCAGCTTGTAAAACCGTATACAGTACCGATTCATGCACTTCAGGATCTCTTACTACGCCATTTTTCCCTACTTTTTCCTTTCCGGCTTCAAATTGAGGTTTGATTAAAGCGATAATCTGACCGTTTTCTTTTATAATCTTTTGCATAGCCGGAAATATTTTAGTAACGGAAATAAAAGAAACATCACAAACGATAAAATCGACCTTCTCCGGTATTATTGTTTCATCTAAATACCGAGCATTTGTCCTTTCAAGACAAATAACCCTTTCGTCTTTTCTTAACGTCCAATGAAGCTGGCCGTAGCCAACATCAACTGCATATACTTTTGCAGCCCCATTTTTTAAGACGCAGTCAGTAAAACCGCCTGTAGAAGAGCCGATGTCAACAACCACTTTATCTTTAAAATCAAGCTGAAACACTTCGATAGCTTTTGCCAGTTTTAACCCTCCACGGGAAACAAATGGGTTAGCCTCTCCTTTTACTATAATTTCTATATCTTCATCAAGCATTAGCCCGGGTTTATCAAGACGGAGGTTATTGTTGTAAACTTTACCGGACAGTATTAAGGCCTTGGCTTTTTCCCGACTCTCAACCAATCCTTTCCGAACAAGTAAAACATCTAAGCGCATTTTGTTTTTCATTATTTGATAGCCTCTCTAAGTTATTTTAACAACTTTTCCGATAGAGCAATTATATTGTCGACAGTTAAACCGTACTCTTGGTAGAGTATCGGAATCGGTCCGTGTTCCACATAATTATTATATCCTATCCTTCCCACCAGAACATCATTTACATTTTCATCGTTCAGAATTTCTAATACCGCGCTTCCCATACCACCGGCTAAAACGTGGTCTTCGACAGTTATTACTCTGTGAGTTTGTCTTACTTGTCTAATTATTAAATCTTTATCAATCGGATTAATAAACCTTAGGTTAATAACTCCGGCTTTAATTCCTTTTTGCTGCAATTTTTTTGCGGTTTCCAAACATAAATAAACCACAGGACCGAAGCCTATAAGCGTTATGTCTTCGCCTTCTTCAAGCAGTTCTGCTTTGCCTTTTGGCAAAATTTGGGGTTCTTTGTCAATTGGGACTCCGAAGCCCACAGAACGGGGATACCGTACAGCAACTGGATTATCATAGGTAAACGCGGAATAAATCATGTTCCTTAATTCATTCTCATCTTTAGGAGCCATTATGGTTAGGTTAGGAATGGTTCTAAAAAATGCAATGTCAAAGATTCCATGATGAGTAGGTCCATCTTCTCCCACTATTCCTGCTCTATCTACAGCAAGCACTACCTTAGCATTCTGCAAACAAATATCATGCAATACCTGATCGTAAGCCCGTTGATAAAAAGTTGAGTATAAAGAGACAACCGGTTTTAAGCCGGCTAAAGCCAGAGCGCCGGCAAAGGTAACTGCATGGGGTTCAGCGATGCCAACATCAAAATATCTGTCTGGATACATTTTTCCAAATTGACTTAATCCCGTTCCTGTTCCCATTGCTGCAGTAACAGCCACTATTTTATCGTCTTCTTTGGCTATTTCACATATAGTATCTCCAAAAATTTGAGTGTAAGTTGGTGGGCTATCTTTTTTGATTATTATTCCAGTTTCTTTTTGGAAAGGTCCTACACCATGAAATATATCCGGTTTTTTTCTGGCAGGTTCATAGCCTTTTCCCTTACAAGTCACTACATGAACCAATACAGGACCTTTTTTTTGTTTGGCCTGTTGAAATACCGTTTCTAAAGCGGGAATATCGTGCCCGTTTATCGGGCCCAGATAAGTAAGACCAAGCTCTTCAAACAATAAACCCGGAACTAAAAAATATTTTATCCCGTCTTTTGCTTTTTCAGCCGCTTTTGCCACCGACGAACCGATACCTGGAATATTTCTTAAGAATTTTTCCAGGTCTCTTTTCTTTTTGTCATAAAAAGAAGATGTTCTAATTCTGTTTAGGTATGATGACATTGCCCCAACATGAGCGGAAATAAACATCTCATTATCATTTAGAACGACAATTAAATCTGTATCGCTATTCCCGGCATGATTTAAAGCTTCATAGGCCATCCCACCGCTCATTGAACCATCACCGATGACGGCAACCACATTGAAGTTTTCTTTATTAATATCTCGCGCTTTAGCGAAACCTAATGCCGCAGATATAGATGTACTGGCATGTCCTGTATTGAAACAATCATATATACTTTCTTCCCTTTTCGGGAACCCGGCTAACCCTTTGTACTGTCTCAAAGTTGTAAAATCTTTTCTTCGGTTAGTAAGTAATTTATGTACATAGGATTGATGTCCTACATCCCATATGATTTTGTCTTCAGGGCAATTAAAGGATCTATGCAAGGCTATAGTGAGTTCAACTACTCCCAAATTGGACGCAAGATGACCTCCGTTTTTGGAAACTACTTCCACTAACTCTTCACGGATTTCATCGGCAAGTTTTGTAAGTTCATTATAATTTAGCTTTTTTAGATCGGCAGGAAAATTTACTCTATCTAGCAAAGACAAGTTACTTCCTCCATTCTTACGTTATCTGAATTATAATAGCTAAAACATCAACCCGACTAAGCATCCTAGTATAGCTCCGCCAAAAACTTCGAACGGAGTATGACCTATCAGTTCTTTTAATCTTTCTTGCTGAAGGTTTCCTGCCAGACGATCTGCCTGAAGCTGCCTGGCCCACTCTATTAAATAATTAATAACTCTGGCATGATTTCCTGTTGCTCTGCGCACACCGGCTGCATCATACATTACAATCATAGCTAAAGCAACCGCAACTGCAAACGTCGATGAATTTAAGCCTTCTGATTTACCAATGCTTACAGCTAACGCGCAAACTATGGCCGTATGCGAGCTAGGAAACCCCCCTGAACCAATTAATAAATCAAAATTCCATTTGCCTTCGACCAAAAAGTTTATAATAATTTTCGCAGCTTGAGCTAAAAACCAGGCCAACAAAGAAGCCCATAAAATCCTATTTTCCATAAGAGCCAATAATTCTGTCATTTACTACCTTCCTTGATAATGACAATAGTATTGATTTTTATATAATTTTAAGATTAACGGTAAAATTGTTTTTTACTAAAAAATCTTTTAATGTTTTCTTTCCGCAATGAAATCAGCCAATGATTTTAAAAATGCCGCTTTAGCTCCAAATGTTTGAATAGCTTTTTTGGCTGAATCAATTGTCTCTTGTAACTTTGTATTTGCTCCTTCTAAGCCAAGCAGATAGGGAAAGGTCGTTTTATTTAGTCTCTCGTCGGATCCGTTTGGTTTGCCTAGTATAGCACTATCCCCTATAACATCTAATATATCGTCTCGAATTTGAAAAGCCAATCCAATATCAGCAGCATAACGAGTAACTATCTCGATCTCTGTTTCCGTACCTCCGCCCAATATTGCTCCCAAACGAGCTGCAGCTATCAAAAGCGCTCCTGTCTTTAAGTTATGAATCTTTTCAATATCCGAAACAGAATTTGTTTCCTGGCTGTTGAACGTATCAAGGACCTGACCGCCGACCATTCCTTTATAACCAGCCGCTGAAGCCACTTCTCTTATTACGCGAAGTTGTCTTTCGGCAGGAATTGGCAGCGGTTGCGCCAATAGTTCAAAGGCCATGGTAAGTAAAGCATCACCCGTCAAAATTGCTATAGCTTCTCCAAACACCTTATGATTTGCTAATTTTCCCCGTCGATAATCGGCATCATCCATTGAAGGCAAGTCATCGTGAATTAAAGAATAGGTGTGAATTAGCTCCAGAGCAGCAGCTTCTCGCACAAATTCCTCAGGTCGTCCACCAACAAGTTCAACGCAAGCTAAAGCTAGCACAGGTCTTAGCCTTTTTCCGCCTCCGCTTAAAGAATAGCTCATACTGCGACAAAGTAAACTTTCTTCAAGCGGAAGAGATTCAAGGTATTTTTCAACTAAATTCAAATAATAATTGTATTGTTCTTTAAACATCCTAGTTACTCTCCAGTTTCACTTTTTCAATTACAATTTCTTCAAATCCGTCATCCTCTAATAAAATTTTTACCTTTGCTTCGGCCGAATCTAAAAGTTTATTGCAATGTCTTACTAAACATATTCCTTCTTCGAAAAGTTTTAAAGCTTCTTCTAAAGTAGTTGTATTTTGATTTAACTGATTGACTATCTGTTCCAATCTTTCAAGTCCTTTTTCAAAAGTAATATTTTCCAGTTGATTAACCTTTATTTCCATTTAGATTGTCTTCACTCACTTTCCTAACTTTACAATCCACAACACCGTCTTTAAATTTTAAAAACAACTCATCTCCTACTGATACTTTATTTACAGAATCAATTAAATCGCCGGTCTGTCTGAATGCTAAAACATATCCCCTGCTAAGAGTATTTAGAGGGCTAAGCAAGTTCAATTCTGAGCTTAACAGTTTAAGTATACCACCTCTATCGGCTATAAACCCAGCCAGACTCTGCTGAAGCCTATAGGCAATATCGTCCAAATTCTGTCTGTACTGTACAATACGCCATGCTGTTTGAGCCAGTTTTTGGTCGGCTCTGAACTCTTGTATCTGCTGCTTTTTTGTAAGCAATAAATTCTTTATCAGACCATTTAGTTTTTCTTCATAATAATAAACCGAAATCTTTAAATCTCTTAATAATGGAAAGGCCAGCTCAGCGGCAGCTGATGGAGTAGGAGCCCTGAGGTCGGCTACGAAGTCCGCTATAGTATAATCAATTTCGTGCCCTACAGCGGAGATGATCGGAATATTAGAGTTGGCAATTGCCCTAGCTACCACTTCCGTATTAAAAGGTGCCAGTTCTTCAATAGAACCTCCTCCCCGTCCTAGTATTATAAGATCAACGTCCTCCAACTCATTAGCTTTACCAATAGCCTTTGCTATTTCTTCCGCTGCAGCCTCTCCCTGCACTGACGAAGGAACAATAATTATGGGTATTTGAGGATTTCTCCTTTTTGCAATATTTAATATGTCTTTAAGAGCGGCACCTGAAAGACTGGTTACAATGGCTATCTTACGCGGGTATTTAGGAATTGGCTTCTTTTTTTCAGGCGCAAACAAACCTTCCTTTGCCAGTTTGTTTTTCAGTTGTTCGAATGCAATATAAGCAGCGCCTATTCCAACTGGAAACATTTCTTCGGCATATAGTTGAATATTGCCTTCCCGTTCATAGAGTCTTATGCTGCCCTTGATTATAACTTTCATCCCATTTTGAGGCTCAAATTGTACATAATAGGTTCTGGTTTTAAACATTACGACGCGCAGACTTGAGTTATCATCCTTCAAAGTAAAATACCAATGTCCTGAGGGAATATGGTCCTTAAAATTAGAAATCTCTCCGGTAATCCAGCAGTTCCAAAAATTGTAGTTTTTCTTTAACATTTCATTAATTTCCTGATTTATTTCTGTTACCGAGAAAATTCTATCGGACATCATATTTCCTTTCCCCCACATACATGGACAAATATCGCTTATATTGTAAAACCAAATATTGGCGAAAAACCCTGTACAATTTCGTAGTACAGGGTCCATTTGTTTTTTCTGCGCAGTCACAAAATGTTTTTGCGTAAGAGAATATAAGTAGTTACTCCCGTAATCGCCGCAATTATAGAGATTACAATTATAAAGCCATAGGGATTTGACACTCCAAAAGGTACGTTTACATTCATCCCCCAAAAACTTGCAATCATCGTCGGTATTGCCAAAATAATAGTCATAGCGGTTAAGAATTTCATTACCATGTTTAGATTGTTTGAAATAATTGAGGCAAAGGTTTCGGCCATTCCTGACAGAATTCTACTGTACATCTCTACCATTTGAATAGCCTGGTTATTCTCTATAATTACGTCTTCCAGCAAGTCTTCATCTTCTTCATATATTTGAATTAGATGGCGAAATTGATTACTAGAACGAATACGTAGCAATCTATCCATTACAATACCGTTTGCACGAAGAGAAAATGTAAAATAAGTTAAAGCTTGTTGCAGATCCATTAATACGAATAATTCTTTATTTTTCATTGAAAGTCTAAGATCTGCTTCAATCTGTTCACTTAACCTGCTTATCTGCCGCAAATATCTCAGATAATAAGTAGCGGATTTATATAAAATTTGGAAAAGAAACCTGGTTTTTTTAGCCGTATTGAAAAAGCGTTTATTATATTCATTGAATTCAAGAACTACAGGATTATTCTCTAGACACACAGTAATCAAATTTTGTGGAGTTATAACAATTCCCAAAGGCAAAGTATCATAACTGGTCTCGCTAAGCATAACCGGAATGCTAATCAGTATTAAAGCAAAATCATCCTCAATCTCGATACGCGGCCTTTCTTCTTCATCCAGAGCGGCCTTTAAGAAATCTATGGGCGTATTGGTTTTTTCGGCTATCAAAACCAGTTCTTCATTAGTAGGGTTTACTAAATTAATCCAGCTGTTTCTGACAATTTGTTCAATCGGTAATTCTTGATAGTTAATGCCGTCATTTTTGCAGATTCTGAGCACAACTTCCCCCCCATTAGCTTGCGGCGAAGGTCTCAGAATCTTAATATTATCAGAATCTAACTATTAGAAAAAAATAAATAATATAGAATAGCAATCATTCACTAAAGATTTGAGAAAACAAGACCTTCGACCGCAGGATTATTAATGCGAATAAATTTTTTCCGTTAGAACTGTCTCCGTCCAGTTTTCTCACCTTCTTCCATAATGAATAATTGATCATTCCAAGATAACAAACCTATTTAAGAATATACTCTGAGATAATAAATAAGTCAAACATTATATTTTTCTTTATACTTTTAGTCTAAATGTTCGTTAATAGTAATTTTTAAAATCAAAATAAAGAAGAGATTTATCCTCTGGAAAGAAATAAATCTCTTCTTGGAATTGCCTAAATCAAATTTACTTCATTTGTTTTTATCATTTGTTTTTCAGATATTCGTTAATCGATGCAGCAGCAACTTTACCTGCTCCCATCGCAAGAATTACTGTGGCTGCACCGGTAACGATATCGCCGCCTGCATATACACCTGGAATCGAGGTTTCCATGGTTTTTTCATCTACGATAATATTACCCCATTTATTTAGCGCAAGTCCAGGTGTAGTTGAAGTAACAAGCGGATTGGGGCCTTGTCCAATTGACACTACCACAGTCTGAACAGGAATCTCAAATTCTGAACCTTCGATAGGAACCGGCCGACGGCGACCGGAAGAATCCGGCTCTCCAAGCTCATACCTAAGACAAGTCATGCTTTTTACATTGCCGTTTTCGTCGCCGTTTATTCGAACCGGATTGGTCAGAATTTTGAATTGTATTCCTTCTTCAAGGGCATGATGAACTTCTTCAGCCCGCGCCGGTAACTCGTTCATCGAACGTCTATAAACTATATATACATCTTTTGCTCCAAGGCGCAAAGCAGTTCTTGCTGCATCCATCGCTACGTTACCGCCGCCAATAACGGCAACTTGATCTCCGACTTTAATTGGTGTAGCACTGTTTGGGAAATCATACGCTTTCATTAGATTGGATCTTGTGAGAAATTCATTCGCGGAATATACCCCATTTAAATTTTCTCCTGGAATATTCATAAAATTAGGAAGCCCTGCTCCGGTACCTATGAATACAGCGTCATAGCCGTTATCCAATAATTCCTGTACTGACGTTATTTTTCCGACTACTTGATTTACTAGTATTTCGACACCCATTTCTTTCAAATTGTTGATTTCCTTCTGTACTATTACTTTGGGCAAACGGAACTCAGGTATACCATACATTAATACACCGCCGGCTACGTGAAGAGCTTCAAACACAGTAACAGCATGTCCCAATCTGGCGAGTTCGGCGGCACAGGTTAACCCAGCGGGTCCTGCTCCGATAATAGCTACTTTTTTACCTGTAGGGCTGGGTTTTTCATAATTGGAACTACCGTGTTTCATTTCATAATCCGCTGCAAATCTTTCAAGTCGGCCAATAGCAACGGATTCCCCTTTTACTCCCAAAATACATTTGGACTCGCATTGAGTTTCTTGAGGGCATACGCGTCCGCAAATAGCAGGTAAGGTATTTTTCTGTTTAATGATTTTTGCCGCTTCCAGAAAGTTGCCCTGAGCAATTTGTTCAATAAACTGAGGGATATCTATCCCTACCGGACAACCTTCTACGCATTTTGGTTTCTTACACTGAAGGCAACGTTGAGCCTCTTGAACAGCTATTTCCTGCGGATAACCCAATGCTACTTCGTTAAAATTATTTCTTCTTACAACTGGATCCTGGCAGGGCATTTTATGTCTAGGTACTTTTAAGGCCATTTTTATTTGCCCTCCTTTTTACATTGACATTTGTAAATACTGTACGCTTCGGCTTCTTTATCCTTAAAAAATGCCGCACGTTTCATAGCAAGGTCAAAGTCCACTTTATGGGCGTCAAACTCAGGGCCGTCTACACAAGCAAACCTCGTTTCGCCGCCAACTTCTAAACGACAAGCCCCACACATTCCGGTGCCGTCAACCATTATCGGATTCATACTGACAATTGTCTTAATACCAAGGGGTCTTGTAAATTCAGCAACAGATTTCATCATAATCATTGGACCAATAGCCCAAATAATGTCTATTTTTTCGCCTTTATCCAAAACCGATTGAATTCCATGAGTAACAAAACCTTTTATTCCACAAGAACCATCATCCGTTGTAATAATTAGTTCATCACTTATGGCTCTCATTTCTTCTTCAAGGATAATCAAATTCTTGGATCTTGCTCCTATAACGGAAATCACTCTATTACCTGCCTCTTTCAAAGCACGGGCTATGGGATATACCGGAGCAACTCCGACCCCTCCACCTACACACAAAACTGTACCATAATTTTCTATTTCAGAAGGTTGTCCAAGAGGTCCAACAAAATCTATAAAAGCATCCCCTTCTTGCATCTGTGCAATCATAGCGGATGAATAACCAACTTCTTGAACAACAATAGTAATTGTACCTCTTTCCGGACTAAAATCAGCAATTGTAAGAGGTATCCGCTCGGAGTTTTCTTTCTGTCTGACAATTACAAACTCGCCAGGTTTCGCTTTCTTTGCAATGGCTGGAGCTTCAACCTCTAATAAAACAATTGCTTCTGCAAGCTGTTTCCTTTTAACTATTCTATACACTTTCTATCCTCCTCAGTTTATCATTTTTATATATTTAATTTAAAATTAACAATATTTTATTTGTAACACTGAGTACTATTAAATAGTAACTAAAATATGTAAAACATGTCAATGTAAATAAATTCAAAAAAACATAAAACCGTAATATTAACTTGAATCGATTTATTCATTTAAAAATGATTCGCGAGCAAGAAGAGCAACTCCTATGGCATTGTCCGAACTCCAGTCCGGTTCTGCCCAAAATAATTCTGCTTTAGAAGCTATTCTTCTGGCTATTTCATGTCTAATATACTTATTGGCCATTACGCCACCTACAAATAGTACTTTTGTCAATTTCGTATTTTCCAAGGCTTTTTCTAAAACTTTTATCAAAGATCTAGCTATACAACCTTCAACAGCTCTGGCTAAATCGGCAGGTCGTTTTTTTTCATCAATCAATCTTTGGACCGCACTTTCGACACCGGAAAAGCTTATCTCTGTGCCTTTTACAGCCGAAGGCAAAAGGGAAGCCGAGCCAGGGGACGCTTTTAAAGCTAATTGCTCAAGTTCTTTACCGGCAGGAAAAGAAAGACCTAAGCGCACACCGACTCTATCGATAAACTGACCGGCATGTAAATCAGTACTTCTGCCTAATATTTCCAAACAAAACTTCCCGGGGCAATTCTGTTGAACTCTCAACAATTCAGTAGTACCGCCTGAGACATGAAAAGCAAGAAACTCTGGAACATCCAACATTTTCGCCGATTCTTTTCCTGCAGCCAGATGCCCTTCTTGATGAGTTGTTTTAAATAGTCGGATTTCTAAAACGCTGGCAATAGAAGTCGCAATAGCCATACCTGCTGTAAATACCGGCATATAGGAGCCTTCTACTGGCCTAGGTGCTGTGCTTACTCCCACGGCAGCTATCAATTTCAAGAAATCTTTGGGTATAGACTGAATGACATCAGGTAAGGTCTGAACATGTTGAAAAAAAGCTTCAGACTGGGCAAGCCCCCTTTCACCGGATCTTACTTTCAGCAGCTGACGTTTTTCCCAAATTAGTCGTTTTTCCCGATCAACCAGAGCTACTGAAGTTGTATAAGCACTGGTGTCTATTCCCAAAAATAACATTAAAATCGCCCCGTTAGAATTATTTTTCTGTAACAGCCATGATTTTATCCAATATTCCATTTATAAATTTTGCCGAATCATCACTGCCAAACTTTTTAGCTATTTCGATAGCCTCATTAACTGTAACTTTTTGCGGTATATCCGGACAGAAAAGCATCTCATAGACAGCCAGTCTCATTAAATTACGGTCAACAACACTCATTCTATCAATAGACCAATCATGGGCAAATAACTTAATTTTATCGTCAATAACTTCAATATTTTCGAGAGTGCCAATGACCAACTGTTTTAGAAAAGGAAGGTTTTTGGCAGAAACAGCAAACTCATTAGCCCAGTTTTCAATGGCTGAAGCTACATTTTCTGTTTCCCCGGTTAAGTCTATTTGATACAAAACCTGAAGAGCAGTTTCTCTTGCCAATCTTCTACTCATGTTAACCTCCACAACCTGCCGGTTATATAAACTTTAAATCAACCTTTCAAAACTAAGTGCTATGTTTCAAGGCATAAAAATCACTTTGATCGTTTCGTAGTAACTATATGTAGAAGTTTATCCAAAAAATGAAGAATTTTATCTAACAATAGCGGATATTCTTTTTTATCCCAGCACCTACCTATATAATAACCACCGGCAGTAAAAGCAATTATGATAATAGTTTTCCAAAAACCCACTGTTATAATTGCCAAAGCCAGAAAAAATCCCAGAAACGTACAAATAAATTTCCCAGGGTGGTTTTCCAAAGCCCAATAAATATAGCTTAGAATTCTCTTGCTCACATCAGATAAATTCATTTTCCTAATGTTGAAAGCCACAAAAATTTAGGAGGCTGTATCAACAATTTCACCTCTCTTACTTTAATTCCTGTATACTTTTCAACATTCTGGCGTACTGCTTCCTGTATTTTTAAAAAAACATCGGTAAAATTACTGCCATTATTTGAATAAACAGAAATAAATATAACCAGTTCCCCGTCTATTTGTTCAATACTACATCTGGCAATTCTATATTCGCGAAATTCGGCCACACTTTTAGATATAAGATCTCTAATGGCTTCAAACGCAATCCTCAACTCGCCCTCAGCCGACTTGTTTACCAAGAAAGTATTTGGGGTTATTGGTCTTTTAACCAAAAGAAAACCTATTACCACTAAAACAATTGCTATAAAAATACTTTGCAAATGGTTATCTGTTATCCATTGAATAAAACTGATACTTTTTTCATAAACAAAATCCCAACCGGTTGTTAAAAGCGTGATCCAAACTGCCAATACTATCAAAACAATTCCCCAAATATATCGAAACATGGTAGTACCTCTTTCAAAAACCCCCCTGTTGATCAGGGGGGTCTGATTCATTAAAAAATCATTTTATTGTGGACATTATTATTAATCACCGGGCGTTAACGCTTTACTTTCTTTTGTCTCAGCAGCAGTGTTCTTGAAAGAAATTCCCTGAATATGAACATTAATTTCCAGTACGGAAAGGCCAGTCATGCCTTCTATAGCCTCTTTAACCGCCTTTTGAACATTTTGGGCAACTTCCGGTATGGAAACACCATATTCAACAGCTAAAAACAAATCTACTGTAGCTTCTTTTTCTCCGACTTCAACTTTTATTCCTTTTGTAGTACTTTTACCCCTACCAAGCATGTTGGCAATATCGTCAACAAAGCCTCCACTCATTTCGGCTACTCCTTCAACTTCTGAAGCAGCCATACTGGCTATTACTTCAACTACTTCATCGGCAATCCTAACCGAGCCAAGTGTTTTTTCTATGCTTGTTCCATCCATTAATTCACAACACCTCATCTAACTTTCCAATATATCCTTTTAATAGATATTATAACAAAATAGTTTATTACCGCAAACCCTTCACTGATAAAGATTCCACTAACGACAATTACTCCAACCGCGGGTGCTTTTATCTATGTATTTTATCCTCCAGTTCTGCCAATCTGTCCAATATTACGGATATAGTCATTTCTTGGGTTCTTAACCTTTGTCTTAATTGCTCAATTTGATTGGAAAGAGCTTTCAATTGTTCAGCAACACTTTTTTCATTTCTATCCAATTCTAGCGTAACTTTATTATTAGTAAGGAGATCTTTTTTATTTAAAAGATATTGAAACCTTCCATATCTCGTATTTCTGCCTTTGTTAACTTTTATGATGCCTTCTTCTTCAAGAACTTGTATAGCTTTTTTTAAAGTAATGCTTGCTACTCCCGTAGCTCGTTGTATTTCAGAATAGGCAACCTCAAACTCTTCGTTATTATTCTTTTCTGACATTTTTTCAAAATAATTAATAAATTTTCGATAAGTCTTATCTTTTAATTTCAATATAATTCATCCTTCCGATTACTTTGCTAGTCCTTTTATGTTTTTTACATATTGTAATTATAGCATAAATAAAATTCTTTTTTTCTCATTTTTTATATTTTTTATAGTTAAATTTTAACTAATTAACTTTTGTTTTTAATGATATTTAAAACTGCAAATAAGATTTCAGTAATTAAGTCAAGTTTTTCCTTAAATATAATACTTTAGCATAAGAAGCTATTTTAAAGCATAATTTTTAATAATTCCGGCTCATAAAGGAGGGGGTATTTATGGCTAAATCCACGAAAGGGGTGTATATTTTAAAAGGGTTACTTTTAACCGTTCTTATCTCTTTTATTGCGGCTGTCATAATGGGATTAGTTTATTCTTTCAGTCCCGTTCTGGAATCGCATATTCATATTTTAGTTATCTTGGCTATTAGTGTACTATTAGGAAGTTTTTACACAACTTACAACATAGGAACAAAAGGGCTTGTATACGGTCTGTTGGTTGGATTTTGTTTCTTTTTGTTTTCCCTAATAGTTTATTATATTTTCTCAGATTCTGGCTCTTCATTGTCCATAATAATCGAAAGGTTGTTCATTTGTTTAATAACCGGCGCAATTGGAGGCACCATAGGGGTTATAAGCAAAAGGTAATGGAGACAAAGTTTTGTATATTTTTATCTAATTGACAACCCATTTAACGGTAATGTGATCTCCCGGAATGATCTCCGTCGTAAAATCCGCATCTTTATTATTGACCTGCATAATCAATCTACCATGTGGAATGGCTTGTTCCTGTAAGTTCAAATATGGAAATATTTCAGAAAGTATTAGTTTCCTTGTCGATTGTCTTATTTGTAAATCCATGCCGTTTTCTACTGGATCTTCGAAAGAAATCTCTTTTCCTTTATTATATATTTTAATATCTTGAGGTTTGTACAAAAGTTCTTTACCATTTACGTAGAAAATTAATGGTTTTGGCTCAATATTAAGATCTTTGATCAAAACTTTTCTCTCTGACAATTCAATTCTGTCAGAGTCTTCTATTAGGCAATTTTCTTTAGTTAATCGATCATTTACTTTGATTTCAATATCTGAAAAAACCTCTTTCAACTCCCCTTGAACTCTGATTGTTTTTTTTCTGACTTTTGCTAAATCAATTCCTTTAGATAGCAGTAAATCGAATAAGGTATTGTTTTCTATTACCTCTAATTTACAGCCGTCATAAAGCCAATCCTCTTCGGTTGCCATTTTTTTGTCGATATATATTTGAGATCTGAACTCTTCTTCAATCCCATTCCAGTAAATTGATTTTGGGGGATTCAGAGATACAACATCTTTGACCTGAGCTTTGGCATCATTACCATTACAACCCGGCGTAAAATCTATACAATCGTTAGGATAAATTCTCTGGTCCAAATCTGCCGGCTTAGTATTAACCAAGATTTTGGCCGGTTTACCTAACTCCCCTTTAAGCACTTTCATATTGTCGTTTAAGAAGTAAACCAGCGCTTTTCCTGGGCGCCCAATAAAAGCCCGTGGGGGTATTCCCGCAGCTAAAAGCGCTTCCGCTACGGTAGCATGACGGTATTCAAGGATAGGAACGCCTATGTTGTTAACCAAAACAGAATAGTAATGCAATCCATTACCTTCTAAAGCTGCCATCCCAATTCCGATCGGGGTAATAACATCCGCTCCGCTTAAATTTTGTTCGTCACCCGAAATATAACTTAATCTCTCCCTGGTTTGAATACCAATTCTGCTAACAGACAGCTTGGAGATATCAGCCAAAAATTCTTTTAATAAAGGTGTTTGGCTGCCACCTCCGACAAGGATAATTGCCTGGGGAGAAGTATTTTGATTCAGCAACAATATCTCCTGATAAATTCTCTCAGCAAGGTTTTTAACTGTCGGCTTAATAATATCCAATATCTGATTTTTGGTAAAACACTCTTTATTACCAAAAAAATTTGTTATTTCAATCTCATTTTTATTTAAAAGATCTTTTTTAATCTTTTCTCCTTCTATAAAATCCAAAAGAAAATATTCACATAGTGTTTCAGTAATTTCATCACCTGCCATCGGCACCATTCCGAAAGATGTAAACGAACCTTCACGGGTAATCGCTATATCAGAAGTACCGGCTCCTATATCCACTAAAGCTAAATTAAGTTTACGCATATCCCTTGGAATGGCAGCTTGTCCGGCAGCTATAGGTTCCAATGTCAACCTATCTAGCTCAAGGTTTGAGTGTTCTAAAACAGAAAATAATCCGTCCACAACAGTCCTCGGTAAGAATGTTGCTATTAATGTTAATTCTGCTTTGTATCCGCGTTGCCCAACCAAAGAACCAATTTCTTGCCCTTCCAAGTATTGTTTTATAACACTATATCCGACACAATAAAAGCTATTTGAGCTTAATTCCGGAGTAGTAATTTTCATTGTGGCATTTTGCAAAGCTTCCATTTCTAAAGCTAGAATATCTTCTCTTTTCCATTCAATAGGATAAGGTTCCTGTCTACAAGCATGGGCCGTTTCAGTGATTAATGCCCTTCCGGCTGCAGCAACGGCTACTTTTTTCAACTGTTCGCCTGTTTTTTGTTCCAAGTTGTTTTTAACTTTCAATACTGCTTTGGTAACTTCCTTGACATCATGTACTTGACCATCATACATTGCTCTATGAGAATGTTCTTCTCTTGAGCTTGCTAAAACGCTGTATCCATTCTCCGTTTTTTGCATAATCACGCCTTTTACTACCCTAGTCCCTATATCAACAGCGAACACTTTTTCCATTTTACTCACCCCGGACAAAAATCTAACTGTTAAATAGCTAATTCATTCGCCAACTCATATAACTTCCGATCAATTGGTTCTTTCGGTTTAAAGGCATCTACCAACGGTCGAACAACGATATCATTTTTAGTATAGGATATCATTACTTCTGATTTTCCTTCGAGTAAAACCTCTATTGCTTTGCCCCCCATCCGTGCTCCAAGAACACCATCAAAAGCAGTAGGAGCTCCTCCTCTTTGAATATGCCCCAATATAGTTACCCTAGTATCAAATCCCGAATATTGTTTGATTTTTTCTGCTAATTCGCGAATATCTCCTACGCCTTCAGCAGCTATGATAATACTGTGATTTTTACCCCGTTTGAAACCTCTTAAAAGCTTTTCGCTTACTTCTTTCAGATCAAACGGTATTTCTGGAATCAATATAGACTCGGCTCCGATGGCCACCCCCGCTCTTAAAGCTATCTCTCCGCAATTTCTACCCATAACTTCAACAATAAAAACCCTTTCATGAGAGGTAGCTGTATCTCTTAATTTACTCACAGCATCTACCACTGTGTTCACTGCCGTATCAAAACCAATAGTGTAATCTGTACCGGCAATATCATTGTCAATGGTTCCTGGAATTCCAACTATTTTAATTCCCAATCGAGCCAATTTTAGCGCTCCGCGAAATGAGCCGTCACCACCGATAACGATTAATGATTCAATCCCTCTGTTAAGCAATTGCATAGCGGCTTTTCTTTGACCTTCTTCAGTAAACATCTCCTCACTTCTAGAACTTCTTAGAATAGTTCCACCGCGGTGAACAATATCAGCAACCGAGCCCAATTCCATTTTTTTAATTTCGCCATAAATTAGTCCTTCGAAACCACGATATACCCCATAAACTTGCAAATTATGGAAAATAGCTTTTCTGACTACCGCTCGTATTGCCGAATTCATCCCGGGCGCATCACCGCCACTGGTCAGAACTGCAATCTTATGTTTATGGTCCATGCTTTCACTCCCATAATAATCCGCCGAATAAAATTGGTAATTTATATTATTGTAAAAATGAAGTAATTTATGTAGTAAACATGTTCAACAGGAAGAAATCAACAGGTTATACACAGACAAAAATTATTTAACCTCCAAAATTTGTATAAAGAAAAAATACCGGTTATGAAATACTCTTATTTATATACTCTTGCAAACTTGGATGGAGATAATGCAATTGTGGGCTATTAATAATATCAGAAAATTTATTAATTATTTGCTTGCCAAAATCTCGAGAGAAAAACAATTTAATTGAGAATTTTTCATCAAATTTCCTAATTTCTACTTTGTCAGGATATATTAAATAATTATAATTGCTGTCTCTCCAACAAAGCCGAAGATCTCCTACAGATACAATAATTAAACCGAACTGTTCAACCTTAACATCAAACATACTTGAAAAGTTTGCTGTTATGTATTCACTTTCCACAGCAATTTGACCTGACTTATATTTTAATTCCAAAATGTGCTCCAAAATTAACCTTGCCGGTAGAGAAATTTCTTCAACAATTCTTGCTTGAGTCCTTACTTCAGATTCCAGTTGTTTTATTTTTTCAATATGAATTGATTTTATATCCTTTAGTTTTTCTTCTTCATTTTTTAAAACTTTAAAAATTCTTTCAAAGCTTTCCAAAAGTCTTTGGTCTTGTTCTTGCATTTAGATCTCCACCTTATATTGGCTTTACAACTATTTTAAACCATTATCTTTCTTTTTCCCAGCTTTTTATAAATCTTTCAACATTTCTTTTTTCTGATTCTTTCAGATATATTCTGGATTAAAGCCTCAATTTGTTCAATTTGTTCCGTTTCTCCTTCCATTGCCTTTGCAATTTCTAAAGCTCTCCAACCACAACGTAAGGCAACCATATTTTTTCCTTTACTTGTTAGAGAATTTGCCAATCTTAGCATTATTTCATATTTGGGAATTTGGACATTAGCTCCTTTGTCATCAATATACTTAAATATTTTTTTTTCGGTGAATAAATTTTCGTACTGTAACAAGTACGTCAGTTCTTCGCTAATTTCTCCAATTTTACTTCCATCCCCATATAATTGGAAAAATCTTAAGGCTTCAAAATAATATTTTTTTGCCTCCTCATATTTTTTTTTCGTAATTGCCAAAACCGCAAGGCTATGATAGCGGATGGCATAACCAAATTCTAATCCGTTATAATATTTCAAAGATAAATTAAGACTTTCTTCTGCTTGATCCAAAATTTTGGCGTGTTGTAACATATTACTGAGGAGAAAGTAGCTTTCGCTTGCTTTCATATATTGACCATATCTCAAATAAAGAGCAATTACTCGATATTGGTAAAGTAATGCATCTTCAATCATCTGATTTTCAAAATAAATAAAAGCTAAGTACTGGTGAACATCAGCAACAGAAATATAGTCCTTCAATTTTATAAACAAATCTATACTATTATGAAATTTTTCTTTAGCATCTTTTATTCTTCCACAGTTGTAATAAATTGAACCCAAGCATAAGTTGATTTCAGCTTCTCCCGAAAGATTTTTATTTCTTTTGCATATTTCTTCCGCTTTCCCAAAGACTTTTTCAGCTTCTATCCAATCACACATCTTTACATAGACCTGGCCCAAATCACAGTAAAGAGCCGCTAAGCGCAAAGGAGAAGAATTCAACGGATAAATACTTATTGCTTCACTATACAAACGTATAGATTCTGAATACCTTTTTCTTAAAAAGTTAATACTTGCCAGTCCTGCTTTTGCTTCAGCAATACCTTTTCTATTGTTTAAGTCTTGGCATATTTTTAATGCTTTTAAAAATCCACTCTCCGCTTCATCTAATTTATTTTTTCGTACATGAACTGTGGACAATAATCTTTGGGAAAAAGCAATAATTACAGGAATATCCAAAAGTTCAGCCTCATCTAAACTAGCTTTTAAATATTCCTCAGCCTCATCTAAGTTATTCTCGCCCAAGCATTTTATTCCTATTTCTAATAACTTTTGCCATTTTTCCAAAGAGACTTCCATCTTTATCCTCCTAGATCACAGTCATTACTGGTCTTTTTCTACTATAATATGCTTAAGTGTACTTCTTAGCTCGAATATGGCATAATTCTTTATACTTGGACATATGATTTTAGGATATTCTTTTATAAAGAGGTGTATTAGATGAACAAATCCCAGTCTAATTTATTGAGGACAGCAGCTAAAATAATTCTATTCATTCTGGCTCTATATTTGGCCTATATCCTTTTAAAACCTCTTCTTAACTTTTTACTTGGAATTAGCTTCTGGCTAATCAAAATAGTCGTTTTCCTATTTGCCGCTTTTCTTGTAATACACTTTTTCTTAAAAATCATATTCAACATAGATTTATTTAAATTGAGCCTTTTGCAAAAACGCTAGTCCTTATAAATCAATGTACTGGATAACAAAGAAAAGGACTTCACCCCAAATTGGAGAATCTTTCAAGTAATGACACAAAAAA
>ENA-UPSB01001377-UPSB01001377.1-bioreactor-metagenome-genome-assembly--contig:-NODE-1377-length-28999-cov-6.462168_pt1 | contig 28999 bp, 24 predicted proteins | sample MGYA00238182_ERZ773286 | MGnify/ENA primary metagenome ERZ773286 (study PRJEB29026, sample SAMN07631240) | bioreactor metagenome | isolation source: Switchgrass digestor | place: USA: Dartmouth...
GTTATTTGGATTAAATTGAGAGAGGCCGTCTCTCATTTTGAGACAGCCTCTTTTTATTGCGTCCGTTTCATTGGCTCACTGATTTGCGGGAGAATTGAATGAAAATTCTGGAAAGAATATTACTGATTTGCTGGCTTCTTAATTCAACGTTTTGTTGAAATTCCAACGGTTTTATGTAGAAAAACAGCTTAAGAGGCCAAAAAAGGGTATACTTTTTGCCTATTTATGGTATAATTAAAGAGCCTCTTTTTGAGGCGAAAGAAAGAGAGGGAAAATAGATATGGCAAAGAAGCTGGTATCTGTGTGGCTTTCGTTGACCGTCTTAATTTTCTCATCAATTTCTATATATGCTGAACAGAACGTACGCGGAGATTTTTTTACGAAAAATATCGTTATCAATGGGGAAACGATTGATAACAATCATCTGCAGTTTCCATTTTTTATTTATGAAGACTCGACTTATTTTCCTTTAACGCCTGAAATGTGCGAGATACTTGGATTAAAAGCCGAGTTGCATGCTGAAAGCCGCACATTGAAACTATTGAAAACGGAACCGACGCTGACCAACATCAGCGACAAGCGGAAAAAGAATGAAAGAAAAGACTTGTTATTAGAGCTGGTCGAAGATGTTCAGGTTCTTGTATATGAACCCGAACCGCGGGCCTTTGCGCAGATTCTGAAAGAGGCGGGGATTTTAAAAGATAAATCCGCCGACGCCGAAACGGAAGCGACAGCTGAAGCGGATGAAACGGACAGCAAAGCGAACGCGAACGCCGGAGCCGAAGACGGCAAGGACGCCGACCAGACGACCAAAAGACCAAAGATCGGGGATTTGTACGATGAAATAATTGAAATTCCCAAGCTTACGGTCAGGGAGATTGATCTGGAAGGGTTGCCGGTCCTGGCCAAAGGCTCGATCCTGTACCTTCCGGTGAGAGCGCTGACCGGCGAGGCCGGTCTCGGCTGGGATGTATATTTCGATCCTTACACGGGAATTTATATCAGCACGAAGGAAGGGATCCCCGCAAATTCCTACTGGGACAGGGTACAGTCCGAATACAACAGGGGCCTTGTAAACTATATCATGAGACACAACAAGAATTACACCGAAAACAAGGCGCAGGAGCTCCTGTTCATGTTCCTGAATGCTGCGAAGACGTATAAGATCGACGAGAAAATTCTGATCGCCGTGGCGCACAAGGAGAGCACCTTCAACCCGAAATGCAGGAGCAGCAGCGGCGCGCTGGGGATCATGCAGATCATGCCTTCCACGGGAGCGCGTTACGGATTGGAAACGGCGCAGCTCCTGGATCCCGAGATCAGCATCAACTTCGGGGCGATGTACCTCAGCGAGAGGATCGCGGCCTACAACGGAGATTTGATCAAAGGATTTTCGGCGTACAACCAGGGTTCGGTCAAGGTAAACCGCGGCACCCATTCCACACGATACGCAAGCAAGGTAATCGACACTATGAACGGCATCGACCGATTCCTGAGCTCGAACGGGTTCAGGCAGGAGAATTGAAAAAGCAATTAAAAAATCACGACAACAATCGCATATAGTGGAAATAAAAAAGCATATAGTAGAAATTAACCGAAAAGGCCGTCTCGTTGAGACGGCTTTTCGTTATGCGGTTAACCAGTGTTATAGCCGGCGGCATTTAAGCAAAACCCGTATGTTGATTCGGGCGCAATACGGCTATGTTCGGAAATATTGATTTCTTAATCTCTGAAGGCGCCAAATAAAATGAAATATTCGTATTTTTTATTGTAATCCATAATTGACGCTGTTAAAATATAACTACTGAAGAGCAAAAATCAAAAAATATACGAACAAAAAGCAAATAAAATTTCATGAACGTTCGGAATTTTGTAAAGACTCAGGGATCGGGAATTTATGATTTTAGGGTTAAATTATGCCGTGTGACTTGCTCGAGTCTGGCACAATGTGAAGGAGGACAGCATGGTACGTCGCATTTATGTTGAAAAGAAAAAAGGTTTTGATATAGAGGCGCAGGAGCTCTATGAGGACTTGAAGGAAAATCTTCAGCTGAAACGCCTGACATCCGTGCGCGTGATGAACCGGTACGACATTGAAGGAATCGATGACGACACGTACGAGGCGGCGAAATATACTATTTTTGCAGAACCCGCAATCGACTGGGTTTATGAAGAAAATGTTTCCATTGATAAGGGTTCCAGGTTTTTTGCCGTCGAATACCTTCCTGGTCAGTTCGACCAAAGGGCGGATTCGGCCGAACAGTGCATCAAGCTGCTTAATGTGAATTCCGAAGCGGTGGTGCGGTTTGCGAGACTGATCGTTTTAAACGGCGTAATTTCGGAGGAAGAGTTTGCGGCAGTCAAAAAGTATTGCATTAATCCTGTGGATTCCCATGAAGCGGCCCTGGAAAAACCGGACAGGCTGGATACCCAGACCGTAGCTCCGGAAAACGTGGAAATTATTTTCGGATTTACGCGGATGTCGGACGATGAGATCGAGAAATTCCATAAAGAGAAGGGCTTCGCCATGAGCGTGGAGGATCTTAAGTTTGTGCGCCAGTATTTCGCGATGGAAGAAAAACGGAATCCCACCGTGACGGAGCTTGCTGTCATTGATACCTATTGGTCCGATCATTGCAGGCATACCACCTTCCTGACGGCTATCGACAAGGTCACCTTCGGTTCGGACCCTTATTCGCAGCTGATCCGGAACGCTTTTCGGCAATACCTGGAAATGCGCGAAGAGGTTTATGGCGATGCGAAAAAGGACATCAGCCTGATGGATATGGCCGTGATCGGCGCGAAATATCTGAAGCAGAAAGGGCGGCTCGATGATATTGACGAGTCCGAGGAGATCAACGCTTGCAGCATCAAAGCAAAGGCTGTAATTGACGGGACGGAAGAAGACTGGCTTGTCATGTTTAAGAACGAGACCCATAACCATCCGACGGAGATCGAGCCCTTCGGCGGCGCAGCAACCTGCCTCGGCGGCGCCATCCGGGACCCGCTGTCCGGCAGGGCCTATGTCTACCAGGCGATGCGGGTTACCGGAAGCGGTGATCCGAGAACCGCCCTCAAGGATACCCTGCCGGGAAAGCTGCCCCAGAGAACCATCACAAAAGGCGCCGCAAAGGGCTACAGCTCCTACGGAAACCAGGTCGGGCTGGCAACGGGTCTTGTGTCAGAGATCTATCATGAAGGATATGTCGCAAAGCGCATGGAGGTCGGCGCGGTCATCGGCGCTGCGCCCGCTTCCCATGTTCATAGGGAAAAGCCTGCGAATGGAGATTTTATCGTGCTCATCGGCGGCAGAACCGGACGGGACGGCTGCGGCGGAGCGACGGGATCTTCCAAAGGCCATACTACCGAATCCATACTCAACTGCGGCGCGGAGGTCCAGAAGGGGAATCCGCCCGTGGAGCGCAATTTGCAGAGGCTATTCCGCCGCCAAGAGGCCGCAAGGCTGATCAAGCGCTGCAACGATTTCGGAGCCGGCGGCGTCTCCGTGGCCGTCGGAGAGCTTGCGGACGGGATCGACGTCAATCTGGATCTCGTGCCGAAGAAATACGAAGGCCTCGACGGAACCGAACTCGCCATATCCGAATCCCAGGAGAGGATGGCGGCTGTGGTCTCCGCCCAGGATCTGAAGCAGTTTATCCGGTATGCGGAGGAAGAAAACCTGGAAGCGACCGCCATCGCCAGAGTTACGGATACCAACAGGTTCCGCATGTATTGGAGAGGCGTGTGCATTGTCGATCTGAGCAGGGGTTTTCTCAATTCCAACGGCGTAAAGCAGAAAGTCGACATAGCGGTGTCCCAGCGGGCATTATTGAAAGAAACCGAAGAAGCCGAAATCCTGAAACCAAAGGCCGCCAACCTGCTGACTGTTCTGGATGATTTGAACTGCTGCAGCCAGAAGGGGCTTATCGAAATGTTTGACAGCACCATCGGCGCCGCCACGGTCCTCATGCCCCTGGGAGGGAAATATCAGCTGACCCCGGCTGTGGGGATGGCGGCAAAGCTGCCGGTTACAAAAGGATATACCGATACTACGACGCTGATGACATACGGCTTCGACCCGAAGCTTTCATCCGCCAGCCCGTTCCACGGGGCGCTTTACGCGGTAATTGATTCCGTTACGAAAATCGCCGCCATGGGAGGAGATTATTCCAAAACCCGGCTTTCCTTCCAGGAATATTTCGAACGGCTGGGACAGGATCCGTATAAATGGGCCAAACCTTTCGCCGCGCTGCTTGGCGCGCTCACGGCTCAAAAGGAGCTTGGCATCCCCTCCATCGGAGGAAAGGACAGCATGTCGGGCACCTTTATGGATCTCCATGTTCCTCCCACATTGATTTCCTTCGCCGTTTCCGTAACGGAGGCAAACCGGGTGATATCCCCGGAATTCAAAAAGGAAAACAGCATCCTGGTTTATCTGACCGCGGGGCGGAACAGAGACCAGATCATTGATTTCAATCAATACCATGTGAATATGAGACGGGTCTGCGAGCTGACCGCGAAGGGAAAGATCCTTTCTGCGAATACTGTGGGAAGGGGCGGGGTGTTCCTTTCTCTTGTCAAGATGGCCATAGGAAACAAGATCGGGGCCGAGGTGGAAAACATTACGGATCGAGAGCTCCGCGCCAGCGATTACGGCGGCCTGATCCTGGAGTTGGGGGAATACGAAGACGTCAAAAGTCTGTTTGAGGGAACCCTTTATAAGGTGATCGGCAGGACTACGGGACACAAGAAACTGATCTTCCGGGGGAGCGGAATCGCAAAGGCTCCGGGAGAAACGCTGGAATTCTCTCTGGACCAAATTATAGAACGATGGACGAAACCGCTGGAAGGAATCTTTCCCACAAGCAGAAAGCCGGCATCGGGAGGCGCCCCGGACCGGTCGGAAACCGACAAGGCTGAAAAACCGATAGCCTTGTCCTATACCCAAAGATCGCCCCGAACCCCTGTTGAGAAGTTCGCAAAACCCAGAGTGTTGATCCCGGTCTTTCCCGGAACAAACTGCGAAATGGATTCCAGGCTGGCTTTCGAAAGGGCCGGCGCGGAGGTCGAGTTCCAGATACTGAGGAATTTAAAACCGGAAGCGCTTATCGCATCCATCCGTGAACTGGCCGCCAAGATCAGAAACAGCCAGATTATCATGATTCCGGGCGGATTCAGCGGCGGAGACGAACCCGACGGATCCGCGAAGTTTATTACCGCGGTGTTCCGCAACCCCATCGTCAGGGACGCGGTGGAAGACCTGCTGCAGAACAGGGACGGGCTTATGCTTGGGATCTGCAACGGTTTTCAGGCCCTTATAAAGCTGGGGCTTGTGCCCTTCGGCGTCATAACGGAGCCCGACGAAGGGAATCCGACCCTGACCTACAACCGGATCGGCCGGCACGCTTCCTGCCTCGTAAGGACCCGGATCGCCTCTGTGAAATCGCCGTGGTTTGCAAACGTAAATGTCGGCGATATCCACACCATCCCCGTATCCCATGGGGAAGGACGGTTCATTGCAACGGATGAGATACTCCGCACCCTCGTCGAAAACGGCCAGATCGCGACCCAGTATGTGGACCTGGACGGGAATCCCTCCATGGAGGCCGCTTACAATCCCAACGAATCCGTGCTGGCCATCGAGGGAATCACCTCTCCCGACGGCAGGATACTCGGAAAAATGGCCCACTCTGAAAGGATCGGAAGGAATCTGTACAAGAACGTGCCGGGGAATTACGACCAGAAGATCTTTGAGGCGGGCGTCGCCTATTTCAGATAAAGGCGGGAACACATCCCGTCGCGGCGCCAAATCGGGTTCGGATATTTTCCTGCGAGAAGCACCCCGGAGGCGTCCTGAGAGGCGCAAACGTTTATTTTCAGGAGGTTAGTAATTATGAAAGTAGCAATCATCATGGGCAGCAAATCGGATTATCCGGTATTGGAACGGGCGGAGGCGGTGCTCCGGGAATTCGGCGTGGATTTTGAGACGCGGATTATTTCCGCCCACAGGACTCCGCGGATAGCGGAGGAGTTCGCTTCCAAGGCAGAGGAAAACGGGATCGAGGTTATCATTGCCGCCGCAGGGAAAGCGGCGCATTTGGGAGGCGTATTGGCGGCTTATACTCCGCTGCCGGTCATCGGCCTGCCCATCAAGTCTTCCACCCTGGACGGCCTGGATTCCCTGCTTTCCATGGTGCAGATGCCAAAGGGCGTACCTGTGGCGACCGTCGCCATTGACGGAGCGGAAAATGCCGCGCTGCTTGCCGTTCAGATCCTGTCCGTGAAATATCCCGAGCTGCGGGAGAAGATGAAGCAATATAAGAGAAAGATGGAAGAGGAAGTCATCAAGCAGGATCAAGAGTTGAAATGATAAAGTAAAGGAGAAGTTACGATGCAAAAGCTGGAAATGATTTATGAAGGAAAAGCAAAGAAGGTTTTCCGGACCGACGACCCCAAATTATACATCGTGGAGTACAAGGACGACGCGACCGCCTTCAACGGGGAAAAGAAGGGAACCATTGCCGAGAAGGGCGTCGTGAACAACATCATGTCCGCCATCATCTTTGAGATGCTGGAAAAGAAGGGTATTCCGACCCACCTGGTGAAGCGCCTTTCCGACCGGGAGACGCTGGTTAAAGCGGTTAAGATTCTCCCGCTGGAGGTGATCATCAGAAACGTTGCGGCGGGATCCTTCTCCAAAAGGTACGGAGTCGAGGAAGGAAGTCCTCTCGCAAAGACCGTGCTTGAGTTTTCCTATAAGAACGACGCTTTAGGCGACCCGCTGATCAACGACGACCACATTCTCGCGCTGGAGCTTGCGACGGAAGAGCAGCTCGCAACGGTAAAAAAATATGCCTACGCGGTCAACGACGCGCTGAAGGAATTTTTCCTCGAGAAGGGGCTCAGGCTCATCGATTTCAAGCTTGAATTCGGGCTCTGCGACGGTGAGATCATCCTGGCGGATGAGATTTCGCCGGATACCTGCCGGCTGTGGGATGTCAACACCAACGAGAAAATGGATAAGGACAGGTTCCGCAGGGATCTCGGCAAGATTGAGGAGACCTACCAGGAGGTTCTCGCCAGGGTCAGCAAATCGTAGGCCGGAAACGGATTGCGTTGAAAATTGCAAAGGGACGGCAGGCTGCAAATTATGAAAGATGAAAAGATCAAGGAGTTTGAGATCAAGGAATTTGATATAAACAGGGAACTCAGGGAACTCGAAGAGGATAAGGTCTTCGATGAATGCGGCGTTGTGGGCGTCTACGCGCCGGGGAAGGCGGATATCGCGAGAACGGTCTATTTCGGGCTCCACTCCCTGCAGCACAGGGGGCAGGAAAGCGCCGGCATCGCCGTGAACCGGGGCGGCAGGATCCAGTACTATAAGGATATGGGTCTGGTCCAGGAGGTTTTTAACGATGAAATCATCGGGCGGCTGCAGGGGGATATCGCCATCGGGCATGTGCGGTATTCCACTTCTGGAGAAAGCCATGCGGCAAACGCGATGCCCCTGGTGGTGTATTACAAGGGCGGAAGTCTTGCCCTTGCCCATAACGGAAACCTGATCAACGCCGAAGCTCTCAGGGACGAGATGCAGGACCGGGGAGCGATTTTTCAGACCTCCGTGGATTCGGAAGTAATCGCCGCGCTTATCGCGAGATTTATCCGGGATAATTCCATCGAAGAATCCATTATGAAAACCCTGGAGCTCATAAGAGGCGCTTATGCGCTGGTGATCACGAGCGGAGGAAAGCTTATCGGCGTAAGAGATCCCAACGGCATCCGGCCGCTTTGCATCGGGCGGATGAAGGACGGTTACGTGCTGTCCTCCGAAAATTGCATCTTCTCGCTGTTCGGGGCCGAATTCGTCCGGGACGTGGCGCCGGGAGAAATGGTTGTCATTGAGGACCGGGAATTGAAGTCCTACCGGTACTGCAAAAACAGCAGAAATGCGATCTGCTCCTTCGAATACGTTTATTTGGCGCGTCCGGACAGCGACATCGACGGAAGAAGCGTCTACATGGCAAGAAGCCAGTCGGGGAGGATCCTGGCAAAGGAGCATCCCGTGGAGGCCGACATGGTCATCGCGGTTCCCGACTCGGGAACGGTGGCCGCCATCGGCTATGCGGAGGAAGCGGGGATCCCCTTCGGCGAAGGCCTTATCAAAAACAGATATGTAGGCAGGACTTTTATCCAGCCGGACCAGAGGATGCGGGAGCTCAGCGTCAGGCTAAAGCTCAACGTGCTTAAGGACAACGTGAAGGGAAAACGCATCGTCATGGTGGATGATTCCATCGTCAGGGGCACCACCAGCGGGAAGATCGTAAAGATGCTGAAGGACGCCGGAGCCAAGGAGGTCCATGTCCGTATCAGTTCTCCGCCGGTCACCCATTCCTGTTATTTCGGAATTGATACGCCAAACCCGGATAAGCTGGTCGCGGCCAACTATTCCAACGATGAAATCTGCAGAATGATCGGCGCCGACAGCCTGGGCTATCTCAGCGTGGAAGGGCTGATGGAAGCCATCGGTCTGGGCGGAGACAAGGTCTGCGCGGCGTGCTTCAACGGGGATTATCCCATGGATCTTCCCGAAGGAATATCAAAACAGAACGGCAAGGCCTGCGACAGCCTGGAGGAGGCCATTTAGCAGGATTAAAGGAAAGGAAACGCTATGACGGACGAAAAACTTACATATAAGGATGCGGGTGTGGACACGAAGGAAGGAGAAAGGGCTGTACAGCTGATGAAGGAGCATGTCAAAAAAACCTTCAACGCCAACGTTTTGACAGGGCTTGGCGGCTTTGGCAGCCTTTTTAGACTGGACCTTAAAGGAATCAAGGAACCCGTTCTGGTGGCGGGAACCGACGGAGTCGGCACGAAGCTGAAAATCGCGTTTATGCTGGATAAGCATGATACCGTGGGCCAGGACTGTGTCGCCATGTGCGTCAACGATGTGTTATGTCAGGGCGCGAAACCCCTGTTTTTTCTTGACTACATCGCAACCGGCAAGGTGAAAGCCGAAAAGATAGCGGATATCGTAAAAGGAATCGCAGACGGCTGCGCAATCGCAGGATGCGCCCTCGTCGGCGGGGAAACTGCGGAAATGCCGGATTTTTACGCCGAGGGGGAATATGACATGGCGGGATTCGCAGTGGGGGTTGTGGACAGATCCAAGATTATTGACGGCTCGACGATCAAGAAGGGGGATATCATTGTGGGAATTCCTTCCAGCGGCCTTCACAGCAACGGATATTCCCTGGTCCGGAAACTGTTTTTTGAGAAAATGAGTCTGAAGGTAACGGATTATATCGCGGCCCTGGGCAAGACGCTGGGCGACGCGCTGATCACACCCACGAAGATCTATACAAAGGCATGCAACGCAGTCCTGCCGAAGGTTCCCGTTAAGGGGATCGTCCATATCACCGGCGGGGGCTTCTTCGAAAACATACCGCGGATCATACCGGAGGGCCTGGGGGTCAGGATCGACCTGGGAAGCTGGCGCGTTCCCCCCATCTTTGAATACCTGCAGCAGTGCGGGAATATCGACCGGAATGAAATGTTTGCAACCTTTAATATGGGGATCGGAATGATCATGGTGGTCGATGAAGATCACGCGGAAACCGTTATGGCTTTACTGAAGGAGGCCGGGGAGCAGCCGTCTAGGATCGGAGCCGTTGTACCCGGTGAAGGAGTCTGCCTATGCTGAGAATTTCTGTGCTGGTTTCCGGAGGGGGAACCAATCTCCAGGCCATTATCGATGGGATTGAAAGCGGGTTCATTCAGGAAGCGGAGATTGTCCTTGTGGTCTCCAGCAATCCGAACGCCTATGCCCTGGAACGGGCAAAGAAACATAAGATCCCTTCCGTTGTGATTGACAAAGCGAAATATCCCGACAAGGACGCGCGGACAAAGGCGATTATTTCCGCGCTGGATCTAGCGAAGACCGACTTGGTGGTTCTGGCGGGATATATGAGCATTTTGGAACCCGAGATGGTTGACGCCTACCGCGGCAGGATCATCAATATTCATCCTTCCCTGATTCCTCAATTCTGCGGGGTCGGATTCTATGGAAAGCGCGTCCATGCGGCGGTGCTTGCGGCCGGAGTCCCCGAATCGGGCGCAACGGTGCATTACGTGGATGAAGGGGTTGACACAGGGCCCATCATCCTGCAGGAAAAGGTGCCGGTGCTTGAGGGAGATACCGTAGAGACCCTGGCGGCCAGAGTCTTGGAAACGGAGCATAAAATATTGCAGGAAGCCATCAGGAAGATCATCGCCTCGAAGCATGTGGGGAAAGGAGGGAGATAAAATGGGCGGCTTATTCGGCGTCGTATCAAACGGCGACTGCGTCATGGACCTGTTTTTCGGCACGGACTACCATTCCCATCTGGGGACCAAAAGAGGCGGGATGTGCGTTTACGGCCGGAACGGCTTTGAGCGGTCGATCCACGACATAGAGAATTCTCCCTTCCGCACAAAATTTGAAAAAGAAGTGGACAGGATGTCGGGCGTCATGGGCATCGGATGCATCAGCGACGGAGAGCCGCAACCCCTGACCGTATTCAGCAGGATGGGAGAGTATTCCATCGGCACCGTTGGCAGGATAAACAACAAGGAACAGCTCGTGGACGAGCTGATTCGCGGCGGCTGCAATCAATTCATGTCCATGAGCGGCGGCGGCATCAATAACACGGAGCTGGTCGCCGCGCTGATTTCAACGGAAAGCGATTTCATCAAGGGTATCCGGTATGCCCAGAGCAAAATAGAAGGTTCCATAACGATCCTCCTGATGACGCCGGAGGGGATCTATGCGGCGAGGGACAAGTTCGGACGGACTCCGCTGATCATCGGAAAAAAGAAAGGAAGCTACTGCGCGGCTTCGGAGCCTTTCTCCTTCATCAATCTGGGATATAAGACGGCCCGGGAACTAGGACCGGCTGAGATCGTGTTCATTACGCAGTCGGGTTTCGGAACCGTTGCGGAGCCGCAGGAAGAAATGCGGATCTGTACTTTCCTTTGGACTTATTTCGGTTATCCCACATCGACCTATGAGGGCTGCAATGTTGAGGAAGCGAGATATCGGAGCGGGGCGAGCATAGCGGAAAGCGATGAAAACCTCAAGGTCGACTATGTCGCGGGCGTTCCCGACAGCGGCATCGCCCACGCATTGGGTTATGCGAACAAATCGGGGATTCCCTATGCGAGACCCCTGATCAAATACACGCCGACCTGGCCGAGAAGCTTTATGCCTCAAAACCAGAAGGCCCGGGATCTTATCGCCAGGATGAAGCTGGTTCCCATTAAGGAGATCATCAACGGCAAGAAGTTTGTGCTGATCGACGATTCCATCGTAAGAGGCACCCAGCTGACCGGCACCGTGAACTATCTGTACGAAAACGGCGCCAAGGAGATTCACGTCAGGACGGCCTGCCCTCCTCTCATGTTCGGTTGTAAATACCTGAATTTTTCCCGATCTGTCAGCGATATGGATCTGATCACTCGGAGGACCATTGATAAGCTGGAACGGGGACATGTCACGCCGGAGATTCTGCAGGAATATGTGGACGGCAACAGCGAACGCCACGCAAACATGGTGGAGGACATCCGAAAACAACTGAATTTTACAAGCCTGAAATATCATAAGCTTGAAGATACGTTAAAATCCGTGGGGCTTGACCCATGCAAGCTGTGTACCTATTGTTGGAATGGAAAGGAATGAAGATCATGAGAGCACTGATCAGCGTGTCTGATAAGACCGGAGTCGTTGAGTTCGCCCAGGAACTCGCCGGGCTGGGCGTGAAAATCATCTCCACCGGCGGCACCGCAACCAGATTGAAGGATAACGGCGTGGACGTCATCGGAATTTCCGAGGTGACCGGATTTCCCGAATGCCTGGACGGCAGGGTGAAAACGCTGCATCCGGCGGTCCACGGTGGGATCCTGGCGATGCGCGAAAAGCCGGAGCATATGAAACAGATGGCCGATCTGAAGATAGAGCCCATCGATATCGTCGCCATCAACCTTTACCCGTTCCGGGAGACGATCCTGAAGCCGTCGGTTACACTGGAGGAAGCCATTGAAAACATCGATATCGGCGGCCCGACCATGCTTCGTTCTGCGGCCAAGAACCATAAGGACGTGGTGGTGGTCTGTGATCCGAAGGATTATGGCCAGGTCATTAAGGAACTGAAAGAAAACGGAGAGGTTTCCTATGAGACCAAATACAGGCTGGCATTGAAGGTGTTCGAGCATACCGCCGCCTACGACGCGATGATTGCCGAATACCTGCGGAAGCAAATCGGAGGCGAACTTCCGGACAATCTGACCTTTACCTTTGAAAAAGTGCAGGAGCTGAGATACGGGGAAAACCCGCATCAGAAGGCTTGGTATTATAAGGAGATCAAGCCGGCGGCAGGGGCGCTGGTCAACGCGGTCCAGCTACACGGGAAAGAGCTCTCCTTTAACAACATCAATGACGCCAACGGCGCGTTGGAAGCGCTCAAAGAGTTTGAGGAGCCGACCGTTGTCGCAGTGAAGCACGCCAATCCATGCGGCGTGGGTACCGGATATGATATCTACGACGCCTATATCAAGGCATACAAAGCGGATCCCATTTCGATATTCGGCGGGATTATCGCGGCCAACCGGCCTATTGACGAGATGACCGCAGCGGAGATCAACAAGATTTTCGTGGAGATCGTCATTGCGCCGGACTTTACCGAGGAAGCCCTCGAGATTCTCACGCAGAAAAAGAACATCCGCCTGCTGAAGCTGGAAAACATCACGGCAAAAGCTCCGAAGGACGCCTATGACGTGAAAAAGGTCAGCGGAGGGATCCTTGTGCAGGAAATCGACGGCAGCCTCTACGAGGAAGCCGATATCAGGGTCGTAACGGATCGCATTCCCACGGAGCGGGAAATGGCGGACATGAAGTTTGCCATGAAGGTGGTCAAGCACATAAAATCCAACGGCATCGTCATCGCGAAGGACGGAAAGACCCTCGGAATCGGCCCCGGTCAGGTCAATCGCATCTGGGCCGTGGAAAACTCCATCCGGCAGGCGACGGAGAGCACGGAAGGAGCGGTGCTTGCATCGGATGCGTTCTTCCCCTTTGACGACTGCGTCGCAGCGGCGGCAAAAGCCGGCATAAGCGCCATTATTCAGCCGGGCGGGTCCGTAAACGACGAGGATTCCATCCGGAAGGCCAACGAGCTGGGCATTGCCATGGTGTTTACGGGAGTCCGGCATTTCAAGCACTAATCGATAGAGTAATATAATTCTGAAAGGATAGTAAAGGATAGCAATATGAAAATACTGATTGTCGGCGGCGGCGGCCGCGAGCATGCGCTGGCCTGGAAGCTCGCGCAGAGCCCGAAGGCGGAGAAGATTTACTGCGCTCCCGGAAACGCGGGAATTGCGGAAACGGCGGAATGCGTCCCCATAAAAGCGGAGGATATTGAAGGGCTTTGCAGATTCGCCGAGGAAAACCGGATCGACCTTACCGTCGTTGGCCCGGAAGTGCCGCTTGCCCTGGGACTCGTGGACGCCCTGGCCGAAAAAGGACTGAAGGCCTTCGGACCGAATAAGAAATGCGCCCAATTGGAAAGCAGCAAATCCTTTACCAAGGCATTCCTCTCCAGGCACGGCATTCCTACGGCCGGCTACAGGGAGTTCACGGATATTGATGAAATAAAAAGGTCCGTAGGGATTTTCGGCTATCCCATGGTCATCAAGGCCGACGGTCTGGCTGCGGGAAAGGGCGTCGTGATCGCGAAGGATGAGGCGGCGGCGCTGAAAGCCATCGATGAGATCATGGGCGAAAAGATCTTCGGCTCCGCGGGCGACAAGGTCGTGGTGGAGGAATTCCTGACGGGAATTGAAGCCTCCGTGCTCTGCTTTGTGGACGGAAAGACCATTGTTCCTATGGAATCGGCACAGGATTATAAAAGAGTTTTCGACGGGGACGAAGGACCCAACACAGGAGGAATGGGCGCCTACTCCCCCAGCCTGGTTTTTAACGAAGAGGTGGATGCCAAGATCCGGGAACAGATCCTGGAACCGACCATAAGAGGATTCCAGGAGGACGGCCTGGATTTTAAGGGAGTGCTCTTTATCGGACTGATGATCACCGAGGAAGGCCCGAAGGTTATCGAGTTCAATATCCGGTTCGGGGATCCGGAAACCCAGGCGGTGCTTCCGCGGATGAAGACCGATCTTCTCGATATCATGCTTGCGGTGGCGGAAGAACGCCTTGCGGAACAGCCCATCGAATGGAGCGATAAAAAGGCGGTTTGCGTCGGCATGGTCTCGGGAGGTTATCCGGGAAGCTATGAGAAGGGAAAGCGGATCTCGGGACTGGAGAAGGTCGACGACGACGTTATCGTATTCCATGCGGGCACAAAGCGCGCGCCACATGAGTGCCCATCGACAATAAACGATATGACGGCCGGAGGAACCCCGGAAAGCATGATCGTTACCGACGGCGGCCGAGTGCTCGGCGTAACCGCATTGGGCGACACCCATGAAGAGGCTAGGGAGAAAGCGTATCGGAACGTTACAAGGATCTCCTTTGAAGGAGCCCATTATCGAAAGGACATCGGTCTTTTAAACAGGAAATGGACTCCCCCGAACGGAAATAATCGAAAATAGTAATAAAAGTCAAACGAAATCAACCTATCCAAATCGCACGGATCGTAAGAGCCGGGAGGCGGGCGCCTTCAGTGCCCGCCTCCCGGCTCTTGTTCTGCCCGTCGATAAATGCCTCCGGGACATGCCGGTTTTTTGTATCAAGGAAATCCTTTCCCCAATATATTAATATAGCCAAACAAAGAAGATCCTCGCATTACGGCCCGATGCGGCCCGATGCGTTATATGCGTTATATCGGAAAGGAGATATCAGAATGGCAGCGGAAAACAGACGCGGCGAACAATGTTTTACATACAGCCAGATGAATATGATCTTCAATGCACGGATATTCTGGAGAAGGTTTACCACATGGATCAGGGTGTATATCATCAGCAGGTATGCGGGAATAGGAACCGCCGAAGATGCCTTCGGGCGGATATATATTGAAGCCACGGATTTCGGTGAAATGATCAGGATTATTTTCGGCCGCAATCTTTCAAACCGATATGCTCAGCTGATGCGGCGCTTTACGATCGGGCTGCGGGAGCTCATCAATGCCGAGATCCGCGACGACCGGGAGGCGGTCAGGCAGAGAGTCGACGATTTGTACGGGATCACCGGGGACATCGCCGAATTTTTAGCCTCCATCAACCCGTACCTTGACGAAGCGGAATGGCGAACCATGCTGGGAACCTATCTTCAATATACCATTGAAGAAGCGAATTCCTTCGAGTCGGGCAACTACAGCAGAGACATTGAGATCTTCGACCGTCTTACCGAGCTGACCAACCGGATGGGGGACATCTTCGCGCAGGCGCTGTACAATTATATCACTTCCGGCCGGCAGTGCGAAGATCGCCTTCCTTCGGATCAATGCATCACATATGACCAGATGAATCAGATCTATGAAATCAGAATGTTCTGGTTTGAACTCACGACATGGATCAGAGCCTATATGCTCAGCAGGTATGCGGGGCTTGGAAACCAGGCTGAGGTGCTCGAGCGCTTGAAGCAGGTACCGGTCAATTATATCAACATGGTAAGGCAGGTGTTCGGTCCCGGGGTGGATATGGAAAGGGCATTTCAGCTGATCAATACGTATATCGACCTGATCGTCCGGCTGATTTCCGCACACCAGGCAGAAAAAACGGACGAAATAAACCGGATCACAAGGCTCCTGTATCAGAATGCTGATGAAAGAGCCGCGTTTCTGGCCGCCATCAACCCATATTGGGACGAAGCGGAATGGAGAACAAGATTCTATGATTATCTAAGGGGTACGATCGATGAGACCACGACGTTCCTAGCAAGGGATTATGCCCGGAATTTGGATATCTTCAGCACGCTTCTGGACCAGGCCGACAGCACCAGCGATTATTACGCCAGCGGTTTGTTCCGATATATTCTGAGCCAAAAAGACCGGGACGCCAGCGCCTGAGCATGCCTCTTCCGCCTTCGTCCTCAAATGGTTTGCGGATTCTTTAACATGATATTACCGTTCTTTCCTTCCGGATATGATATAATATTCGTATCAGTGTTTCACAAGACATACGCATTGGCTTTTGCACGGCATCAACAGCAGCGGTTAAAATGGAAATTTACAGGAGGAAATCAATGGGGATATTAAATATAGCGCCGGTCCGGTTTGAGGAAGGCAAAATGCTCATCCTGGACCAGACGAGACTCCCGGGAGAGACGGTTTATCTGGAGATGAGGACGAAGGAAGACGTCTGGGACGCCATCTATCATCTGAGGGTTCGAGGCGCCCCTGCCATCGGCGTGGCGGCGGGATACGGACTTTATATCTGCGTCAGGGACATAAACGCCGCCGATTATCAGGATTTCTACAGGCAATTCATGGAGGTCAAGAATTATCTTGCTTCCTCCAGGCCGACGGCGGTAAATCTTTTCTGGGCGCTGGACCGGATGGAGGCCGTGGTGAAAGGATTCGCGGAAAGAAACGGGAAACCGCACGGCGGACGGAACAGCGGCCCGGCAGGAGGGCCGGGCGGAAGATCTAAGGACTTATCCTGGGAGGAAGCGCTGCAGGAAATCAAGCAGGCCTTGTTTGCGGAGGCGGAGAAGATCCGGGCAGAGGACGAAGCGGCCTGCCGCGCCATGGGGGAGTACGGCCTGACGCTGCTTAAGCCGGGCATGGGGATCCTTACCCACTGCAACGCCGGAACCATCGCCACGGCCAAATACGGGACATGCCTGGCGCCGCTTTATATCGGACATGAAAGGGGCTATCACTTCAAGGTGTTCGCCGATGAGACAAGGCCGCTGCTTCAGGGGGCCAGGCTTACCGCCTGGGAACTGATCCGGGCCGGTATCGACACGACGTTGATCTGCGACAACATGGCGTCCATCGTCATGAAAAACGGATGGATCGACGCAGTGTTGGTGGGCTGCGACAGGATGGCGGCCAACGGGGACGGCGCCAATAAGATCGGAACCTCCGGCCTCGCGATTCTGGCCCATGAATACGGCATCCCCTTTTACATGTTCGTTCCGACCTCGACTATAGATTTGAATACGAAAACGGGGGACGACATTCACATCGAACAGAGAAGCGGAGAGGAGATCTATAAGCTCTGGTTTCAGAAGGATATGGCGCCGGAAGGCATAAAGACCTACAACCCGGCCTTTGACGTGACGCCGGCGAAGTACATCACCGCCGTCGTTACCGAAAAGGGCATATTATATCCGCCGTACGAAGAAAGCATCCGGAGATTGTTCGAGCCTGCATGATAAATTATGACGCTCTATGATAATTTATTATGGCTTTGGACATGACAAAACCCGCAAAAAGTGTTATTGTAATTTATGCTGCGATCCGAACAGCCCGGTAGGAACGGCGGGCCTTTCGGATGGAAGGAAAATATTCGGACAAAATAAATAGACGAAAAAATTAAGAGAGAGACGTACCATTGAACATATTTGAACGAAATGCCAAAAAGGTAGTTGTGGCGGCTGTTTTTGCCGCCTCTTTTTCGGCCATATTTGTGCGGCTTGCAGAAGCACCGCCGATGGTCATTGGATTTTACAGGCTGACCTTTGTGATGCCCTTTTTTACGGTGCCGGTTTTAGGATGGCACAGAAAAGAACTTATGAGCATATCCCGAAAGGAACTCGGCGGATCGCTGCTGGCCGGCTTGTTTCTTTCGGCCCACTTTTTTTCCTGGTTTACCGCGCTGCAATATACGACTGTTGCCAGCGCTACCGTCATCTGCCTGATGCACCCCATCGTAATCCTCGGTATCTCGGTGCTGATCTTTAAGGAAAAGGTCAGTTTTAAAGCGGTGGCGGGCGTACTGGTCGCCTTTGCGGGAACCGCGATTATCTCGGGAGGCGATTACAGCTTGTCGAAGGAAGCGCTCTTCGGAGATTTTATGGCCTTTCTGGGAGCATTTTTTATGGCCCTGTATTTTCTTGCGGGACGCAAATACAGAAGAAATCTGAGCAATACCACCTATGTTTTTTTAGTGTTCGGCAGCTGTTGGGCGGCGTTTGCCGTCGGGATGCTCGCAAGCGGCGCCTCCTTTACGGGCTATTCCGCAGAGACTTTTATGTGGATATTTCTTATGACCCTCGTCTGCCAGATCGGATCCCATGCCCTGTTTAATTGGTGCCTGGGCTATGTGCATCCCCTGTATGTGGCCACCCTGGAAAATGGAGAGGCGCTGATTGCCTCCGCGCTGGCAGCCGTGATCTTCGGGGAGTTTCCGACGCTCTGGCAGTGGATCGGGGGCATCGTCGCAATCTGCGGCATCATCTACTACAATTTCCATGAGGCGCAGCCCGTTGAGACTTCGGAGAATAAGGAGATAAAAAGAAAATGAATATATTGGTGCGAAATGCGAAGCTAATCGTTATTCTTGGATCCGTAGCGGCCTCTTTTTCGCCGATCTTTGTCCGGTTGATCGAAGCGGGCTCAATCGCCATCGGTTTTTACCGGCTGACATTTGTCGTCCCGTTTTTCGCGGCGGCGGTTCTGTTATGGCACAGAGAGGAATTGAAGGCTTTGTCGATAAAACAGATTGCGGGCTGCGTTCTCGGGGGTTTGCTGCTGGCCGGCCATTACTTCACCTGGTTCTCCTCCATAGAGAATACCTCGGTGGCAAGCGCGACGGTCCTCCTTAACTTGAATCCTGTCATCATCCTCATCATCACGGGCCTGATTCTCAAAGAAAAAATCAATCCGAAAGCAGTTGTTGGCGTAATGATCGCCTTCGTCGGCGCCGCGATCATATCAGGAGGCGATTACAGCTTTGCCGGAAATGCCATTTATGGAGATCTTCAGGCTTTGGTCAGCGCATTCTTCTTTGCGCTTTACTTTCTTGCGGGCAGGAGGATGAGGAGGGAAATCAACGCAACGGTATATATTTTCTTTGTATTTTCCACTTCCTGGGTTGCCTTCATCGTTGCGATGTTTGTGGCGGACGTGCCGTTTACGGGATACCCCGCCAGGGATTATCTCTATTTGTTTGTCTTCGCCATCCTATGTCAGATCGGGGTGCATGTCGTCATAAACTGGGGGCTGGGCCACGTGTCTCCCCTCTATATTTCAACCGTGAAAACCAGCGAATCGGTAATCGCCGCCGCTTGGGCCGCGCTTCTGTTTGCGGAAATACCGACTCCGTGGCAGTGGGTCGGAGGGGCGATCACCATATGCGGGCTGCTTTACTATAACTTCCACGACCAGGACGTCCGGAATCCGAAGGTCGGAAATCGTTACGGCGCGGAGTGAAAGACCGGAATCCTGCGGGAAAGTCGTCGGCGGACGTGCCGGGATTGTCGAAGGGCTTACCGCACGCAGTATTGATTCGCAGCCGATATTATGTTAAATTTATTCTGAGCCTGGCAGAGGCGAGAAAAGACAGGCCCGCAGGCGCAAACCGGACAAGCCGGGCAAACCGACACGCCGAAAAAGCCGGTTGAGGGCCTTAACGGTCGGGACAGGGAAAACCGACGGACAGGCCTTAGCGGCCGGACGGGACAAATCGGTACAACACCTGGCAAGGAGCGGGATATGACGTATAAGGTTAAACTCGATATCTTTGAAGGGCCTTTTGATTTACTGGTTTATCTCATCGAGAACGCCAGGATGAGCGTCTATGATATTCAGATATCGGAAATCACGGATCAATATATCAGATACATCGAAGACATGAAGGCGCTGGACGTCAACGTGGCCTCGGAATTTATGGTGCTTGCGGCGGCGCTGATCGAGATCAAGTCTAAGATGCTGCTCCCGAGAATGAGCACGGACGGGGATACTCTTCTGGAGGAAGATCCCAGAACGGAACTGGTGCAAAAGATCCTGGAATACAAGCGGTTCAAGCATGCCGCGGAGCTTCTGGAACTCAGGGAGGAACAGGTCCGGCGCGTATATGAAAAGCCGAAAGAGGACCTGTCCGTATATACCAGGGAAGCGGACGAATATCTGAATCTGGATCTGAAGCAGTTCGTCAAGGCCTTCCATCTTTTCCTGCAAAAGAAGAAGCGCATTGAAGAAATCCGCATGAATTACGCCCGCATCGAACGGCAGAAAATAACAATTGAAAATAAAATAGAACAAATCAAAAACCTGTTCCGGTTCAAGGGCAGGAAGAGGCTGAGCTTCCGGGAACTGCTGACGCAGGGAGGAGGCCGCCATGACGTGATCCTGACTTTCGTTTCCATGCTGGAGATGGCCCGTCAGAAAGTCGTTACAATCCGGCAAAACGTAAATTTCGGGGAGATCATTGTCAGCTTGAATGAAAAAAGCGGCGGCAAAGGGACGCGGGAGGAAGGAGAAAACGTTTCATGACCAGCAAGAAGACCATAAAATCAGCCTTTGAATCCATGCTCTTCGTATGGGGAGAACCTCTGGATGTGAAGGTGGCTGCGGAAATATTCAATATCGGCTGGAGGGAAGCTTACGAATATTTCAAGGAACTCCAGGCGGAGTACGAGCAGGAGGGCCGGGGAATCCAGATCCGGGAAATCGATAAGAGCTTCCAGTTCTGCACCAATATCGAGAACAGTGAATACATAGAGCGGCTCTGCTCGCCGGTGAAGGAAAAAAGGCTTTCCCAGTCGGCGCTGGAGGTGCTGGCCATCATCGCCTACAAGCAGCCCGTCACCAAGGGCGAAATCGAATCCATCCGCGGGATCAAGTGCGACAGGGTTATCGAAGGACTTATGAAAAAAGGACTGATTGCGGAAGCCGGAAGATCCTCCGGAATCGGAAGGCCGATCCTGTATGGTACGACGCCGCTGTTTTTGAAATATTTCGGTTTCAAGGACCTGAAAGATCTGCCGGATATCGACGATATCGGAAGCATCGTCCACGAGGAGGAAGCGCCGGACGGGGTTGATATTCAGCAGATATCCATTGATTTAATAAAGACATAAAATTACCAAGCATATCTCCATTCCACGGAACAAAAAATAGCCGGGAAGGGAGATTTTTTTATGATGAAAAAAATATCCATTATCATGCTGACAATTTTTTTGGCCGGTTTTTTTGCGCCGGCATACGGAGAACAGATCTCGCCGGAAGCTGGTCAGCAGCCTGAAACCCGCCGGCAGGCGGAAGACGAAAAACAGGAGGTCCCCCCGCCTCCTCCGCCGGAGATTTCCGCCCAGACGGCGATCATGGTCGAAGCAAACACCGGAGAGGTCCTCTATGAGAAAAACGCCGATGAAAAAGCCTTTCCCGCCAGCATTACGAAAATCATGACCGCTCTGCTGGCGATTGAACGAGGCGATCTGGATAAAAAGGTCAAAATATCGGAAAACGCTTCGGGAGTGGAAGGCTCGTCCATCTATCTTGAAACCGGGGAAAGGATTCCTCTCAGGGATCTGGTCTACGGGCTGATGCTCCGCTCGGGCAACGACGCCGCCATCGCCATCGCGGAGGAAATCGCGGGCAGCACGGAGAGTTTCGTAATCCTGATGAACAAGAGGGCCAGGGAACTCGGCGCTTACAATACGAATTTTATGAATCCGAACGGGCTCCATAATCCCAATCATGTTACAACGGCAAGAGATATGGCCCTCATTTCCATGGCCGCGATGAAAAATCCGGAGTTCAGGAAGGTGGCCGCCGCGAAATCCTGGGTTGCCGACAGAGGGGATGGGAAGTACAATTACTTCTTCAACAAGAACAAGGTGATCTACCAGTATGAAGGCGGGACCGGAATTAAAATCGGCTTCACGAAAGCCGCAGGAAGAACACTGGTAGCTTCTTCGGAAAGGAACGGCATGGCCCTGATCTGCGTCGTGATGAATGCACCGAACTGGTTTCAGGATACCTATAAGCTTATGGATTATGCCTATGGCCAATATGAGGCGGTGAAGGTCGCGACAGGCCAGCAGCCGCTGAAGGTGGTCAAAATCCACGGAGGAAGCAGGAATTTCGTACGGATCGGTCCCAAGGAGGACATTCTCTGCCCGGTAAGGAAGGGCGCGGACAGCAGGATTTCCGTCGTATATTCGCTTTCCGACAGCCGGAAGGCGCCGGTGGAAAGGTGGCAGGAGGCCGGACAGCTTAAAATATACGTCGACGGGAAATATTTATTTTCCAAACCGCTGTATTACCTTGAAGATATCGAGTAGCAAATTTAACAGGTGGGAAATATCATGATGTAAGGGCTGCTGAATGCACGGTTCCGGGCATTCGGCCAGCCCTGCTTTTCAGCACTATCAAGTAGAGGGGGACACGAAATGAACAACTGCGTCGACGCAGGTTCGGAAAACTGTCCGTGCTTTCTGGCTGTTACCGGCGATTGTCTCGTTTGCAGCCGCCTGCAGGGAAAGGACTTCTGCAGCTGCCAGTGGTCCGGCGTGTGCATATATAATGAGTTCGTTCAGGCAAACCGTAATGTCAACAATCCCAGAAAGGATTTCGAGGCGCCGATTGCGCAAAAAATATTCTATAAGGACGACCTGGTGGTCTATGTGCTGGATGTGGGCAAAGGCTTTGCATTGAAAGCCGAACGGCCGGGTTCCTATCTTTTTATAAAAAGAAGCGGCGGCGGCAGTTTCTATGACATTCCCATATCGGTCATGAAGTCGGATCCCGAAAAAGGACAGATCCATATAGCCGTTAAAATCATCTCGACAAAGACGAAAACCCTGCTGGCGGAACAGGAGAAGCTTTCGGTCAGAGGGCCTTACCGCAATGGCGTACACGGGATTACATCCATTATCAATAAACGGGGCAAAAACCAAAAGACCCTCATCATTGCAAAAGGCATCGGAATTGCGCCCGGAATTCTGGCCTTACAGTCGCTCCGGCGCAAAGGCAGCGTCGATATGGTAGTCGATACGGAAAAAATCAGCACGGCCTTGATCGAAGATTATTTAGAAGGAAAACCGGCAGCATCGCCTGCAGTAAGCGCGCAGAGCGCAGGGGAACGAAGAAATGCGACCGGGGCGGTGCAATATCTGTCCTTGTCGGATAAAGACGCTGAAAGCCGTCTGATACGGCTGATGAAAGAAGGGCAGTACGACAATGTGATCCTTCTTGCATCCGACTACTACATCGAAAGGCTCGGCAGGATCATCAGAAAAACGCTGCCGGACGCGGATCTCGCGGTCAGCAATAATTTCCGCCTCTGCTGCGGGGAAGGGCTGTGCGGATCCTGCACCGTGGACACCGCCGCGGGCGAAACCATAAAAATGTGCAAGTGCCAGTTGAAAGGAGAAGAGCTTCTCGGCGGCAATATGTTTTATGCCCGAATACCGGGTTAGTGCAACGAAACAGGCCTGCAAGAAGGAACGGTAAAAACAAGCCGACCTGAACAAAGGCGGCCTTGGGTGGCGGTATATCCGCCGCCTATTTTTGCCCCGCAACAGACAAAGGCCAGAATAATCTTTCGCGCCGGATAATAAGATTGTTGTAGCATATGGCCGTTTAATGAATTTGCCAAAACCCAGGGCAGGGAGGTTTGTTATATGGGCGAACTATGGAATCAAAATCCGGCGGGGCGGCCGGGGAAACTGGAGATGGAGGAATTCACCCGGGACAGGCTGGCGCTGTTTGACGGGAAGGAAGGACGTCCGGCCTATGTGGCGGTCAACGGCCTGGTGTACGATATGACGGAATTCCCGCATTGGGCGGGAGGAATCCACAACGGGATACCGGCGGGCGCAGATCAGACAATGTATTTCAGCCTCTGCCACAAGCCTGAAGTGCTGATGAAAATGCGGGTCGTAGGAAGGCTGGTGGATTGAATGGCGGGCTCCAACAGGCCCAAGCTGGTCTGGCTCGAATTGAACGGCTGCTCCGGCAATATCATATCGCTGCTGAACGGCTCAGAACCGAGTTTTGCATATCTGATCACCGTAATGGCGGATCTTGTTTTCGACCAATCCCTTATCGCATGCGAGGGAGAAAGAGCTATGGCGGTGTTGTTCGGCCTGCAGGATCAGGAATTTATCCTGGCGGTGGAAGGCGCTCCGGCTTTAAAGAATAACGGAAGATACCAGATTATCGGAAGATGGCAGGGAAATGAAGTCACAGGGATCGACGCACTCCGGATGCTTGGGGAGAAAGCGTCCCATGTAATCGCGGTGGGAGCCTGCGCGTCCCATGGGGGAGTGTCCGCCGGCAGGCCTAATCCGTCGCTGAACATTTCTGTTCAGGACGCACTGAACAGGAAGGTGATCAACCTGCCGGGCTGCCCCTGCAACCCGGACTGGTTTATCAGCACGCTGGAGTACATCATTACATACGGGGAACCCGAGCTTGACGAGCTTGGCAGGCCGGTCTTCCTGTACGGCATAACGATTCATGACCGCTGCGAGAGAAGATCCTACTTCGACCAGGGGATTTATGCCGCGCGGTTGGGGGAACCGACCTGCATGGTCCAGGTGGGCTGCAAAGGCCCCATCACACCCATCGATTGTCCAATACGGAAATGGAATGACCGGGTCAGCTGGCCGGTTCAGGCAAACACCCCCTGTATTGGCTGCGCGCAGTTCGGATTTCCGGACCGGATGGAGCCTTTTATAAGATTTGACAGGCCGGTGGCTCCGGGCGGAGGACGGGGAAATGAGTGAGAGGGTTATAATCAATCCGGTTACGAGAATCAGCGGATTTATGGAAATCGAGGTGACCCTGGACAATCACAGGGTCACCGACGCCAAGGTTAAAGGCTTGATGTTCCGCGGCTTTGAACAGATGCTGAAAGGGCGGAATCCCTTTGATGCGGTCTACTATACGGAACGGATCTGCGGCATCTGTTCGACCGCCCACAGCCTTGCTTCCACGCTGGCGCTGGAACAGGCCCTTAGCATTATCCCTTCGGAGCAGGGAAGGTTTCTGAGGGATTTCATGCATGGCTGCGAATTTCTGCAGAACCATCTGAGGCATTTTTACCAATTTGTCGTGCCGGACTATGTCAGGCTTCCCGACCAGCAATGCGCGATTTTCGAAACGGATTCCGCGGATTTGCGGCTGCCGAAGGAGAAAAACGACTTGATCGTGCAGCATTACTTCGATTCCCTGGACTTCAGCCGGGAAGCCCATGAGATGATCGCCGTGTTCGGAGGCAAAGCGCCGCATAACCATGGAGTGTTTCTCGGCGGAGCGACGACCTGGGCGACTGCGGACAAAATTGTACAATTAAAGAACATATTGTATGATACCGCACGATTCATTGAGGAAGTGACCATTCCCGACGTAGGGATCATTGCGCAGTACTATCCGGAGTATTACAGGATGGGCGGAGGCCGCGGGAATTTTCTGAGCTACGGCTGCTTTGACAATTACCCGTCCCTGGGCACCTTATACCTGGATCCCGCAATAAAAACCGGCGATATGATCCGCGCCCTGGATCCCTCCCGGATCACGGAGGACATCGATTTTTCCTGGTATACCGGAGAACTGACCCAATATACGCCGATGGAAATGGTGCCGGTGGATGACATGGATAAGCCGGGCGCATATTCCTTTATAAAATCTTCGCAGATCGATAACATGCACTTTGAAGTGGGTCCGCTGGCGAGGCAATGGCTGAGCGGGGAGTACAGAAACGGGATATCCGCCATGGACCGGGTCGTGGCGAGGATCTACGAGGCAAAAAAGATAACGGAGATCCTGAATACGCTCCTGGACAATATGGAGCTTAACGTGTCCCTTCAGAGGGAATTTGAAATTCCGGTTTCCGCCGCAGGTGTGGGAATGATCGATACTACAAGGGGCGCTCTGGGGCATTGGATTAAAATAGAAAACCAGCTTATCGACTTTTATCAGATCATCACGCCTTCGGGCTGGAATCTCTCCTCCCGCTCCAACGACGGCAAGCCGGGGACCGCGGAACAGGCCCTGATCGGAACGGAAATCGAAAACGAGAATTATCCCGTGGAATTGATGAGAATCATCCGTTCCTTTGACCCCTGCGTTTCCTGCGCAACCCATGTGTATTACCCCGACAGGGAACCGAAATATTTTGTCATTGTACCGTAAAGAAGTGCATTTTCCGCACAGCGGGACGCTGGCGGGGAAAGCCGTTTTAAAAAATAAGAAGGATGTTTCGGAATCATGAAAAGAGTGTTTCTGGGGATCCATAAGATGGTGCCGGAGGTGCGGCAGGTCCTGGTGCTGGGCATCGGAAACCGGCTCATGGGGGACGACGGGATCGGGGTCCACATCGCCGAGGCCATTAAAAAGGCGCAGCTTCCGGAGCTCCCCGAGCCTCCGGAGATGCCGGAGGCAACGGAAACGCCGACGTTTTTGGAGACCCCGGGGCTTGCGAATATGCTGCCGCACCCGAAGATTCCGGATAAGGAGCCTTCCCGGGTTAAAGTCAGGATTTCCGCTGGAGAGACGGACGTCGACTACTGCCTGAAAGCGGTGTCGGAAAGCGACCTTTGCGTTATCATTGACGGGGCGTGTACCGGAAAAGCGCCCGGCCATGTGGAAGTGGTCGATCTTAAGTCGGCTTTGGATAAAATAAACGCCATGCAGGCGATGCATGATTTTGATCTGCTTCATGCCATGAAACGGGAAGGATTGCGAAAGGATGGAATCCTGATCGCCGTGGAGATCGGCTGCGCGGAGTTCTCATTGGACCTGTCCCCTTTCCTCCGGGAACGGTTTCATGATATCCTGCGGGAAGTAAAATGGATCATCGACGGCTATCTGCTGCCCTATGGCATACGCATTTTTGCCTGACGGGAAGAGACGTCGTCTTCATGGTCATACGGATCCCGCCTGACAGGAAGCGACGCCGCCTTGCTACAGATAAATTTTTTCAAAGGACTCTTTGACCGATTCATCCGAATATTCTTCGATGGATTCAGAGGAGGAAAAATCCGGGGAAAGATCAATGGGAATAATGCCTTGCCGGGCTGATTCCATATATTGCGTCGGGGTCAGTCCCGTATGCTTTTTAAAGGCCTTGGAAAAGTAATTGCCGCAGGAGTAACCGCAGGCGCCGGCAATGATCTCTATGGGAGTATCTTCACAGGACCGAAGCAGAAGTTTCGCGTGGGACATGCGCACGCCGATGAGGTAATTGCCCGGCGAGATTCCCATACTGGCTGAAAATACGCGAATCAGGTGATGCTTTGAGACCTCCAGGCGGTCGGCAAGCTCCTCGATCCCGTACAGGTAAGCAAATTCCGCATGCATTAAAGCAAGCGCATCCTGAACCAGGGGAGGGAGATGGCGCCGGCCTGCCGGCAGTTTGTTCCGTTCCTGCTCTGTTAGTGTTTTGTCCCGTCCCTGTTCCGACTGCGTATTTTCCCGTTTCTGCCCTGACTGCGTTTCTTTTATTTCTTGCCCGGACGGCATTTCTTTCTTTTCTTGGGCTGACTGCAATTGATTTAGGTCCATGCCGATTGCCTCTTCCGCTTTTCTATTTTTGCCGCGGCAGGTCTTGCTTGGCGCAGCGAACCCCGCTTGCTGCAGGTCTGATTTACATTTTATCATATTTTTTCGGCACATCAACATTTTACCCTTAAATATCAACATATTGCTGTTGTGGCTTAAACCCGGCCGTGCTAGACTGGAATCAAATCAGGAGGACGGGCGGAAAGACCGCCTTCCCTGAACGGAATTTGATTTCATGGTCAGGAGGAACAATCAATGGCAAAAATATCTATGAGAAATATAAAAAAGGTCTATCCGGGCAACGTCGAGGCGGTTAAGAATTTCAACCTCGAAATAGAGGACAAGGAATTTATCATACTTGTCGGCCCTTCCGGCTGCGGGAAGTCAACGGTCCTGCGCATGATCGCGGGGCTTGAGGACATCACCGAAGGGGAATTATACATAGGAGACACGCTGGTCAACGACGTGGCGCCGAAAGACAGGGACATTGCCATGGTGTTCCAGAATTACGCGCTTTACCCCCATATGACGGTATTCAAGAACATGGCGTTCGGCCTTACCCTCCGGAAGCTTCCGAAGGATGAAATTAAAAGGAAGGTGGAGGAGGCGGCCAGAATCCTGGATATTGAACATCTTCTGGACAGAAAACCGAAGGCTTTGTCGGGAGGACAGCGGCAGCGCGTGGCGTTGGGCCGCGCCATGGTCCGGAACCCCGCCGTATTTCTGCTCGACGAGCCCCTTTCCAATCTTGATGCGAAGCTGCGCAACCAGATGCGCGCGGAGATCTCCAAACTGCATAAAAATTTGGGAACCACTTTCGTTTATGTGACCCACGACCAGACGGAAGCCATGACCATGGGCGACAGAATCGTCGTCATGAAAGACGGAATTATCCAGCAAATCGACACGCCGCAGAATCTGTACAACAAACCCTGCAATCTGTTCGTCGCGGGATTTATCGGCACACCCCAGATGAATTTTATCGACGGGACGATCGTAAAAACCGGGAACGGATATGCGGCCGAATTTGCAGGCCACCGGATCACGCTGCCGGAAAGCAAGCAGAAAAATCTTGCCGCCTATGAGGGCAAGGAGGTCGTCCTCGGCATCCGGCCGGAGGACTTTACGGTGGGAGAAGCAGGAGACGAAACTGCCGAAATGAAATTAGAGCTTATTGAGCTCATGGGTGCGGAGATGTATCTGCACTGCTATCTGGGAGATGTCAAACTGACAGTCCGGGCGCCCGTCATCGACGGTTTGAAGCCTGACAGCACCCTGAACATAGCTTTTAACAGCGAGAGGATCCATGTATTCGACAAGCAGACGGAGACGGTCATCAGCAACTGAACCGCCGGGCTCCGTTAACCGGATTCCAAGCGAGCCATGGTTTTCGGACCACGATGCCGGATAACGCGAGGCCCTTCATGCAGAGCGTGCCGGCCGGCTTGCAGAACAAAGAAGAATCCTAAAAAGACGCCATTTCGGCGTCTTTTCAGATCGTAGACAAATCCCATCAGTGAGCGAGAGCAACTGATGGGATTTTCTTT
>ENA-UPSB01001381-UPSB01001381.1-bioreactor-metagenome-genome-assembly--contig:-NODE-1381-length-28880-cov-6.929575_pt1 | contig 28880 bp, 25 predicted proteins | sample MGYA00238182_ERZ773286 | MGnify/ENA primary metagenome ERZ773286 (study PRJEB29026, sample SAMN07631240) | bioreactor metagenome | isolation source: Switchgrass digestor | place: USA: Dartmouth...
TCTTCTGTGCCTATATCCGTCAAAGCTGCTTTAGCTTGGGGGATCGGCATGGTGTATCTCTGGGTGAGGTAGCGAAGGGAAGCGGCAAGCTCGCCATCCGGGCCTCCATACTGAGTTATGATGCTCTTAGCCAACTTAGGGTTGCACGCCTTTACCCCTGCGGGGTACTGAAGCATTTTCTGATAGACCCACATATCTCAACACTTCCCTCTCCAGTTGATTTCCCATGGCCAGGGATCGTTAATCCATTGCCAGCACGGGGCCATCCCCGGCTCACCCAGGCCGAAGTTCAAGAGGGGCCCGTACGCGGCCTCATAAGTGGCTATCAAGTTGTGGAGTTCTCGCGACGCAGCCCGGAAGTCTTGAAGGGCCCTCTCTTCGGACGGGTGGGTATCCAAGAAGAGGTTCAGTTCCACGGTGATGAACTGAGTCTCCATGATACGCCGGAGCAACTCCATTTGTTTGGGGTCCATATGGTTCCCTCCTAAGTTCCAGGCGGTTTTTGATAGAGTGGTGGACACCTCAAGAGCTCAGGGAAAATAGTCCCCGGGCCGGCCATCTCGCAAGGATGCACGTAACCGTTGTAGACTTGCCAGGGAACCCAAGCGGTAGCCAGAGGGATCCCTCTGGGCGGGCACGGGGCTCCGGGACCCGTTCCCGGCGGGCAAGGCGGGTTTCCAGGACACCACGGCGGCCAGTTGGGCCCGCCCGGGCAACCTGGACCTCGGTCGGGACATCCCGGACGGTCTGACGGATCTCTCTTAGGCCCCCAAGGCCAACGCGTTGCCGTGGCTGACGGGGCCAAGTTCTTGTCATCTTCCTCAGGGCAGGGAGGGTCCTCTTGGAGAGAATCGGGAGTTTCCTCCTCGAACTCTTCTTCAAGGTCGGCCTGTGATTCGGGGCGCGGTGTATTGAAGCCGAGGACTCCACGTCTATTGCCCTTGGGGAGATACCTTCTCATGGTATTACCCTCCTTTAACTGCATAACAAGTTGTGCAACAGTTTATGTAAACTAGGCGGGGCTTGTGAAAGAAATCAGTTGGGCAACGAGTAGGGGTATATTATATAATGTTAACAAGCATGATCAGCGCTGCAGCGCGTTCTTTGCAGGGTTGACCGCCAAGGGGTGTGTACTGTGGCCATGCGGAATCCTAACGGGGTGGGGCTTCGTGATAGAAGGGCTAGAATGGCCCGCTACATCATTGCCGGTGCGTTGCTTGTCGCGACGGTGACTGTGGGCTTCAGGTTCATAGAAGCTAAGAGACGAAGCGAGAATCCGGACGACGACTGGTTCATAACAGAGGCGTGGCCGCTCGCGGAGTCCTACGCTGATGCCAATGGGCTAACCATATCCAAGGACAATGCTGTGGTGTTTCGCTATACCGATGGCGTGTCGGTAGACGTGGCATTTAAAGAGGACGCAGGAAGCCGCAGCGTAAAGGTGAGTTTCTCTTTCCGGGAAGGCAGATGGGCGGTCCTGCCGGCGAATGCCGTGAACCTGCTGGATCCGGAACGGTGGTGGTCTCACTAATACCGGTGTCGAAGATAAAGCCCTGACCTGTGAAGTCAGGGCTTTGTCCAGTCCTCCGGGGACGCTTCCCGCGAGGATTCGCGGTGCTTAGAGCCTCGTTAGAAAGTAACGCCTGCTGTCTTGGCCGCTTCCCTCAAAGCGGGCAGGAGGGACTCAGCCTTATCCGCGGCGTCCCAAAGCTTCATGCGGGACTGTTTCACAAACTCCTCGTCCTTAATAGAGCCCAGGTTGATCTCGGCGTTCATCGCGGCGCCTTTTCTGGCGGCTTCCAAGAGCAAGGTTCCGACGGCGACATCAGTGATGGCGTTGGGGTTGCCGTACTTTAGGAGGTCCGGCAGCAGCGACAGCGCGGACACCGTCGCGTCCACAACCTCAAGGGGGACCAATGTGGCGCCCCTAAACGCCTCCTGCATGGCATCCCGCCGGGCCGCTTTCTCCTCAGGTGTATTCCTGGGCATCTTCATAGCGGCTTCTACGGCCAAATAGGCTTCCGTGTCTTTTGCCGACAGGGACTGAAACTCATCGCAAAGCCTGGAGGCTTCCTTCTCGATTTCCGCCAAACGTTCGCGGCCCTCGGTGAATCTCGGAAGGGACAAGGTTACGCCCGCCACCATCTGGTAGAGGGCGCAGCCTAGAGCGCCCGACACTGCCGAAGCGGCCCCACCGCCCGGAGCGCCTGTGGGAGCCCTGAGGTTTTCTATGAACGGGTTCAAGTCCACTTTCACGTTCTCACTCCTCGTTGATATTGATGAGGTCCAAGATCTGACGCTTGGAAAACGAACCTGCTTTAAGCCGGTCGATGGCCACATCGAGGAGCGCGTCCAAGGGGATCAGGCCTATGATCTCAGAGCTGTGAATGGATATGCCCCGGGCCAGGGCGGCTTCCTCGACTTTACGGAACACCATCGATAGGGGTGTGGCCTTGTAATCCAAGAGGTTCATGGTGACCTGAGCCAACTTCAGGCTTTCTATGTATACCCCTTTTGCCTGGACGTGGGGAAGCCCTCCCGAGGACTCCCGGATCATCCTGGCTATCGCCCTGGCTGCCTTCACGTCATCTGTGTCCAGGTTTATGTTGTAAGCGATCAAGGGAGGGCGCGCGCCTACCGCCGTGGCTCCACCTCGGGGGTGCAGGGCGGCGGGTCCGTAATCGGGTCTTCTGTCGGGGTCCTCTCTAATGGCGGCCTTGAGGCCCTCGTATTCGCCCCGCCTTATGTCAGGGAGCCTGACCCTATCAGGACGAGTGGCCGCTTTGCCGTACAGATATACCGGTACTCCGAGTTCGTTGCCGATTCTCGCTCCCACTCGGTTCGCCATGGCGACGCAATCGTCCATGGTTACCCCGCTGATAGGCACGAAAGGGATAACATCGGTAGCGCCGATCCTTGGGTGTTCCCCCGAGTGCTTCTCCATGTCTATGAGTTCAAGGGCTTTCTTGGCGGCCCGGAAAGCGGCTTCCTCAACTCGTTCCGGGGTTCCGGCAAAGGTCAGGACAGTGCGGTTGTGGCTTTCGTCGCTGGACAAGTCCAGTATCTTGCACCCGGCCCCGGATACTTCCGCGGCGATGGCCTTCACGACTTCGGGATCTCGACCTTCGCTGAAGTTGGGGACGCATTCTACTATTCGGTCGGCGGGCATTCGCTTCCCTCCAGAGAGAATGTGGTTCTAGGCCGTGTCTTCCGGTCTTTTGGGAATTGTCCTACGGTTATGATACACCGCCAAAGGGCCGGAGAGTAGAGAGGGCCGGGTGCGTGTCTGTCCGCATGCCGGCCCCCGATCCGGGAGGTGGATTTCGTAGGTGCCAAGGAAAGTGAGGCTACGCCACTACCCGGTACGGCCACTGTCTACATCTCCGGAGTGAAGTAGCAGTAGCCGATTTTGTCGGACTTCTCTTTGATCCGCTTCCAGGTGGCTTCGTCGGGAAGAGCGTCATAGGCCGCGGGATACAGGATGGTGTTCTCCTTGAAGATGTGGTCTCTCAAGTTGAAGGAGATGTAGTCGGCCAGTTCCCTCAACTGAGCGACAAACTCGGCGAAGCCTTGAGTCTTCGCGTTGGCTACCAGGTCCTTCAGCGCCTTTTTTCGGGGACGGAGGTCGTCGTGCTCTAGCCTCATGATCCGGGTGGGTCCGGTGATGCCGGCGGCTTCGATCTCCGGGAAGAACGCTTCTTCTTCCCGTTGATGGTGCTTTTCGGTCTCAACAAGATGGTACGCGACGCTTGAGATAATCCTAAGAAGGGAATCGGCTCTGACTCCGTCATCGACGTCGTCCCAATCTGACTTCGCCGAGAGAGTCTCGACGGCTTTGTCCAAATCGGAGAGGAAGCCGAGGATAAGATCGTGTTCGCTTATTAAGGTATGGAGGGGGTGCCCCTTTCCGGCTGAGCTCTTACCGGTGACGCGTTGTCAATCCTGTCGACATCAGGACAACTTGACGTCTCAGAATCGAGTGCCGCATACTATCGATATATTTAAGCGTATTAACTATTAACATTGTCAACTAATGTGGCACGGTCAACTAACAAAGGACCTCTGGAAGGGGGCAGTGATGCGAGGTGTCATCAGAGAGGACCTCTGAAACACAGGCTCTAAAGCCATCCGTGCGGTCTACCGAAAGGCCGCCAAATAACCACGAACTCTTGAGGGAAATAGACGATCTGATAGGCGTTCTCCTCCAAAGGACGACAAAGGACGAGCTAAGGATAATCCGGGGCAAGGTTACCCCCGCTCAGTTCACGATAATGCGATTGCTCAAGCTCTCGGGGGGATGTACGGTATCCCAGGTCGCGAAAGCCCTTCAGGTTACACCCAGCGCCGTGACTACCCTTTCGGACCGGCTGGTCTCCGCCGGACTCGTGCAGCGAACCCGCGACCTCGGTGACAGGCGTGTGGTCAGGTTGGAGTTGACTCCCAAGGGTCTCGCCACTACCGCGGAATTGGAGGCGGTAAAACGGGACACTATCGCCAAGTACGCGTCCGCGCTGACCGACGACGAAATGCGGGCATTAATACGAGTGCTCGGAAAGATTGCTGCTTCTCTTGAGGAAGAGGTGGAATCATGAATCTCGGAAAGCATTCGATCAACAGACCTGTCGCCACAACTATGCTAATGCTGGTTGTCGCGCTCTTGGGCGCCATATCTTTCTCACGGCTGGACGTGGACCTTCTGCCCAAGATCAATCCCCCGGTTCTTGCAATCATGACCACGCTTCCGGAAGCGTCTGCCCAAGAAGTGCAGGACCTAGTGACCATACCGGTAGAGGCGGTGGCCTCCACCACGCCGGGCATTAAGGAAATCAGTTCTATATCAGAAGAGGAGACATCCCTTGTTATCCTCATGTTCGACTGGGGCAAGGACTTGTCCGAGGCCAAGGCCGACCTATCTCAGAGGCTGGAACTCATCACTCTGCCTGAGGACGCGTCCCGGCCTCTGACCCTGGAGTTCGACCCAAACTCGGTGCCGATCATGCAAGTGGCCCTGTCAGACTCCAAAGACATGACCATGGGCGAACTCACGGACTTGGCCGAAAACAAGGTCAAGCCGCGTCTGGAGGCTATTGACGGCGTGGGCTCGGTCGACATTGTCGGCGGCCTGGCCGAGCGGGTGAACGTTACGCTGGACCCGGCGAAGCTGGCTGAAAAAGGCCTCACCCAGGACTCGGTGGCGGCGGTCATCAGCGCGTCAAACCTGAACTACCCGCTGGGCGTGGTCAGGCAGGACGACTTGGACCTTCAGCTCCGGTTGCAGGGTAGGGTCACGGACCTGGACGAACTTCGAGACCTGGTCGTGGGCTACACTGCTGAACTTCGGGGAGGCCAGCCGGTGCCCGTTCCGGTGAAACTGAGCGAAGTTGCCACCGTGGAGAGGGGATACCCGCCCGCGACGTCGCTTACCAGGGTAAACGGCAAGCCCGGAGTAGCCCTGGCCATCAGGCGCGAAGGAAGCGCCAACACAGTTACTGTGGCGAGAGCCGTCCGAGAGGAAATCGAGGACCTATCCTCGGAACTCCGGGATCTGGACACGGTCATCACCATGGACCAAGCCCGTTTCATCGAGTTCACGATTGAGGCGGTCCAGGAAAACTTGCTCATGGGCGCGGGGCTGGCCGTCTTGGTGCTTCTTGCTTTTCTCCGGGACTTGCGCACTACGCTGGTAATCTCGGTAAGCATACCGTTCTCGGTCATCGCGACCTTCGCCCTCATGTATTTCGGTAAGCTAACCCTTAACGTGATGACTCTGGGCGGATTGGCGCTCGGTGTGGGGATGCTGGTGGACAACTCTATCGTGGTCATCGAGAACATCTACCGGCACACCCTGGAAGGAAAGGACCCGAGGGTAGCGGCGGAAGTTGGTTCCCGCGAAGTGGCGATGGCGATCACGGCTTCCACGCTCACCACCGTGGTGGTTTTCCTTCCCGTGGTGTATGTCGGTGGAGTTACCGGTATCATCTTCAAAGAGCTTGCCCTTACGGTGACATTCTCGCTGCTCGCGTCGCTGGTCGTCGCCCTTACCGTTGTTCCCCTCCTGGCGTCCAGGTGGTTTGCCAGAAAGCGCGCGAAGCACGCGGCCGTAGGGCCGGATGGGAGCCGTGCCGGCGCGTACCCCAACCTGTTAAGGTGGGGGCTTGACAACAAAGCGGTAGTCTTCATCATCCTGGCTGCCCTCATAGGAGCTTCGGTGTACGCGGCTCCGCGGATCCCCACAGAGTTCTTGCCGTCAGCTGACGAGGGGAACTTCAGTATCAATATCTCCGTGCCGGAAGGCACTCCGTTGGAAGACATCGACGCGCTGGTAGCGCGGATCGAAGAGATCGTGGAATCTGAGAAGTCCGTGGACAAATACAGCGTCTCCATAGGTTCAGAGTCGGCGGGAGCCTTGAGTTCCGCCGTTACCGGCGGCGCGGACGCCCAGATACTGGTTCAACTGGACGAGTCCGCCCGGGAGAAGAAAGAGACGCAGGCGGTCATAAACTCGGTCAAGAAGCAAGTCCAGCGGCTTCAGGGAGACTTCACCGCCACGTTTAACATGACTTCTTCTCTAATGGCTGTCGCCGGAGGCATGCCGTCCCAGGCTCAAGTCACCGTGACAGGCCCCGACATCGCCGAGGTTAGGTCGCTCAGCGACGAACTGGTGGAACGCATGAAGGACGTGGAAGGACTGGAAGATATCCAATCCAGCCTTACTGAGGAAAAGCCTGAGGTGCACCTCGTGGTGGACCGGGCTAAGGCTCTCTCGTACGGGCTTACCCCCGCGCAAATCGCCATGTCTGTGTCCAGGGCGGTTAAAGGTCAGACGGTGTCCAGGTACGAAGCGGACGGCACCGTGATCGACGTGGTGGTAAGGTTGGATCCGGAGTCTGTCAAAGACGCCGAGGGTGTGGGCGAGATCGTCCTTCAGGGCCAAACCGGTCGGGTCAAGCTCAAGGACATCGCAACCGTGTCTCAAGGAGAGGGTCCCGTCGCCATCAGCAGGCACGAGAAGCGGTTGTCGGCCAGGATCACGGCTTCCATAAACGAAAGGACTCTCGGCGAGGTCGCAGAGGACATCGAAGACATTATCTCGGACATGGACGTACCTGATGGGTACTCCATCACTCAGACGGGTATGACCGAGATCATGAACGAGGGCTTCTCGTCCTTGACCACCGCCTTCATCCTGGCGGCAGTCCTGGTGTACATGGTCATGGCCGCGTCCTTTGAGTCCATCACTCAGCCGTTACTCATCATGCTCACCGTGCCTCTCGCGGCCATCGGATCTGTGTTGGCCATGTACGCCACCGGCTACGCTTTCGGGATCACCGCGTTTATAGGAGCGATCATCCTGGTCGGCGTCGTGGTAAACAACGGCATAGTCATGGTGGACTTCATCAACCAGGCCCGGGCTAGCGGAATGCGCGTTCGGGAAGCAGTTATCGAAGGCTCATCCAAACGAGTGAGGCCCGTGCTTATGACCAGCTTGACGACAATTATCGGTCTGGTGCCCATGGCTTTGGGATTGGGCGAAGGTGGGGAGCTTACGGCCCCCTTGGCGGTCACCATCATGGGAGGCCTCACATCGGCCACGTTCTTGACGCTGGTTGTTATTCCGGTAGCCTATGCGCTCTTCGCGCGTGACAGCAGGCCGGCGCGAGTACCGGAGACGGCGAGGGTGGGCACGGCAGAAGCCGGCGCCGACGCGCCTGAACCTGCCACAACGGTGTTGGCGGCGCAGGAAACCGGCCTTGCCGCCAAAGAAGAGAGCAGTGAGTTGGTGTTGAGCCCGGGTTTTGACTCCAACGACATGGCGCAACTGATAGAGCTCTTAGGGAAGCTATTCTCGTCCATCACGCGGAAGTAGGGGGCAGGAGCAGTGCTCTACGGGGAGAAGACCCGGCTTAGGCCGCCGGAAATGACCGATTTGGACAATATCATGGCATGGATCAACGACAGGGAAGTAACCCGGAACCTTGCCATCGGCTTCTGGCCGCTGTCGAGGAAAGCGGAGGAAGCCTGGCTGGCCAAGACAGTAGAGGGCAGCGATCCCCGAAACCGCGTCTTGGTCATAGAGGACTTGCAGGGTACCTATCTTGGCAGTATCGGCCTCCATGACATCGACATGAGGTCCGGCGTCGCCGAGGTCGGGATCGTCATCGGACGCAAAGACTACTGGGGAAAGGGGTACGGTACCGACGCCCTTAGGACTCTGCTTCGGTTCGCTTTCGCTAACCTAAGGTTGAGAAAGGTCTATCTCAAGGTTTTCGGCTCCAACGCCCGTGCCCAGAAGTCCTACGCCAAGCTGGGCTTCAAGGTGGCGGGACGGCTGAAGGAGCACGAACTCAAGGAAGGCGAGTACGAAGACGTCATCTATATGGAGTTGTTTAGAGACGAGCTGAAATGACGAAGCGGGGAACGCCGCTCCCGAAGTGGGGAACGCTAGTCTTCGGTGATGCTCATGCCGTCGACCGGCCGGTTTGTGCCTCGCAGGGCGTATATCGAAGAAGCCGCTTTGTCATACCCGCTCGGCAGGTATATTGTTGAAAGACTTAAGGACCTGGGCGTGCCAGCTCAGGTCCTTAAGCGTGGCGAAAGGCCGAAGGTGCCGGGCAAGAATCCCACCCAGGTCTATGAGGAAGCGAAACGCACTTTGGTCGTGAGAGTGAGAAAGGACCGGGACTTCGCGACTTGCAAGCCGTCGGCTCACTATCAACTCCCGCTAGTCTCGAGCTGTCCCGGCCTCTGCGAATACTGTTACCTTCAGACCACTCTCGGCCCTAGGCCGTACGTGCGAGTATACGCCAACATCGAGGAGATCTTGGCCACCGCGAAGAGCCTGGTTCAAACCCGGCTTCCCCAGGAGACCGTGTTTGAGGGCTCGGCAACTTCTGATCCCTTGGCAATCGAACACCTTACCGGTTCGCTGGCCAAAGCCATCGAGTTTTTTAGCGGCTTGGAAGGCAGCAGGTTTCGCTTTGTGACCAAGTTCAGCGGTGTCGAACCTATCCTGGGATTGAGTCACGGTCGGAGGACGACGGCGCGAGTCAGCGTCAACGCGGATTACGTCATCAGGACTTTCGAGCATAACACTTCTCCGTTGGAGGAGCGGCTCAGAGCGTTGAGCCTTCTCAGGGGGGCGGGATACCCTGTCGGAGTGATGATCGGTCCGGTCATAACGTTTGACGGCTGGGAAGACGGATACAGGGACCTGATGGAGCGTCTCAGGACTGCCTTGCAGTGTGAACCGTCTCTTGCGTCGGGCGTCCAGGCTGTTCCATTTGAGTTGATCACTCACCGCTTTACGGGAAGCGCGAAGAAAAACATACTCTCTGTGTTTCCGGGTACGAAGCTGCCGCTGGATGAAAACGACCGGAAGGTTAAGTTCGGCCAGTTCGGATACACCAAGTATGTTTACCCCGAGGAGAAGATGGACGCGATTCGGGAGTTTTTCCGGAAAGAGATCGATCGGATCCCCGGGGCATACGTTCACTACCTGGTCTAGTCTCAGTACTCAGAAGTTGTTGACTTCCCCCGCGTCGAAGCATAGAATCCGTAGGCGGAGGGCGGTTTCATGTCTGTCTACTATCTCATTACCCTGGAGTCGGTTCGCTAGACCGGCCTAAGCGGGTGCCAATATCGCGAACTAAGCCCAAGCGGGGCTGATGTTGGCGTTATTGAGATAGGATCAGCATGAAGCCGTTGTTTTTTTGCTATCTAAGGCGACAGTATCCGGGGCTCAAGCCCACGCACACGTAGCGGATTCCGCGTAGCACGGAAAGACAACAGCACCTCTGGTCTTATGGGGTATCGTCCGGCAAGAAGCCGGGTGCGCACCCTCTCCCGCGAAATCATGTCCGGGCCGGTCCAAAACCCGACGAGTTCCGCCGCTTGACGTCATTTGTCACCACAAGGAGGGTTAACCATTTGGACCAGGCAACCCTGGAATTGCTCGAGTTTGACCGGATAAGGGAAGTATTGAAATCGTACTGCGTGAGCGGCCTAGGCAAAGACAAGTGCGACAAGCTGGTCCCCGAGACGGACGCCCGGCGCATAGTGCTTGCTTTGGCGGAGACTACCGAGTCTTTGATTATTGTGGGAGCCGGAGGCCAGCCTTTGCAGGGGCTTCACGACGTGCGTGAGGCGCTGTCCACCGCGGAGAAAGGCGCGGTCTTGTCTCCCAAGGACCTCCTTCGAATCGCCGATATGCTCAGGGGCGCGGCCAAGTTCAAGAAACTTATGCGCTCCAAGACCGAAGAGATGCCGCTGTTGTCCGCGTACTCGGAATCCATAGCGGATATGCCGGGACTTGCCGAAGCCATCGAGGCCTCCATCGAAGGAGACCAGGTGAGCGATCACGCCGATGACGAGCTACGGAAGGTCCGCCGGGAGATCAAGCAGACGGAAGCCAAGATAGAACAGCGTCTGCATTCCATCCTGAATTCGCTGTCCCCGCGCGACGCTGCCCAGGATGGTTTCGTTACCGTCAAGAACGGACGGTGGGTCATACCGGTGAAGGCATCTTCTCGCGGGAAGGTTCCCGGAACGGTTGTCGCGGCATCGTCCAGCGGTCAGACCGTGTTCATAGAGCCCGCCGCGGTGCAGCCGTTGATGGACCGGCTGGTTACCCTGCGCGCTCAAGAAGAGGAATTAGTCTATCAGGTCCTGTGCGCGCTCACTGCTTTGGTTGTCGACAGGGTCACCGACATCCGGATCACCATGGAGGCTATGGCTACCTGCGACTTCATTTTCGCCAAAGGCCGCTACAGCATGGCTATCTCAGGGGTCGCGCCTGAGATCACCGTGAACGGGCCGCTGTGTCTGGAAGGTGCCCGCCACCCGCTCTTAGGTAGGGACGCGGTGCCCGTGGACATCAGGGTGGGAGACGGGTACAGAACGCTCCTGATCACTGGCCCCAATACGGGAGGAAAGACGGTTGTCTTGAAGACTACGGGACTAGTGGTCGCGATGGCTCAGTCCGGGCTTCATATCCCCGTCAAACCCGGCAGTACGATGCCCGTTTTCCAGGCGGTGTTCGCGGATATTGGCGACCGCCAGAGCCTAGAGCAATCCCTGAGCACCTTTTCTTCGCACATGAAGAACATCGCGGATATCCTCCGGAAGGCCGGGCAGGGTTCCCTGGTCCTGTTGGACGAGATCGGTACCGGTACGGATCCGAGGGAGGGGGCCGCCTTAGCCGCGGCAGTGTTGGATTTCCTGTACAGGAAGGGCTGCGTCACCCTGGCGACAACACACTACGGAGATCTAAAGGCATACTCCGAAGGGCATCCCGGTTTTGTAAACGGATCCATGGAGTTCGATGAGGAGACTCTGAAGCCTCTCTATAAGCTGGTCATAGGCCAACCGGGGCAAAGCCAGGGGCTGATTATAGCCAAGAGGCTGGGGCTTATGGAAGAAGTGGTGCAAGCCGCTGAAGACTACGTTAGATCGATGTCAGGGGGAGATATACCGCGAGAAGCCGCTCCTAAGCCTAGCGCGCCGCCAAGCCCGCCAAAGGCAGAGGTAGTCAGGCTGGCGCTTCCGACCGGCACGGCGTCCGAACCGGTTCCCGAAATCCCGAGGGAGAAGACTTTCTTGGTTGGGGATTCTGTCTTCGTCCGTACCGTCAAGGAGCGCGGCATTGTCGCCAAGGAACCTGACGAACGAGGCAACGTGATTGTCCTTGTGAGAGGCAGGCGGATCTCAGTTCACAGGAAGAGGCTCAAGCTTCTGGTGAAGAGGGAGGACCTCTACCCGGGTGAGGATTACGACCTGAACATCGTCCTTATGTCCAAGAAAGACCGGAAGCTCATGAAGACGATGAGCAAGAGACACACCGACGAGGTACGGGTGATCGAACCTGACCCCGAACCGCGGTAAGAAGCGAGAGAGTTAGAGAGCATGGAGGAAGAAGCCGGGCTGTACGGAGCGAGGCTGTAGGAACACGAGAAACCGCCGCGAATTTGTCGCGGCGGTTTTCCTCATCTGTTCTCGGCCCGGTATCTCTCGGGCCGTCTGCTATCTCCGGTTTTGCCGGTCTTAGTAATTCTCAGGACTCGGCTCGTAGAAGGACTGCGGATGGAGGCAGGCCGGGCAAACCTTCGGGGCCTCTGTGCCGACGTGGATGTAGCCGCAGTTACGGCAGTGCCACTTAATCGGTTCGGGGCGGCAGAAAACTGACTTGTCACAGACCCTGGCCAAGAGCTTGCGGTAACGCTCCTCGTGGGCGGCCTCTACTTCGGCTACTTCCTCAAACTGCTTCGCGATCTGCTCGAAGCCTTCCTCGCGGGCGACCTCAGCAAACTTCTTGTACATGACGGTCCATTCGTAGTTCTCGCCGGCCGCCGCGTCTTCAAGGTTCTTCTTGGTGTCTCCGATGAGACCGAGCGCGCGGGCCCAGAGCTTGGCGTGCTCCTTCTCGTTGTCCGCCGTCTCCTGGAAAATAGCAGCTATCTGCTCGAATCCCTCTTTCTTAGCTTGGCTGGCGAAGTAGGTATATTTGCTTCTGGCCTGGGATTCGCCGGCAAACGCTTCCAACAGGTTCTTTTCGGTCTGAGTTCCTTTTAAGTTCATTTCCGCACCTCCCGTAGTTCTGCGAGAGCGCGAGGACATCCGCGCCCGTAACTTGTCTCTTCACCAAAACTTAACAGTATGTGCGCCGGATGGCAAGCGTCGAAGCGTGTAAAAGCGTGTCCCGAATGTAAGAGCATGTCCCAATCGTCTTAGAATTTTCCCCCACGATGGTTCCGCTAGTGGTACGATTGAATCACGACTCAAAAGTCATGGCTGGGAATAGCGGTATACAGAGACTAACCAATGACGATGAGGTGCGAGACAAGGGATGAGGATAGAGATCGAGAGGGAACTGGCGCTTGAGTTTGTCAGGGTGACAGAGGCGGCGGCCTTGGCTTGCGGACGACTCATGGGCACCGGCGACAAGGACGGGTGCGATGCCGCGGCCGTTAAGGCAATGCGCACCGCCCTTAGCACTGTGGAGATCAACGGGACCATTGTAATCGGCGAAGGGGAAATGGACGAAGCTCCCATGCTGTACATAGGCGAAACCGTCGGCACCGGCAGGGGTCCCGCGGTTGATGTCGCCGTCGATCCTTTGGAAGGGACAAACGTCCTCGCCAAAGGTCTCACACGGGCCCTCTCGGTCCTGGCCGTGGCCGAAGAAGGCTGTCTCTTGCACGCTCCGGATATGTATATGGATAAGCTGGCGGTTGGACCTGCCGCGAGAGGGAGGATCGACATAGACGCTCCCATCAGCTACAACCTCCGTGAGGTCGCCAGGGGACTCAACAGGAACGTCGAGGACTTGGTCGTGGTAATCTTGGATAGGCCGAGGAACGAGAAACTCATCAACGAAGTCCGTAGGGCCGGCGCCCGGATCAAGTTGATACCCGACGGTGACCTGTCTCCGGCGGTGGCCGTCGCTTTTGAGGATTCGGGCGTTGATGTTCTGGCGGGGATAGGCGGCGCTCCTGAAGGGGTCCTGGCCGCCGCGGCTCTTAGGTGTGTCGGCGGCGAGATGCAAGCCAGACTCTGGCCGACTTCCGAAGCTGAAGCCGAGCGCGCGAAAAAGATGGGGATCAAGGACGTGCGCCAGAAGCTGGTCATGGATGACCTTGTGAGGAACGACGATGTTGTGTTCGCCGCGACCGGGGTGACAGACGGGGAACTCCTAAAAGGAGTGTACTACTCAGGTCATACCGCCCGGACTCACTCTCTGGTTATGCGGGGCGCCACGGGCACGGTAAGGTTCATCGAAGCCCTGCACCGGCTGGACAGGAAACCCGAATTGGTTAAGAAAGGACGATAAAGGCGGTATAGAAATGGAAGGGACGCTCAAAGAGCTAGGAGGCGGGCTATACACCTATACCCGGCCGCTGACAGGCTACGGCGGATCGGTGAACGGGTCGCTATTGGTGCTTCCGGGCGAAGCGCTCGTAGTGGATACGTTGTGCTCCCCGAAGGACATGGACGAATTCGCGGCTTTGATTGGGTCACGGCCGACTACAGTAGTGTACACCCACGCCGACTGGGACCACTGCTTGGGTACCGGGGGATTGAAGCCCGAGAGGGTAATAGCCCACGAACTCACGGCACAAAGACTGACCGAAGAGGGGCAGAGTACGCTGGACGATCTCACTCTCAAGAATCCCGAACTGGTCTCAGGGGCGTCAGTGGTACTGCCCGATACGACTTTCCGGGATACCTTCACGATCCCTCTTTCTGGATGTCTTGACGGTGAACCCGGAGAAGACGGCTCCCTAACAGCCGAGCTCATACATATGCCGGGTCACACCGGTGATTCGTGCGTCTGCTGGATTCCCAAACTCGGTGTCCTTATTGCCGGCGACGCGGTGGAAGACCCGTTCCCCTCAGTGACTTTGGCCACCAACATCGGGCTTTGGGCCGATAAACTGGAAGAACTGGGGAAAACCGTGTCGTTGGTTATCCCGGGCCACGGGAACGTTTCGGGGCCTCAGCTGATCGCAGAAAACGTCCGCTACCTGAGGGGTCTCATGGGGGCAGCGCGGCGCAACACTCCGCATCCGTGGCTCACTCCGGACGTCTCGCTGGAAACCTTGGACCCCGGCGCCGCTAAGAGGATTTCGAGGATGTCTAGGAGCGATCAGGCTTTCTACAAAGATGTGCATGAGGAGAACGTCCGGCGGGTGCTGTCTGTGTTGTAGGAAACCCGGACACTGCACCAGATGATGTCTTGACGGCGTATTGCCGGTGCCCGCTAGTGCCTCGCCGGTGCCTCGCGGGTGGGGTGCGGGGCGAAGGCGGGGACCGCTCAACAAATGACGACGGACCGGACGGCAAAGCCTCCGGTCCGTTTCCTTATCCAGCCACCCTTAAGCCCACTTGTCTACCGGGAACAGTTCCTCTTTGGTCTTGCGCGACCTGGGGATGCCTGGCTTTGCCGGGATGCCCAAGGGCAACAGGCAGACCACGCTGACCTCTTCGGGAATCCCGAGGAGCTTCTTCACTTCTTCCTCGGAAAAAGCGCCGATCCAGCAAGTCCCCAGCCCGAGCGCGTGGGCGGCCAAGGTCATGTGGTCCATGGCTATGGCTACGTCAACCCTGGCGTACTTCCGCTCAGGGTTGGTGGCGCAACCCACGATGACGACTGTAGCCTCCCCGACGAACTTCTGGTTGTTGCAGGCCGGGACCAGCGCCTTCCTGGTAGCTTCATCTTTCACCACAATGAACTTGTATTCTTGCCTGTTGGCAGCCGAAGGCGCGAGGCGGGCGGCCTCCAAGACTTGAGACAGAGCTTCCTCAGGCACCGGCTCATCCTTATAGCCCCTGATAGACCTTCTGTTCTTTATGGCTTCAAAAACGTCCACGCGAAAGACCTCCTTCTGAAGAGCGTTTCCCGAGGAATTCTCTATCATGGCACCAAACCCTTCCAGAAGCGAAAGAGCGGAACCTCGAAAGGTCCCGCTCTCAAGATTCCCAGAAACAGATTCTCGGAAACAAACAGGAGGAGCCTAGTTAGCCCCCAGTCTCTCCTTGAGATTCTCAAACTGCTTCGCCAGTCTCTTGGGGAGCCGGTCGCCGAACTGCGCGAAGTGGGTTTCGATGCTGGGGACTTCCACTGCCTTCCACGCCTCCTTGTCTACAGTAAGAAGCGTGGCGAGATCCTCCGCCGGAATGTCGAGCCCCGTAAGGTCTAAGGCGTCCTCGGTGGGGAGGTACCCGGCAGGAGTCTCCTTGGCGGCGGCCTTTCCGTCGACGCGCTCGCACATCCACTTCAGCACGCGGCTGTTCTCACCGAATCCAGGCCACAGGAACTTGCCGTCCGGACCCTTCCTGAACCAGTTGACGTAGAAGATGCGAGGAGCGTTCTTGCCTAGCTTGTCTCCCATCTCAAGCCAGTGTCCGAAGTAGTCCGCCATGTTGTAGCCGCAGAAAGGCTTCATGGCGAAGGGGTCTCTTCTCACCTGGCCAACCGCGCCGATGTTGGCGGCGGTGGTTTCAGAGGAAGCGGTCGCGCCCAAGAAGACCCCGTGGTCCCAGTCAAAGGCTTCAGCGACAAGTGGGATGTTGGTGGCGCGGCGTCCGCCGAAAATGAAGATGTCTATCGGCACGCCCTCGGGCTTCTCCCAATCCGGGGAGATGACGGGGCATTGGGCAGCCGGAGCGGTGAACCTTGCGTTGGGGTGGGCGGCGGGTTCGGGGCTGTCCGGAGTCCAGTCACGGCCCTTCCAGTCGATGGCGTGGGCTGGAGCCGGCCCCATGCCTTCCCACCAGACATCGCCGTCGTCGGTCAAGGCGCAGTTGGTGAAAATGGTGTTTTCCTTCAGAGTGTCCATGGCGGAAGGATTGGTCTTGTAGGACGTGCCGGGAGCCACTCCAAAGAAACCGGCTTCAGGGTTAAGGGCGTATAACCTTCCGTCAGGCCCGATCTTCATCCAGGAGATGTCGTCGCCGAGGCACTCGGCCTTCCAGCCCGGGATAGTCGGGTGGATCATGGCCAGGTTGGTCTTTCCGCAGGCGGACGGGAACGCGCCCGCAATGTGATACTGCTTTCCTTCAGGACTGGTAAGCCGGAGGATAAGCATGTGCTCGGCCATCCAACCTTCGCGGCGGGCTATGGTGGACGCTATCCGGAGAGCGAAGCACTTCTTGCCCAAGAGGGCGTTTCCGCCGTATCCGGAACCGTAGGACCAGATGGTGTCTTCTTCGGGAAAATGGCTGATGTATTTCTTCTCCATGGGAGCGCACGGCCACCCGACGTCTTTCTGGCCCGGCTCCAAGGGGGCGCCTACTGAGTGGAGACACTTAACAAAGTCTCCATCAGTGCCTAGGAGCTCAAGAACCTTGGTCCCCACACGGGTCATGATGTGCATGTTGCAAACAACATAGGGGCTGTCCGTTATCTCGACGCCGATCCGGGAGATGGGCGATCCCAAGGGACCCATGGAGAACGGGATGACGTACATAGTACGCCCGCGCATGCATCCCCGGTACAACTCGGTCATGATGCGCTTCAGTTCGTCCGCTTCAATCCAGTTGTTGGTCGGACCGGCATCTTCACGTTTCTTGGTTCCTATGAAGGTTCTGTCTTCGACTCTGGCCACGTCACTGGGGTCGGAACGGAACAAGTAGCAGTTTGGCCGCTTCTTGAGCGGAATGGCCATACCGCTTTCCACCATTTCAGACATTAGCCTGTCGTACTCAGCGCGGCTGCCGTCGCACCAGTACACTGATTCTGGCCGGCACAACTCGGCTACCTCTTTGACCCAGCTTAGGAGCTTTTCGTGGCGTACCGGATTCACTACATTTGCCTCCTTTGCTTATGCGGCGATTGCGCTAGCGGTGAAGCCTGGACATTCTCTTTCCTAGTTCAACACCGCCTCAATAGTTCCTTCAAAGGATCGGTCATATTTCTATTGGACCATCCAATTTGGTCCACGGCCAGAGGTCGCGACCACGGTTCAACCGTGGGCCATCACCATGTTCGCCAAATAGGCTGTCAATTGGGTGTGATACTGCCGTGAGCGGACCAATACTGTAATGGCAGAAAACGGTAAATTGTCGACGGGCAAGAAGGAATGTCCCGGGGTTTGGCGAATTGCCAGAATAGTTAACTCACCGCGAAGGAGATTCGGTCATGAGCGGTCTTCGCGACTTGAAGGATGACTTCCTTTACACGGTCTGTCACGACCTGAGAAACCCTTTAGCGGTAGTCATCGGTCAAGCGCAGCTCTTGAACCGGGCCCTAAAGAGTAAGGGTCAGGAGGAAGAGGCCAAAGCAGCCGAGCTTATCTTGCGGAACGCCTGGCGGATGTCCCAGATGATCGACATGGTCACGGTTTCCGCCAGACTTGAGAGCGGTTTGGCGGTAACCCGCAGGGTTCCTGTGGATATGTGCCAAGCTGTCAGGGACGCCGTTGAACGCCAAGAAATCGCTTGCCCCTGCCGGATCAAGTTCGTGACGCCTTGCAGGCAGCCATGGATCAAGGGCGACCCGGTGTGGATAGACAGGTGCCTTGACAACCTGCTTTCCAACGCTCTGAAGTATTCGCCTCCCGAAAGCCCTGTGGACGTGCGGCTCTACCGGTCCGGCGATCGCGTGATCGTCTCGGTCCAAGACCGGGGCCCGGGCATCTCCCCTGAGGAAACCCCTTTGCTCTTCAGCAAATACTACCGCGCCTCATCAAGCAAGGGTACGGAAGGCCTAGGATTGGGGCTGTACATATCAAGGCTCATAGTAGAGGCCCACGGCGGCGACATCTGGGTGGAGAGTATGGAAGGTTCCGGCTCGGTTTTCTCTTTTTCGTTGCCCGCTTCATAACGCCCGCAGGAGACAGGACTGTCTATCTTGAAAGGATTCACGAAAGGGAGGTGAGTGCCATGATTGACATTCTTCAATTTCTGGATTCAAAACGATCTGAGCTAGAGAGCCTCGCGACAGAGGTATGGGAAGCCGCTGAAGTCGGCTTTCAGGAGTTTAAGTCCTCAAGAGCCCAGGCCGACTACCTTGAGGCCAACGGTTTCACCGTGACGCGTTCCGCGGCCGGCATACCTACCGCCTTTGTGGCTGAGTGGGGCTCGGGCAGGCCTTACATTGGCTTCCTCGGCGAGTTCGACGCGCTGGCGGGGGTGTCTCAAGAGGTGTCCGCCGAGAAGAAGCCTCGAGTCCAGGGAGGGGCCGGGCACGGCTGCGGACACAACGTCCTGGGTACCGCGGCTTTGGGCGCGGCCCTGGCCTTGAAGGAAGCCCTTCAGTCAGGCGGCATGCAGGGAACCGTCAGGTACTACGGCTGTCCCGCGGAGGAGCTATTGGCCGGAAAGGTGTACATGGCCAGGGAAGGACTCTTCTCTGACCTGGATGTGGCCATCACTTGGCACGGCGGCGCCTTCAACACGGTGAGGATGGGCACCGGTACCGCCATGAACTCGGCCAAGTTCCGGTTCCACGGCAAGACCGCCCACGCGGCCGGCGATCCCCACAACGGACGTACGGCTTTGGACGCCGTGGATCTTATGAACATAGGCGCCAACTACATGAGGGAGCACGTAATCAGCTCAGCGAGGATCCATTACGTCATCACTAACGGCGGCGGACAGCCCAACGTGGTCCCCGCTGAAGCCGAGGTGTGGTACTTCGTGAGGGCTCCGCGAAGGAGCGAAGTTGACGAAATCTACAAGTGGCTCCTGGACATAGCCAAAGGCGCCGCTCTCATGACCGGGACCACCTTCGAGGAGAACTTCCTGACAGGCTGCTACGAAGTGCTCCTGAACGAGACCTTGGCGGACGTGATGTGGGAGTGCCTTAAGAAGGTAGGGCCGCCCGACTTTGACGAGAAGGACCTGGAGTTCGCCAAGAAACTCCGGGCGACCTTTGACCCGAAGAGCCTGGAGTCCGCCATGACGAACCAGGAGTTTGTCGAATTCCCCGAGCTCAAGACGCAGGTCTTGAACACCACCCTGGTTCCGCCGACAGGCAAGGGGCGGGCCGGAGGCGGGTCCACCGATGTTGGCGACGTCAGTTGGATAGTGCCGACGGTGCAGGTGTCGGCGGCCACAGTTCCCATCGGGTGCCCCGGGCATTCGTGGCAGAACTGCGCATCGTCAGGCAGCTCCATCGGGATGAAGGGAATGTTGGTCGCCGCCAAGGCCATGGCCCTCTGCGGCTTGGAATTGGTGAAAAACCCGGAGGAGATCGCCAAGGCTAAGAAGGAGTTCGACGAGAAGACAAAAGACTCTCCCTACAAGTGCCCGTTCCCGCACGGGAGGGAGTTCCCGCTGGACGAGTTCTTTAAATAACTTGAAAGACGTCCGGGGTATGGGCGCGGACACAAGGACTTACCGGGGTTTCCGCCCGAGGATTCATTGGGCGCTTTGGCCACGGCTGGCCGGAGCGCCTTCTCCTTTCATACCCAGGTGCTTTTAGACTGATACTAGGAGAGTGAACGCTGAGAACGACCGGGGGTGGAGACGACGAGCGAAAACGAAGAAATGGTCAATAGACTGGGACGGGAGAAGTCGCCGTACCTGCTGCAGCACGCCAAGAACCCGGTGAACTGGTACCCTTGGGGCGAGGAAGCTTTCGAGAAAGCCAAGGCCGAGGATAAACCGCTGTTCATAAGCATCGGCTACAGCACTTGTCACTGGTGCCACGTGATGGCGCGGGAGTCTTTCGAAGACCGCGAGGTGGCAGAGGAACTGAACAGGAACTTCGTCCCGGTGAAAGTTGACAGGGAAGAACGTCCCGACGTCGACCACGTGTACATGGAAGTCTGCCGGATGCTGACCGGAAGCGGCGGATGGCCGCTCACTATCATAGCCACTCCGGACAAAAAGCCTTTCTTCGCGGGCACTTACTTTCCCAAGGAATCCAAGTTCGGGCTTCCCGGCTTGTTGAACATATTGCAGGTGGTCAGCGAAGGTTGGGCGACCGACAAAGACAGGTTGATCAGGCAGGCGGAACGCGTCTCTAATGCCCTGGCGGAGGAAAACAAGCGGGGATGGAGTGGGGCAACCGGTGGAGAGCGGGCCGGCGAAACCGCGGTCAAGGCAGCGGTTGATGGCAAGCTCGTGGAAATCCTGGATAGGGCGTTTTCGTCCTACTCCGGTGCTTTTGACGAGGAGTACGGCGGTTTCGGCACCGCCCCCAAGTTTCCGTCTCCCCACAATCTCATGTTCCTTCTGAGGTACTGGAAGAGGACAGGGCAGAGGCGGGCCCTGGACATGGCGGAGAAGACTATCCGAAGAGCCTACGCCGGCGGCATATACGATCACGTGGGCTTCGGGTTTTTCAGGTATTCCACTGACTCCAGGTGGATGATCCCGCACTTCGAGAAAATGCTCTACGACAACGCCCTGATGCTCATGGCCGTAACCGAGCTTTGGCTTTGCACCAAGAAAGACGCCTACAGGCAAATGGCAAGCGAAATCGCCTCCTTCATTTGGGAGGAGATGACTTCCCCAGAAGGAGGGTTCTACGCCGCCATCGACGCCGAGTCCGAAGGCGAGGAAGGCAAGTACTATGTCTGGACTTATGAGGACCTGGAACAGGCATTGGGCAAACAAGACGCCCCGTTTGCCGCCAAAAGGTACGGGATAAAAGAGCAGGGCCCGTTCAGGGGCTTTTCTATTCCGCACCTTCCTTCAGACAACCTGATCGGCCCCAGAGACCCGTCGGCGGAACGGTTCCGGAAGGGCATGAAGGCGTTTAGAGCGTCCCGGGTCCGCCCGGCCACAGACGACAAGATACTGACGTCCTGGAACTCCCTTATGATAGCGGCCTTTGCCAAGGCTTACGGTGCCTTCAAGGATAAAGAGTACTTGCGGTCCGCCGAGGAAGCTTACGGTTTCATAACCCGGCACCTGCTGAAAGACGGCGTCCTCTACGCCAGGTATAGGGACGGGGAAGTGCTTCACAAAGGTTACCTGGATGATTACGCCTTTTTCGTATGGGCGCTCCTGGAATTCTACCAGGCGACGTTTGAGGAGCGGTACTTGTCCCTGGCAAAGACGTTGGCAGAGGACATGGTGGAAATCTTCTGGGACGAAGAGCGCGCGGGGTTCTTCCTAACGGGAAAGGATTCGGAAGAGTTGATAATCAGGCCCAAAGAAGCCTACGACGGGGCCGTGCCTTCAGGAAACTCTGTAGCGGTCATGGACCTTCTGCGCCTTTCCCATCTCCTAGGTCTCGAGCGGTTTGAGGAACTGGGAATGGCCGCGATCGCGGCGATGGAAGAGATGCTCACAGAGAGTCCCGCGGCGTTCGGTCTCATGCTTTCGGCCCTAAGCTACTCGGAAGGAGCCCGGGACATAACGGTCACGGGAAGGCACAAGGACCCGGCCGTTGAGCCCATGCTCAACTACATCCGCAGCTTGTTCCTTCCGGAGTCCCAGGTCATCTTCGCTCAAGACCGGGCCAGGGTGCTGGGAGACGAACCTGAAGACCCGCCATCCACGCCTTCCATCGTGATTTGTCAGGGAAGGGTCTGCGGGCAGCCCATAACCAATTTGCAGCAGCTGCAAAGGGCTCTAATGACCGCGCGTTAGGCGATGCCGCGGCGATCTGTTGAGCAACCCAGCTAAACCGCTTTGTCGGCCATTCTGTTAACGATCTCCCCGGCGATACCCTCCAGCGCGTCCTTAGAGGCGCTTTTTGAGAAGATGGACAGACGAGACGCCGCTTTCCTCGCGAGGTGGGCGGCGTTTTGCTTGGCTTTCTGGATGTGCCCCCCGAGGATAAGGCCGGCGCGTATCTCGGAGACAGTGTCTGCGTCCACAGATCGGGCTTGAAACGCTTTCCTCACGAGGTCTCCTATCGGGGTTTCCATGGCGAGAATAGTTGGCAGGGTTAAGAGGCCCCGCCTGAGGTCGTTGCAAGCTTCTTTTCCGGACTCTTCAGGGTCAGCGGTGAAGTCCAGGACGTCGTCGGCGATTTGGAACGCGCACCCTAGTTCTATGCCGAACCTGAGCAGGGCTTCTTCGGCGTGGGGAGGGGCGTTGGCGAGCATAGCTCCCGCCTGGCACGCTGCCCCCATTAAGACGGCGGTCTTCCGCGAGATGTGGGAGAGGTATTCTTTTTCCGTGACGCTCGCGTCGTAGAGCCTTTCGTCCTGCATGATTTCTCCTTCGCATGTAAGCTCAATGGCCTGGTTGAACAAGGAGGCTATGCCTAGCTCGGGATAACGAAGGGCGATCCTATTGGCCCTGGTGAACAGGTAGTCCCCAGCCAGAACCGCCGAATGCAGCCCCCACACCACATGCACTGTGGGCATTCCCCTGCGCCTCTTGGCGTCGTCGATAATGTCGTCGTGGACCAAGGAGGCCATGTGGATGAGTTCGATGGCGGCGGCGACGTCGAAAACCGTGTCCTGGTCAGGAGTTGTCCCGAAGGTTTCCCCCGCCATGGTCGACGACAAGATAGTCAATAGCGGTCGGAGCCTCTTGCCCGGCGTGGCGGAGACGAACTCCATTATCGGGGCGAGAGGCCCTGAATCACTGAGATGCTCCTCGAGCTTTTTCTGAAGGAGCCCCATCGTCTGGGCGTATGTGCCAGAGTTCTGAATGTATGCCGCAGAGATCGTGAGGACCACCGCTTTCCGAAGATTGGATCCGCCTTGCTATTATCCCAAGGAGGTCCAAGAATATGCCTTGTTGGATAATGGTTCCGGGACAGCGCCCCCAGAAGGGTGGGTTGGATTGGACGGCCGGGCTAACCATATGGCTCAGAAGGCAACCGACGACCACGGGCTATCCGTGGCCATGTTTTCGCTGTTCTCCGCCGTGATCGCGGTTCTGTTGTTGGGAGCCCTCTCGCTCTCTGTTTGCGCGACGCTTCCGCCTACGCCAAGTGACGAGGATATCCTTCAAATGTGGAGAAATAGTTCGTTAGGGGTATTGCATGGGACATCAGTGGTCTGCTAGAATCCATGCAATATCCAAATAAGTGTTGGTTGTCTCAAGGAAGGGTACCTTAGGGTTCCGCGCCAATGGATTCCAAAGGATAAGTGTCCACAAGAGGGCGGCCTGGACCGAGCGGTACTAGCTTTAGAACAAAGCACACCGTGGGTAGAAAAGACCCGTGCGGCAAGTTCCTTGCACCGCCAGTTTGGTTGGCGATGACAGGTCTTACGCGCGGGTTTTTAATTGCGGGAGACCTGGGGGCAGCCGGAAGGGGGGTGATAGTGATGGGGATTACCGGGATTGCGACAATCTCCGCGGGTCTTTTGGCTGTGGGCATCCAGGTGAGAGATGGGAGAGCCAGGGGTGCCTTGTCCGAGTAGCCGATAGGGACTCATTCGTGACAACTCCTCCTGTTTCAAGACCACACACCATGCCTTACGCCTGGTACTCGGTTTCCTCTTCCATCTTCTCACCTGGACTCTAACGGACATGTCTCAACCAGGATCATGCTTTCGTCGCGCGTTTTTCCGGTTAGAAAACGCTTTTCGAAACGTTACCGGGAGACGGCTTGGCAAAACATGCCCTTATGACAGTTAGAGTGGAGGTCAGAAGCATGGACAACAAGACCATAGCGTTTTGCTTCCTTGTGGCTTTCGCCCTTTCGTCCCTATATGCCATGAGGAGAAATTCCACCGGCAGCGGCATCCCGATCAGGCGGGTGCCGGGACTGGACGCCATCGATGAAGCCATCGGACGGGCGACCGAGATGGGAAGAACCTCTCTCTTCGTTATCCCGGCGGGAGCGTTCGACGCCCAAGCCTTCGCCGCTTTCGATATCCTTGGCTACGTGGCGAGGCAGACTGCCAAATACGACACCAAGCTCCTAGTAGTCAACGCGCTTCCCGAAGCCCACACCATCGCCACCGAGGTGGTACGTCAAGCGTATCTCGCGGAGGGCAAGGAGAAGTCTTTCAGCCAAGACTCAATGCGGTTTCTATCGGGGGGATTCACCGCGGGAGTTCTCGGCATCTACGAACGGGAGCCCATCGGCGCCAACTTCTTGTTTGGGTCGTTCTTCTTTGAAAGTCTGACTTTGGCCGAAGCCGGGCAGAAAACAGGAGCTATTCAGGTATCCGGCACCGCCAACACTCACCAGCTTCCTTTTCTTGTGGCGGCCTGCGACTACACCCTGATCGGCGAAGAGATATACGCCGCGGGCACCTACCTGTCCAGAAACGGCGCCCAGATCGGCAGCCTCGTCGCCCAGGAGGTCGGCAAATACCTGAGCATAGCGGCGATGATTCTCGGAAGCTTGTATTTCACCTTTAGGTCGGTATTCCAAGCTTCCCAAACGATAGGGGGGCGCTGACATGACGCGGCGGACCGTACCCCTTATCATCGGTTTTCTTGCCGGGACCATCGTGCTGGGCAAGTACTTCCTTCCTCAAAACGCTTTCCTCGATTCACTGGGCACCGATGTGGTGAACTGGCGCACAATCGTCGCCGCCTTCGCCCTCGGCCTCGGCGCCGTGAACCTCCTGGGTACTCACACCATGAGGATTGCCCGTAAAGAGAAGGGGTGGGACGCCAGCATCGTCCTCTTGGCGTCTCTGGTGACCTTCACGGCCATCGGCCTTTTCAAGGGGACCACATCCCCCGTCTACCAGTGGGGCTTCAACTACCTCTACCAGCCGATATATTCAGGCATCTCGTCCCTCTTGGCGTTCATGATCACTTCCGCGTCCTACAGGTCTTTCCGGTTTAAGGACTGGCAATCCGGGGTGCTGATGCTGGGGGCCGTTATAGTGATGCTTGGCCAGGTGGGTGTAGGACAGTTGCTGTTCAGAAGCCTCCCCGCGGTTTCCTCCTGGATCATGGCGGTCCCCAACACCGCGGGCATGAGGGGCATAGCCATAGGGGGGGCGCTTGGAGCCATAGCCTTGAGCCTTAGGGTCATACTGGGGCTTGAACGCGGATACTTGGGAGGTGGCCAGTAATGTCTTCTCCTTGGTACGAGCGGCTTCAGAGCATTCCCAAACCGGCTATTTACGCCACCCTGATATTGGTTTTTTTGGTCCCGCTAATACGTCCTATGGGCTTGCCTCTCCTCATGAGCGAGAATACCCGGAAGGCTTACGAATACATCGACGCGCTGCCTGAAGGCTCCATCGTATTCCATTCCATCGCGTTCAACCCCGCGGTGGACGCGGAAAACTGGCCGCAGATGCTCGCTTTGGTCCGTCACTACATGAAGAACGGGCTCAAGATCATCTTCTACCCGACAATGCAGGAAGGCGGGATGTACGCCGAAAGGATACGTTCGACTTACGCGGCAGAGTACGGCTACGAGTACGGCGAGGACTACGTCATACTGCCCTTTAAGGCGGGCGGGGAGAGCGCCATAGCCGGGCTTAAGGATTTCTGGTCCTTTATGCCAAGCGACGTGGACGGAACCCCGCTCAAGGATCTCCCGCTGTTCCAGGGTTTTACCGATATGCGGGACGTCGACGTCATCGTGCCTTGTACGGGCAGCTCTGACGGTCTCTTCTACGTGAGCCACCTTAACGCGGCCTACGGCACGCCCATCATCATGGCGGGCACCGCTCCCGTGCTGCCGTTTATCGGCCCGTTCCTCGCGTCGGGACAAGTGAAAGGCGCCATTATCGGGCTTTCAGGCGCGGCGGAGTATGAGATTCTGGCGGGTGTTCCGGGTCAGGCGACAGGCGCTATGGACGCCCAGTCCATGGGCCACCTGCTTATCGTGGGCCTTGTCCTAATTGGGAACCTCGGCTTCCTTTACGGGAAGAGGGTCAACGGAAAGAACGGTCAGAACGGGAGGCGGTCTTGATGGCAGATACGGTCGGAACCTACTTGTCGGGCCTGCTCATCGTGGCATGCTTCAGCTACTTGTTCAAGGAAAACCGGGCATTCACCTACGCCGAACACCTTTACGTGGGGTTCGCGGCAGCCCAAGCTATCGTGTTGGGCTGGTCCAACATCAAGGAGATGGGCTTAGATCCTCTCCGTCAGGGGAAGTTCATCTTGGTCATACCCCTTGTCCTTGGCGTCCTGCTCTATGCCAGGTACTACAAGCCCCTGTCTCACCTCGCGAGGTTTCCCCTGGCCTTCATGATGGGCGCCGCGGCGGGCGTGACCATAACCGGGGTTATAGATGCCCAGTTGGTGGCTCAAGTGAAAGCTACCATGCTGCCCATGACCAACCTGAACAACGTGGTCATGGTGCTGGGTACGGCTTCGACCCTCGCGTTCTTCCTCTTCATTCCCATTGGAAAGAAGGCGGAAGGGGTGAAGGCGGCGAACGGGTTCGGCGCGGGCAATTTGGTGCGGAACCTGGGGCGGGCCACCATAATGCTGGCCTTCGGTTCGTCGTACGGGTACACGGTCATGGCGAGGTTGTCCTACCTAGTCGCCAGGCTGCAGTTCCTGTTCGGACGCATCATTCCGCTGATTCCCGACTAAAGACCAAGAACATCTGGAGGGAGTTTAATGAAACTGGAGGATTTCACCTGGGACCGTTACCTGAAGTACGACGAACTCACAGCCGCTCTTAGGTGGCTCGCCGAGACCTACCCCGACCTTTGCGAGATGTACTCCATCGGGAAGACCTGGCAGGGCCGGGACATTTGGTGTTTGGAAGTGACCAATAAGAAGATAGGGAAACCGTCGGAGAAGCCCGGGTTGTACGTGGACGGCAACACTCACGCGGGCGAGGTCACCGGAAGCATGATCTGCCTGTACAGCGCGTGGAGCTTGCTTTCAAATTACGCTACGGACCCCAAGACCAGGCTTCTGGTGGACACCAGGACTTTCTACATCGTCCCCAGGCTCTCGGTGGACGGGGCCGAACTGTACCTCACGGAACCGTATATTCCCAGGTCCAGCATACGGCCCTGGCCGTACGAGGAAGAGCAGGACGGTTTGAACCCTTACGATATTGACGGCGACGGGATCATCGCCCAGATGCGCGTGGAAGATGAGAACGGGGCGTGGCGAGTGTCAGAGAAAGATCCCCGGGTGATGGTTAGGCGCAAGCCCAACGAGTTCGGCGGGAAGTACTACACCGTCTATCAGGAGGGCTACATCAAGAACTGGAACGGGGTGGAAGTAAAGCCCGCGCCGAGCCGCTGGGGCTTGGACGTAAACAGGAATTACGCGGCCAACTGGCAGCAAGACTACATGCAGCCCGGCGCCGGACCCTATCCGTTCTCGGAGCCGGAATCGAGGTCTGTCGCCGAGTTTTTCGAATCCCACCCCAATATAGCGCTGGCTCAGTCCTATCACACCTTTAGCGGAGTGGTGCTTAGGCCGGGCGCCGCCAAGGCCGACAAAGACCTAAGCCCCAAGGACCTAAAAGCGCTCAAGGAGATAGGCGCGATCGGGCTCGAGACCACGGGGTATCCTTGCGTCGGGGTCTATGAGGACTTCGCGCTTTCCAAGGATATCGTAGGGAAGCGTCCCCTTTGGGGAGTAGCCCTCGAGTGGATGTTCGAGCACGCCGGCGTTATCGCGTACTCCACCGAGGTCTGGGATATGCCCAACCGTGCCATGGGAAGGAAAGACAGCTACAAGACTCTCATGGACTGGACCGAGGAAGAAAACATCCAGATGCAAAAGTGGAACGACGAGAACCTAAACGGCGAAGGTTTCATCAACTGGCGTCCTTTCAACCATCCCCAGCTAGGGCCGGTGGAGATAGGCGGATGGAAGCACAAGTTCGTCATACAGAACCCGCCGCCCAAGTTCCTAAGGCAAGAGTGCGAGAAAAACTCGAATCTCTTCATTGAGATGGCGCTGACCACTCCTTTGGTAAGGATAACCCGGATCGAGGTCGAGGAAGTGGCGAAAGGCGTCTACAATGTGAAGGTGGCCGTCAGGAACATGGGGTACCTTCCGACCAACGTCACGGATCAGGCCAAGAAGAACAAGAAGGCAAAGCCCGTGAAGGCTACCATAGAGTTGCCTGAGGGCGCCGCCGTGGTTGGCGGCACGAAAGAAATCGAAATCGGGCACATGGAAGGCCGTCTTTCCGTGGGGAGGCCTTTCGGCGGCGGTCCGCAGACCGAGCATCTGTGCCAGTGGGTTGTGTCCGCGCCGTCACCGGTGACCGTTTCCGTGAAAGCCGGAAACGAGAGGGGAGGCTTTGACACCAAGGAAGTGAGGCTCATCCCCAAGGCCTAAAAACACAGGGATGGTGATTGAATAAGACGCGGAATGACCGCGCAAAATTATAGTGGCGTCCATCCATCGGAATCGGTACGGAGCTTCTAACGGATGGACGCCACGTGTTTCTTAGTTATGAGCCCCGGCGAAAACGCTCTGCCCTTCAATGTAAACCTCCAAGACCTTCGAACGGATCCTGAAGGGGTGCCCGCTCCACACCACAAAGTCAGCGTCCTTGCCCGCGTCCAAGCTTCCGACCCTGTCGTCTACGCCCAGGGTCTCCGCTGGGGTCAAGGTCACGGCCC
>ENA-UPSB01001384-UPSB01001384.1-bioreactor-metagenome-genome-assembly--contig:-NODE-1384-length-28846-cov-5.166823_pt1 | contig 28846 bp, 27 predicted proteins | sample MGYA00238182_ERZ773286 | MGnify/ENA primary metagenome ERZ773286 (study PRJEB29026, sample SAMN07631240) | bioreactor metagenome | isolation source: Switchgrass digestor | place: USA: Dartmouth...
GCCAGGTGCGGGATTTAGGTGGCCACTTATGCCGATTCTAGCGTGGCCAGTAACATACGGGAAAGTCAATTTGGTTTTCGATCCGTGATGTAACAAGGTAATACGTCTCTCAGGGAGGGGGAAACGTCCCAGAACTGCCCAGGGCATCGTATTATCAGTACCCTTCACGGATCGCTGTACCAGTGAACACGCGCAAATCTTGTGAAGCGAACGAGGTGTCGGATCTCCCAGCCCTATGTTCCGATGGCGGTCGCGCGCGCTTCGGTCAGCAGCGTGCGCAATGGGACAGAGAAAACCGGCATGTCGAGGAGACTGAGGGTAGGTCGCTAGAAGATGACAAAGCAGGGACCGCTGGCCCCCGCCTGTAGCCGTCTTGTCGACTCTAGTCTCGGCGTAGTGCCCTGCCGAACAGATCCGCCAGCGCCGAGTCGATGTCGGCGAACCGGAACGCGAACCCCTCTTCCTGCAGCCGGCGGGAGACGCAGTAGCGGCCGTAGAGGGCGAGCTCCGGATCCGTGCCGATGACGGGCGCGCCGAGGCGGACCATCCAGCCCGGCGCGGGCAGCCCGAACGGCACCCGCAGGGCCCGGCGCAGGGCCCGCATGAAGGCGGCGTTCGAGACGGGGTTGGGTGCGGTTGCCACGTAGACCCCGCTCATGCGCTCGTCGGCGATCGCCCGGGCGAAGAGCCGGTTCATGTCCTCTTCGTGGATCCAGCTGATCCCCTGCCGCCCGTGCCCGACCTTCCCGCCCAGCCCGAGCCGGGCCAGCATGACGAGGCGGGGCAGGGCGCCGCCGCGCACACCCAGGACGAAGCTGGTGCGCAGGATGACTCGGCGCATCCCCGGGAGGGCGGCCCGGTCGAAGGCCTCTTCCCAGGTGCGGCCCACGAACGGCGCCAGCCCGTAACCGCAGGGCGAGAACTCGTCGCAGACCGCTTCAGGCGGGTCGCCGTAGATGTGCGCCGTGGACATCTGCACCCAGACCGGCGGCGGAGCAACGACCCGGCGCAGGGCCTCGCCGAGCGCCAGGGTGGACTCCACCCGTGAGCGCAGGATCTCGTCGCAGTGATCTGGCGACTTCACGCAGTCCACCGACCGACCGGCGAGGTTCACGAGCGCCGCCGCGCCGTCCAGTTCCTGGACCCAGCCGCCCAGCGTACGGCCGTCCCAGCGCACCCACCGGCCGGCGGACTCCCGCCCGGGCCGGTTGCGGCCGAGCACCACCACGTCGCACCCGCGGTGGGCCAGGTAGCGGGCGAGGTTGGAACCCAGAAACCCCGTTCCGCCCGCGATGACCACACGCCCCTCGGGCCTCAGGTCTGGCATGGACCAGTCCCTCCCCTTCGCGAGACCGCCGTTCTTGGTCCTGCCGCCCCGGCCGGCGGTCTGTCCTTGCGCAAGGTTAGACGGCGCGGGGGCGGTGTCGGAAATGGGCGGAAAATCAAAAACCGGCGCCGAGCTCCCCTTGGGGGGAGTCGCAGGCGCCGGTCTGCCAGCTGCGCAGGGGCCGCGCCCTACGCCGTCTCGGGCATCGGGTGCGGCCCTCGCAGTATCCGCGTTGCGTTCAGGATCGCCAGCAGCGCCACGCCGACATCCGCAAAGACGGCGGCCCACATGTCGGCCAGGCCGAGCGCGCCCAGGAGCATGACCAGCAGCTTCACGCTCAGCGCGAAGACGATGTTCTGGTTCACAATGCGTCGGGTGCGGCGCCCCAGTGCGACGCCCACGGCCAGCTTGGCGGGGTCGTCGTCCATGATGACCACGTCTGCGGCCTCGATGGCCGCATCGGCCCCCAGGCCGCCCATGGCCACGCCTACGTCGGCCCGGGAGAGCACCGGCGCATCGTTGATGCCGTCGCCGACGAAGGCGAGGGTTCCGGGGCGGCCGGCGCTGCGGCGGGCGGCGTCGATCTCCTCGACCGCGGCCACCTTGTGTTCGGGCAGCAGGTTGGCCCGCACCTCGTCGAGCCCCAGGCTGCTGGCCACGGCGTGGGCCACCCGGTGGTCGTCGCCGGAGAGCATCACCTGGCGGCGGACGCCGAGCGTGCGCAGCCGAGCGACCGCCTCGGCGGCCGTGGGCTTCGCCTGGTCGGCGACGGCAATGCGCCCGGCCCAGACGCCGTCCACTGCGACGTGAACCACGGTTGAGGCTCCGTCCGCCTCCGCCGGCGCGGCGATGCCTTCCTGCGCCAGCAACCGCTCGCTGCCGGCCAGGACCAGCCGGCCGCCGATCCGGGCGCGCACCCCGTGCCCGGCGATCTCCGCGTACTCGGTGATCGCACCGGCATCGACAGGGTAGCCGTAGGCGTCCCGGACCGCGGCCGCGATGGGATGCGAAGAGTGTACCTCGGCATGGGCGGCCAGGTGCAGCACGTGGTCGGCTTCGAGACCGTCCGCGGCGTGCACGGAGACCACGGAGAACTGCCCGTGCGTCAGTGTGCCGGTCTTGTCCCACACCACGGTGTCCAGCTTCGCCAGGGCGTCGAGGTAGTTGCCGCCCTTCACCAGCACGCCGGCCCGGGAGGCGGCCCCGATCCCGCCGAAGTAGCTGAGCGGGACCGACACGACCAGGGCGCAGGGGCACGAGATCACCAGCAGCACCAGCGCCCGGTGGAGCCAGTCGGCGAAGGCGGCGCCGGGCAGCACGAGCGGCGGGACAGCGGCGATGAGCGCGGCCAGGCCGACCACCGCCGGCGTGTACCAGCGGGCGAACGCGGTGATGGCCCGCTCCGTCGGGGCCTTCCGGGCGGCGGCCTGCTCCACGAGATGCAGCACCCGGGCGATGGAGGACTCGCCGAAGGGCCGGGTCACCCGCACGGTGATGAGCCCCTGGACGTTGACCGTTCCCGCCAGCACGGTGTCGCCCGCGCCCGCGGGACGGGGCGCCGACTCGCCGGTCAGGGCGGACGTGTCCACCCAGGTGGAACCCTCGGTGATCTCGCCGTCCAGCGGGATGCGCTCCCCGGGGCGGACGATGATTTCCTCGCCGACGGCGACGGCCTCGGGCGCCACCTGCAGCACCGCACCGTCCCGCATCACCCTGGCGTGGTCGGGGCGCACGGCGAGCAGTGCCCGGATGGACCGGCGCGACCCCGCCACGGCCCGGTCCTGAAAGTACTCGCCCACCGCGTAGAACAGCATGACCGCCACGGCCTCCGGCAACTCATGAATCGCGAACGCGCCGAGGGTCGCGACGGTCATGAGGAAGTTCTCATCGAAGACCTGCCCCCGCCGGATGTTGCGCAGGGCGGCCAGCAGCACGTTCCGCCCGACGAGGAGGTAGGCGGGCGCGAAGATGGCGTACTCGGCCGAGGGGGTGGCGTGGATGGTGTCGTGCAGCACCGCGCCGGCGACCAGCAGGGCGGCCGCGACGGCGATCTCGGCGATGCGGCGCCAGCTGGGCGCCCCGTCCTCATCGTCGTCCGGGTGGGCGTGACCGACACCGTGCCCGTGCGCGCTCCCGAGTGCGTCGCCGCGCGCGAAGTCGTGGCCGTCGTGGCCGTGCCCCATAGCCGGGGCCGCTTCAGCGGGCACAACCACGGTGACGGCAGGATCCACCTGCCGGATTACCTCCCGGGCCCTGTCCAGCTGGTCGGCAGGCACGACAAGCTGGCCCGTGGCGAAGCTGACCACGGCATCGGGCATCCCCTGCCGGTGAAGCGCGTCCTCGATCCTCGCCGCGCAGTTGGCGCAGTCGAGTCCCTGCAGCCTGCAGGTGATCGTGTTGCTCATATGGGCTATTCCTCCAGATAGTGCTCCCGTGCGGTCTGAATCACCTGCAGCACGTGGTCGTCGGCGAGGGAGTAGTAGACGTGCTTCCCTTCGCGGCGGCTCTTCACCAGCCGCATCAGCCGCATGAGGCGTAGGTGGTGGGAGATGGTGGGTAGCGTGAGGTCGAGAATCCGGGCCAGATCGTGGACGCAGAGTTCCTCCTGGGCGAGGAGGTGGAGGATCTTCGTGCGCGTCTCATCGGCCAGCACGCGGAACAGTTCCGACAGTCCGGCCACCTCCGGCAGCCGCTTCCGCAGGGCTTGGAGCCTGGCGGCGTCGGCATCCGGAGAATCGCAGCGGTCGTGCACGCGGTCGTCGCTGCAGCGGTCCATGCTGTGCCCCCTCACGAAGACAATTAGATAGCTGTCTAATTGTAGAGTACCGCGCCCGGAATTCGTTGTCAACGGGGCACCGGCGCAGAGTGGCCAGTGAGACAGGCCAGGCAGCGGGTGGACCCGGGTTGACGGACCGGTGCGGACGCAGCCTCCGGGAAAGGTAAAGACGTGGACTGGAAAGGGCAATAGTGGTAATATTGACAGCCGCCTTGGCCAGGGTTAGGGTCGATATGGGAAGTTGTTATGACATTCCCAGAGAAACGCAATACGCGAGAAATGAGGCGAATGGCGGTGACAGACCTGACACCCAAGGGTCCCCTGCGGATGATCGACCGGGAGAGCCCTGTGCCTTACTACTACCAGCTGTACGAGATCCTTCGCGGCGCGATCGAAGAGGGGTACTGGCCTCCGGGTTCTCAGCTGATGACCGAGGCCGAACTGTGTGAATACTATGGCGTCTCCCGCGCCACGGTGCGGCAGACTCTTGCACAACTTCTCAGCGAAGGGCTCATCCGCAAGGAGCGGGGGAGGGGCACCTTCGTGGCGGAACCGAAGATCCGGGAGCGACTTGCGGAGCGGCTGACCGGCTTCTACGACGACATGGTCGCACAGGGGCTGAAACCGCAGACCCGCGTGCTCCGCAGCGGGGTGGTGCCCGCCTCACAATCGGTGGGGACCTTGCTGGGTATCCCGGCGGGCACCCCGGTGGTTCACCTCGAGCGACTGCGCATGGTGAGCGATGAGCCCATTCTGCTGGTCGAGAACTACATCCCTCACGAACTCTGCCCGGATCTGCTGGAGCAGGACCTGGAGAATCAGTCGCTCTACGGCGTGCTGGCCCGGAAATACGGCTTGCGCCCGGCCAGGGGACGGCGCCTCATCGAAGCCGTGGCCGCCACCGCACGGGATGCGGAACTCCTCAACATCGCTCACGGCGCACCGTTGATCTATCTCAAGAGCGTGGCGTACCTCGCGGACGGCCGCCCGGTGGAGTACTTCGAGGCCAAGCACCGCGGGGACCGGGCCCGCTTTGAGGTGGAGATCGTCGGGGCCGACACCCCGCTGGAACACGCTGCGGACCTGCCGCCGGCCTGGGGGATCAACCTGGACCCTCGGCCATGAAAAGCAGTGATGCGGAACGTGACGCCGCCTGCGTGCCCACCCCCGGGATGCAGGCTCTTTTCCGCGATGGCGGGCATCGTGAGCATGCCAAACGGGAATGCCCGTCCAGGTTGAACTACTACCTTCGTCGTATATACTGGAGGGTAGAGAGGTGACGAGCGTGTCCGAGACCACCGGGTTCGACCTGGGCCCGCTGGAGGCCGACGTGATGCGCCTCGTGTGGGAGAAGGGCGAGGTGCAGGTGGAGGACATCCACCAGGCTCTGCTGCGCGACCGGGAGATCGCCTACACCACCGTGATGACGGTGATGAGCCGCCTGGCCGCGAAGGGTCTGCTGGCCCGCCACAGGCAAGGCCGCGCCTACCTGTACCGGGCCGCCCTCGGGCGTGAGGAGATGGCGGAGTCCACCTTGCAGGAGTGGAACCGGCGCTTCTTCGGCGGCCGGGTCGTGCCCGCGATCAGCTTCCTGCTGGGCGGCGAGCGGCTCACCGCGGAAGATTTGGCCGAGCTGCGCCGGCTGGTGGAGCGGCTGGAGGAAGGAGGCGACGGTTGATGGCGCACCTGCTCCTGTTCGGGCTCTGGCTGCTGCTGGTGACCCTGTTCCTCGTCGACACCCAGACCACGCTCCGGTTCGTCGGACAGTACGCCGTACCGGACGTGCGGCTGCGGTGGTGGGCGACCGTGCTGATCGTCCCCTTCGCCAGCCTGCTGCTCTCGCCGCTCCGGGCGTGGGGGGCTCTTGTCCTGGTGACCGTCGCCGCGGCGAGCCTGGTGCTGCACGCCGCCGGGTATCGCCTGCTCCGCCGGCGGCTCACGGCGGCGCCCGCAGAAGCGGCCGGGCAAATCCGGGCGCTGGCCCGGGAGTTCGGGGTGCGGAGGGTCCCGGAAATCCTCTACGACCCGTCCGACCGGCTGGAGCCGGCGACCGTGGGGCTGGTGCGGCCCGTGCTGATCGTCACCCCCTCGGCGCTCGCCCTGCCCGGGCCGGACTTCCGGGCGATCGTCGCGCACGAACTGGCCCACGCTTCCCGACGGGACCCGATCCGGCTGTGGCTCTGCGGCGTTGCACGCGCCCTGCTCGGCTGGCACCCGCTGGCCCGGAAGGCGGCCGATCTGTTCGCCCTGGAAGTGGAGATGGCGGCCGACCGTCAGGCGGCGGCGTGGACCGGCGACCGGCGGACGTACGCCCTGGCCCTCGGCCGGTGGGGCCTGCGGAGGCACGGGGGCCCGGGTGCGGCGCGGGGCATGGCCGTCGCAGGCGCGTCGGCGCACATCGTCCAGCGACTGGTCTACCTGGCGGACCCGACGGGCGCGGCGCCCCACGTGCGACCTCCGCTGGGGCTGGCCGGCTCCGGCCCCGGGAGCCGGGGCCTCGCTTCGGCCCGCTGGGCGCACCTGGCCATGGGAGCGGCCTACACGGCGTTGTTCGCGGTGATCGCCCGCCTGTTCTGAGGCGGGTTCGCCTGTGGTCAAAATACTACGGATGTAGTACAGGAGGCGTCTCCATGGAGCGGTTCACGTATGCCCGTACCGGGCAGGCCCTGAAGAACAAGATGACCTCCCTGATCGTGATCAGCCTCGTGGACGTGGCGGCGTGGGTCGTCTGGCCGTTCGTGCTGCCCCGGCCGTGGGGCTTTGTGATCGCCGGGGGCGGCCTGGCCTTAACCGTGATGATCTACTGGTGGCTGACCGCCGTTCTCCGCACCTGTCACACCCTGGACGGTGAGCATCTTCACCTGCGGATGGGGCGGCAGCGGCTCGCCGTCGACCGCGCGGACCTGGCCTCGGCCGAGATGGTCCGCAGGCCGCTGCGGGGTTCGCTGGATGTCGGCGTCTCGTACATCAGCAAGACCGACACGCTCTATATGGTGGCCGACCACCGGCGGCTGGTCGCCCTGACGCTGGCCAGACCGTATGAGATGAAGGTGCCCGGGCAGGGGCTGTGCCAGTTTACCCGCATCGTGCTGAGCCTGGACGAGCCGGAACGCTTTCTCGCCGCGCTGGGGAGGCCGGAGGCGGGGCCGACGCTGGCGCCCGGGCGGGCCGGGGCGCCTGAACCGCAGGGTGAGCGGTCAGAGGCGGCTGCCGCCCGGGCCGGCGGCCACGCTTCCCACGCGCAGCCCGTCCCGTCGGGGGAGACGGCTGGCCGCAGGACGCCTGCGTTGGAACTGCTGGGCCTGGTGAAGCAGTTCGGCGGCTTCACGGCGGTGCGGGGCATCGACCTCGCGGTGCACCACGGCGAGATCCTCGCTTTCCTGGGCTCCAACGGTGCGGGGAAGACGACCACCATGCGCATGGCCACGGGCCTCGTGCGGCCCACTTCAGGCCGGGTGCTGGTGGAAGGAAGGGACCTGTGGGCCGAAGGGGCCCCGGTCCGCCGGCTGCTGGGCTACGTGCCGGACGTGCCGCTCCTGCACGAGTCGCTGACGGCCCGCGAGTTCCTGTGGCTGATGGCGGGCCTCTACGGGCTGCCGGAGGCCGAGGGGCGCCGCCGGGCGGAGGAGCTTCTCAGCCAGGTGGGGATGGAGCGGTGGGGCGACCACCAGATCCGCGCCTTCTCCCTGGGCATGAAGCGGAAGATGGCCATTGCCGCCGCCCTCGTGCACCGGCCGCGCGTGCTCCTGCTGGACGAGGTGACCAACGGCCTCGACCCCAGGGCGAGCCGTGAAGTCAAGGACTTCATCGTGCAGGCGGCGCAGGAGGGGTGCGCCGTGCTGCTGACGACCCACATCCTGGAGGTTGCGGCGGAGTTGGCCCATCGCATCGCCATCATCCACGAGGGCCAGGTTCGGGCGGTGGGCGACCCGGAGGCGCTGCGGGCTGCGGCCGGGATGCCGGACGCGGGGCTGGAGGAGCTCTTCCTGGCCCTTACCGCGGAGCCGGCAGAGGCGGTGACGGCATGAACGGGACAGGGATGATGGTTCGCCTGAAGGCGTTGGTGCGGGCCGCCTGGCGGGCCGGGTGCAACGACGGCTGGCGCTTCAGCCGGGCCAGGGCCGGCCTGTGGGCGCTCGTGCTGCAGGTCGCGCTGGCCGGCCTGGCGATGTGGCGGCTGGCATCCGGACCCCTGGAGCTGTCCCCGGGAACCGTGCTGGTGGTCTGGTTCGCGGAGGAATGGCTGATGGCGTTCCTCATGACGCTGCTGCGCGGTCGTGAGCGCTACTTCGCGGGGCCGGTGGTGACGCTCGTCCACCTCTCGCCCGCCCCCGCCCGGGCGTTCGTGCTGGCCCAGGTGGTCGGTGCCCTGCCGGACAGGGCGTGGCGGGCGATGCTCTTCGGCTGCGCGCTGCTGCCGGCGGTGCGCCCGGCCGGGCCAGCCCCGGGACAGACCGCGCTGGTCCTGGCGGGGTTCGTCGCCGCTGCCATCGTCGGCGGTGCGGCGGGCCACCTGGCGAGCATCGGGTTCCTGTTCGGCGCGGCGCGGCGACTGCCCGGGGCGCTGGTGGTCATCCCGGCGGCGGCGCTGGTGCTGCTCCTCTTGCTCGTATGGGGCTTGCTGTACCTTCTCCTTGTCGGGCTGGACCAGCTGGCTGCGGGAGCGGGTGCAGCCCCGCCGCCCCATGACGGGGCCGCCTGGGGCGCCGAGCTCGCCCTGGTCGCGCTGCTCTCGCTGCCCGGGCTCCTCATGCTCGCGGGGGAGCTGTGGACGACGGGCGGCCGGCGCCGGGCGGCAGATAACGACGGATTCCGGGAGGCGTGGCTCTCGGTGAGGGAGGCCCTCGAACGCGGGAGCCGGCCTCTCAGGTCCCGGTGGCCGGCCCTGATCGGCGGCCCCGCGGGCGCCCTGCAGGCGCTGGCATGGCTGAGGGCCGCCCGCAACTGGTTCAGCCTGGTCCGGCTGGGCATCTGGGCGGCGGTGCTGGTCGCGCCGTTCCTCCTCCGCGTCGGCCTCGCCGGCATGCCGCCGGTGCGCGCCAGTGCGTTGTACATCGGCATGGGCCTGACGGCCGCCCTCTTCAACTACGGCGAGCAGGCGGCGGCGCTGTTTTCGGTGGACGGCGAGCGCGCGGCGCTGCCGGTCCTGACGGGGGTGACGCCGGGCCAGCTGATTCTCGGGAAGTGGCTGTCCGCCCTTCCCGTGGTGCCGGTGGCTGCGCTCACGACCCTGGCGTGGGCCCGGGCGGGCGGGCGCCCGGTCATGGAGGCGGCCGGACTGGCCGGCCTCAGCGGGGCGATGGCGCTGCTGTCCGTGACCTGGCTGGTCGGCGTTGCGGCCTTTGACGCCGCTCCCCGGGCTCGAGGTCCCCTCGCCGAGGGCGAGCAGCTGGCTGCCGCCTTCGAGCAGGCCCCCACGAGGCCGGGCGGCGTCGCAGGGCTGGTGGGCGCGGCGGCGCTGGCCGGCTGTGGCATCTGGCTGTACCTCACGGCCCCCCGCTGGATCGCAGCCTTGACCGCACCGGCCGCGGCGGCGGCCTTCGCGGGCTGGCGGTGGGTTGCGCGGCTGTGGCGGCGCGGGGCCATGGGATAACCGGGGGAGGGTTCCGGCGCCGGCGCGGAGAAAGGGGAGTGCGAACCGCCGCAGCGAAGGAGGCCCGCATTCATGAAACGACTGGCTCGCACCGGGGCAGCCCTGGGCGCCCTGCTGCTCCTGAGCGGAACGGCCGGGGCGGCCTTCGGCCACTGGGAGACGATTCGGGTGCTCCGCAACGGCTTCACCCTCACCGTGAACGGGCGGGAGGTGCCGGCGGACAACTTCCTCTGGGAGAACCGGGCGTACGTTCGGCTCGCGGACGCCGCCGCGGCCATGGGCATGTCCGTCACCTGGGACCCCGCCACCCGCACGGCCGCCGCCGCCCCCCGGTCGGCGTCGACCCGCCTGACGGTGCCCGTGGATCCCTTCCGTCCTGCCATCGACCTGGCGAGCCTCGGCGTCCGGGCGGAGGACGTGGAGGCGATCGGGCTGGAGACGGCGGGTGAGACGTACGTCCCGCGGCGGTTCACACTCGCTTGGGATGAGCTCCGCATCTCCGACGAGCAGGCAGCCGCCGAGGGCCGTCCCGTGTTGGCGCTGAACGCGGCGTACGTCCTGAAGCTCTTCACCCGCACCGGCGGGATGCTCAGGGTCGGTTTCACCACCGCGGGCCTGCCGGAGGTCGCGGCCTCGGCCCGGCGGCAGATCGTGCTGGTGCCGGCGATGCCGGAGCGGGGTTTTCACTGGCCGTACTTCCTGGTGCTCCCGAGCGACGCTCACCGCCAGGAGAACGAGGGGCACGGGCGGTACCTCATCGTCGACATCAACAACACCGGCCCGAGCAACAGCATCGCCGAGACGGTGGCCCGCACCCGGGCCGAGGTGGAGCGGGGGCAGCAGGCCTCCATGCGGCTGGCGGAGGATCTCTGGGCGCCGCTGCTCATGCCGGCCATCCCCCGGCCGGTCGTCACGTACCGGCACGGCGGCGAGGAGAACACGTTTTTCACCCACGCCCTGGACCGGGATTCGGCTCGGCTTCACCTCATGATGGAGGACCCCGGCCTGGCGGCCGTGCTGGACCGGCAGTTCCGGCAGGCGGGGTTCAGCGTGGAGAGCTTCGTGCACCTCGATCGGCAGGTGGCGGCGATGATCGACCACGCCGTGGGCTACCTGAAGCGGTACGGCTTCGAGGTGGAGGAGCAGGCCTTCCTGGTGGGGTTCTCGGCCTCGGGCACCTTCGCCGACCGGATGGCGGCGCTCCAGCCGGACAAGGTGAAGGCGGTCGTCGCAGGGGCGGCGCTGGACAACATGCTGCTGCCGCTGGCCGAGCACGGCGGCGAGGCGCTCATCTACCCCATCGGCACGGCCGACTACGAGGCCATCGCCGGCCGCCCCTTCGACCTGGAGGCGCACAACCGGGTGGCCCGGCTCGTCTACATGGGCGAGGACGACCCCAACAACACGCTTCCCTACCGGGATTCCTACGGCGACGAGGAGCGTCGGATCATCACGAAGCTCTGGGGAGAGGAGGTCCTGCCCCGTGCGGAGGCCCTGACGGCCCTCTACGGCGAGGCCGGCGGCCACGGGGTCTTCGTCCTGGACCGGGGGGTCGGGCACGACTACTCGGAGGCGATGTACCAGTACATGAAGGTGTTCCTGGAGGCAAACCGCGACGCCGATGCGCCGGTGTACCCCGTGCCCGGCGACGCCGAGCAGGTGCGGTATACGGTCTTCCAGCACGAGCCGTAGAGGCACCGACGAACCGGGCCCGACGCCCTCCGCTGCGCGGGGTGCCGGGCTCCTGTCGCGGCGCGCACCCGCCGTGCGGTCCGGCGCCGGGCGGGAAGGACAACAGCCAAATGGAGGTTTGCAGACGTGTCGAGAGCGCAGGCGATCGTGGTGCGAGGCATGCACATCCTCATGGTCAGGCACCGGCAGGGCGGGAAGTCGTGGTGGTGCCTGCCCGGCGGGGCGATTCAGGACGGCGAGTCCCCGGCCGATGCCGCGACCCGGGAGCTGGCGGAGGAATGCCAGGTGAGCGGGCGGGTGGTGCGTGAGACCAGCGTGGTCACCTACGGCCCGGATGACCGGCACTATACGTACCTGATCGACATCGGCGACCAGGAGCCGGTGCTGGGACACGACCCGGAGTACGCCGGCGGCGGACAGATCCTCGCCGACGTGCGGTGGATGCGTCTGGATGAACTCCCGGAGCGGGACCGTGCGTTCCTCTGGACGGCGGGGCTGCTGAGCGTCCCGCCTTTCGGCGACTTGGTCTTGGGGTGGGGCGACGCGGTGAGTTACCCGGGAGCGGTTGCGCCAGCTATGCCAAATCGGGAGGTCAAGTGATGCGGGTCATCGAGCATCGGCGACACACCATGCGCGCCAAGCCCGGTCAGCACCTGTCCCAGCAGGGGGTTGACCTGGCGCGTGCAGTGGGGGAAGGCCTTGGCCGGTTGGATCTGGTGGTGACGAGCGGCCTTCCCCGCGCCTATGAGACCGCCATCGCCATGGGGTTCGCCGTCGACCGGCAGATCCCGTGGCTTTCCAGTCTGCCTGACGGCTTCGAGGAAGAGGTCCCCTGGGACGCCGGGATCGCGCAGATCGCCGCAGCCGCCCGGAGCCGGCCCGACGGGGCGGTTGCACGGTTCGCACAAGAGCTGGCTGCCTTTCACGCGGAGATCGCCTCCCAGCTGCCCGAGAACGGCCGGGCGCTGGTCATCTCTCACGGTGGCATCGTGGAGGCGAGTGCCGTGGGCTGCAGGCCGGATGAAGACTACTCCACCTGGGGGCCCGCATTCGGGTACTGCGAGGGCGTGCGCATGTACTTCGCCGGGACCGTGTGCGAACGGATGGAGCCGGTGAGGGTCAGGGCGAACACCGGGTAGAGGTTCGATCAGTCCGGTTGGGATTGGGTCGGCCCGAACGGTGGGCAGAGGCCCGGGCCGTCCAGCTTGCGCCGGTTGCTGCTCCAATTGACACAGTACTTAATTTAGGTATCATAGGACAGTGAAAGTGGCAGATGATCCCGCACCCAAAGGAGGCAAGCGAGTCGATGAAGCGCGCTCGGCGTATCCTCGGAACTGCATCCGTGTTGCTTGCACTGGTCGTGTCCATGGCATCGGCCTTCAACGCCAAGGAGTCGATCGAGGTCTACCGAAACATCTTCACCGTCAAGGTCAACGGGCAGGAGATCCAGGTCGACAACTTCATGCTGGATGACATGCCGTACGTGTCCCTGGTTGACATGGTGGAGCAGCTCGGGCTGGAGTTTACGTGGGACGTCCGTGAGCGCCTGGCGCAGGTGGGCAGCAAGACGGAGGCCCGCACCATCTCGCTGAAGGACGCGGTAGATCCGTTCCAGCCAGCCGTCGATCTGACGGAACTGGGACTGCGCGGCGGTCTGGTGGACGCCGTCGGCCTCCAGAAGGGTACGGACTGGCTGCCCATGCAGTTCCTGATCGAGGGGGACAGGCTGGCGATTGCTGACCCGGCATCCTCCAGCGGCATATCCGCGGTGCTGGGGCTCAACCAGCGGTACTCGCTGAAGATCTACGCGAAGAACGGGTCTTCCTACCGCGTGGACTTCACCACCGCCGGCCTGCCGGACCTGACGCCCACGGGCGAGCGGCGGGTCGTGATGGTGCCGGCCATGCCGGAGAAGGGGTTCCACTGGCCGTACTTCCTCGTGCTGCCCAGCGATGCGTACAAGGCGGCGAACCAGGGGCACAAGCGCTACCTGGTGGTGGAGTCCAACAACACCGGTTTCGGCGATCCGATCTCGGTGACGGTGGAGAAGACCCGGCGGGACGCCGAGCACGGGTACTTCGAGTACGTTTCCGAGGAGCTCTGGAGCCCCCTGCTGATGCCGGCCTTCCCGCGGCCTGACGTCAGCTACTACGACGGCACCTACTGGCGCACGCTGTACACGCATGCCCTGGACCGCGACACCGCCACGCTGCACCTCGCGCTCTCCGATCCGAAGACGGCGCAGGCGGCGGAGGAGGCCATCCGGCGGGCGGGGCTCACCCCCGAGAGCCTGGCCAATCTGGACCGGCAGCTGGTGGCCATGATCGACCACGCCGTGGCCTACCTGAACCAGTACGGCCACAACGTGGAGGATCAGGTCTTCCTGGTCGGCTACTCGGCCTCCGGCACCTTCACGGACCGCTTCGCCAACCTGCACCCGGATAAGGTGAAGGCCGTGGCATCGGGTGCGACGCTGGACGACATGATGCTGCCCCTGGCCAAGTACGGCGGCGAGAACCTGATCTTCCCCATCGGCACGGCGGACTACGAGCAGATCACGGGCCGTCCGTTCGACCTGAAGGCCCATAACCAGGTGGCGCGGCTGATCTTCATGGGGGCGGACGACACAAACAACACGCTGCCGTACTCCGACTCGTACAGCGACGACGAGCGCCGCATCATTACGAAGCTGTGGGGCGAGGAGGTCCTGCCCCGGGCGAAGCAGCTGATTCAGCTCTACGGCGAGGCGGGCGGAGAAGGCATCTTCATTCTGGACAAGGGGATCACGCACTCCATGTCGCAGGAGATGCGGCAGTACGTGGTCACGTTCCTGAAGGCCAACCGCGACGGGGCCGACCCGGTCTACCCGGTTCCCGGCAACCCGGCCCAGCTTCAGTACACGGTGTACGAGTGATCTGCCGCCGCCGCCACCCTCCTCGCAGGGGGTGGCGGCGACACCTGTTCCGGGCGCGGATCACGAAGGTAGACAACCCCAGCCCGTCTCTGTAAAATAGGGACGTCACGGCGACCTGATCCCGAGGCCACCGCACCCCACCGGCGGCCTCTTTCACATAGGAGGCGACACGAGTTGAGCGACCGCCCGACGACCGCCCTGCCCGGCGCCCAGATCGCCGGCCGCCCGGTGAAGGTGGGCTTCATCTCCCTCGGCTGCGCCAAGAACCTGGTGGACACCGAGTCGATGATCGGCCTGCTGCAGAACACGGGCTACCAGATCACCAACCGCGCCGAGGAGGCCGACGTCCTGGTCGTCAACACCTGCGGGTTCATCGAGGAGGCCAAGAAGGAGTCCATCGATGCCATCCTGGAGGCCGGCCAGTACAAGACCGGAGGCAAGTGCCAGGCGCTGGTGGTGGCGGGCTGCATGGTACCTCGCTACCGCGAGGAGCTGGCCCGGGAGATCCCCGAGATTGACGCGCTCGTGGGCACCGCCGACTACCCCCGCATCGGCGAGGTGGTGGCGGGCATCCTGGCCGGGCAGCGGGTGCAGCAGATCTCCGACCCCGACTCCATCACGGACTGGAACTTCGAGCGGGTGCTGGCCACGCCGGGCTACACCGCCTACATCAAGATCGCCGAGGGGTGCGACTGCGCCTGCGCCTTCTGCTCGATCCCGCTCATGCGGGGGCGCCACCGGTCCCGGCCCATGGAATCGATCGTCGACGAGGCCCGGCGGCTCGCCGGGATGGGCGTGCGGGAGCTGGTGGTCATCTCGCAGGACACCACGTACTACGGGCTCGACCTCTACCGGAAGCCCACGCTCGCCGCCCTGCTCAGGAAGCTGGCGGAGGTGGAGGGCATCCGCTGGATCCGCATCCACTACTCCTATCCGACACGCATTACTGACGAGCTCATCGAGGTCATCGCCACCGAGCCGAAGGTGCTCCACTACCTCGACCTGCCGCTGCAGCACGGCTCGAACCGGGTGCTGCGCATCATGAACCGGCCCGCCAACGCCGAGGGCTACCTCCGGCTGGTGCAGAAGCTGCGGGAGCGGGTGCCCGATATCTGCCTGCGGTCGACCTTCATCGCCGGCCATCCCGGGGAGACCGAGGAGGACTTCCAGATCCTGCTGGACTTCCTGCGGGCCTGCGAGTTCGACCACGTGGGCGTCTTCGCGTACTCCCAGGAGGAAGGGACGAAGTCGGGGCAGATGGAGCAACTGCCCGAGGAGGTTCGCCTCGCCCGGCGCGACCGGGCGATGGCCGTGCAGCAGGAGATTGCCCGCAGGCGGAACCAGCTGCAGGTGGGCCGGGCGCTGGAGGTCCTGGCGGAGGGCCGCTCGCCCCGGGGCCGCGGCTGGTTCGTGGGCCGCTGCTACCGGCAGTCGCCGGGCATCGACGGGGTCGTCGTCTTCCGGGCGCCGGCCGGGGCGCAGCTCAGGCCCGGCGACATGGTGCAGGTCCGGATCACCGGCGTGAAGGACTACGACCTGCTGGGCGAGACCACGGAGCCGCTCACGGTTGACGGGATCGCCCTGGAGGAGGACCTCTCCCTGCCCGTTTTCACCCCCACGCGCCATCAATAGCCGCACAGCATGAGCCCGGCGCGCGCTGCGCCGGGCTTCGTACATCCTGCGAAAGGAGACGACCCTCATGAAGACCATCGCCGCACGCATCCTGGACCAGTTGCACATCCCCTACGAACTCGCGGCATACGAGTGGAGCGAGGACGAGATGGACGCCGTCAGCGTGGCCAGGAAAATCGGCCTGCCGCCCGAGCAGGTCTTCAAGACGCTGGTGGTGCGGGGCGACCGGACCGGCGTGCTGGTCGCGTCCATCCCCGGCAACGCCGAGTTGGACCTGAAGCGGCTGGCGGCCGTCAGCGGCAACAAGAAGGTCGAGATGGTGCACGTGAAGGAGATCCAGGGGCTCACCGGGTACATCCGGGGCGGCGTGTCGCCCCTGGGAATGAAGAAGCAGTACCCGTACTTCCTGGACGAGACGGCAGAGATCATTGACCGGCTGGCCGTGAGCGCCGGGCAGCGGGGGCTGCAGCTGGTGCTGAGCGGGCCGGACCTGATCCGGGCGACGGGGGCGACCCTGGCGGCCTTGACGAGATAGGGGGGCAACGGGCATGCGTGAGCCGCCCCGGGTCTCCGAAGCGCTCCTGAGGTCCGCCGTACGGGCGAACTACGGCGTGGACCCGCACACGCTTACCTTCCTCCCGCTGGGGGCGGACTCGGCCACGTGGGCCTGCCGGATGGACGACGCGCAAGGGAAGGCATACTTCCTGAAGCTCCGCGGGCGGCAGGGGTTCGGCCCGGCGAGCCTGGCCGTGCCCCGCTGGCTCGCGCGCAGGGCCTGCCCCACGTGCCGGCTCCGCTTGCGATGCTCGCCGGTTCGCTGTGGGTAGACCTGGGCGAGTTGGCCCTCACGCTGCACCCCTTCGTCAGTGGCAGGACCGGGGCGGAGGCCGGCCTTTCGGAGGCGCACTGGCGGGCGCTGGGCGCCCTGATGCGGAAGGTCTACGACCTCACGCCGGGCCGCCCTGTGCTGGTTTGAGGGGCTGTTCAGCCCCGGGGCCGTCGTTCACTCCCACCGGAACAGACGGGCAGCGAGCAGGCTGAGCGCCACGAGGAGACCGCCCATGACGGCGCAGTCCAGCCACAGTGGGCGGAGTCCCGGCGCGCCCAGCATCACCTGCGTGAGGGCGTCGTTGAGGTACGTGAGCGGCATCGCGGAGGCCGCGGGCCGGAGGAAGCCCGGAAGCATGTCCAGTGGGAAGAGTGTGCCGGAAAGGAACATCATCGGGAACTGCACCACCTGGCCGAGGGCGATGACGGCCTCGCCGGAGCGTGCGAAGGCGGCCAGCAGGCAGCCCAGGGCGACGAAGAGCGCCGCCCCCAGCAGGACCACAGGGATCAGCACGAGCCCGTTCCCGTGCAGCCGAATCCCGTGAACGAGAGTGCCGTACGCCAGCAGGAGCGCCGCCTGCAGCGTCCCGGTGGTCACCCGGAAGGCAATCTGGCCGGCGAGGAACACAGCCGGCGGCAGGGGCGTTGCGCCGATCCGGCGGAAGACCTTCAGCACGCGCAGCTGCACGAGGGGCGGGGCGGTCCCGAAGACCCCCAGCCAGAGCAGGCCGAGCGAGAGCATGCCCGGCACGTAGCGTTCGGCCGGTCGGAGGCCGTCCTGGCCCGCCGGATCCTCCGCGAAGACCAGGCCGAAGAAGGCAGCCATCAGAACCGGCAGGAGCAGGGTGAAGAGGAGTGCCATCCCGTCGCGGCGAAACTGTCGGGCAGTGGCGGCGTAGATCGCTCCCAGGGCGGGCATCAGGCCGCACCTCCCGTCTCGGGCTGGAGCCGGCGGCCGGTGAGCCGGAGGAAGAGGTCCTCCAGCGTCGCCTGCCGCACGGTGAAGCGTTCAAGCGGGAAGCCTTGCTCCCCGCTGAGCTGCAGCAGGCTGGCAACCGTGTCGGGAACTCCCAGGGAGTAGAGGGTGCAGGTTCCGGCGCCCGCCGCGACCCGGGTCACCCCCGGCAGCGCCTGCAGCCGGGCGGGGTCCAGGCCCGGGGGCACTGCGAACTCGATCGCGGACTCGGCGAAGGCCCGGCGCACCAGGTCGTCCGGCCGTCCCTCGGCGAGCATGCGCCCTGCGTCGATGACGGCCACCCGGTCGCATAGGCGGGCCGCCTCCTCCATGTAGTGGGTGGTGAGCACCACCGTCTTCCCCCGTCCCTGCAGGGTCCGGATGAGGTCCCAGACCTCCCGGCGGGCGGCGGGGTCCAGGCCGGTGGTCGGCTCGTCCAGGAAGAGCACGTCGGGGTCGTTGACCAGGGCCAGTGCCAACGCCACGCGCTGGCGCCAGCCGCCCGAGAGCCGGTTGGGGTCGGCCCTCCTGACCTCCGCCAGCCCCGCCAGGCGCAGCACCTCGGCGGTGGGGAGGGCCCGGGGGAAGAAGGAGCGGTACAGGTCGACCGTCTCCTGCACGGTCAGCCCCGGGAAGAGGCCGGCGGACTGAAGCTGCACCCCCAGCCTCGCCTTGATCGCGGCGCCGTGCGACGCATGCGACATCCCCAGCACCTCGACGGTCCCGCCGTCGGGGCGCCGGATTCCTTCGATACACTCGACCGTGGTGGTCTTTCCCGCCCCGTTGGGGCCGAGGAGGCCGTAGACCTCCCCCCGGAAGACGGTGAACGAAAGGCCGTCCACGGCCCGCCTGCCGCGGAAGCTCTTGGTCAGCTCCCGGCAGAGGATGACCGGCTGGCTCATGACTGGCCTCCTTCCTGCAAGTCACGTTCCGGGGCCAGTATCGCACGGTCGCCGGAATCGCACATCGTCCGCCCACCTGTACGTTCGGACACTGTACGGGCGGATCCCGGAAGGGAGGAAGCGCCTTGGTCCGCCCGACCCGCGTTTTCTTCTGCACGGTCTACCTGGTGCTGGGGCTGGTGTGGCTGACCACGGTGGCCTGGCCCGCCTGGCGCCCGGCGTCCGTGGCCGTGCCGTTCACCCTGCTGCTCCTGCTGCAGGGGGCGCTGCATGCCCAGATGGACCGGCTGGAGAAGCGCGGGTGGGCCGCTCCCTACCTGCTGGCGCAGATCGTGCTCGCGGTGGTTCTGGTCCAGCTGGGCGAGGGCGGACCGATGGTGGAGGTGCTCTTTGCGCCCATCGCCGGGGAGGCGGCCGGCCTCTATCCGGACTGGCGGCGGCGGGGCCTGGCCCTGGCCGCCGTGGTGGCGGGACTGGCGGGTGTGATTGCGTCCATGCAGGACCCGCACCCGGTGCTGATGCGGCTTCCCATCATGGGCATCGCCTTCGGCTTCGCGGCGCTCTACGTCGTGCTGTACGTGCGGCAGATGCGGGAGCGGGAGAGGGCCGAGTCGCTGGTGGCGCAGCTTCAGGAGGCGCACGGCCGGCTTCAGTCTTACGCCGCCCGGATCGCCGACCTGACGGCGACCCAAGAGCGGCAGCGCATGGCCCGGGAGCTGCACGACACGCTGGCGCAGGGGCTGGCGGGGCTGGTGATGCAGCTCGAGGCCGTGGACGAGCTCCTCGCCCGGGGGGAGGCCGCCCGTGCCCGAGAGCTGCTGCGACGCGCCATGGCGCGCGCCCGGCGCACGCATGGGGAGGCTCGGGCCCGCATCCAGTCCCTGCGGTTTCCGGGCGAGCGGCTCAACCTGGCGGCCGAGCTGCGCCGAGAACTGGAACGGGCGCAGATCGACGGGGGCCTCGTGGCGTCGCTGGAGGTCGGGCCGGGGGACACATCCGTGGAGGGCGAGGCCGCTGTGCAGATGTACTACATCGCCCGGGAGGCCATCGCGAACGCCGTGCGCCACGCCCGGGCGAGCCGCCTGCAGGTGCGGCTCTGGGGCGAGGACGGGCGAGTCTGCCTGAGCGTGGTCGACGACGGCGCCGGCTTTGACCCGGACGCTGCGCCCGGGCCGGGCCACTTCGGGCTGACCGGCGCCCGGGAGCGGGCCCGCAGCGTGGGGGGCGAACTGCGCATCGAGAGCCGCCCGGGCCGGGGCACGACGCTGTTCGCCGCCGTGCCTCTCCATGCGTCGGCGGGTGAACGGCGGATGTCGGCCGGCAGCGCCGGACAGGCAGGAGAGAGAGGGATGCCGGCCAGGAGAGGGGAGGCTGGGCCGTGATCCGGGTGCTGATCGCAGACGACCACGAGGTGGTGCGGGAGGGGCTGCGGGCGCTCCTGGACATTCAGCCCGACATGGCCGTGGCGGCGGAGGCCGCGGACGGCCTGGAGGCGGTCGCACTCTGCGAACGCCAGTCGCCGGACGTCGTGCTGATGGACCTGCGCATGCCCCGCATGGACGGCCTCGCCGCCATCCGGGAGATCCAGCGGCGCTGTCCCGGGGCGGCCGTGGTCATCCTCACCACCTACGACGACGACCACCTCATCGTGGAGGGACTGCGAGCGGGGGCCAGGGGCTACCTCCTGAAGGACGCGAGCCGGGAGGCGATCCTGGAGGCGGTGCGCGCCGCCGCCCGGCGGGAGGCGCTCCTCTCCGCCGGGGTGATGGCCCGGCTGGTGGAGCGGCTGGAGCCGCCCGGCGGCTCGAAAACCCCGGCAGGCGGATCGCCGCTCTCCGAGCGGGAGACGGAGGTGCTCCGCCTGGCGGCCGGGGGTCTGCGCTCGAAGGAGATCGCCGACCGGCTCGGCATCACGGAGCGCACGGTGAAGGCGCATTTGAGCGCGGCCTTCACGAAACTGGACGCCACCAGCCGGGCCGAGGCGGTGGCCCGGGCGATGGAGCGGGGATGGCTGTGAAGGGAGATGGCGAGATGAAGGACGCATGGACGTACCTGGAGCGGCTCACCCGGTACCCGCACCGGGCGGTGGGCAGCGCGGAGGAGGCCGCCGCGGCCGGGGAGGCGGCGGGCTGGCTGAAGGACATGGGCTACGAGGTGGAGATCCAGCGCTTCCGGGCGCCGCGCGACACGCTGTACATCGGCCCCGCGGTTATCATGGCCGGGTACCTGGCTGCCGCGGCGATCGCGGTGTGGTGGCAGCCCTGGATCGGGCTCCTGCTCGCCGTGCTGCTCCTGATTCCCCTGGTGGGTGAAATGTCGGGCAAGGGGCTGGACCTCGATGCCTACACCCCGAAGGTCACGTCGCAGAACGTGATCGCCCGTGCGAGGGAGCAGGGCGGCGAGCGGCTAACGGTCGTGGTGTCGGGCCACCTCGACACCCAGCATGCCACCTGGCTGTTTCATCCCCGGATGGCCCCCCACGTGCAGACCTACCTGAACCTGGCCTACCTGTCGCTGGGGATCATGTTCCTGGGGCTGGTGCTCCGGGCGGTTCTGCCGTCGGCGGGCTGGCCGCTGTGGGTCCTGGCCGCGGCAGCGGTGCTCCTCATCGGGCACATTGCCTTCCTGCTGGCCTGCGCCTTGACCGGCGACTACATCAACGGCGCCAACGACAACACCACCGGGGCGGCCCTGACCCTGGCCCTGGCGGAGCATTTCGCCGCGCAGCCGCTGCCGGGGGTCCGGTTCCACTTCCTGCTCACCGGCGCCGAGGAGGTGGGCACGCGGGGCATGAAGGCCTTCCTGCGCGCCAACCGGTACGACCCGAATACGACCTACTTCATCAACCTCGACAACCTGGGGGGCGGCATCCTCACGTACCTGGAAGGCGAGGGGATGACGCTCTACCACCGGTTCGGGAAGGACCTGGTGGAGCTCGCCCGCACCATGGCCGCCGAGCGGCCGGGGAAGGTGAAGGCCCGTCCCAACCTGCTCCTGCCCACCGATGCCATGATCCCCGCCGCACACGGGTACCAGGCGATCAGCTTCCTGGCGTTCCTGGAGGACGGTGCGCTGCCGAACTACCACTGGTACACCGACACGCCGGAGAACGTCGATCGTGAACTGCTGGCGTTCACCGAGGCGTTCCTGAAGGAGTACATCCAGCGACTGGCGGCGGCCCGTCTCGCGCCGTGACCGAGCGGGCGGGCGCCGGCACCGGGCTTTGCCGAAGACCAAACAGCAACGGCGAGCGGAGTTCCGCTCGCCGTCTTCTCGCGTCAGGAGCCGGGTCACGTGTTCATCGGCATGGCTTCCGCCATCGACTTCAGGAGCCGCGCACGCTCGTCCCGGTGCGCCGGGGCGCCGATGTTGAACCGGTCCAGCAGGGCGCGGATCTCCTCCAGGCTGTCCAGCCGGCCGATGAGCACCTGCACCAGGAGGCTGAGGCAGCTGCCTTTCGACATGGGCAGACCGCGGCGCCGGTCGTCGCGGTAGATCTGGCGGGCCAGCGACCGCACCAGCCCCTGCGACTGCTGAAGGGCCTCGTTCAGATCCTTCAGGTTGGCGATGCCCAGGTACTGCAGTTCCTCGACCCGGGCCTCCAGCACGGCCTTGGTCGGGCCCATGAGCGGCCGGCCCCGCATCAGCGAGATCTCCTCGTCCAGCTCTTGGACGAGCGGGGAGCGCCGGATGAAGGTCTCGAGCGAGATCGGGTCCAGCGCCACGCCCTCGGGGTTGTCGTGCATCTGGGCGACGACGCGCGTCGAGTACAGGCTGAGCTCGTCCCGGAGCCGCATGAACTGGTCGTCGGCCAGTTCGAGCAGGCCGGCCAGCATGGAGAAGCGCCGCCGGAGGCTGTTGGGAATGCCGCCCGCGACCTTGTAGCCCAGGTCGTGCTCGATCTCGGCCCAGGCGTGCTGCAGGATGGAGCGCACCTGAATTTCACAGCGCAGGCCGGCGAAGCGGGCGTACTCCGGCTTCTCCAGCATCTCCGCGGGCAGGAAGCACACCCGGTGGACGGCCGAGTAGCCGAACCAGTGCGGGTCATGGGGACGCTTGTCCTCGGAGTGGTCCAGGTCGACCTCCAGGTGGCGGTCGATCACCCGCACAACCCGGTCAACGTCATCGGCGAAATTGGTGACGACGCGGACGCCCACGAGGTCGGTCACCTCGTAGAGGTGCTCGTAGTCCTTGCCGGGGCGGGTCAGCTTCTCAGCCAGCGCGTCCACGCTCTTGACCCGATAGGTGATGCTGTTGATGGGGATGCTCGCCTCGGCCAGGAGATGGGTCAGCATCTGCCGCACACACTGGCCGAAGTCGTGATACAGCGACTGCTGCGAGCGGAAAGTCTCGACCCATTCGCGCTGCTTGCCATTCATGAGCCGCACCACCTCCTCTGTACAGCCGATGTGTACCGCTGGATCACTTCCATAAATGCGAGCGAAAGTCCTGCGCGCAAAAAGGGGGCGGTCCCGCTCGGACCGCCTGAGAAGAGGAGGGCAATTGACACAGAGGGGGGTTCAACACAGTTCCAGTGTATCGCAGCAGTGTTACAACTGTGTAACAACTTCGCGACGAGGTGATGAAAGAAGAACCGGAATCGCGTTCCAGCCCGGAAGCCGGGCCGCTGTACAGCGCCGCAGAATGTACCAGCCAAGCGCCGGAGCGTCGCATGCTATACTAGAGATGCTCTATGACATTAAACCTTTGGCGTTAAAGATGAGACGGCCACGAAGCGCGTCTTCGTGGCTGCCGTTGTCTGTCCGCGCGTGGGTAGGGGGGATGCGTTGTGAATCTGCGGCAGCTCCGGTGGCCGGTCGTGCTCGCCAGCCTCGCCGTCACCCTCGCCGGGCTGTTCGGCGCGGGCCGGCTGGTGCGCAGCCAGACCGTGGATCAGCCGCTGCTGACGGCCCTCTCCGGGCTGGACGGGCTGTCTTCCTACCAGGTCGTGCAGGTGGGGACGGTCCCGGAGGTTGAGGTCCATCCTGCCCCCGGCTCGAACCTGCGGGAAGTGTACACCGAGGTGGATCGGCAGGTGCGCGTGATTCTGAGGGGCGGTCAGTATGAGATCAAGGTGACGGGCAACCCCACCGCCGAGCTCGAGCAGGTGGCGGAGCGGCTCATTCTGTTCGTTCACGAGGCGGTGGCCACCGGCGCGTTCTCGGCAATGGCCGACCGGATTGCAGACGAGGCTGCGGCCGCCGGTGCGGAGGCGCACATGGCGGTGGACGAGCAGAGGGTCTACCTGACGGTCCGCCAGGGTGACGCCTGTGCCTACCGGGTGGTCGAACGCCCGGCCCGGCCGGCGGCGCCCGCGGGAGGAGGGATCGTGCCGTGAAGAGCTTTCCCGTGAAGGAGGTCCTCCTCGGCGCGGCCGCGGCGGTGCTGGCGTACCTGGCCATCGTCGGGGTCAACGTGCTGCCGGTGGTGTTCCTGGCGGGACTGGCGTGGCTCATGTACCAGTCCTCCATTCTGCGCAACCCTTCCGCCTCGTCGGTGCGGACCTCGGCCACCACCACGGTGCCTGAGGTCCGGTTTGACGACATCGGCGGGCAGACCGCCGCCAAGAAGGAGCTCCTGGAGGCCATCGAGTTCATCACCAAGCGCGATCAGATCGCACAGATGGGCATTCGCCCCCTGAAGGGGATCCTGCTCACCGGTCCGCCCGGAACCGGCAAGACGCTGCTGGCCAAGGCGGCGGCCTGCCACACCGACTCCGTCTTCCTGGCCGCGGCCGGCTCGGAGTTTGTGGAGATGTACGCGGGCGTCGGCGCGCAGCGGGTGCGCGAGCTGTTCCGCCGGGCGCGGGAGGCGGCCCGGAAGGAGCGGAAGCGGTCGGCGATCATCTTCATCGACGAGATGGAGGTGCTGGGTGCCCGGCGGGGCTCCCACAGCACCCACATGGAGTACGACCAGACGCTGAACCAGCTCCTCACCGAGATGGACGGCATCGCGGTGGACGAGGAGGTCCAGATCCTCGTCATGGCCGCCACCAACCGGGTGGACATGATGGACCCGGCCCTGCTCCGCCCCGGCCGGTTCGACCGGACGGTGACCGTCGACCTGCCCGACAAGGAGGCGCGGCTGGCCATCTTGAAGCTGCACACCCGGACGAAGCCGCTGGCCGCCGACGTCGACCTGGAGGCCATCGCCCGGCAGACGTTCGGCTTCTCCGGCGCCCACCTGGAGTCCTTGGCCAACGAGGCGGCGATCCTGGCGCTGCGGGAGGGGCTCACCGAGGTTCGTCACCGCCACTTCGTTGAGGCGGTGGACAAGGTGATGCTTGGTGAGAAGCTGGACCGGAAGCCGGCGCAGGCCGAGAAGCGGCGCGTCGCGGTTCACGAGGCCGGCCACGCCCTGGTGGGCGAGTGGGTGGACCCGGGCTCCGTGGCCACCGTCACCGTGACGCCGCGCGGCCGGGCGCTGGGCTACGTCCGTACGAGCCCCGCGGACGACCAGTACATGTACACCCGCTCGCAACTCGAGGACCGTATCCGCGTGGCTCTCGCAGGCTTCCTGGCGGAGGAGCTGGTGTTCGGCGAGGCGTCGACCGGCGCGGCGAACGACTTCGACCAGGCGACGCGCATGGCCCGGCACATTGTCCAGGCAGGCCTGAGTCCGCTGGGCATCGTGGACTCGGACAACCTGGACAAGGGCCTCGAAGGGGCGATGGTGCACCAGATGATCGCCGACCAGCGGGAGCTGGTCGCATGGTTCCTGGCCGAGCGGCAGGCTGTGCTGGAACAGGTGGCGAACATCCTGGTTGACACCGAAGTCATCGACGGCGAGGAGATCCGGCGGCTTCTGGCCGATGCCCCGCCGCTGCCGCCCGTGCACGGCCCGGTGCTGCCGGAGACCGCATAGACAGAAGTACCTGAGGGGCTGTCCCGGAGTCATCCAGAAGGGATGTGACGGGGGCTGACCGTAAAGCCGCTACCGGCGGCTTGGCGGTCAGCCCCTGTTCGCGCAAAGGCGGCGCTAGGCAGGCGGCTGCCACGGCGCCCAGCCCTGATCCGGGTTCGTATCAGGAGGCACCCAGGGCTGCGGAGGCTGCACGCCGCCGTCGCCGCCGCCCCATCCGGGAGACGGCTGACCGCCGGACTGCGGTGACGGTGCGCCCGGCCGGGTCTGTGGCGGCTCGGGGGCCGGGGCGGCGCGGAACGTCTGCGCCGCCTGGTGCTCCTGGTTCCCCTGCGGCTGCGGCGCCGGTGCCGAGTTGCCCTGAACGGGGGTAGTGGCGGCGGACTGCGCCTGCTGCCGCGGCTGCGGCTGCGTCTGACCCGTGGTCCGCTGGCGCAGGTTGATCTCGGATCGGGCCTCCTTCAGCACTGCCTCCATCTGCTTCTGGATGCGCTGCGTCTCCTCCAGCACGGCCTTCAGCTGCTTCAGGTTCGCCTCCAGCTCCTCGGCCAGTTCCTGCTTGGCGGCGTGCAGCGCGGTGAGCATGCACGCGGCCGTGTTGCCGTACAGCTCGGGAAGCCAGGGCTGCTGGTTGCTTCCCTGCGGGTTTACGGGCTGCTGGTTCGGGTCCTGCTGGTTGCTGGTCTGCTGGGACGCCACCTGTTGGTTACCCTGCTGCGAACCTGCACTCTGCTGGATCCCGCCTTGCGGACCTGCGGCCTGCGGGTTTCCGGCCTGTTGCGCGGCGCCCTGCTGACCGGCGCCCTGTTGGCCCGCGGCCTGCGAGCCCCCGCCCGGCTGCTGCGAGCCGCCCGACTGGCCTCCGGGGGAGGCCTGCTGCTGGTTGGCGCCGCGGACGAACCGGCTCAGGCGCACTGGCCGCTGACGACTGGAGTTCTGCACGTGACCGCCTCCTCGGAGTCGGAGATTCTGCTCAGGTCTGCATGTTCGGCTGCCGGCCCTGCCTTGTCCTGATCCACGAGGCTGCCAGCAGGAGGGCCGGCACCCCGTACCCCAGGCCCAGCGAGAACGGAATCCACAGGGTGGTCGAGAAGATGAACAGCCAGGGGAGGTTCGGGATCAGCCACATCAGGACCACGGCGACGAGGCCCAGGGCGGGCAGCAGGGGCCGGTGGTTGGCCATGCCGAGGCCGAAGCCCGTCGCGCCGGCCGCCAGCCACAGGTGCGCGGCTGTCTTCACTAGCATTCCCAGGAGACAGATGGAGATCAGGATCACGTCGAGTCGCTCGACGAACTCGCCGATCGTGATCTGCTGGAAGAGCGCGAAGATCGGGAAGGCGAAGTTGGCGACCAGTTCGTGCCCGAACACTCCGATTGCCATCGCCGTGCAACACATGAGGTGAAACGCGGCCAGCAGCGCCCCCAGCGTGAGCCCCTTCCACACGAGCTGCGGCTGGTCCGTCATGGCCGCCAGCGGGAAGAACGACCACGACTCGGCGTACCATCCGGTGGTCGGCCAGGCGGCACCGAAGAGCTGGACCGGCGACTGCTCCCAGAGGGGAAGGAGGCGGTACGGGCTGAGGAGCTCCGTGAGGGTGGTGATCCCCAGCACGAGGATGACGATCGCGGTGACGACGAAGAAGAACGAAAGGCGGGCGAGCACCTCGGCCCCGCAGTAGGCGCCGTAGGTCGCCACGACGATGAACGGCACCGCCACGGCCAGCGGCGGGGTGGCGGGCAGTATGGCCACGGGGATGAGCTCCACGACATCCCGCAGGCACAGGGCCGTCAGCACGAGGTTGAACAGTCCCGCGAGCAGGGTGAGCAGGCGGCCGGGCAGGCGGCCGAGCATCAGCGCCACGGGGAAGGACGCCAGGAAGAACGAGAGCAGCGGGGCGAGCCAGCCGCCGCTGTGCCCGGTCCTCGCCAGGCTCGAGGGCAGCAGCAGCTCCGTGGCGGAGAAGTGCAGCGTGTACACGAGGACCACGAGCTGTTGGGTGCTGATGCGGGCGAGGCGCCCCACGGATATCCCCCCTAGCTCCTCAGCGGGTCGCTCATGAGTCCGGTGGTCTGCAGGCGCAGATCCACAGACACGGTGACGGGCACCTCGCGCCACGTCTCGCCCCAGTTCTCCTCGCCGATCGTCCGCCACAGGGCCGGACGCAGTGCCCTTGCCTGTTCGCCGAACATCAGGGGATCGACCCCGGCCGCCTGGAGCTTGTGGATGACCCGGATCACCAGGTCGCGCACCTCCGCTTCCGCGCGCTCAATGAGCTGTTCGTGGACCTGCCGGTCCCTGATGGGGCGGGCACACTGCATCTCCGTCACCCGGAGCCGACCCCGCAGCATCACCGTGAACGCCGGCTTGTTCCCCTGCACGTGCATCCGGACCCGGGGGTCAGCCTGGATGATGCGGAACGAGGCGTGCTCGGGCCCCGGCTCCTCGCCGCACGGCACGATGATCACCCCGTCGCGGCCGTGGCCGCGCAGCCACTTGATGGCCCTGACCTCGTGGGCGTTCAGGTACCCGACCACCCGGTCGCCCCGCAGCACGGCCGCGCCCCCCAGCCGGGTGACGTAGCGCTGCCGCCCCTTCTGGCCGATGTCCGCGGTCTCCAACAGTTCCACCACAGGAACCATGGGTGCGCGGTACGTGGTCGCCCGGGCGGCGAAGAACTCCCAAAGGCGAATCTCCAGGCCGATCCGCGCCTGGACGATCTCCATGAGCGCCCTCGTCTGCATCGACTCCATGAGCGGCTCCGTCTCCAGCAGCGTCCGTACGGGGCCGCCGCGCACAAGGAGGATCAGTCCCTGCAGGCGGAACTCCGGCGCACGCAGGATGAAGTCCAGCGTGTTCCCCAGGCCGTGCTCCGCCAGGCGCTCGCCGATGAACACCACCAGCGTGTGCGTGAGATTGAGCCGGCGGGGAAGGCGAAGCTCGATCTCGCGCAGGACCCCGGCGAAGCTGCTGCCCCGTTCGGTGAGGATGATCCTGGCCGGTCTGATGTCGCTTTCGTCTCCCGCGTTCGCCGCCCCGGGGCCCGCCACGCCGACCGTGATCTCGTACACGCCTTCCTCCACCAGGTCGATGCCCAGCGCGAGGACGAGGGCCAGATCGTTGAGCTCCAGCCGGCTCAAGCACCCCGTGAGGAGAGGCAGGAGCAGCAGGAGGACGGCGGCGCGTCTCATGAGGATCCTCCCTGCCCCGACGGGCCGGGTCCGGGCTTCAGCTGACCGGCCGCCCGCCGGGCGTCCAGCTGCTCCGCGGCAGCCGGGCGCTTCCTGTGCGCCCAGACGGGCAGGCGGATGAAGGTGTCGCCCAGGTCGGACGGGAGAAGGGGCCCGAACGGCGCCAGGTAGGGCGTG
>ENA-UPSB01001385-UPSB01001385.1-bioreactor-metagenome-genome-assembly--contig:-NODE-1385-length-28823-cov-6.513035_pt1 | contig 28823 bp, 24 predicted proteins | sample MGYA00238182_ERZ773286 | MGnify/ENA primary metagenome ERZ773286 (study PRJEB29026, sample SAMN07631240) | bioreactor metagenome | isolation source: Switchgrass digestor | place: USA: Dartmouth...
TGCAGCGACATCGAATGGTCCGCGGAAGACGCCACCCGGAGCGAACCGGAGTTCCTGGCGAAAGTCATTGAGGGAGTAATCAAAGCGGGAGCCACTACGATCAACCTTCCGGACACGGTGGGTTATACCACGCCCGACGAGTATTACGAGTTCCTGATGAAAATCCGGGAGCTTGCGCCGTCCCTGGAGAAGGTCACCCTGTCCACCCACTGCCACAACGATTTGGGCCTGGCGGTGGCCAATTCGCTGGCAGCCGTCAAGGCAGGAGCCACCCAGGTCGAATGCACGGTAAACGGCATCGGGGAGAGGGCGGGCAACGCCGCTTTGGAGGAAATCGTCATGGCCCTGCATACGAGGAAGGATATCTTGAAGGCCGATACCAGGATCGTGACAACGGAAATCATGCGCTCCTCGAGCCTGCTTACCAGGATCACCGGCGTCAAGGTGCAGCCCAATAAGGCAATCGTCGGCGAAAACGCCTTTGCCCATGAGGCGGGCATTCACCAGCACGGAGTCATGAAAAACAGGGCCACCTACGAGATTATGAAACCGGAGTCCATCGGCCTGTCCCAGAGCAATCTGGTGCTTGGAAAGCACTCCGGAAAGCATGCCCTGCGCGACAAGGTCAAGCAGCTGGGATACGATTTGTCCGAGGAAGAGCTGAACAAACTGTTTGCCAAGTTCAAGGAGCTTGCCGACAAGAAAAAGACCGTATACGACAGGGATATTGAGGCGCTGATCGCCAAGGAGTCCATGCAGGTGCCCAAGACCTACACCCTCAGCAGCTTCGTGATCAACAGCGGAAATACCATAACGTCGACGGCAGTAATCAAGATGGTGAAGGACGGAAAGGCCATCGAAAAGGTTTCCAGAGGCGAGGGCCCCATCGACGCATCCTTTAAGGCCATCGACAAGATCGTGGGCATGGACATTAATCTGGAGGATTATCAGATTCAGTCCGTTACGGAAGGCGAGGACGCGCTGGGCGACGCCCTTGTGAAAATCAGCGATTCCGAAGGAAATATCTATTCCGGCAGAGGCTTGTCCACGGATATCATTGAAGCCAGCATTCATGCATATATCAATGCGGTGAACAAGATGCTCTTTGATCGGGAGTCCGGCAAGGCAGACGCGACGGATTCGTCAAAAGCGGACGCATCGAAAAAAAGGGCACATCATTAATATAAAAACAGACGCTTGTAAAACGGGCGGTTCAGACAAAAAGCAAGCTAGAGCATAACAAGCAAGAGCAGAAGAAGGAGGAAACACCATGGGAATGACCATGACCCAGAAAATACTGGCGGCCCATGCAGGCCTGAAGGAAGTAAAGGCCGGCCAGTTCATCGAAGCGGACCTGGATATCGTCCTTGCCAACGATATCACAGGAGCGCCGGCGATAAAAGAATTTCGGAGGATGGGTGCGGAAAAGGTTTTTGACGTAAACAAAGTCGTGCTGGTCCCGGACCATTTCACGCCCAACAAGGATATCAAGGCTGCGGAGCAATGCAAGATGCTGCGCGAATTTGCCGTCGAACAGCAGATCGTAAATTATTTTGAGGTAGGGGAAATGGGCATCGAGCATGCTCTTCTTCCCGAAAAAGGGCTCGTAGTGGCCGGGGATGCGGTAATCGGAGCGGACTCCCATACCTGCACTTACGGCGCGCTGGGCGCCTTTGCCACCGGAATCGGGTCCACCGACATGGCGGCGGGAATGGCCAGGGGAAAGGCCTGGTTCAAGGTGCCTTCCGCGATAAAATTCGAGCTGGTGGGGAAACCCTCAAAATGGGTCAGCGGAAAAGACGTGATCCTCCACATCATCGGCATGATCGGCGTCGACGGCGCCCTCTACAAGTCCATGGAATTCATGGGCCCCGGGCTTAAGAATTTGAGCATGGACGACAGGTTCGCCATGGCCAACATGGCCATCGAAGCCGGCGCCAAGAACGGTATCTTCATGGTGGACGAAAAGACGAAGGAGTACATGAAGGTACATAAGAACAAGAACAAGGCTTTGAAAAAGAAGATTAAAATATATGAGCCGGACAAGGACGCGGTCTATGACGAGACCTATACCATAGACCTTTCCCAAATAAGGCCCACCGTCGCCTTCCCGCATCTGCCGGAAAACACAAGAACCATCGACGAGGTGGGAGACATTAAGATCGACCAGGTCGTCATCGGCTCCTGCACCAACGGCAGGATGGAGGACATGAAAATCGCCGCCAAGATCCTCAAAGGGAGAAAGGTGGCCAAGAACGTGCGGTGCATCATCATCCCGGGCACGCAGGAAATCTTCCTCGAGTGCGTGAGATGCGGATATGCGGAGATCTTTGTCAAGGCCGGGGCGGTGTTCTCAACTCCCACCTGCGGTCCGTGCCTGGGCGGCCACATGGGCATCCTGGCGGCCGGCGAACGGGCCGTAGCCACGACCAACCGCAATTTCGTCGGCAGAATGGGACATGTGGATTCCGAGATCTACCTGGCGAGCCCCGCGGTGGCCGCGGCATCCGCGGTGGCGGGCAAGATCTTCAATCCCGAGGACTTATAAAGGAGGAAAAGCGAAATGGGAAAGGTATTTAAGTACGGAGACAATGTCGATACGGACGTCATCATTCCTGCACGGTATCTGAACACCTCGGATCCGGCGGAGCTCGCGAAGCATTGCATGGAGGATATCGACGCGGATTTCATGAATAAGGTCAGGGAGGGCGACATCATCGTGGCAGGAAAGAATTTCGGCTGCGGATCGTCCAGAGAGCACGCGCCCATCGCCATCAAGGCGTCCGGCGTGAGCTGCGTCATCGCGCCCTCCTTCGCAAGGATTTTCTACCGCAATTCCTTTAACACCGGCCTGCCCATCCTGGAATGCGAGGAGGCCGCGCAGAAAATAGACGCGGGCGACGAGGTTGAGGTCAATTTCAAAACTGGAGAAATCAAAAATATTACGAAAGGGGAAACCTATCAGGCGGAACCTTTTCCGGAATTTATCAGCAAGATTATCGAAAGCGAAGGTCTGGTCAACTACGTCAGGAACAGTCTGAGCAAATAACCTGAGCACATAAACAGGAGTGCCCGGCCGGACCGGCCGGGCAAATCCCTGCATGAAGGTTCCCGCATTCCGGTTTCGTCCGAGCACGGGTTTTTGCTAAAATTAGTAGATACGACCAAAAAAATAATAGATTTTGGACTTAAACTTATAAGAAACGGAGAGAAAATAAAGATGAAATATAAAATAGCATTGATTCCGGGGGATGGCATCGGACCCGATGTCATCGCGGAAACGGTCAAGGTCCTGGATAAGGTAGGCGAAAAATACGGCCATCAGTTTGAGTACGCCTCCCTGCTGGCCGGCGGGGCCGCCATCGACGCGATGGGGGAATGTCTTCCGAAGGAAACCGTCGACGTATGCAAAAGCAGCGATGCGGTGCTTCTCGGCGCGGTGGGCGGCCCGAAATGGGATAATCTGCCGGGAGATCAAAGACCGGAAAGGGCCTTGCTGGGCCTGAGAAAGGAACTTGGACTTTTCGCCAACATACGGCCGGCGCTGCTCTTTGAAGAGCTGGCGGAAGCCTGCCCGTTAAAGCCCGAGATCATCGAAGGCGGGCTGGATATCGTGGTTGTCCGGGAACTGACCGGAGGCATCTATTTCGGGGAGAAGGGATATAAGGAGACCGAAATGGGCAGGGCCGCTTACGACGTGGAGCAGTATTCCGAGGAAGAGGTCAGGAGGATCGCGGTTGTGGCTTTCGACATGGCCATGAAGCGGAACAAAAAAGTGACCAGCGTCGACAAAGCCAACGTGCTGGAGAGCTCCAGGCTCTGGAGGAGTGTCGTGACGGAGGTCGCCCGGGAATATCCCAAGGTGGAGCTTACCCACATGTACATTGACAATGCGGCCATGCAGCTTGTCAGAAATCCGAAACAGTTCGACGTCATCGTAACCAGCAATATCTTCGGTGACATTCTGTCCGACGAAGCCAGCATGATCACGGGTTCCATCGGCATGCTTCCTTCCGCCAGCCTTTCAAAAGGGAATTTCGGCATGTATGAGCCGGTCCACGGGTCCGCGCCGGACATCGCCGGTCAGAATAAGGCGAATCCGATGGCGGCGATCCTGTCCGCCGCGATGATGCTGCGCTATACGTTCGGGCTTTCCAAGGAGGCCGACGCCGTGGAGGCCGCGGTGAAATCCGTGCTGGCCGCAGGGCACAGGACGGCCGACCTCGTGAGCTCCGGGCAGACGCCCGTCGGGACAAACGAGATCGGCAACCTCATCGCTGCAGCTATTGTATAATTATTGTATAATAATTAGTAAAAGAGGCTTGCTATAGAATGGAGGGACCCGATATGAAAGAAAAGGAAAACATGCAGCAAGTATATGATTTTCTGAAAAAATGCGATACCTATTATTTGGCCACGGTGGATGGAGACCAGCCGAGGGTAAGGCCTTTCGGCACGGTGGATATCTTCGAGGACAAGCTTTATATCCAGACCGGCAAGGTCAAGGATGTTTCCAAACAGATGAAAGCAAATCCCAAAATAGAGATCTGCGCATTTGACGGAAACAAATGGATCCGGGTGGAAGCCGTGGCGGTCAACGACGACAGGATTGAGCCGAAGCAGCATATGCTGGACGCCTATCCCCAGTTAAAGTCGATGTACGCCGCCGACGACGGCAACACGGAGGTCTGGTATCTGAAAGACGCCACGGCGACGATCAGTTCCTTTACAGAACCACCGGTCACATTAAAATTCTAAATCTTAACCCGCACAGATACTAAACGCGCAGATGCTAGAACACGCAGATACCCCAAACGCGCAGATGCCCAAACAACCGGCATGTCGGAGCCTATTCCCCCACGAGGATTTCACCGGCTTCGTTCACGCCGATGACCTTTTCCCCCATATCCCGCAAGGCCCGGATATAGGCGATGGCGTCGGCCTCAATGCGTTCGCCGGGACAGAGCAAAGGAATCCCGGGGGGATAGGGGATGATGGAGGCGGCGCAGATCATTCCTTCGCTGTCCTCCAGCCTGACCCTTTTTTTGACAGAGGGGATATCGAAAAGCTCCGCCTGCCTGGGCGGCGCGGGCAAACCGGCCATATGACCGGAGGAGGCGCCGTATTTCGTCTCCGCCTCGCGATCCATACCGTCCTTGCTGTCTATGTCGTCCTTTCTTTCCGTGCAGCCTTTTGTTCCTATCCCGAAAACTTCCGGACCGCACTCCCGCACCTTTCCGCTGATATCCTCCAGGGCGTCCGCAAGCCGGTCATAGTCGTCTTTCGTGTTTCCGATGCCGGACATGGCCATGATCCAGCCGCCGGTGAACAGTTCAATATAGATATTGTAATCGTCCAAAAGGATCTTATCCAATTGCGCGCCGTTGATCCCCAGTTCTCCGAGACTCAGATTGATCTTTGTCCAATCAAGCCCAGCCATCTTCCCCATGGTTCTGACGCCGGGGATTTTCGCAATTCTTTCATAAAACGCGGTGAGGTTTTCCGTCCATGCCTTCATCAGCACGCCGCCGTGCTTCTCAAGGATGTCCGCGTTTATATCCATGGAAGTCATTAAGATGTAGGAAGGGCTTGTGCTCTGGATGCACTGAAGCTTATCCTCCAGAAGATATTGGTCCACAAGCTCCGTATTGTAGTGGAGCACCGCGCTTTGCGTAAAGGATGCAAGGGTCTTGTGCGTGCTGTTGATCACGAGGTCGGCTCCGGACTGGATGGCGGAAAGCGGCAGCTCGTCGGAAAAATGCAGGTGTGCCCCATGGGCCTCGTCCACGATGAGAACCTTGCCGTACCGGTGCGCCGTTTCGGCAATGGCCCTGACGTCGCTGCACACGCCGTAATAATTCGGGCTTGTTATAAGCACGGCGTCGGCGTCCGGATTCTCCCTGATGAGACGCTCGATCTCATCGGGCGAAACCGCTCCCGAGATGCCGAATTCCTCAATGGTTTCCGGGTAGGCGTAAACCGGCCGGATTCCTCCCAGCGTCAACGCGTTGAACACGGATTTGTGGCAGTTCCTTGCCATGATCAGCTTCTTCCCTTTCCGGACGGACGCCAGTATCGCGGCGATATTCCCTCCGCTCGAGCCGTTGATCAGGATATATGACTTTTTACAGCCGTAAAGCCTTGCGTAATGGTCCTGAACGCTTTTTATGATGCCTTCGGTCTGGAACAGGTTGTCCGCCCCGGCGATCTCGGTGATATCATAGTCCATGACATGGTCGAGGAATTCATGATAGCCGAACCTGCGGTATATTCGGGACCCCTTATGGCCTGGCATATGGAAAGAAACGGGATCCTTTTTCCGATGATTGGTGATAAACTCATATATTGGTGTTGCAACTGACATACTTTGCTCCTCTCTATCAGTCGGGGGAGATGTTTGACTGCTTTATCCGAAACCATCTTATCACAATCCGGTATGCGGCCAAAGAAAATTTTTCGCGCGAAGTGACTGACCCCTCGGATTCCGGCGCTGTGGCGGCTCGTGTCGGATTGTACGCATTAAAAAACATTGACAGCAACTTTTCCAGTAAATTATAATACTATCAAATAATTTGATAGTCAAAGTAATTATTGGAACCGTATAATGTAATACTATTTATTATTCGGCCAAAGCAGAAAAGCCTATTCGGAAAACCGACATAGATTAGAAATGCGGGAGGTAGCGTATTGGGAGTTGCAATTATATCAACGGGCAAGGCATTGCCTGAATTAATCGTGGATAATCAAAGACTGACGGAACTGGTTGAGACGGATAATGAATGGATTATAGAGAGGACCGGAATCGAATCGAGGCGTGTCGCCACAAAAGAAACCGGGCTCGATCTGGCCGTAGCCGCCGCGCAAGAAGCGCTGGGAGACATGGATAAGGATTCCATCGGCCTGCTGATCGCGGCTACGGTAACGCCGGACGCGCTGGTCCCCTCCATGGGCTGCAAGATAAAACGCGCCCTGGGGCTGAAAAACGCCGTCGCTTACGATATCAACGCCGCCTGCAGCGGATTCGTCTACGGACTGTGGATCGCGGAAGCCCTGATGAAGACCCACAATATCCGGCGCGCGATGGTGGTCGGGGTGGAGCGGCTATCCCGCATCACCAACTGGGAAGACAGAAAAACCTGCATCCTGTTCGGTGACGGCGCGGGCGCGGGCGTATTGGAGCTTATGGACGAAAAAGCGGGGATCCTGGCGAGCTTCGTAAAAAACTACGACGACGTCAACAATTCGCTGACCTGCGGCATGGAGTATCGGAAAACTCCCTTTGCGGACGACGGAGAGCAGAATCAATATCTTGTAATGAGCGGGACCAAGGTCTTCCGATTCGCCCTGGGGGCCATCGACGACGTTGTGGACGCGGTGCTGCAAAAGGCAGGGGTTCACCCGGACGATGTCAAATACTACGTGCTGCACCAGGCAAACATGAGGATCATCCAATCCGCCGCGCAGCGGATGAAGCAGCCCATCGAGAAATTCCAGGTGAATATCCGGGAAACGGGCAACGTTTCGGCGGCAAGCATTCCCATGGCGCTGACGGACCTCATGAGGAGCGGGAAGGTCCGGCCGGGGGACAAAATCATGCTGGTGGGATTCGGAGGCGGACTGACCGCGGGCGCGGTCCTGTATGAAGCGATTTAGCATCATATGAAGCAATATTAAGTTGCACAAAAAGCGTTTCGAATGTATAAAGAGAATGGGTGGAAAACGTTCGTCTCCCGGCATGGGCAAAGACGGCGCGCAAAGCCATGAACAATATGCAAAGCTATGAATGATATACAAAGCCTTGAAGGATATGTTAGAATATCCTTCTGCAAATCATAGCGATATAAGATACAAGGAGATATGGAAATGGTAGATATTTGTGAATTGCTCGGAACGGAATACCCCATCATACAGGGAGGGATGGCGTGGATCGCGGATGCATCCCTGGCCTCCGCCGTAAGTAATGCCGGCGGTTTGGGCATTATCGCCTGCGGAAACGCGGACGCCGAATGGGTGCGCAGCGAAATCCGGAAAACGAAGGAGCTCACAGATAAACCCTTCGGAGTGAACGTCATGCTGATGAACCCCCATACCGACGCGATCATGGAAGTGATCTGCGAGGAAGAAATTCCGGTTGTGACCACAGGCGCCGGCAATCCGGGGAAATATATCCCCAAGTTAAAGGAACACGGCATTAAAGTCATACCGGTGGTGTCGTCGGTAGCCCTTGCGGTAAGGTTGGAGCGGGCCGGAGCCGACGCGGTCATCGCGGAGGGACACGAAAGCGGCGGCCATGTCGGAGAAGCCACGACCATGGCCCTGGTGCCCCAGGTGGCGGATGCGGTGAGCATTCCGGTGATCGCGGCGGGAGGCATCGCCGACGGGCGCGGGATTGCCGCCGCCTTTATGCTGGGCGCCAAGGGGGTACAGGTGGGAACCCGCTTCCTGGTGGCCAAAGAATGCACTGTTTCGCAGAATTATAAAGATATGATATTGAAAGCGAAAGACTCCGACACCGTCGTGACGGGGCGGAGCACCGGCCATCCCGTCAGAGTGCTGAAAAACAAACTGGCAAGAGACATCGCGGCCCTTGAAAAACAAGGGGCAGATCCGTCGGAAATCGAAAAGCTGGGGACCGGCGCGCTGCGGGCGGCGGTAAAGGACGGTGACGTGGCTTACGGTTCCGTCATGTCGGGGCAAATCGCCGGCCTGGTCAACAAAGAGCAGACGGCAAAAGAAATTATTGAAGAAATGTTTAAGGAGGCGGCGGCAGTCTATGAAAATAGGGCTACTATTTGCAGGGCAAGGGGCTCAATACTCCGGAATGGGTAAGAGTCTTTACGAAAATTCGAGAGAGGCAAAACGCATTTTTGATCTGGCCGGGCAAGAAATCAAGGAATGGTGCTTCGAAGGCACGGGCGAACTGCTGAAGCAGACCAATGTCACACAGCCCTGCGTTTACACCGTATCCATGGCCGCATACGAAGCTTTTCTTGAAGAGCTGTCCCGCCTGGATGAGGACCTTTTGAACAATCTGGAGATGGAAGGCATGGCCGGGTTCAGCCTGGGAGAATACGCCGCGCTGACGGCCTCCGGATCCATCCGGAGCTTTGAGGCGGGACTGGACATCGTCCGGCAGAGGGGAACCTGGATGAATGAGGCCGGCAAGGATGCCAACGGTGAAAACAGGGGCGGCATGATGGCCGCTCTCGGAGAGAGAGGACGTATTCTGGACTGCGTGGAGGCCGCAAGAGAAGGCGGGATTCTCGAGGGCGTGAACTTCAATTCCCCGGTCCAAACCGTGGTGGCAGGCGACAAGGAAGCCTTGGAACGGTTTCGGGCAAAAGCAAAAGAAATGGGAATTAAAGCGATCCCACTGAGCGTCGGCACCGCGTTTCATAGTCCCATGATGGAGCCGGCAGTGCCGAAGCTTTTGGAGCTGCTGCTTTCCTCCGGTTTGAAAAGGCCCACGGTGAAGGTATACTGCAACGTGACGGGAAGAGATATCATGGAAGGCTGCGACGCCGACGAAGGGGCCTGGATCGCCGGAATCATGGCAAAGCAGGCGAAAAGCCCGGTTCGCTGGCAGGAAACCATTGAAAATATGGCGGCGGACGGGATCCGCGCCTTTATCGAGATCGGCCCCGGGAATACCCTGAGCGGCCTGGTAAAGAGAATCAATCCAAGTCTGATCACCATGAATATAGAAAACAGGGAGACGTTAACAGCAACCATAGATACGTTAAAAAGCCTGATCGCCGGAGAAGAATCCGGATCCCAGGCTGCGGAAGAGGTGTAAATATGCTGAAGGGAAAAAGCGCAATAATTACCGGAGGAGTAAGGGGAATCGGCAGAGCCATCGCCGAGGAATTCTGCAGACAGGGGGCGGACGTGCTGCTTTGTTACCGCAGCAACGAGGAAGCCGCGAAAAAGACCGCGGAGGAACTGAAGCAGTTCGGGACGCGGGTTGAATTGCTCAAAGGGGACGTTTCCGATCCCGCCCATGCGGAGGAGGCGATCCGGACCGCAAAGGAACTGTTCGGAAAGATCGACATCCTTGTCAACAACGCCGGAATCACGAAGGATAAGCTTCTGATGAAGATGTCCCCGTCCGATTTTGACGAAGTGGTGCAGGCGAACCTGAACGGCAGCTTTTATTTCATGCAGGCGGCGGCCGCGGTCATGATCAAACAGCGCAGCGGAAGGATCATCAACATGTCCTCCGTCGTCGGAGTGCGCGGAAATGCCGGTCAGGTCAACTACAGCGCGTCCAAGGCGGGTCTCATCGGCATGACCCTGTCCGCGGCCAAAGAGCTGGGAAGGCGGGGCATCACGGTAAACGCTGTGGCGCCGGGATTCATTGAAACCGATATGACCGACGCATTGACGGAAGATCAGAAAAAGGCGATGCTTGACGTCATCAGTCTGGGACGGCCGGGCAAGCCCTCCGACGTCGCCAATCTGGTGGCGTTCCTTGCCTCCGACCAAGCTGCCTATATCACCGGGCAGGTCATCGGCGTCGACGGCGGAATGGCGATCTAGAACGAATTACGGCGATTTGCCGGTCTGATAATATTTATAATTGGTAATGAATCGAAAAGAGGCTTAGTATGGAGAGAAGAGTAGTAATTACAGGAATGGGGGCGGTGACTCCCCTCGGAAACAATATAAAAGATTTTTGGGAAGGCATTAAGGCCGGAAAAAACGGCATTGCCAGGATCACCCATTTTGATACGGAGGGGCAGAAAGCTAAAAATGGCGCGGAGGTCAAGAATTTCGTCTTTCATGATAAGAAGGAGGCGCGAAGAAGCGACCTGTATTCCCAGTACGGAATCACCGCGGCCCTGGAAGCGATTGAGGACAGCGGGCTGAAAAGCGGGGAAAACATCGAGCCGGACCGGCTGAGCGTTCTCGTGGGCTCCGGAATCGGCGGCATTATGACTTTGGAAGAAGAGGTGAAAAAGGTGATGGAAAGGGGATCCGTGGCAAGGGTTTCCGCGTTTCTGGTCACTTCCGTCATCGGAAATATCCTGGCAGGAAACATCGCCATCACCTGCGGCGCCACGGGAAGCTGCCTTGGCATCGTAACCGCCTGCGCGACGGGCACCCATGCCATCGGAGAGGCTTACCGGGCCATCCGCCACGGCTATACCGACGCGGTGATCGCCGGCGCCTCCGAAGCGCCCTTTGCACCGGTCTGCTTTGCCGGCTTCGCCAACATGACGGCGCTCTCCACCCGGGAGGACCCGGACCGCTGCTCCACGCCCTTCGATAAAGAAAGGGACGGTTTTGTCATGGGCGAAGGCGCCGGGATCCTGATCCTCGAGGAATACGAACGCGCCGTTAAAAGAGGGGCGAAGATCTATGCGGAAGTGGTCGGATACGGCTCCACCTGCGACGCCCATCATATCACCATGCCGGCGCCGGACGGCGCGGGCGCCGCAAAGGCCATGGAGATGGCCATCGCCGAAGCCGGGATTCGTCCGGAAGAGGTAAGCTATATCAACGCCCACGGGACCAGCACCCCGTATAACGATTTGTTTGAGACAAGGGCAATCAAAAAAGTATTCGGCGATGCGGCCTATAAGATTCCCGTAAGTTCCACCAAGAGCATGATCGGACATCTGCTGGGCGCTGCCGGCGCGGTGGAAGCCATCGTCTGCGTCAAAGCCCTGGTCGACGGGGTGGTACCGCCTACCATCAATTATAAGGTTCCCGACGAGGAACTGGACCTGGATTATGTCCCGAACGTCGCAAGAAAGCAGGAGCTGACCTATGCCATGTCGAATTCCTTCGGATTCGGAGGCCATAACGGCGTTTTGTTGTTTAAGAGGTGCGAAAAGTGAAACTGGATAAAGAACAAATCAAGGAAATCATTCCCCATAGGGAGCCGTTTCTTCTTATCGACGAAGTCGTCGAGATGGAGCCGGGGAAGCGTGTCGTCGCAATGAAATACGTCAATGCCGATGAATATTATTTTCAGGGGCACTTTCCCCAGGAAAAGGTGATGCCCGGCGTCCTCATCGTGGAGGCGCTGGCGCAGGCCGGAGCCGTGGCGCTTCTTTCCATGGAGGAATACCGGGGAAAGATCGCGTATTTCGGAGGCATCAAGGAGGCAAAATTCCGGCAGAAAGTCGTCCCCGGAGATACTCTGCGGCTTGAAGTCGAACTGGAACGCATCAGGAGCAGGGCCGGATACGGGTTAGCCAAAGCATATTCCGGAGATAAGCTCGCCTGCCAGTGCGAGATCATGTTCGCCATCGGATCATAGGAGATAATATGGATATCACGAAAAAACTGAACGATATACTGGTGAACCTGTTTAACCGGGTCCTGAAAATAGAAGAGGACGCGATCAAGAGCTCTTCGCGGCACAATTTGTCCATTACGGAGATGCATACCCTGGTCGCCATCGGGACCGGCAGGGCAAAGACCATGACCCAGGTCGCCGCTAGCCTGAAGATCAGCGTAAGCACCCTGACCATCGCCATCAACAAGCTGGTGGAAAAGAAATACGTCAACCGGTTCCGCGTTCCGGAAGACCGCAGGATTGTGAAAATCGAGCTTACGGAGGAAGGACGCGAGGCGGTGCGGGAGCATGAGGAATTTCACCGCCGGATGGTGGAAGAGGTCATTTCGGAGCTGAACGAGGAGGAACAGAAGATCCTGCTCCAGTCCCTGGACAATCTCGATGAATTTTTTAAGAGACAGAGAATCAAGGCCATTAAAGGCGATGCGCCCGAACGGCTGCAGCCGCTTGTGCTGGGGGATGTGACCATTCCGGTTCCCATCTTCCAGGGAGGAATGGGCATCGGGGTATCCCTGTCGCGGCTGGCCGCGGCCGTCGCGAAATGCGGCGGGGTAGGTACGATCTCCGCGGCTCAGATCGGATTTATGGAGCCTGATTTTTATACCAATCCGAAAGAAGCCAACCTGCGCGCCCTGAAGAGGACCATCCGGGAGACCAAGGAAGCCGTCAAGGACGTTCCGAATAAGGGGCTGATCGCAGTGAACATCATGGTTGCAAGCAGAAATTACGACGAATACGTCGAGGCCTCCGTCGAGGCCGGCGCCGACATGATCGTCTGCGGGGCGGGCCTCCCGACGGCCCTGCCCGGACTCGTGAAGGACAAAAGGGTTAAGCTCGTTCCCATCGTTTCGTCCGCGAGGGCGGCAAGTCTGATCATAAAAAGCTGGATGAAAAAATACAACCGGGTTCCCGACGCCATCCTTTTCGAAGGCCCTATGGCCGGCGGCCATCTGGGCTTCAAGGAAGACCAGATGGATGAAGCCTCGGAGCGGTTCTACGAAACCATCATGGACATCAAGGAAGCCATCGAGGATTTGCAGGCCTGTCCGCTCATCGTTGCCGGCGGCATCTATACCAAGGAAGACGTCTACAAGGCGTTGGCCTACGGCGCCGACGCCGTACAATTGGGCACCCGTTTTGTAACCACGGAGGAGTGCGACGTCCACCCCAACTTCAAGCAGGCGTATCTTGACGCGAAGCAGGAAGATATCGTCGTGATCAAGAGCCCGGTGGGGATGCCCGGAAGAGCCATCCGGACGCCCTTTATCGACAGGATGGAAAGCGGCAGGATCCCGCCGGAGAAGTGCAACCGCTGCCTGGTTCCCTGCAAGGCGGAGGAAGCGCCGTACTGCATCACCCAGGCACTGATCAACGCCGCCAAGGGCGACATCGAGCACGGCCTCGTATTCGCCGGATCCAACGCCTGGCGGGAAGATAAAATCCGAAAGGTCGAGGATATCTTCAGGGAGTTTACATCGTAAAAAGACAATAAATAATAATTGGGGACGAAAATAAAATATTTATATTGAATTCGCTTCATAACCCCGGCTCGTGTAAACCCCTGCCGGGGGTTTTATATTGCAAAAGAAACTTCGGATTAGTTTTAAAAGAAGATTTCTCTCGCAATTTTTGTCGAAATTAGTCAATCGGATTTTAAAATCAAATGTCTAAATATGGTTGAAATGACGAATTAAGATAATTATAATATATTACAAGAAGGAATATTTTTCTAAATATTAGTTATCAAACAATTTTTATAAAAAGGTGATCTGGATAATTTAAGGCGAGAAGAACCTTTGAAAAGACAAACAAACATTGTTATAACGGAGTAAATCCTTAGCGTAAATGGAATAATTGAGGGATGTAATTATGTTAGCAAAACGCGATGTTTACGGGAGAGAAGAGACAGTAGCCGAGCATATGCGGAAAACTGCAGACATAGCATCCATACAGTATGATAACCTTCCGCAGGGAGTGAAAAATCTGCTGCCCTCCCGAGAATTATGCATATTCGTTGCAGCCGCGCACGATTTAGGTAAAGCCAGCCCTACATTTCAAGCGCATATTAACGGCAAAGGCAGGAATGAACCGCCTCATTGGTTAATTTCTTATGGCATATTACGAAATAACGGCTTTGACAAAAGCATTTGTGAGGTTGTGGCTTCCCACCACGGCAGACCGCCGGATAATCGTGCATTAAACAAAATTGACCAAGGAGCGTTTGACGAGGAATGCGGGTTTTATTCGCCCGTATATCAAAAATCCCAATCCGATTTGCTAGAATATGCACTAGTCTTATCTAACATTGACTCATCAGAATATTCAACGAAACTTTCCAAAACCCAACAAATGTTATTGGCAGGCTTTGTCATTATTTGTGATTGGCAGGCCAGCAGCGATGAAAAACCAGAATTTCCTGAACCGCCAATTTTCATGGAGCCTGACTATGAAACCTTTTTTATTGATCGTTTTGCTTATAAACCCCGGCCGGTCCAGTCAGCAGTGATTGATATATTCAAAGAAGTCAATAAACCGGGTTTATTAATCATCGAGGCTCCCATGGGAGAAGGAAAGACGGAAGCAGCCCTTGCCGCGGCGGAATTGATGGCAATCCGTTCGCAGCGGAGTGGACTTTTCTTCGCGTTGCCCACACAGGCAACGTCAAATGCGATGTTCTCAAGGGTTAATGAATGGGTTGGCGCTCTTGGATTTGGCGAACCGCGTACGATTGATCTTTTGCATGGCAAGAATTACGCCAATCCCGAATACCGGGAACTTGCGATATACGGGGATGAAGAAAACAACACGTTTGTGCATAACTGGTTGAAGGGACGGAAAAGTGCTTTTTTTGCAGATTTTCTGATTGGCACGATAGACCACCTTTTGATGATGGCATTGAAACAAAAACATGTCATGCTGAAACATCTAGCTTTATCAGGCAAAGTTATCGTGATTGACGAATGTCATGCCTATGATGCGTACATGGACGCATATCTCGCCAGGGTTCTAAATTGGTTAGGGGAATACTCGGTTCCGGTAATAATACTTTCGGCCACTCTGACGTCAAGAAAACGCAGAGAGCTTATTAATGCCTATTTAGGAAAAGAAAATCAAGTTGATGAATATGGCGAACCGTTGTCTCCATATCCTTTAATTACATATTTGGATAATGGCGAGATTTATGAAGTGCCTGTGCATGGAGTCAAGCGAAGCATCGAGGTTGAAATCAAGAGAATTAAGGATGAAGAAATCAAGGAAATTATCGCCGAAAAGCTTTTGGATGGCGGCTGTTTGGGGATCATAGCCAACACGGTTAAACGGGCCCAGGAACTATATGAAATGTTGAAAGCCGGCGGAGAAAACGTAATATTGTTACATTCGCGGTTTAAGGCTGCAGACAGGGCAAGAAAAGAACAACAACTTATAAACATTCTTGGCAAAGACGGTATTCGTGAAAACAGATTAATTATTGTAGGCACCCAAGTTTTGGAGCAGTCACTTGATATAGATTTCGATATGCTCATAACGGATCTTTGCCCAATGGATTTGCTTATACAAAGAATTGGACGGCTTCACAGGCATCTGCGATCACGACCTAAGAGGCTTGCGACACCAATATGCTATGTTACGGAACATGAGGAATCACAAGTGATTTATGGTGAGTATCTGCTCGAACGGACTCGCCAGTTATTGCCGGCTAAAATAAAACTGCCGGATGACATCGCATTTTTAGTCAATGCCGCATATGACGGTTCAGATGTAAAGGGGATAGCGGAATATAAATTCAAAATAGAAGACAAGAAAAGGAGGGCTGAGGTCTTTCAACTGGAAGAGCCCGATGGAGGCCATCCTTCCATTACCGGTTTGCTTCGGCAGGCGGTAAACGATTCGGCTAAAGATGCGGAAATGTCTGTTAGAGATGGGGAAGACGCCTTGGAAGTGATTATAATAGACGAAGCCGAACGAAACCAGGGAATTCAACTCACTGAAATTGAGATGCTTGAACGCAGCGTAAAGCTTCCATTTTTCTTTAAAGCAGACGCAATCAACGAACTTGAGAAAAATTACAGGGATAATTATAAAAATTTATATCTCGTTCTTGACAAAGATGGCAGGGCTGAATTGTGCGGCTATAGTTTGAAATATTCGGAAGAGAAAGGACTTGAGTATGAGAAAATTCAATCTTCTTGATGAAAAGTGGATATTGGTCCTTGATAGGAAATGCGATGTGCAGGAACTCTCTTTGCTGGACGTATTCCGGCAGCCAAAAGAAATTTCCTGTTTGGCAAACGAGCTTCCAACGGTTGATATCGCCATCCTTCGTTTATTGTTGGCAATTATTCACGCATCACTGGCCAGAGAAATCAAAAATGAAGAGGAAGCAATTGAATTATGGCGCAGTCTATGGGAACATGGTTTGCCGTTCGAGAAAATCGAAGCCTATCTTGAACAGTGGCGGAATCGATTTTACTTGTTCGATGACAAATACCCGTTTTTCCAGGTTACGTTTGTCGAACCGCCGAAAGACATTACATACACATATAAATCCGCAAATAATCTTAATGGGGAAATTTCGGAGCCGGATGAAAAGTCGCCAAACTTATTTGCCGGTCAAAGGGACCGCAGCAAATTATCTTATCCTGAAGCAGCAAGATGGTTGGTTCACTTGAATTCATTTGACATAGCACCGGCCGGCACGCCTGGCAAAGCCCCGATTCGATTGAAAGGATATGGTCTTGGATATTTAAGCCAGATTGGAGTGATATGGCTTAAGGGTGATAACCTTCACCAAACTCTAATGCTAAATTTTGTCCTACTTGATAAAAACCGACGCCCATGGAAAGAAAATAAGCCTTATTGGGAAACATGCAAAGTATTGGATGAAAGTTATCTGAAAGAATTGCAAGCCAGAGATTTTGAAATACCATGGCCGACGAATCTTGCAGAATTATACACAACACAATGGCGAAAAGTGAGGCTTGTTGATAATGGAACCGCAGTGGAAGGCTACGAGCTGTGGGCCGGTTGTAAAATGAAAAACAATAGTGGTTCGCCCGAACCGATGACAATGTGGAGACAGAGCGACGCCAATGAATATAAACCTATTCTTCATCAAGCGTCACGCCAATTATGGAGAGACTTTTCTGCATTAGCGGTTAAGGATACGGAAGACACCAGACCCCGGATTATTACCTGGCTGGATATTCTTAAGGAAAATGAAATTGAATTGCCGTTGCTTAGGTTTTGCACTGCTGCCATATCATATACAAAAAATACTAAAATCAACGATACTTTTTCAGATTCTTTATCGTTTAATGCCGATTTACTGACAAAAGTTGGAGAAAAATGGACTATACGCATTAGCGAAGCAATATCTGCAACCGACCAAGCGGTCAACGCAGTTGGTACGCTGGCAGCCGAGCTTGTGGAATCTCTCGGGGACAAACGGGATAAACAGCGCAAGCCGGGTCCCGCGATGGCAGGTATGCAGGATGCGGCAAAAGCGGAGGGATATTTTCGCCTGGACGAGCCGTTCAGAGCCTGGTTGGAAAGCATTGACCCAAAGACGGATCAAATCAGCGTTAAACTAAATGAATGGTATGAAAAATCATATCGGATTCTTTCAAAGCTCGGAGACGAACTTGTAGATCAGATGGGTACAAGGGCTTTTATTGGAACGAGCAACAACGGAAACTATATAAATTCTTCCATTGCATATAACAAATTTATATCGAAAATTTCCAGGATGTTAAGGAAAGGGGTGGAAACAGGAAATGAGGGATGATGTTTACAATGTGGTGAAGCGTCAAATCCTGCAAATTTTAGGCGGGTCGGAGCAGGCTAGACGCGCCGCTTTGGCAAAGCTCAGACGCGGTACAGGAAAACCGCCTGGGAATGTGCCGGAAATATGGGAATTGACGATTGGCGCTTTGCCGGAAAACGCAAGCCCTCCTGAAGAATACGCAGTTCATGCAGCGCTTACGCTTTTCGCCGTGCATAGGCAAGGGACGTCAATCGACGGATTGAGCGGCGGGACTCTTGGCGCCGCCGTAGCTAAACTTAGAAACGGTGACAACGATGACGCTATTACGCGACGATTTAATTCAACGGTAACTTCCGCAACAATAGCGGAACTTTGTGCACATGCACGTTCATTGGTACAGTTGCTCAGGTCGAAGGGCATCAACATGGATTACCCGAAATTTGCGCAAGAACTGTATGTCTGGCAATTCGATCCGGAAAAAGTTCGTTTAAACTGGGGAAGAGATTACTGGAGAAAGAATATGAATCAAAAGGAGGATTCAAGCGATGAGTAACAGATTGTATGTTGACTTCCATATCATTCAAACGGTGCCGCCATCCTGCGTCAACAGAGATGACACAAACAGCCCCAAAACCGCCATATACGGAGGGGTTCGCCGCGCTCGCGTATCAAGCCAAGCCTGGAAAAAAGCTACTCGCGATATGTTTAAGACACGGGGGATTCGTACCAAAAATATTCATGAAATTGTTGCAGAGAAGATCATATCTCAGGACAGCAGCATTTCGCCGGAGGAAGCAAAGAAAAAAGCTGAAAAAATTATTAGCGTAGCAGGAATAACATTGAGCAAAGACGGTGAAACCCTGAAAACAGGCGCATTATTCTTCATCAGTCCGAAACAGGCGGAAGAGCTTGCAACTCTCGCGATAAGGAATAATTATGATAAGAAATCGGCGCAAGCAGCTTTAAATGCAAATCCAACAATTGATATTGCACTGTTTGGCAGAATGGTTGCGGATGATCCAATGCTAAATATCGATGCCTGCTGTCAAGTTGCTCATGCCATTTCAACTCATAAAACAGAGACAGAGTTTGACTTCTTTACGGCTATCGATGACTGTTCACCCGGGGACAATGCGGGCGCGGGGATGATGGGCGCTGTGGAGTTCAATTCAGCCACCCTGTATCGGTATGCTACAATTGCAGCCCATGATTTAAAAACTCAACTTGGGAGTGCAGAAGCAGCCGCTGACGCAGTTCAGCAGTTTGCGCGTGCATTTATTACATCCATGCCCACCGGAAAGCAAAATACCTTCGCAAACCGCACCCTGCCCGATTACGTGCTTGTGACCATTCGAATAGATCAGCCCGTCAATCTTGTCGGCGCTTTTGAAAACCCTGTTAAAGGTATTAACGGGTATGTTGAAGCTTCTATTGAGAGACTTAATACATATGCAAAGACAGTATATGACAACTATAGCGGCGAACCCAAAAAATCATTGGTGATCGGAAACGGTTTCAATCTGCCGAAGCTTCTAGAACAATTAAGAGAGGATGTGCGAAATGACCTTGCTGATTAGGCTGGCAGCTCCTTTACAGTCATGGGGTTGTGACAGTAAATTTAACACGCGACGTACGGATCGGGTTCCTACGAAGAGTGGAGTGATTGGATTATGCGCCTGTGCCCTGGGCAGGAAAAGGACAGACTCAATATCCGATCTTGCCAAATTGCGTTTTGGAGTGCGCACGGACAAGCAGGGTCAGTTAATTACGGACTTTCAAACGGCCAGAAACGATAAAACAGCGTTTCTGAGTTATCGTCATTATTTAGCCGATGCAGAATTTACGGTGGGATTGGAAGGCGATGAATTATTATTGAAGGAAATCGATGCTGCGCTGCGCTCTCCGGCATATCCGCTCTTTTTAGGCAGGAGAAGCTGTCCTCCTACTTTGCCGATATCTCTTGGGATTATTGATTTGCCATTGGAAGAAGCATTAAAATTAGGCGCAAAACCAAACACAAAAATCCTTGTTGATAGTGACGGACCTTCAAATATTATGAAACGCGATTTACCGTTGTCATTTTCCCAAGAAAAAAGAGAGTACAGATTCCGAAGTTTGAAGGAGTTGTAGAGTTATGTTCATATCGCAGATTAAACTCAATGCGGATTTGAAAAGTGCTAAACGGGCGCTCTCATCTCCTCAGATTATGCATGCAATCATTGAGAGATGTTTTGATTCGTCAGAACAAAAGTTATGGCGCCTTGACGGGGAGAAATTGCTGATAGTAAGCACAAAGCCGCCATCAGAGCCTGAAGCTGCATTGCAGCTCAGTACGGATTTGCCAATGACAAAAGATTATGGACCGTATCTTGCGTCGATTAAAAAAGGTAAAGTTTATCGTTTTCGTTTAACTGCAAATCCTGTACATAGCGTGCCATTGGGACCCGGTAAAAGAGGGAAAGTCATGGCCCATGTTACGATAGAACAGCAGATGGAATGGCTCAGGGAGAAATCGAAAAAGTTGGGATTTACTCCACATGAATTTACAATTACCGCCAGCAGTTTCTTAAAATTTCATAAAAAAGGTCACGAAGTTACAATTAAACTTGCCACATATGATGGTCTTCTCACTGTTACTGATAACAATCTTCTGATTAAAGCCATGACCGAAGGCATAGGACGTGCGAAGGCCTATGGAGCGGGATTGCTCACATTAATGCCATGAGTATTGATAAACCGTCAATTAAAGAATTATCCCAAATAAAAGAGCGGCTGTCGTTTTTGTACTTGGAACGCAGTGTAATAAATCGCGCCGAAAATGCAATTACAGTCACCGACGTAAGAGGGACAGTGCATGTACCTGCAGGAGCGATCAGTGTTCTGATGTTGGGTCCCGGCACTAAGGTGACCCATCGTGCAATGGAATTGATAGGTGACTGTGGTGTAACCGTAGTTTGGGTGGGGGAACACGGAGTACGTTATTATGCCCATGGCAGGCCGCTTTCACACAGTGCACGCCTGCTGATTGCTCAAGCGGCTCTTGTTTCGAATGTGCAGAGCAGAGCAAGAGTTGTTCGTAATATGTATGCATTGCGTTTTCCTAACGAGGACATATCGAGACTAACAATTCAACAACTTCGCGGGCGTGAAGGTGTTCGCATCCGTAATGTTTATCGCACTGCTTCCGAGAAAACAGGAGTACCGTGGTTCGGCAGAGAATACGATCCGGAAAATTTTGATAATAGCGATCCGATTAACCAGGCGTTAAGCGCGGCTCACGCCTGCCTTTATGGAGTCGTGCATAGCGTAATAGTGGCTATGGGATGTTCTCCCGGGTTAGGATTTGTCCATACCGGTCATGAACGTTCTTTTGTTTATGACATAGCCGATTTGTATAAAGCAGAAATATCAATTCCGATAGCCTTTGAGACCACGGCGAAATATGCCGGATCAGGCAATGTCGACCTTGGATCGGAAACCCGTCGTGCAGTTCGTGATGCTATAGCCGACGGCAAAATATTAGAAAGATGCGCAAGGGACATACGCAATCTTTTACTTGGGAAGGATGGCGAGAACGAATCCGATTTCGATGTTGATATTCTTGAATTGTGGGATGATAAGGTAGGATCGGTTGAAAGCGGGGTTTCCTATGCTCAATTTTATAATCCGTTTTTCAACCCTGATGAAGAGGATGCCGATGAAATAGGCAACGGAGACATTATAAATGATAGTGATCCGTCTTGAAAAAGCGCCATTAGGTTTGCGCGGTGATTTGACTAAGTGGCTGCTGGAAATAGACAGCGGAGTATTTGTGGGACAGGTTAATGCCCGCGTGCGAGACAACCTCTGGAAACGTATTATTGAAAATGTTAAGACCGGCCGAGCGATTATGGTATATAGTACGAACAATGAACAGGGATTAGAGTTCAAGGTCCATGGAAACCAATGGGAACCTATTGATTTTGAGGGGATCAAACTTATATTAAGACCAAGTCCGTCCCGATTAAAAGCAAAAGGGGCACAGGGGTATAAGCCGGGTGAATCTTTAGCAGCTAAAAGACTGATTGCTAAAAGAGTTGCGAATAAAGCTGCACGACAGCTTACTAATGAACAAACATTAGCAGCAGAAGAATACCCGTATGAATACGTTGTAATTGACGTTGAGACCACTGGGTTCAATAATGACAAGGACGAAATAATCGAATTCGGAGCAATAAAAGTACATTCGGGTGAAATCCTCGAAGAATTTAATGTTTTAGTTAAACCGACAAAACCGTTGCCTCCAACAATTACTGAAGTAACGGGGCTGACGCAAACAATGCTTGAAGAAAAAGGCGTTGAGCTTGAACAAGCCCTGAAAGAATTTATTAAATTCGTTGGAACAAATCCATGCGTCGCACATAACGCTGCTTTTGATTATGGATTTATTCGAGCGGCATGTGTTAAGTGTAAAATTAAAATCTTTGCCAACAGACAATATGATACCCTTGTAATGGCAAAAAAGCTCCTGCCGGATATAAGGGATCGTAAATTAAAAACAATAGCTGAATATCTTGGTATTGACGAATCCCAATTTCATCGTAGTATAGGTGATTGCATGGTTACAATGCTAGTATTTGAAAAGTTGAAAGCACTGGAAATGGATAAAGAATTAAATGATAATTAGTCAAGTGATTTTACTTTACATTATTAATAAAAAGTAAATATTTTTGATTAAATTTAATAAAAATGTTTGATAAATTGGGATTTTGTTAAGTGTGCTCCCCGCGCGGGCGGGGGTGATCCCTATTCCGTCCCTCCATCCGCGCTACAAGCTCGTGCTCCCCGCGCGGGCGGGGGTGATCCCTGGCTAGGCTGATTGAATTCACGCCGTGGGCAGTGCTCCCCGCGCGGGCGGGGGTGATCCTAATTGAAAACTTACCTCTCATCATAAGCGTAGGTGCTCCCCGCGCGGGCGGGGGTGATCCTACAATTGCACCAAAGAAAGCAATCCAGGTAACGTGCTCCCCGCGCGGGCGGGGGTGATCCTATCGTTTGACACTCTCCAATATCGAAGGATATGTGCTCCCCGCGCGGGCGGGGGTGATCCCTCCGGAACAGCTTTTACGAGATCCGGTATAGCGTGCTCCCCGCGCGGGCGGGGGTGATCCGCAATGAGGTCTTTCTTGTTGAGGAATAGCGCGGTGCTCCCCGCGCGGGCGGGGGTGATCCCCAGACAACCACCGGCGGAACTCCACAAGACACGTGCTCCCCGCGCGGGCGGGGGTGATCCCTTCGGGCAAGGTTCCAGCGGACTCACCGAGATGTGCTCCCCGCGCGGGCGGGGGTGATCCCCGGGCCGAGTTCGCGGCCAACTACCTCACAAAGTGCTCCCCGCGCGGGCGGGGGTGATCCCCAAATAATAGTTCGGTTCAGCCGTATAGAAAGGTGCTCCCCGCGCGGGCGGGGGTGATCCCAACAGCGCAAAGAGATCGGCGCATGGGTGAAGGTGCTCCCCGCGCGGGCGGGGGTGATCCTTTACCGAGCCGCCACACGAAGCGTTGAACGTCGTGCTCCCCGCGCGGGCGGGGGTGATCCCAATTTCAGCCTCGTCGGGATGCGGCTCAAGCGGTGCTCCCCGCGCGGGCGGGGGTGATCCCATGACATATAACGTTGATGGGTGTATACGTAAGTGCTCCCCGCGCGGGCGGGGGTGATCCCAATCAGGACGTAAAAATATTCCCGGTGGAGTAGTGCTCCCCGCGCGGGCGGGGGTGATCCCGACAACGGGGAGAAAATGGTATTCCTGATGAACGTGCTCCCCGCGCGGGCGGGGGTGATCCTAAAATGAGGCACAGAATTGAGTTTAGTGACATGTGCTCCCCGCGCGGGCGGGGGTGATCCTCCAGGAGGCGTTTGACGATAAGCCGGGAAAAAGTGCTCCCCGCGCGGGCGGGGGTGATCCTACCCCGATTTCTGATTTTGCGATAGAGGAATTGTGCTCCCCGCGCGGGCGGGGGTGATCCTTCCCCAAACATCAATCATATAGCCCGAATAAAGTGCTCCCCGCGCGGGCGGGGGTGATCCGGTGACGAATTTTTCTGGAAGGTCGGACAAGCTGTGCTCCCCGCGCGGGCGGGGGTGATCCGACAAGATCAGGGGCAGGATCCTGGCAGGAGGTGTGCTCCCCGCGCGGGCGGGGGTGATCCTCGCACTTGCCGGAGGTCTGATTAAGGCTATACGTGCTCCCCGCGCGGGCGGGGGTGATCCCTTGTTACTGTCTCCAATAAAACCGGCAATAATGTGCTCCCCGCGCGGGCGGGGGTGATCCCTTAACCAGATGAAGACCGACGCCAGAGCGGCAGTGCTCCCCGCGCGGGCGGGGGTGATCCTTCGATCGGCTGTGAACTTGTCTGTGATAAAATGTGCTCCCCGCGCGGGCGGGGGTGATCCCAATTCTCTTGTTGGTGTAATGAGGTCTGAATGGTGCTCCCCGCGCGGGCGGGGGTGATCCCATCCACCGGGGCTAAAAAAATCGCTCACAACGGTGCTCCCCGCGCGGGCGGGGGTGATCCTTTGTCTTGCTATCACTTTGCTGTCCAAATTAAGTGCTCCCCGCGCGGGCGGGGGTGATCCCTGCCTTCTCGTCATGCAGCGCAGAATTCAGGTGTGCTCCCCGCGCGGGCGGGGGTGATCCCGTAGGCGTGGAAATGCTTGTTAGAGGGATTGAGTGCTCCCCGCGCGGGCGGGGGTGATCCCTCCCTTCCTTATCTATCAATGTGTAGTGGTACGTGCTCCCCGCGCGGGCGGGGGTGATCTGCTGGATAGCCTGGCCGTCTATAAGTGGTAAACGTGCTCCCCGCGCGGGCGGGGGTGATCCCATAAGAATCGTTGAAAATTGGACCTTGACAACGTGCTCCCCGCGCGGGCGGGGGTGATCCTGCGCTTTGTGCTTCGGAGAAGATTGTCTTAAAGTGCTCCCCGCGCGGGCGGGGGTGATCCTCCGGAAGGAAGGAGGAAATAGGAATGGAGAGAGTGCTCCCCGCGCGGGCGGGGGTGATCCCGGATGACACCCACCATAAGCGATTTGCCAAAGGTGCTCCCCGCGCGGGCGGGGGTGATCCCAACGTGTGAGGCGGGCGAATTATGCAGAAATTGTGCTCCCCGCGCGGGCGGGGGTGATCCTCAATGTTCCGATTGCAAAAGGATAGGAGGTGCGTGCTCCCCGCGCGGGCGGGGGTGATCCGTGACCATGCCCAGGCATCGTGATATTTCGGATGTGCTCCCCGCGCGGGCGGGGGTGATCCCATGAACGGCATTCAGACCATATTCAGAGATACGTGCTCCCCGCGCGGGCGGGGGTGATCCCTGCGGTACGGAAGATCCCTCTCCCTGGTGGAGGTGCTCCCCGCGCGGGCGGGGGTGATCCCGTAAATGCAAAGGTAATAAATGCGCTATCTTCGTGCTCCCCGCGCGGGCGGGGGTGATCCTTGGAATCCGCTGATGAAAAAAGACTGAAAGAGGTGCTCCCCGCGCGGGCGGGGGTGATCCTTTCGTATATGAATTGGGCAATCTCCTCGATAAGTGCTCCCCGCGCGGGCGGGGGTGATCCTATATACTGCCCTTGCCCAGATACCAGCATCAACGTGCTCCCCGCGCGGGCGGGGGTGATCCTCACCGCTTGCGATAGCGTCTTCGACAGGACTTGTGCTCCCCGCGCGGGCGGGGGTGATCCTGTGTCCGGAGACACAGGAACAACCGTCGCAACGTGCTCCCCGCGCGGGCGGGGGTGATAGCTGCTTTCCTGTCCCATCATTGCCAGGACCAACGTGCTCCCCGCGCGGGCGGGGGTGATCCCGCGTTTAACTGCTTTGTATATGCCTTAATGAAGTGCTCCCCGCGCGGGCGGGGGTGATCCTCTACAGAGTTATCATCAAATAAAATAGAACTTGTGCTCCCCGCGCGGGCGGGGGTGATCCCGTGCCGGTCTTCCTTCCTGCAGTAGTGCCGGTGTGCTCCCCGCGCGGGCGGGGGTGATCCCGTATGCAAAGCTATGGCCAGCATAAGCGCCGGGTGCTCCCCGCGCGGGCGGGGGTGATCCCTTTGATGGTGGTTTACAAAAATAAGCGTAAAAGTGCTCCCCGCGCGGGCGGGGGTGATCCTCTATAGCATTACCTATTCAAGTGGCGTTGTAAGTGCTCCCCGCGCGGGCGGGGGTGATCCTGGAGCTCATGCGGCGAGTTATGGAGAGAGCAAGTGCTCCCCGCGCGGGCGGGGGTGATCCTGGTCCGTTCCTTCCCCTGAATTGGTCGACTACGTGCTCCCCGCGCGGGCGGGGGTGATCCCAAAAGGAGTGTGAAGCATATGGAAACCATCTTGTGCTCCCCGCGCGGGCGGGGGTGATCCAATATTACAAGATGGACAAACAAAATCCTAAGTGTGCTCCCCGCGCAGGCGGGGGTGATCCCCGGTATAGCCGGAGACCTTGATCTGGCTATAAGTGCTCCCCGCGCAGGCGGGGGTGATCCCTCTAGCCATTTAATTTGTTTTCGTGCAGACGAGTGCTCCCCGCGCAGGCGGGGGTGATCCCCAGAAAAACTGGGGAGACCGGTTCAAGATCAAGTGCTCCCCGCGCAGGCGGGGGTGATCCCTGCTATGCCCAGCGCATGGCAAAGCGGCTTGCATGTTCCCCGCGCGGGCGGGGGATCGATTGTGGCTTGTCCTTGGTAAAGGAGGCCATACACACACCCCCTTTCGGGTGCGTGGATTGAAACAACAGTAGCAGCTGATCTTCTAGTTTCAAGCTCTCGGGGTTTTTCAAAACTTATAAGGAGTCGAAATGCCATGTTTACAGATCTCTCGGACAGCCGAAGATCTGTTTTAATTTTTATGAGAAATTAAGCCCATCCAATGACCCCGAAACGTTTCGCAGAGTTGCTTTCCAGGAATTTGCTCATTAATTTCAATCGTAAGGTTTAATCTCCGGTAAAATCCGCAAAATATATACGAGGCGCGTTTGAATGGAGGTGAGAACATGAAAAAATATGGTTTAATGTTAATATGCCTTGCTATGTTCCTGGTTGGCTGCTCTGAAGGTGTAACGCCGGAAAAAATAAACGGCGATACCGGCGGAGCAGCGGAATCTCAGCAAAGCGGCAACGGAGAAGCACAAACAAAAACAGAGATATTTGATATCGGCGATTCGGTAAAAGCCGGGGAGCTCGTGTTCACTGTGAACTCAACCAGGACTGACAATGGGAATGACGTTTTTAAACCAACGGAAGGCAACCTATTTTATATTGTTGACGTGACCGTTGAAAATACGGGAAACGAATCAGAAGCGGTAAGCTCTCTGATGATGTTCACATTGTTTGATTCTGAGGGATATAATTATACCGTTACCTTTGGTCCGGAAACAAGAGGACAGGTTGACGGAGAAATATCGCCCGGCCAGAAACTCCGGGGCGAGTTGGTATTTGAAATACCTGAAAATGCAGAGGGGTTGGCGATTGAAATTGACCCAACTCTGGTGGGAAGCGGGAAAATTAGAGTTGCACTTGATAGGTAATATATTACCGGATTGGAGGTTTAACTATGATAAAAGCGGGTGGAATTATTGCCCTGATTGCTGGAATTTTTGGTGTCATTGCGGCGATAGCAACATTATTAATTGGCGGCGTTGGTTCAGCTCTGGACGGAGAGGGCGCCGATACCGTTATCGGGTTAGGCTGGGGCGGCGTTATATTCTCCTTCCTGGTAATTATTTTCGGTGTAGTATCATTGAATGCAAAATCAAAAACACCGGGAATACTGCTTATAATCAGCGCTGTCGCCGGGGCGGTTTTAGGCGGGACGCTCGTTGCAATTTTTATGGTATTGGCGCTTGTGGGCGGAATACTTGTTGTTGTCGGCAAGAAGAAAGACAAATAAACGAATGGGATCGTTGCCCCATACCCCCTGCGGGCGCACGGATAGAAACACTTATTTACTGCCCCGGTGCCGGAATTGGGAACTCTTTCGGCACCAAGGCATGCATGACGCCTCTGGCCATGTAGTCCCCTGTCATTAGAGTATGCTTTAGCATCCGGTCTCTGATATCCAGTTCCCTGTCATGTTCTTCCAACAGCATGGCTATCATTTCCGTGGAGATCATGTTGTTGAGCTGATACAGCAAACTTTCCCAATGGTTTTTGTCCCAGTAGGGATTGATGCTTGCAAGAAAAGTTGAAATTTCATCGGCGCTCCTGTGAAGCGCCGCCACGACCGCGTCGCAGGCGCTTTGATCCCTGGCGTTCTGCGCTGCGATAAGGTGCTGCATGTTTACGATGTATACTAAGAGCAGATGCTGGAATCGCTCTGCCAGATCCTTGCCGAAAAAAGGCTCCAACATTCCTCCTAATTCCGAAGGAATTCGGAACAGGCGGTTGCTGATGGCCGCAATGTTGCTGAAACCTGTTATCGTGCTTACCATATACGACCGTATCCAGATGGCCAATTCGTTCCAATGGCTCCGGAAGTCGTTGATCAGGTTCATTTGCCCGTATGTTAAGTATTGTTCTTGGTTCTTTTGTATCATTGCAGGCATCCCCCTAATTCAATTCAAGCGCACTGATTATTTATGATGAGAATGACTTCATTATGATAGGATTCATAATAAGTGTATGATTAGGGGAAACGCAACAGAATAACAAGATTTTCCGAATATCCGGTTTGCACGGAAAACCGGACTAATAAAACTTACGGCACCGACGCCGGAAAAAAACGACCGCCGGG
>ENA-UPSB01001386-UPSB01001386.1-bioreactor-metagenome-genome-assembly--contig:-NODE-1386-length-28810-cov-6.527039_pt1 | contig 28810 bp, 25 predicted proteins | sample MGYA00238182_ERZ773286 | MGnify/ENA primary metagenome ERZ773286 (study PRJEB29026, sample SAMN07631240) | bioreactor metagenome | isolation source: Switchgrass digestor | place: USA: Dartmouth...
CGCCCTCATCGAGACCGGAAGCCGCATGGACGACGTGATTTTCGAGGAATTTAAAGGAACAGGAAACATGGAGCTCCATCTGGACCGCAAGCTTTCGGAAAAGAGGATCTTCCCGGCCATCAATCTCAACAAGTCCGGTACGAGACGCGAGGATCTGCTTATGACCCAGGAGGAACTGGAGGCTGTCTGGACCATGAGACGGGCCATGGCGAACATCGGGACCCAGGAGGTCACGGAAAACATCATCGAACAGCTGTCCCATACAAGGAGCAATGCGGAGTTTATCAAGATCATCAAGAAAACAAAACTGGAGTACTGACCTTCGGCTCCGCAGGCGGAATGCGATCCGCTGCGGTTGCCTGACCGCACGAAACGGGGATAAAAATACTGCACGAAACGAGGATAAGAAAACTGAAAGGAACCACATGGATTTCAAAAAAATATTCATAAAGAACGCTTGCCCGACAAAGATCGGAGGCCAGGCGGTGCTGGAAGGGATCATGATGAAAGGCGAAGACCGCACGGCCGTGGTAATCCGAAAACCGGGCGGAAAGCTTCATATCAAGACGGAACTTCTGAAAAAACCCAGCAAACTGAAGAAAGTACCGATTCTGCGCGGTGTAATCATATTTGTCGACGCCCTTGTCGTGGGAGTTCGGACGCTGCTTTATTCCGCCGAAGTTTTGGAAGGCAGCGAGGGTGGCGAGGAATATGAAAAGGACAAGCTGACCCTCTGGCTGGAAAAAAGATTCGGGGAAAAGGGCGCTCTGAACATCATGCTGTATTTCTCCGTAATCCTTGCAATTCTCTTTGTGGTAGGAATCTTTATCATTGCGCCCACAGCCGTAGTGAGCATCTTCAAGTATATCACCGTTAATGAAGTGGCGCTGAATCTCATCGAAGGCGTTTTCCGGATCGCGCTCTTTGTACTTTATATCCTGCTGATATCGAAAATGAAGGACATCCAGACCGTGTTCCGGTTCCATGGAGCTGAGCACAAGTGCATCCACTGTTATGAGAACGGGCTGGAACTGACTCCGGAAAACTGCAAGCCCTTCGAAACGCTGCACCCAAGGTGCGGGACCAGCTTCCTCATGTTCGTTATGGTCATCAGTCTGCTGCTGTTTTCCCTGCTGGGATGGCCGAATCTCTTCTGGCGGATCACGTCCCGGCTGCTGCTGGTCCCGGTCATAGCCGGACTTTCCTATGAGCTTTTGCGATGGGCGGGGCGAAGCGATTCCCTGGCGGTGAAAATTCTAAGCGTTCCGGGCCTGCTGCTGCAAAAGCTGACCACCATGGAGCCGGACGAGAAGCAGCTGGAGGTTGCCATTGCAGCCATGAAGGCGGTGCTGGTGCCCCCGGACACTCCTGTTTATGAAGGAGAATGCGATAAAAACGGAGTCCTGATCCCGGCGGCGGAAGAAACATTGATCAGTACGACGGAAACAGAGGAGCAAAATCAATGAGCCTGATAATGAAAGAATTGTTGCAGATCGGAGAATCGGCGCTGAGCAAGGCCGGCTGCATGGATCCCCGGATCGACGCGGAGCTGCTCATGATGTTTCTGCTCAAAATTAACAAGCAGCAATTGTTCATCCGATATCCGGATCTGATCGACGATAAAACCTGCGAGGAATATTTCAAGCTCATAGACGTGAGGGCCGGAGGGATGCCGGTCCAATACATAACGGGAGAGCAGGAGTTCATGGGGATCACTTTTAAGGTGAACAAGGACGTGCTGATCCCGAGACAGGATACGGAGACCCTTGTGGAAGAAGCCATTCGCGTGATAAACGAACTGACCGAGCAGAAAAAAGCTCCCAGAGGAGGCTGGCAGGTCCTTGATCTGTGCTGCGGGAGCGGCGCGATCGGAATCAGTCTCTGCAAGCTCGTTAAGGGTGTGAAGGTCACCGCTGCGGACATCAGCGGCAAGGCGCTGGCCGTTGCGAGGGAAAACGCCCTCAATGCGGGAGTTTCCGGGAAGATGAAATTTGAGGAAGGCGATTTGTTCAATCCCCTGAAAAAGAGATTCGGAAGGGCCAGGTTCCACATGATTCTGTCAAATCCTCCCTACATCAGGAGCGGCTTCATACCCGGGCTGCAGCGCGAGATCGTGGATCATGAGCCGCTGATCGCCCTGGACGGAGGAGAGGACGGGCTGGAATTCTACCGCCGCATCACGGCGGAAGCGCCTGCTTTTCTCAGGCCGGAAGGAATGCTGTTTTTGGAGATCGGATACGATCAGGGCGAAGCTGTGTGCGACCTGGCGAGAGCTGCGGGACGCTTTGAGGAGATCACAATCATCAAAGACCTTGCGGGACACGACCGTGTGGTGCGCTGCAAGTTGAAAGCGCCCGAGAAAAAGTCCCGAAGGCCCTGAATTGCAATGTGATATCCCACGAAGTTGCAATGTAATATTGCCCGAAGTTGGTACTTCTTGCAAAATCTTTGAGGCATTGTTATAATTAATTACATTATTACGCAATTTCTACAAAAATAACGACGAGGCGTTAAGTATATCCCGCCTCGTTGTAACGTGCAGGAGTAAGAAAATTTTCTGCAATCGAAAATTTTCTGCGAATGCGTTACGATCGGCAGAGGTAGCAATCATGCTTCAAGAAGAGCGGTTTCTTAGAATTGTGAAATACCTTGAGCAGAATAAGACGGCTACGCTTGCGGACCTGTCCGAAGTGGTGAACGCTTCCATAGGAACGGTACGCCGTGACTTGGCGGAACTGGAAAAGAGCGGATCGCTGAAGATTGTCCGAGGTGGCGCGGTCTATCGCAGCGATGACCTTACCAGGCAGGTCTTCGATATCCGCGGCATCGAGCACAAAGCTGAGAAGCAGGAATTGTCCCAGCTGGTGGGCACGGTTGTCGTCGACGGGCAGACCATTGCGCTGAACAGCGGAACTACGAATATCGAAGTTGCGAAATATTTGGTCGGGAATTATTACAGGCTGACCATCATTACCAACAATCTGAGGATTATTGATATATTGGAACACGGGAAGGATTTTACGATTATTGTGCCGGGCGGGGTTTTCGATCCCAAAGAATACGCTATTTTCGGAAAATCCTGTGAGGATGACATCCTTTCCTACAATATCGACACTGCACTTTTTGCTGTGAACGGGATTTCATGCGAAAAGGGCATCACGGACTTCAGGATGAAGGAAGTCGGGATCATCCAGGCTTTATTGAAAACATCAAAACGAAAGGTCGTAGTCGCCGATTCAAGTAAATTTGACAGGGTTGCATATCTCAACGTATGTCAGCTTTCCGAAATCGACTGTATTCTAACCGATTCGGGAATCAGCGACGCCATGATAGAAAAATACGAAAAACACAATGTAAAGGTGATCTCGCCGAGAGCGGGTAAGTGAATCTGTTGATGAGAGAAGAACGCTTTCTAAAAATAATAGATTATTTGAAAGAAAACCAAACAGCGAAACTGGCCGATTTAGCGGAATTGAACAACGTGTCGCTCGACACGGTAAGAAGAGACCTGCAGCAGCTTGATTCGAAAGGGGTCCTGAAAAGGGTCCGGGGTGGGGCGACCTTCCTGAAGGATGATTTGGGGACCTCTCAGGCTTTTAACAGGCAAGAGGCGGAAAACGGATTTGAAAAGAAGGAACTGATTGAGCTCGTGGGTGGCCTGGTTACAGACGGCCAGGCCATCGCGCTGAACAGCGGAGAAATAAACATAGAAGTCGCGAGATATCTTGTGAATAATTACCTCCATCTGACCGTTTTGACCAACAGCCTTAAGATCATCGAAATTTTAAGAAAGGCAAGGCATTTTACGGTGATCGTTTCGGGCGGGGTCGTCGACACGGCAGAAGGCGCGATTTTCGGAAACTCCTGTGTAAGGGACATCTCAAAATACAATATCGATCTCGCGATTCTTGATGTGGACGCCATCTCGATCGAAAAGGGGATCACAGAAGCCAGCCTGAATCGGAGTGACGTAATCTTTGCCATGGTCCAGTCGTCCAAAAAGCGGGCGGTTATCGCGGAAAGAAAAAGCTTTAATAAAGTATCTTATGTGAATGTCTGCAGTCTGTCCTATATTGACTTTATTTTAACCGATTCCAGGCTGCCGAAAGAACTGCGCGCTCAATTGGAAGAAAAAGACATCCGGGTGATTACACCGCACCATAATATATGAAAACACGTAAAAACCCCAGCCGTTTTGGCAGGGGTTATTTTTTTCGGATCGGTGGAAGGCCCTATTGCTTCCGAAGGGGAACGGATCTATTTGCGACAAAATGATTAATTTTAACATAATTTGCGATATTATTTTAACAATCTGTCATAATATTGTAAAATTAGATTCGTTTACAGGCAAGAACATTTAAAATAATTGCAATTTATTTAAAAATATCGCAAATTATTATTGATTTATTCCAACACATGTGATTTAATTATGCCATCAGGTATTTCCTGAAATAAGGTGGGAGGTAAACTAACATGTACAACAGAACTTACACAGGAAAAATCGAGTTGGCAGTGCTTGATACGGCAGGAACATTCTGTGACGGCCCCGGGGATTTGAGGCATCGCTGGCCTTTGGACGATCTGAGGGGCTGCAAGGCACCGGTGGTACCCTTTTACGAAGCACTCAGGGCATTCGGTATTGAATGCGACTGGGCTACGATCAGAAAACCCATGGGCAATTTCAAACCGACGCATCTCAGGATGCTGCTTAATCTGCCTGAGATCAGTGAGCAGTGGCAGCAGAAATACGGCAGGCCATGGAATGAAGAAGATTTTGAAAACATTTTGGCAACCTTCCGGCCGCTGATGAGCAAGTACATAGTGGATGAAGACCTTGCGAAGCCCATCGACGGAGCCCTTGAAGCCATCGCCAAAATGCGGGAGGCGGGGATTCTCATCGGTTGCGATACCGGCTATTATCAGGAGGACTCCTTAGCCCTCAACAAGGTGCTCGAAGAGAAATACGGCATGAAATTCGACGTCGTGACCAATTCCGAAAAGGTACCGGGCAGGCCCTCTCCTTTCATGGTGTACGACTGCATGCTCTCCGCATACCATATGACGAAAAAAGTCATTCCGATTGAAGCGGTTGTAAAGATCGATGATACGGCTGCCGGTGTGAAGTGCGGAAATAACGCGGGATGCTGGACGATAGGGCTGTATGCAAGCGGAAGCAATAACTATGACGAATTAGCCGCAGCCAAACCCGACTTCTTAGTTCCTTCCGTCGCATATGTGCCGGAGATCATCTTCGGCCAGATCGAACCGAGACTGAGAAGAGGCGAACGCCCGGGCCAAGGACTCGTAGAAACCATTTAAACGACTGCGTCATCCCTTACTTCTGGCGCTGCGGGACAGAAGTGCAGCCGTTGACTTTGTTCGCCGCTCATCTCCATAGGGATCGGCCCGGAGTAAGGGTTACCCGTTGCCCCTTATAAAGGAGTGGAGAAAAATGGCTGATGAAATAACAAGATGCGGGTACACCCCGGAAGAATATAAAAAATTTAAAATTTATGCATGGCGATTCTTGTTAGGCTTCTCATTTCTGTATATGACTATTTATTGCTTACGGCTGAATCTGGCCGCCGTTATGCCGCTCATGATGGAAGAAGAAGGATGGACGACAGTGGATATGGGCATCATAACCGGAACGCTTTTCTGGACCTATGGTTTCGGGCATCTTATTAACGGACGTTTGGGGGAAATCTTCGGGTCGAACAGATTCGTCATCCTGGCGGTGATCCTGAGCGCGGCGGCAAATATCCTGATCAGTTTCCAAGCTTCTATCATTGTCATAGCAGTTATATGGGGATTTAACGGATATTTCCAGTCGATGGCGTGGTCCCCGGGCATGTCCGCCCTCATCAAATGGTGGCCGGGGGACAAGAGAGGCTTTGCCACCGGCCTTGCCCATGCATTTTCCGCAGCCGGCCAGGCGGTCTGTATTCTCGCCGTGACGCTTGCCTTGACCCTGCTGCCGGACATGGGATGGAGAGCCGGATTCACTTTTCCCGTATTATTCCCCGCCGCAATGCTGATCATCTATCTCTTCGTAGCAAAAACAAGCCCCGTCAATATCGGTCTCAAAGAGTATGAAGAGGATAACCCGGCGAAGAGAGCTCATGAAGAAGAACAGAGAAGAGTGCTTGCGGAAAAGGGTAAATTCTATCCGTATATTCATCTGTTTTCCAACTGGAGATTTGACCTCTGGTTAGTGATTGCCTTTGCGACCGGCCTTGCGAGATACGGCCTTGTAACATGGATTCCCCTGTATTTTATCCAGACCTTTGAAGTGGATATTAAGACCGGCCTTGTCAGCAGCCTTGTCCTTCCTCTTGGCATGGCGGCAGGGACACTGATCGTTCCCTGGCTTACCGATAGGTACTGCCCTACAAACAGGCTTCCCGCCGTTATTTCCAGCGGTATCATTGCTGCGTTCGTGGTCTGGGTCTTCTTTTTCCTTCAGCCGGGATTCCTTGCGCAGGCGCTGCTATTTATCGGCGGTTTCTGTATCTATGCCATTAACGGCCTGTGCTGGGCATATGCCTGTGATGTCGGCGGAAGAGCCTTCGCGGGTACCGCAGCCGGCATATTGGACTTCGCTGCCTATATGGGAGCCGGATGTCAGTCTGCCGTCTTTGGGATCATCCTGAATACTGCCGGATGGACTTCCGTGTTTGCCACGACATCCATTTCGCTGCTCATCCTGGTTGTTATTTCATGGCTTGCGAGCCGCGGTGCAAACAAGGAAAGGCTATAAAGTCCAGAATAATTAAGTATAAGTTAAAATAAAGAACAAACTTTACTGCTTTGATTTGACAGCTAAGTATCAGATGGAGGAGAGTATGAATAATTTTGGCGGATTTTGCCCAATGGAAGTAAGATGCCTGACTAAAGACGAAATGGCAGCCTACCTGAACAGTTTTGCGAAAGGCGGCAAGATCGCGCTTGTCGCGGAAAAAATCGTAATTGACAGCAATAATTTGGGCGGCATGATCAAATCCATGGAAGAAAACTATAATTTCACATGGGTTTCCGGCGTTGAGCCAAATCCAACTCAGGCAACGGTGCTGGATGCGTTGGATCTGATCGGTAAGCAGGAAAGGCCTGACCTGATCATCGCCATCGGCGGCGGAAGTACAATGGACCTGGCAAAAGGGATCAGCGCGTTTTATAGATATTATATATCAGAAAAGCTGACCATCGCAAGGATGACGGAGATCATCAAGGGAAAGAGCTACCAGGGCTCCGGCGACGTTATCCCGATCTATGCGATTCCTACGACTTCCGGAACGGGCTCAGAATTTACGAAATGGGCGACAATATGGGATATAAACAAGACCGCTAAATTTTCCATCGATGACAACGCGCTGTATGCAAAGGAAGCGATCCTCGTTCCCGAATTGCTGTACACGTTGCCGAAGAAAATGATGCTGAGCACCGGCCTCGACGCCATGTGCCAGGCCATGGAATCTTTCTGGGCGAAGGCGACAAATCCCCTTGTTCAGGATATTGCAACCATGGCTATGATCAGGATCAGGGAAAATTTGAAGGGCGCTCTGGACAAAGAGACAAATGAGCAGGCTATGCTCGGAATGAGCATGGGGTCCTCGCTGGCGGGCATTGCGTTTTCCAATACCAGGACGACGGCGTGCCATTCCATTTCGTATCCCATCACGATGATGTACGGCGTTCCTCATGGATTTGCCTGCGTTCTCACACTGGAGCAGGTCGCGAAGAGAAATAAAAAAGCCGTTCCCAAAATAGACAAGATGCTGAAAGAAATCTTCGGGGATAGCGAAAACGGCCTGGGGAACTGGCTGAAGGAAGTAAGTGCGGGAATTCAGGATTTGACGCTTTCCGGATTCGGTATTCCGGAATCCGAAATACCGAAAATTGCCGCCGCCGCCTTTACAGCGGGAAGGATGGACAACAACCCGGTTGATTTCGACCAAAAAGATGTTGAGGAGATCCTGCAAGCGATCAAGTAAATCAGCCCAAAAAGCGAATTATGTATATAAGCCTCGCATTTAACAGCGAGGCTTATATCTTGGCTCATACTATGAGTTCCACTTCATCACCGTGCTTTAATCCCGCTGCGTTCGCCTCGTCGGTATCCAGGTGCAGTTCCGCCACATAGAGCTCGTCGATGCGGACGACGATATTTTTAAAAATCAGACTTCTGGGGCCGGGCACTTCCGCACATACTGTCTGGCCTTCCGTAAGACCCATGGCGGCTGCCTCTCCCGGCGAAATATGAAGATGCCTTGCGGCCACGATGATTCCCTGTTCCATATAGGTTTCCCCCTCCGGTCCGATCAGTTTCGCTCCCGGGGTTTCTTCCACATTTTCAGACAGCCGTACCTCGGCGTCAACGCCCAGTTTACGGGCATTGGTCAGAGACACCTCCACCTGGGCGCGTTCTCTGGCCGGTCCCAGGACCCGTACATTTTTCAGGGTGCCTTTCGGTCCTTCCACATCGATGGTCTGATTGCTCACAAATTCATCGTTTTGCCTGATGTTTCGGTAAAAAGTCAATGTAAAACCTTTTCCGAAGAGTTTTTCAATCTGATCTTGAGTAAGATGTGCGTGTGTATTGGAAACTCCGACCTTTACTTTCATTGTGCTTACCGCCTCGTGATGATTTTTTATTAATTATAACATGCGGTTTGCGGTGCCGCAATGGCGGCGTGGACTCATCAGGGCATCTGCAAAAGTTTGTGTAAACGGCAAAAAAGTACTTGCCTCGTTTATCGACTTGTGCTACTATATAATAGCTATCGCTGAGCGTCCGAAAATCTATAAAATAGAATTTCGAAGGAAAATACAGACCGCTCCCGTAAAGGAGCCTGGATTGAATAAAAGAGGTGAAAATCATGAAGGAAGGCATCCATCCGAATTACAAGGAATGTACGGTTATATGCGCATGCGGCAATACCTTTGTTACGAAGTCAACGAAGGAAGAACTCCGCCTCGATGTATGCTCTGCCTGCCACCCGTACTTCACTGGACAGCAGAAATTTGTCAACCGCGGCGGCCGTGTTGAGAAATTCAAGAAAAAGTTCAATATCGAGTAAGGCAATGCAGCGCAAAAATAACTGGAAATACACATTTCCAGTTTTTTTTAATGCTGTTTCATGCTAAAATAGTTAAGGCATAAATGAAATTCGATTGAAAATCGCGAATGAAAGATTACGCTTCGACAAAGAGAGTTGCGCATTAACAAGCAAAGCTGCGCAGGGAATTTTGCGGAAGACGAGGCGCGGAAGCCGAAGGCGAAGGAGCGTATATAGACGTACGCAAGCGAGCCTGAGGCTGACAGCAACAAAGTATTACGCAAAATTTACAAGCAAGGAGCTGGGTATAGATGTTTGATAAACTAGACTTTATATTGGATAAATACGAGGAGCTCTCACTCAAGGTCTCGGACCCCGAGGTCATCAACGACCAGGCCGTATGGCAGAAGGCCATGAAGGATATGGCCGAAATGGAGCCCATCGTAAACAAATACAGGGAATATAAGAAAACCGCCGAAAGCCTGAAGGATACCAAGGAACTGCTGAACGACGGTAGCTTGGACGACGAGCTCAGGGAGCTTGCGAAGGCGGAATTAAACGAGCTGGAAGATAAACTGGAGACCCTGACCAACGAACTGAAGATTTTGCTTCTGCCCAAAGACCCCAACGACGACAAGAACGTTATTCTTGAAATCAGAGCCGGTACCGGAGGAGAGGAGGCCGGGCTCTTCGGCAGCGACCTTCTGAGGATGTATATGCGGTATGCGGAGCGCAGGGGCTGGAAGACGGAGATGCTCGACGTCAACGACACCGGCATCGGCGGAATCAAGGAGGCGGTCATCCTGATCAAGGGTAAGGGCGCCTATTCCAGGCTGAAATATGAAAGTGGGGTCCACAGGGTGCAGAGAGTTCCGGAAACCGAATCCAGCGGAAGGATCCATACCTCCGCCGCAACGGTGGCGGTGCTTCCCGAAATCGACGATGTGGAAGCGGACCTGAATCCCAACGATGTTCGTGTGGACGTTTTCCGCTCTTCCGGAAACGGGGGTCAGAGCGTCAACACCACGGACTCGGCGGTCCGGCTCACCCACTTGCCGACGGGGATCGTGGTTACCTGCCAGGATGAAAAATCCCAGATAAAAAATAAGGAAAAAGCTTTTAAGGTTCTGCGCTCCAAGCTCTATGACATGAAGCTGCAGGAGCAGAACAAGGAGATCTCGGAAGCCAGAAAAAGCCAAATCGGCACCGGCGACCGCAGTGAAAGAATCAGAACCTATAATTTCCCCCAGGGCCGCGTATCGGATCACAGGATCGGGTTAACACTATATAAGCTCGATTATTTCCTGGACGGCGATCTGGACGAGATTATCGACGGACTGATCATGTCGGATCAGGCGGAAAAACTGAAGAATTTTTAATTGAAACAAGTGCATGGAAGGCGGCGTAAAGGCGCTGTTGGAATTTAAAATTCCGGAAGATAAAAACGGACTAGAGAAAAAATGAAAACCAAGCTATATGACGTGCGGGATCTGAACAAGCACAACTTGGAACAGAGCACCGTTTATAACAATACCGAAGCGAATGAAAAAGTGAACATGGCTTTGCAAGGGATCGCTGAGGCGGCGGAGATCCTGGCAAACGGAGGGCTCGTTGCGTTTCCGACGGAGACGGTGTATGGGCTCGGCGCCAACGCCCTCGATCCGGAAGCTGTATCCCAAATATATAAGGCGAAAGGACGGCCATCGGACAATCCGCTCATCGTCCACATCGCCAGGGCAAGCGACATTGGGCAACTCACCCCTATGCTGATGCCGAAAATCGTACAGCTCATCGACAATTTCTGGCCGGGACCCCTGACCATCGTGCTGAAAAAAAAGCCAAGCGTGCCGGACATCACCACGGGAGGTCTTGATACCGTGGCGATCCGGATGCCCGACGACCCCGTCGCGCTTGAACTGATTAAAAGAGCAGGATGTCCCGTGGCCGCGCCCAGCGCCAACATTTCCGGCAGGCCGAGCCCGACCAGGCCGGAGCATGTGATTGAAGACCTCGACGGAAAGGTGGACGCCATCCTCATCGGAAACGACTGCAGGGTCGGCATTGAATCAACGGTGCTTGATATGACCGGAGATATGCCGACGATTTTGCGCCCCGGCATCGTGACGGCGGAAGATATTGAAGCCGTCCTGGGGACAAAGGTCGCGATGGATCCGTCTCTCAACCGGCGCGGGAACTTCGACGGCGGCGAAAACGGCGGAAAGTCCGGCGAAGCGGGAGAAAGCGCCGATGAAGCGGATTTTAAACCGAAAGCGCCGGGAATGAAATATACCCATTATGCTCCGAAGGCGCAAATGATCGTCATCGAGGGGCACAGGGACAGGGTAGAAAAGGAAATTGAGCGCCTGAAGGGGCTCAATGAAAAGCTTGGCCTCAAAGTCGGCGTGATCCTGTTTGAAGAAAAAGCTTTTGTAGAAGCGGCCCATGAGTTCTTCGCAAAGCTGAGGGAACTGGACGGAGAAGGCGTTGACCTGATCCTGGCAGGAGCGCTGAGCGAGCAGGACGGAGTGGGATTTGCGGTGATGAACAGGATGCTGAAATCCGCTGGATACAATATTGTAAAAGTATAAAAACGGTTTTTTACGGGAAACTGCCGGTTATGAAGATTATTGACAGGAGGCGGCGCTTATGAAAATTGCTTTGGCTGCGGATCATGGCGGCTTTGAACTGAAAGAAAAAGTGAAGGCGGATTTGCTCCGGAAGGGGATCGAAGTCCTGGACCTGGGCTGCTACAGCGAAGAGTCCGTGGATTATCCGAATTACGGAAAAGCCTGCGGTGAAGCTGTCATGCGGGGAGACGCGGATAGAGGCGTCGTCATTTGCGGGACAGGCATCGGGATTTCCATAGCGGCGAACAAGGTGAAGGGGATCCGCTGCGCGCTCTGCACGAGCACGTTTATGGCGGAGATGTCCAGGAAGCACAACAATGCCAACATGCTTGCGCTGGGAGGGCGGATTCTGGATCCGGAGCTCGCGCTTAAGATCCTGGACGTGTGGCTGACCACCGAATTTGAAGGCGGGAGGCATCAGCGCAGGGTGGATCTGCTCGACAGTATGTAATTCGCTTGAAGGCAAGCAGTTGCCGATTTCATTCTAAAATAAATTTTATAATGGCTTGATGCGTTCAAGCAGGTATGGAGGTAGTATATGGGAAAAGTTTATGTTTTTGATCATCCGTTGATTCAGCACAAGACCACAATGATTCGCGATAAGAATACCAGCGTGAAGGACTTCAGGGAACTTGTGCGTGAGATTTCAATGCTCATGGCTTATGAAGTAACCAGAAACCTGCCGCTGAAAGATGTTGAAATTGAGACTCCGCTCTGCAAAGCGACCATGAAGATGCTTCAAGGAGAGGATATCGCCATAGTCCCGATCCTGAGGGCCGGTCTTGGAATGGTCGACGGAATGCTGGAACTCGTTCCGAATGCGAAAGTCGGGCATATTGGACTTTATCGCGATCCGGAAACCCATAAACCTGTGGAGTATTATTGTAAACTACCTTCCGACATTGAACACAGACTGGTCATTGTAGTTGATCCCATGCTGGCGACAGGAGGATCCGCTGCTGCGGCTATCGATTTTATCAAAGCAAAAGGAGCCAAGAAAGTCGCGTTTATGTGTCTCATTGCGGCTCCGGAAGGAATATCGGTCTTGCAGGAAAGACATCCCGACGTGGATATCTATATTGCGGCAAAGGACAGCCATCTCAATGATCACGCATACATAGTGCCCGGACTCGGAGATGCGGGAGACAGGCTGTACGGAACAAAATAGAGCTGTACAGGTTTTTTGCCAAGAATATCATCCAAAACTAGAAAAATTGTACGCAAACGGGATTTGAGGGACAGTCGAAAATATTAGAACAGATATTTAGAAACAGATTATAGAAAACGGGAGATAAGCAACAAATTATAGAAAAGGATATCGGGAAAATGGACAAGGCACAGGACAGAAATGTATATGACGTATTGAAGGAAAGGGGCCTGATCAAGCAGGCCACCCATGAGGAGGAGATCCGCGAACTGCTGGGAAAAGAAAAGGTCACGTTCTACATTGGCTTCGACCCCACTGCGGACAGCCTTCACGTGGGGCATTTCATGCAGATCATCGTCATGATGCATATGCAGCAATACGGACATAAGCCTATCGTGCTGGTGGGAGGCGGAACCGCGATGGTGGGAGATCCTTCCGGCAGAACGGATATGCGCAAAATGATGACCAAGGAAGTCATCATGGAAAACGGCGAGAAATTCAAGAAAACCTTCAGCAAATTCATCGACTTCTCCGACGGAAAGGCGATCATCGAAAACAATGCCGACTGGCTGCTGGAATTGAATTACGTCGACTTTATCAGGAACATCGGGAAACATTTTTCCGTCAACCGGATGCTTACGGCGGAGTGCTTCAAGCAGCGGATGGAAAACGGGCTTTCCTTCCTGGAATTCAATTACATGCTGATGCAGGCCTATGACTTCCTTGAGCTGTACCGGAGACACAACTGCAAGATGCAGTTTGGCGGCGACGACCAGTGGTCCAACATCATCGCCGGCGTCGATCTGGTCCGGCGCGAAGAAGGCGCCCAGGTTTACGGGATGACCTTCGCGCTCCTTTTGACCAGCGAAGGAAAGAAGATGGGGAAAACCCAGAAGGGCGCCCTCTGGCTCGACCCGGAAAAGACCTCCCCGTACGAGTTTTACCAGTACTGGAGGAATGTCGAAGACGCCGACGTAAGAACCTGCCTGTCCATGCTGACTTTCCTGCCCATGGATGAAGTCGAAAGGCTCTCTTCCTTGAAGGACGCGGAAATCAACAAGGCGAAGGAGATCCTTGCTTATGAAGTAACCAAGCTGGTTCATGGGGAAGTGGAGGCGAAAAAGGCGCAGGAGGCATCCAGAGCGCTTTTCGCAGGCGGCGGAAGCATGGAAAACGTGCCGAAGACCCGGATGCCCGCTTCCGAATTTGAAGGAGAAGGAAAAGGCGTCGTAAACCTCATCGCGGAGCTGAAGCTCGTATCAAGCAAGAGCGACGGATTCCGGACCATCGAACAGGGCGGGCTGACCATCAACGACGTCAAGGTCACGGACGCCAAGCTCATGATCACAAAGGACATGTTCCAGGACGGCAAAATCCTGATCAAAAAAGGAAAGAAAACCTTCCACCTGGTGGAACTGATTTAACAAAACCCGGCAAAAACAAGATTCGGCGGATACAAGCGGATACAGCGGAGAATAATAATCCTGGATCCAAGAAACAAAGCGGGTAGGGATGCTATAAAGCAACCTTACCCGTTATTTCGCATATCTGGCATGAGAATGCATTATTCTCTCGGCGTATTCTCTTGACTTCTCTCGGCATATTCATTTTCTCAGCGTCTTCAGGGCGCCGCTCCAGGCGATGACCTCGTTAAAGACGGCCTCCAGCGATTTCAGGTGGCGCGGATCGGGTTTGAAAACGCCGTTTTCAAAATCCGTATACAGGGACAGCATCACCTGAGCGCGGACGTCGGCGATCTTGAGCTGGCCCATGATCGTGCGGAGGGATTCCACGGCGCGGGCTCCGCCGATGGCTCCGTAGCTGACAAAGCCGGCGGCCTTGTTGTTCCATTCCTTGTACAGGAAATCCAGGGCGTTTTTCAGCGCCGCTGAGGTGCCGTGATTGTATTCCGGAGTCACAAAGATAAACCCGTCAAATTCCGAGATCTTTGCCGCCCATCTCTTCGTATGTTCCTTTGAACGCGATTGCCCAACATACCAGTATATTCAGTCTTACTATAAAATATGCCGCTTTTTTTATAATATTCCACCCGAATTTATAATATTCCACCCAAAAACGGCGGTCAAACTTAATTTTAATTAATATCGGCTTCTGTTCGTCAACATTCACCAATATCAAAGCAGAATAGCATGGCGGTGGTAAAATGAAACGGCATGTTCGGCCCGGCGGGCGGGTCATCCCGGCCAGCGTCAAAATATGTTGTCCAAAAAATTAAGAAGTTCTTAAGATGCAATTCTTACGGAACTTTTATATAATATTCCTGTCTAAATTTATGGAATTTTTACATTAAAAAGAGGATTGTTTTATGGAACCGTTGATTGAGGTTAGAAATCTTCGAAAGGTTTACCGGATGGGAGAGGAAAAGGTCGTCGCCCTGGACGATGTGAGTCTTGATATATACAAGGGAGAAGTTATCTGCCTTCTTGGCGCCTCGGGTTCCGGGAAATCCACCTTTCTGAACATGGTGGCAGGCCTGGAAAAGCCCACAAAAGGCGAAATTTACATAGGAGGCATCCCGATACACACCCTCAACGAAGAGAATATCACGCTTTTCCGCCAGAAGAATATCGGGTTTATCTTTCAGGCTTTTCACCTGCTGCCGATGTTCACCGCGGTGGAAAACGTAAGCCTCCCGTTGATTTTTCGCGGGATGGAAAAGAAGAAGAGAGAGGAGCTGGCGCGGGAAGCGCTGGCGATGGTCGGCCTGCAGAGCTATGAAAAACGAAAGCCGACTCAGATGAGCGGGGGCCAGCAGCAGCGCGTCGGAATCGCAAGGGCGCTGGTGGGAAACCCGAAGATCATCTTTGCAGACGAGCCGACAGGAAACCTGGATTCCCATACGTCCAGGGAAGTGATGGAGATCATGATGGCAAAGGTAAGGGAAGGAAACCGGACGCTTCTGATCGTGACCCATGACAAGAACATTGCGAATTACGCGGACCGCGTTGTAACGATCCAGGACGGGAACATCCTTTCGATTGAAACAAGGAATCAGGCTGCAACCCAGGATCCGACCTAAAGTCAAAGCTGGAGTTAAAACCGGCACCCGAGTTGGATCCGGGAATCCGATTTGAACCAGGGAACCTGAGTCAACCTGGCAATCCGTGCTGAATCGGGAATCCGATTTGAACCCGGCAGTCGAACCGGTCTTGAGATAAATAAAACAACAAAGTTATAAAGTGTGAGGGAGACAGTATGAAGAGCAAAAAACGGAGAGCATTATTCGTGTTAATGGCGGTTATTCTGACGCTGGGCGTACAGGCGCCCGCCGGAGACTTCTTCGGCGGAAACGCCGTCTACGCGGCGGCGGATAATATCAAGACGAACCTGTTGAGCAGCAATTCGGCAAAACAGGACGAGGAAGACGTTCCTGTCACCGTTGAAATCACGAATACAGGGTCATCGCCCTTTATGTTTGACAGCGCGGAGCTTGAACTGGATCCGGCGACCGGGGTCGCCGTCACCGGCGGGGTGAGCGGCAGCACCGTCAATATCGGGGCGGGCGGAACTACGACCGTCACGTTCTACCTTAACATCGGCAGAAATGCGGAGACGGGCGCAAGGGATATGACCCTGGTCCTCAAGAACGGCTCAACGATCGTTTACAATAAACCCCTGGGGATTTTCCGCATCGGTGAGAAACTGGGAACGCCAACGGGCGGTACCGGAGCTGTCGCCGTGATGGATATCTCCCATTCCATCAGTCCCGCGGGCGGCTTTGCTCCCGGGCAGGACAATAAGCTGACGCTAAAGCTTAAAAATATTGGCAACACCGTGGTGAAGAACGCGGTGCTCAGCCTGACCCTGCCGGACGGCCTGTCCATATACAATTCCAGCAATTCGGCCAATCTCGGATACATCTCCACGGGAAGCGAGCGGACCGTAAGCTTTCCGATTACGGTGGCTGAAGATGCTGCGTCGAAAAACTATGCCGTTACCGTAAAGCTGTCAGGCCTGAGCTATTTCAACGAGGATGTCAGTGCGGAAAAGACTTTTTACATACCGGTGAACGGAGCGGGTATTTCTGTCAAAAATGCGGAGATCACAAATATCAGCGTGCCCGGAGAGGTTTCCGGGGATGAGGAATTCACCCTTTCCTTTGACGTTGTAAACCGGAATAGCGCGAGTCTGAAGGACGTCCGGATCGAAGTCGACGTCCCGGAGGGGCTCCGGAACAAATCCCGGACCACCTTTATCGAGAGCACAATTCCGGCGGGAGGCACGAAAAGCTATTCGGTGCGCCTTTTCGCCGCAGACGGGGCCCAGGAAAAGGCTTACACCTTGAAAATATCCCTTTCCTCCAACACCTCGTCGTCGGACTCAGGTTCGGTGAACCAGTACGCCAGCGTCTATGTAAGCGGAGTCTCCAGAGAAAAGACGCCACAGCTCATGGTGGACAGCTACCATTACGGCGGCACCTTTGTGCAGGCGGGGGACACGTTCCTTTTGACGCTGGGGCTTTACAATACCAGCGGGAGCCACGCCATATCCAATATCAAAGTGACTCTCACATCGGAGGACGGGGCCTTTATCCCCGTAAACAGCAGCAACTCCTTTTATATTGAAAAACTTGGGAAAAAGGGGCGCATAGACCATTCGATCCTCCTCTCCGTCAAACCCAACGCGGAGCAGAAGACGACGCCCATGAACGTGGAAATGTACTATGAAGACGGCGCAGGAAACGAGTTTACCTCCAAGGACGTAATTTCCATTCCCGTCATGCAGGAAACGCGGCTCGAGGTGGACGATATCATCGCGCCTCCGGAGCTGTACCCCGGCATGCAGGGCTATGTGTCGGTGCAGTTTTACAACATGGGAAAAACCACGCTGAACAATCTTCGCATAACCGCCGAAGGGGATTTTGACACGCCCGAATCCACAAGTTATTTTGTCGGCAACATGGAAAGCGGAGACAGCGATGTCTATGATTTCAGCTTTATCCCGAGACAAGGCGGAACGATGAACGGCAAGATCATCTTCACCTATGAGGACGCTTCGGGCGACCAACAGGTTCTGGAAAGAGAATTTTCCTTCCAGGTGATGGAGGAGATGCCAGCCTTTGATTTTTTCCCGCCTGAGGAGACGCCGTCAAACGGAGGCGTCGGAAAAACTCTCTGGATTGTCCTCGGAGTTCTTGCGCTGCTCGCAGGCGGCGGGATTTTCGCCTGGAGGAAAATAAACAAGAGAAAGATGCACAGGGAGATGGAAATCAATGAGTAATCGCGACCTGATCAGCCTTGCCTTCCGTAATCTGTTGCGAAGAAAAACGCGGACCATTCTGGCAGTTGTGGGCGTCGTGGTCGGAACCTGTGCCATTATCGTCATGCTTTCTATCGGCTTCGGACTGCAGGTAAGCTTCCAGGAGCAGATCGCAAGCTACGGCAATTTGCACCTGGTGGACGTATGGAGCAACGGAGGCGGGTTCATGTACGGCGGAGGAGGCTACCAGGATCAAAAGTCCGCCGTTCTGGACGATAGGGCTCTTGCGGCTATTGAAAAGATCGAAGGGGTGGAGGCCGTATCCCCCAAGCTCCAGTACTATCTTTCCTTTGGCATCGGAAAGTACGTCGCTCAGGCTTCCGTGGTCGGCATAAAGCCGGAGGTTATGAAAAAATTCAACTATGAGCTGCAGGAAGGCAGGCTTCTGGAGGCGGGGGACAAATTTGAGGTGGTATTCGGGAATCAAGTTCCCAGCTGGTTCTACAACCCGAGAAAGACATGGGGAAGCTCCTGGGGCGGAGAACCGCAGGTGGATGTGATCACCGACAAGCTGATCATTACCGCCGATGAAAGCTACGGCCAGAGCCGGCGGAATCGGAATCCCGATGAGGAGAAGATCGTTTACAAGGAATACAAGGCCAGGGGGGTAGGCGTTCTGGCAAATCCTCATGACGAGTCCTCCTATCAGGTCTATATGAGCCTGGAAGGCCTGGAGCAGATCAGGCGGGAGGCGGAAAAGGCCCGGAAGCAGACGGCCTCAAACAAAAACGGCTATGACTCGGCCATGGTCTATGTGGGCGATATCGAAGACGTAGAGAAGGTGAGCGAGGCCATCCGTGAAATGGGCTTTTCAACCAGCAGCCTCAGCGACTGGCTGAAGTCCATGCAGGAAACGGCGCGGATGATTCAGGGAATCCTGGGAGGAATCGGCGCCATCTCGCTCTTGGTGGCCGCCCTGGGGATCACCAATACCATGATCATGTCGATTTATGAGCGGACGAAAGAAATTGGAATCATGAAGGTCATCGGGGCAAATCTGAGGGATATTAAAAAGCTGTTCCTGTTGGAGGCCGGGCTGATCGGCTTTATCGGAGGGGCCGTGGGCGTGATCTTCAGTTTTATTCTTTCCTTGCTGATGAATACCGTCTTGAGCGGAATTATGTCGGTACTGCTTGGTACGGTTGGCGGGGGCGGTTCCACCGTATCCATCATTCCGTGGTGGGTGGCGGCAGGCTCCTTGGCGTTCGCCACAGCCATCGGAATCCTGTCGGGTTATTCTCCGGCGAGAAGGGCAATGCGTCTTTCTGCATTAGAAAGCTTGAGGAATGAATAATGAAAAAGTCTTTTGTAAAAAGAACGATCCTGTTTTTTATTGCGATATGCCTGATTCCCTTTTTGGTATATACGCTTGTATTTGTAAATAAAACAGCCGATATTGAACAAGAACGCATAAACGGCAGCCTTCTCATGATCGCACAGGAGAAGGCTGCTGCGCTGCAAAAGGACTTAAAAAATATTGAAAACCAAACGGCAAATCTGGCCCAGTGGTCATCCTATGTTATGTCGCAGCCTGCCGATCCTTCCTCCCTGCCTGCGGAATACCGGCGGGATGAGAGGATGGTTTTAGGGCGGGAGCCCGATCATACGTCGGAAAAGTCCAATGTCTTTCTCCCGAGCAATGTTGAGCTTACTCCGCAGATCGCGGCGGAAATCATCAACTCCGAGCGCATGGAAGAGCCGATGAAAAATATCCGGCAGCAGACTCCGGATGTCACCTATACCTATATGGTTACCGCAAACGGCCTGCTTCGGGTATTTCCGTATCTGGAAAACGAGGCCTTTGCGCCGGAGCATGACCAGAAAAGCGACTATTTTTATACAAGGGCGGTAGGAGAAAACAATCCGGAGGGAAAGGCGGTCTGGACAAAGCCCTATTATGATTACGGCGGGAACGGCTGGATTATCACCTGTTCTTGTCCTTATTACGTGGATGGAGAACTGGGCGGGGTTGTCTGCATTGACGTATCGCTGAAAACCCTGGCGGAGTCCATCGCGGACTTTCGTATCGGCAACAGCGGTTTTGCTTTCGTCATCACAAATGACGGAGATGTGATCTACCATCCGGATATGATGGGCTTAATCAGCAAGAGAGGAGATCAGCTCAATACGAATCTGATCGAAGGCAGGGACGTCCCTCCGGGTTACCGGGAAATCGTCACAAGCATGATGGCCGGAGAGGAGGGCGTTGCGCCTTATCAGAACAAGGAGGATGGCGATCATATCATTGCCTATTCCAGTGTGAAAACCCTTAATTGGAGCCTTGGCGTCGAGGTGAGCCAGGCCGAGTATTCGGTCGGCTCCGACTATATCACCCAGAGCTTCTGGACTTTGATTGCGGCATTGCTGTTGGCCTGCCTGATTTTTGCTTTCTTCCTGTCCAGAAAGATTACGCTTCCGATAAAAAGGCTTACCAGTGACGTCAGCAAGATTACGGCGGGAGAGTTCCATCAGGTGCAGGTTGATTCGGAGGATGAAATCGGCATGCTGGGCAACGCGTTTAATAAGATGAGCAGGGAAATCAGCGAGTACACGGCCTCCTTAATCTATGGAAAAAAACAGCTAGAAACGGTCTTAAACAGCATCGGGGGCGTCATGATGCTCCTGAAGCCGGACTTCTCCATTTCCATGATCAATGAAATGGGGATAAAATATCTGGGCATTGAGGACGCACAGCAGGCCCGGGATCAGAAATGCCACATGACCTTTTTTGGCCTGGACGAACCGTGCAAAAACTGCCCTGTGCGGAATACGCTGGAAAGCGGAGCGGCCTGCCGCTGTGAACTGGTCCGCGACCAGAACATTTATGAAATAACAAGTTACCCGGTTTTTGAAAACGACCGCTTGAAAGAAATCGTCGTTCACAGCAGGAGAATCACGGAGCAGGTCATGCTGGAACGGGAGCTGTTTCATTCGGAAAAGATGGCCGGGGTGGGGCAGATGGTCGCAGGTATCACTCACGAACTGAAAAATCCCCTGGCGGTGATCAAAGGCGCCGCCTATCTGCTGAAAGCGAATCGGAACAACAAAAGCAAATTTGAAGAAGCCCTTGAAGAAATCAACTCAAGCGTGGCGAGAGCGGAAAAACTGATTTACAACGTGCTGGACTTCTCAAAGCCTTCCTGGACGGAGAAGGAACTGATTAACGTCAAAAGTCTGATAGAACAGATTCTCCTGCTGGTCCGCCAGGACCTGGTCAAACGGAGGATTAATGTCAGCGTGGCCCTTGCGCAGGAACCGCTGTATATTTACGGCAACGGCGACTCCGTAAAGCACATTTTCCTCAACATCGTCACCAACGCCGTCGAGGCCATGCCCCAGGGAGGGGAGCTTTCGATCCGTGCGGATAAGAACCGGGAAGACCGTACGGAAATTGTCTTTTCCAATACGGGAGAGCCGATTCCGGATGAAAACCTCGACAGGATTTTTGATCCGTTCTTCACAACAAAGGAAAACGGGACGGGCCTGGGCCTGTGGATCGTGGCCAAGGAGGTCGCAAGGAACGGCGGAACCATAGAAGCATCGAATCAAGGCCTGACTCAATTCAAGCTTATATTGCCCGGAAAGGAAGAGAGCGATGAAGACAATACTGATGATTGATGATGATAAAAGCTTTCTCAAGGTCTACGCGGAAATCCTCAGAGGAGAAGGCTATGGGGTGGAAACGGCGGAAAGCGGCCCTCAGGCGCTGCGGATGCTGGAAGAGAACTATTATGATCTTGTGATCTCCGATGTCGTAATGCCGGAGATGAACGGGATCGAGGTTCTGAAAAAAATCAAGGCCGAATACCCGGATGTCCTGGTCATCATGCTTACGGGAGAGGGCTCCATATCCGGGGCTGTCGAAGCAATGGAAGAAGGCGCATACACCTATCTGGTCAAGCCCCTCGACATCGACCAGCTCCTGATGAACATAAGACGGGCTATGGAATTCCTGGAGCTGAACAGCGAAAACCGAAGCCTGAAATCGAAAATTTCCAGGATGGATGCAGGGGGGCAGCTGATAGGATGCAGCCGGTTTATTGAAGACTTGAAAATACAGATTCAAAAAATTGCCCCCACCAATGCCAGTGTGCTGATTATGGGGGAAAGCGGCACCGGCAAGGAAATCATCGCCGACCTGCTCCACGCAAACAGTCAGAACAGCAAGGGGCCTTTCATCAAGGTGAATTGTGCCGCGCTGGCAGAGTCCGTTTTGGAAAGCGAGCTGTTCGGTCATGAAAAGGGCTCCTTTACCGGAGCCGTCTCCGCAAAACCGGGAAGGTTTGAACTGGCAAGGGGCGGGACCCTGTTCCTGGACGAAATCGGGGAGCTTTCCCCGAAGCTCCAGAGCAAGCTGCTTCGGGTCCTGCAGGAAAAAGAATTTGAACGGGTCGGCGGCACAAGGACCATCAAGGTGGATTTTCGCCTGATCTCGGCAACCAACAAGGACCTGAAGGCGGAAGTGGAAAAGGGAACGTTCCGGGAGGATTTGTATTACCGGATCAATGTGGTGCCTCTGTATACCGTACCCCTGCGGGAAAGGCCGGAGGACATTCCTCTTCTGTTCGAACATTATCTCGATTACTTCTGCAAAGAGATGAAGAAACCGAAGCTCCGTCCCGATGAGGAATGTATGGATATCCTCAAGAAGTATCAGTGGAAAGGCAATGTCAGGGAATTGAGGAATTTGGCGGAGAGGCTTGCGGTTTTTGCGGACGGCGAACAGTTAAGCGCGCAGATGCTTCCGGAGGAGATCCGGGGACAGCGCGCCCGGAGCGAGAGCATGGACCAGCTTGGCTTTCATGAAGCAAAACAGGAGTTTGAAAAGAAATATCTGATTCACAGACTGGAAAAAAACAATTGGAATATCTCCGCCACGGCGGATGAGATCGGGCTTGCGAGAAAAAATCTTCAGCTTAAAATCAAACAGCTGGGAATCGTCAAGACCCCGAAGGATGATACAAAAAGGTAGCGCCCTGTTACAAAAACAACCCATAAATCAGTACAACCGAAATGCCCTTCGGAGCCATCCGGGGGGTTTTTTACTGGAATTCCAAGGTTTCAGTTCATTGGCACGTTCGTTGCTTTATAAGGCATTGTAATTATCCCTACCGTTCGGGGCGGTACTTTCCTGCCCCATTCTTTGAGAAAGGTGAGTGAATTTATGACGACTGAAACCGGAACTCTGGGTTACAAAGAAGAACTCAAGCGGGTTCTAACCCTGAAAGATCTGGTAATCTACGGGATCGCATTCATGACCCCCATTGCGCCGGCCTACATCTATGGCAGCGCCTCGGAAATTACGGGGGGCACCTTGGCCCTTGCTTACGTCGTGGCGATGGTGGCAATGCTTTTTACTGCCTACAGCTACGGACACATGGCGGCGGCCTTCCCGATTGCAGGATCCACCTATTCCTACACCCAGCGCGGGATCAACCATAATCTCGGATTCTTTGCCGGCTGGGCCATGTTCCTGGATTATGTGCTGGTTCCTCTGATCGTATTTATGGTGGGAGCATCCTACGCCAACGCGGCGGTGCCTGCAGTTCCTTATGCTGCTTGGGTGTTTATTATCGCTGCCATTATAACCGTTGTCAACTATTTCGGCGTGCAGATCGCAGCCAGAACCAACCTGATTCTTGTTGGAATCATGGGAGCCATCGTAATGATCTTCGTCGTAGTCTGCGCTTATGCGGTGACCCAGGGCACCGGAGAGGGCACGCTGATTTCCGCAAGACCCTTTGTCAATCCCGATGGATTTTCGTCCGGCATGCTGATCGCGGGAGGCGCAATCGCCTGCTTCTCCTTCCTTGGTTTCGATTCCATCACCACCATGGCGGAAGAAGCCCTCAACCCGAAAAAGGACATCGGACGGGCGGCAATCCTGGCTTGCCTTGTCGGAGGCGGAATCTTCATCATTCAAGCTTATGTGGCTCAGCTTGTTTGGCCTGACTATACCACCTTCGCATCCGCGGATACCGCGCTTTTCGAAGTGGCACAGCTTGCGGGAGGAGCGGTCCTTGCGGGACTGTATACCTTTGCCGTAATCATTTCCACGCTGACCGCAGGTTTAACGGGGCAGTCCAGTGCGGCGAGACTGATGTTCGGAATGGGCCGGGACGAGGTGCTTCCGAAGAAGTTCTTTACCCATCTGCACCCAAAATACAAGACGCCGTCCTACAACATTTTCATTATGTGTTTCATCGGCGTCGTCGGCGCTCTGGCCATGAATATCCCGCTGGTAACCGAACTGCTCAATTTCGGAGGACTCTTCGGATTCATGTGCGTAAACCTCTCAGTTATCGTGTACTACTTCTTTAAGCAGAAAGAGCGCAAGGTGATCTCCTATCTGATCCTGCCGGCTCTTGGATTCCTCATCTGCTTCTATTTGTGGATCCATCTTTCCAGGACGGCGCTTTTGGTAGGTTTAAGCTGGCTGGCTATCGGCTTTATTTACGCGGCGATTACCACAAAGGGCTTTAAAACGAAGCCGCCGATCCTGTCCGAATAAATTTTCGACAGTACAACACAGATAAGGAGGAATCTGAAATGAGACCCAATCCGAAATACGTATCCTTTTATTATGAAACCATGACGGAGTTCCCGGATTTCGTAGTGGATCCGAAAAAGACCGCGCTGCTGATCGTAGACATGCAGAAAGAATTTGTTCTCCGTGACTTCGGCGACGCCCTGAAGTTCAAGGAAGCGGGAGAATGGGAACGCTGGATCCCCTTCCATGACAGGCTGGACGAGATCGTAATCCCGAACAACGTGAAGCTGTTAAACTACTTCAGAGAAAAGGGCATGCTGGTGACCTTCGGCAGAATCGCCTGCCTGAGACCCGACGGTGAGGACCGGTCCCCGGTACAGAAATCCGCCGGCTGGAACGGAATCTATTTATATGTCCATTCCAAGGGAGCGGAAATGATCGACGAGCTGACGCCGCTTCCGGAAGAAATCGTAGTCAATAAGACCACGGACAGCGTTACCCTTGGAACAAACTACTCTCAGCTGATCCGCAACATCGGGATCGACACGGTGGTGGTCACGGGAATCGTTACCGACCAATGCGTTGCCGGAACGGTGAGAAGCCTGGCCGACGAGGGCTTCCGCGTCATCTGCGTGGAGGATGCCTGCGCGGCTCCGGATATGGCGCTTCACGATGCCGAGCTGAAGATCATGAACCAGATCTACTGCCAGGTTCTGAGCACCGAAGAAACCATTGCCGTGCTGGAAGGCAGATTGAAATAACAGACATAGCAAACTCCTAATCCTTAAAATAACATCGGAAGCAGGCCGGATGATCCGGCCTGTTTCTGTTTTTGAGAGCGATTGATGCGGGGAGTTCTCTCCAAGAGGTGATTGATGCCGGGGATCCTGTTTCAAGAAATCATTGACGCGGTGGTTTCTGTTCGCCATAATGAATTTAAAGATTCGGCGGAGGTATTCATATGCTTTCTCGAAATCCTGCGCCAGCTGCGCGCGGGGAAAAACAATCGCGAGATCAAAAAATACAACTTTGGTAGTATAGTATTTTTTTGTTGTAAATCTACCTATGAATATTGTAATATTCTTACAATTACAATAAACTGGTGTTAACAATGATTGGGAGGGATGCAAAAAATGATTGATCTGAAACCATGGGGAGAACTGAACACGGCGGAAGCGGCGGAGGCCAAGGTTTGCATCATGGGAATCCCCTTTGACGGTGCGGTGAGCTGCGGAAAAGGAGCGGCGCTGGCTCCGGAGAAAATCCGGTCGCTGTCCCGTTATCTCCCGGCGACGACGGAAACGGGGAAGATCATTAAAAATTTAAAGGTCTATGACCTGGGGGACGTGGCGATTGATCTGGATTGGGCCAGATACTTCAGAGAGGTTGAGGACAGGGCCTATAACCTCATGAAAGCAGATAAATTCTCGCTTTTTCTTGGCGGAGACCATTCCGTGACGATTCCGCTGCATAAGGCGTTCGGCAGGTATTCCAAGGAAAAGGGATTCCGGAAAATCGGCGTGATCCATTTCGATTCCCATGCCGATATCTGCGATACCTATGACGGCCACAAATGGTCCCATGCCTGTACGGAACGAAGGACGGTCGAGGACGTCATCGGACCGGAGGATCTGGCTTATCTGGGCCTGCGCAGCTATGAGGTCGAGGAACTGGAATATTTCGAAGCCCATCCGGAGGTGCTGGTGATAAAGGCCTATGACGTGTTCCGGGACGGGTATCTTGCCTGCTACAAAAAGCTGGAGGAGCGGTTCAAGGCTTATGACGCCGTTTATTTCACCCTGGATATCGACGTGGTGGATCCCGCCTTCGCTCCCGGGACGGGCACGCCGGAAGCGGGAGGGCTTACCAGCCGCGAAATCCTTGAACTGACCAAGCTTCTTCTCGGCAATCTGCCGGTGAAGGCGATGGATATCGTTGAAGTGGCGCCGCCTCTTGACCAGAAAAACGACATCACCTCATGGCTGGCCTTAAAGATCATTTACGAGGTTTTTGGGTGCCTGGATCGTGACTGACAGGGCAAGGCAGATGATTTTCCGACATTTTGATTGAGCGGTGACAGCAATCAAAAATTTATAAAGGAGAAAATCATTATGAGTGTGGAAGTTACATACGGTATTTGGATGTTTATCTTTTGCGTTGCCATGCTCGGAATCGGCGTTTATGCTTCGAAAAAGGTGAAGAATTCCGAAGATTTCATGGTTGCCGGCAGGGGGCTTCCCTTTTGGCTGGCGACACCGGTGCTTTTCGCCACCTGGCTCGGCGGCGGCCTGGTGCTTGGGGCCAGCGGTGCGGCCTATCAAAACGGGATCTGGAGCGACGAATACGCCTGGGGCGTTATCCCGGACCCCTTCGGCGCCGGCTTATGCCTGGTGCTTGCAGGGCTGTTCTATATGCCCGTTCTAAGAAAAATGGGCGGACTGACGCTGGCGGACTTTTTTATGATTCGTTACAACAAAACCACGGCGCTCATTGTCAGTATTGCAATCGCCATAACCTTTATTTTCTGGACCGCGGTTCAGGTCATTTCCTTCGGAAAAATTTTTGAATCCATGATCGGCATTGATTACCTCGTCGGCATTATCATTTCCCTGATTGTTATGGTCGCATTTACCATGCTGGGCGGACTGTGGGCGGTATCCCTGACCGACTTTTGGCAGACCTTTATCATTGTGGCCGGAATCGTTTTGCTCGTGCCCTTTGCCCTGAATGCGGCGGGAGGCTGGGATGCGGTGGTAAGCTCGGTTCCCGATACCTACTTCCATTTCTTCCCCCAGGATGCGTCCTTTGCCGCTTATCTGCCATGGGTCGGAGCCTGGATGATCATCGGCCTGGGCTCCATCTGTACGCCGGACCTGGCGCAGAGAGCGATGGCTTCCAAGGACGAAAAGACAGCGAAATATTCCGCGGTGACCGCAGGAGTTCTGTACTGGATTGTGGGGCTGGTTCCGGTCTTCCTTGGCATCATCGGTCTGTCCCTGGTCAACCAGGGGATTATGGACGGAACCGCGCTGGACAGCGACGCCGAACTGGTCATTCCCATGATGGTAAAGCTGTATATGCCGACTGCCATGGGCGTAATCTTCACCCTGGGCATGATCGCAGGAATCATGTCCGCGGCGGACGCGGCGCTGCTGTCCGTATCCAGCATCGTTGCAAAGAACATTTACAAGGATACCATAAATCCGGAAGCGTCGGATAAAAGCGTCCTGAAAGTAACCCGTCTGATGATATTGGCGGTAACGGTCATCGCGCTGGTCATCGGCGTTGTCTACCCCGAGGTATATCTCTTGATGAACTTCTCCTTTGACCTGATCCTGGCCTGCCTGTTCATCCCGCTGACCCTCGGTCTCTGGTGGAAAAAGGCCAACGCGACGGGCGCTTTGGCTGCCATGCTGGTAGGCGCAGCTTATCGCATTATCACGCCGGGATTTGTGGAAGGCTTCTCCTTTGAGTCCATCACCTACCCGCTGACCTGGTACTACTATACCGTTTTCGCGCCGATCATTTCCCTGGTCGTCATGGTAGTCGTATCTCTGGCGACTCAGAAAAGGGACGCTCCGACGCCGCTGACTTTCAGCGAGCAGGGGAGCGTGTAGGATAAATCGTGCAGGATCGTGCAATCGCGCAGGATCGTGCAATTGTTCAGGATAACCAGGATAAACTTCGTATGATAAAAGCAGCCCCTTCCGACCGGAAAAGGCTGCTTTTTCTGTATATGGATCTAAAGGAGGAATGTATTATCCCGTTGAGTTAAGTTTTGCCGTATGCGAGAAAATTATTTGGACGGCGGTTTGAAAAAGTGCAGACCCTCGATTTCGCAGACAAACTCCATGTTGTTTTCTATGGTCTTGTCCTCGGTAAAATCAGGATTGACAAAATAGTAGGTGTCGTCGGTTAGTTCCTTTACGCCGGTTCCCGCCAAAACGGCATTGGCGGCTTCGATGGAGCTGGGCTCGATTTTCTTTTTGTAGGCCGAGCCGTTGTGGATCGGCGTGAACTGGTACGGCGCCGTCATGATCGCCAGCAGATCGTCCCCGTAATGGGGCCCTTTCCAGCGGTTCATTACAACCTGCCCCACAGCGATCTTGGCCTTGTAAGAAAGGCCGTACGCTTCCGCGTTGATGAGGCGGATGAGAACGTCCATTTCTTTTCTGCTCGCGACGCCGCTTCTGTTTACGTTTATAACGAG
>ENA-UPSB01001389-UPSB01001389.1-bioreactor-metagenome-genome-assembly--contig:-NODE-1389-length-28669-cov-5.333124_pt1 | contig 28669 bp, 25 predicted proteins | sample MGYA00238182_ERZ773286 | MGnify/ENA primary metagenome ERZ773286 (study PRJEB29026, sample SAMN07631240) | bioreactor metagenome | isolation source: Switchgrass digestor | place: USA: Dartmouth...
CCGACGTGGTGATGGTCACGGTTCCGCGCGTGGATGCGCAGATGCAGGGGCTCCAGGCCGTCGGCCTCCGCGGCCGGATCAACTTCTTCGCCGGGCTCCCCAAGGGAACCGCCGTCGACGGCTTCCCGACCAACCTGCTGCACTACCAGGAGGTCCGGGCGCTGGGCAACACGGGGGCCCGCCCGCTCGACATGGAGCGCTGCATCGCCTTGATGGCCGCGGGGCGGCTTCCCGGGCTGGAGCGGATCGTCACCCACACCTTCGCGCTGTCGGAGATCGAGACCGCCGCCGCTGCCGTTGTGGCCCGCCAGGGCTTGAAGCTCGTCGTTGAACCGTAGCCTGGCGAGGAGGGGCTGACCATGGGCAAGGTCTACCTGGTTGGTTGCGACCTCGGCACGATGGGCGCGAAGGCGGCCATCTACGACACCGAGGGGCACCTGATTGCCGACGCGTACGAGGAGACCCCCATCCGGTATCCCAAGGCCGGGTGGGCCGAGCAGGATCTGGATGAGATTTACGGCTGCGCCGTCCGCACCATCGCCCGCTGCGTCGAGAAGAGCGGCATCAACACGGCGGACGTGGCGGCCCTGGCCTTCAGCAGTCAGATGTCGGGCATCGGCATGATCGACCGGAACTGGCGGCCCGTGGCTCACTTCGACAGCTGGCTGGACACCCGCTGCGAGCCGTACATCCAGGTGATGTCGGAGCACGCGCGGGAGATTACGGCGCTGAACGGTTGTCCGCCGACCTACGCGCACGGCCCGAAAATCCTTTGGTGGAAGCACGAGGAGCCCGAGGCGTACCGGGCGATCCACAAGTTCGTGGTCCCGTCCGGCTACGTGGCGGGGCGCTTCGCCGGGCTCCCGGCGGATGAGGCGTTCATCGACGACACGGTCATCCACTTCTCCGGCTTCGCCGACCTGCAGAACCGGCGCTGGTCCGACGACCTGCTGAACCTCTACGGCGTGGACGGGGCCAAGCTGCCGCGCATCGTGCGGCCCACTGACATCATCGGGCGGCTCACCGCCGAGGCCGCGCGGGCGACCGGGCTGCGGGAGGGGACCCCCATCGCGGCCGGCGCGGGCGACCAGGCGGCCGGCTCCCTGGGCGCCGGCGTGGTCGATCCGGGCGACGCCTTTGACAGCGCGGGCACCGCCGCGTGCTTCTCGATCTGCGTCGGAGACTTCAAGCCGGACGTCGAGAACCAGATGGTGCTGTGCGCCCGGACCGCGATCGACGGGCGGTACTACGCGCTGTCCTTCATCCAGGGCGGCGGCCTGAACCTGCGGTGGTTCCGGGACGAGTTCGCCGCTGAGGAGAAGGCCCGGTGCGAGGCGGCCGGGGAATCCATCTACGCCTACCTGGACCGGCTGGCGAGCGAGGTGCCGGCGGGCGCCGGCGGGGCCATCTTCCTGCCGCACGTTCAGGGCCGGGTCCTGCCGCCGACGCCGTACCTGCGGGGCGCCTGGGTGGGGTTCACCTGGCACCACAACAAGGCCGCCCTCTTCCGGGCCATCCTGGAGGCGGTGGCGTTCGAGTATGCCAGCTATCTCCGGATCGAGCAGGACCTCGTGCCCGGCCTGACCTGCCGTGAGGTCAACGTCATCGGCGGCGGCGCCAACAGCGAGCTGTGGTGCCAGATCAAGGCGGACGTTCTGGGCGCCGACTACTGCAAGCTGCAGTGGGCCGACGTGGGCACGCTGGGCTGCGCGCTGGTCGCCGGCGCGGCGGTCGGCATCTACAGCGACCTGGCTGCCGTGGCGAAGCGGATGGCCACGACCACCGAGCGCATCCGGCCCCGTCCGGAGTACCACGCTTTCTACCAGCCGTACGTCAGGGCGTACGGGCGGCTCCTGCGGGAGCTGAACCCGCTGTTCGCGGAGCTCGCCGCCCTGCCGCGGGAGCTGTCTGAGGTGAAATGAGGGGCTTGTGAGGATAGGTTTGGGGCTGATCCCGGGTCACCTGCAGTGACCGGGGATCAGCCCCTTCCTGTTCCCGTGACTGGCCCGCGGCCTCGCGGGGGGACCGGCGGGCCGGTCGTGTGTCATGCGAAATCAGAGCTTCGTCAGGATCTCCGGCCCGTTGTCCGTGATCGCAACGGTGTGCTCGAACTGCACGCAGATCGAGCCGTCGACCGTCCGGGCCGTCCAGCCGTCGGGGTCCAGCTTCGCCCGCCAGTCCCCCAGGGTGATCATCGGCTCGATGGCGATGGTCATGCCCGACCGGAGCGCGATGCCCGTGCCGGGCTGGCCGTAGTGGGGCACCTCCGGGGGTTCGTGCAGGTTCTGGCCCACGCCGTGGCCGATGTAGTCGCGCACCACGCCGAAGCCGTGGCTCTCCGCCAGGCTCTGGATGGCATGGCCGATGTCGCCCATGCGGTTCCCCGGCAGGGCGACTGCGATGGCGGCGTAGAGCGCCTCCTCGGTCACCCGCATGAGCTCCTGGATCGACGGCGACACCTCGCCCACCGCATACGTCCACGCCGAATCGCCGTGGTACCCCTTGTAGTAGGCGCCGATGTCGATGGTGACCACCTGGCCGGCCCTCAACCGCTTCTTGCTGGGGAAGCCGTGGCAGATGACGTCGTCGACCGACGCGCAGATCGACGCCGGGAAGCCGTTGTAGCCCTTGAAGCTCGGGATGGCGTTGTGCCTGGCGAGGAACTGTTCGACGAACTGGTCAAGTTCCGCCGTGGTGACGCCGGGCTCGATCCTCTCGGCCAGTGCAGCGTGGCACTCGGCCACGATGCGCCCCGCGTCCCGCATGATGGCAATCTCGCGCTGCGACTTCAGTCTGATCAACGATGAAGCCTCCTACCGGATCGGGTTCTCTCTCCATCCTAGCGCATCTCCGCCATGACCGGAAGTCATGTATTGAAAACTCCGCCCCGGAAGGAGACCGCGGCGCCCGGGGCGAACCACAGGGCCGGAGGAGGAGGATCCATCTTGCTGAACCGGCTGGCGGACTACCACATGCACACGGTGCGCTGCGGCCACGCCGCGGGCACCATGGAGGAGTACGTCGAGGCCGCCATCGCCCGCGGCCTGGGCGAGATCGGCTTTTCGGAGCACGTGCCCATGTACTGGCTGCCCGAGGAGCAGCGGGATCCCACCGCGGCGATGTCCATGGCGGAGCTGGAGGAGTATGTGTCCGACGTGGTGCGCATCCGGGAGCGCTACCCCGAGATCCCCATCCGGCTCGGGCTGGAGGCCGACTTCATCCCCGGGCACGAGGAGGCGCTGGCCAGGCTGCTGGAGCGGTATCCCTGGGACTATGTGATCGGCTCCGTCCACTTCCTGGGCGACTGGAACTTCGACCACCCGGGTCTGGTGCACCGCTACGCCGAGTGGGACATCGGCGAACTGTACGACCGGTTCTTCGCCCTGGAGCGGATGGCCGCGGAGAGCGGGCTGTTTGACATTCTTGCCCACATCGACCTGATCAAGAAGTTCGGCCACCGTCCGGGCAAGGATCTGAGTGAGGCCTACGCGGCGCTCGCCGAGACCATCGCACGGTCCGGCGCGGCGGTCGAGCTCTCGACCGCCGGGCTGCGCAAGCCGGTGGGCGAGCCGTACCCCGCGCCTGCCCTGCTCCAAGCCTGCTGCGACCGGGGGGTGCCCCTCGTCATCTCGTCGGACGCCCACGCCCCGGGCGAGGTGGGCTGGGGCTTTGAGCAGGCCCGGGAGCTGGCCCTGCGGACCGGCTTCACCCACACCCTGCGGTTCGAGGGGCGCCGCCGGCGGGCGGAACCCCTGGAGTGAAGCGGAGTGCAGGCCGGGAAGCGAAAGGTGGGGTGCACCTCTCTTCTGCGGCGCCGGGCATCTCGGAGACATACGGAGCGAGCGGGTCCTCCCTGACGGGAGCCCCGCTCGTTCGCTGCCGCTTGGGCGCAGGAGGTTCAGATGCCGAAGCCCTTGCCCGCCGGGTAGGCGGCGATTCCCGGGATGCCGGCAGTGGTTGGGTACGCGGAGGGAACGGTCGCCACGGTCGTCACAGGCACGGCGTACTCGTAGACGCGGTAGACCGTCGCGTTGGCGGCCGGATAGGCGGCCGCGCCCGGGGCGATGAACAGGTCGTCCGCGCCGGCCTGTGCGCCGATGAACGGAGAGAAAGCCGGGATCTTGCCAAAGCCACCGTAATGCAAAGCGGTGCACCTCCTCTCCTACACAGTCTATGGGTGCGGGAGGCGGCTGGTGAAAGAGGCCCCGCGCAGCCCATCATACGCCCGGGAGGCGGAGGGAGTGCCCCGGGGCGGCCACTTGACAGAAGATTGGGGAACCTGTGAGAAGGATTCCTTACGCCGCCGGGTTAATACATGGTGGGAGGAGGTTGAGCGGATATGCTGCGTACCCGACTGTGCGACCTGCTTTCGATTGAGTACCCCATCATCCAGGGCGGCCTGGCCTACCTGGCCAACGCCGAGCTGTGCGCCGCGGTGTCCGAGGCCGGCGGGCTGGGGCAGATCACCGCCGCCACGCTGAGCGACCCCGAAGAGCTGCGGAAGGAGATCCGCCAGGTGAAGGCCCGCACCGCCAAGCCCTTCGGCGTCAACTTCGCGATGGGCTACCGGACCCTGGAGGCTTACATCGACGTGGCCCTCGAGGAAGGGGTGCGCATCGTCACCATCACGGGAGGCAACCCCGAGCCCTACATGAAGTACATCGACGCCCGGGTGCCGGGCGTGAAGAAGATCATCCTGGTGGCCGGCGTGCGGGCCGCGCAGAAGGCGGAGTCGCTGGGAGCTGATGCGGTCATCGCCGTCGGGTACGACGGCGGCGGGCACCTCGGGCGCGACGACGTGGGCACCATGGCCCTCATCCCCCGCATCGTGGACTCGGTGAAGATCCCCGTGGCGGCCAGCGGCGGCATCGTCGACGGCCGGGGGCTCATGGCGGCGCTGGCCCTGGGCGCCGACGGCATCGAGATGGGCACCCGGTTTGTCGCGGTCCGGGAGTGCCCGGCCCACGAGGCGTACAAGAAGCTGCTCCTGGAGACCAAGGAGAACGAGACCATCATCATGGAGCGCTCCGTCGGCCGGCCGGCCCGGGTGCTGAAGACCGGCGGGGCGCAGCGGGTGCTGGAGGCCGAGGCCCGGGGCGCCACCCTGGAGGAACTGCTGCCGCTCATCTCCGGCAAGGTCAACGCCAAGGCGGCGCTGGAGGGAAACATGGAGGAGGGGTTCGTCTACGCCGGCCAGGGCGTGGGCCTCATCCACGACATCCCCACCGTGGCCGAGCTCTTCGACCGCATCCTGGCCGAGGCCCGTGCCGTCGGCCAGCGGCTGCAGGCGCTGGGGGTGTAACGAGAGGGGCTGTTCCCGTGGTCATGCTCAGACCCGGGGAACAGCCCCTTGCTCTTCCTAGTGCACCTTCCCGTCCGAGACCATCTTCGTGACCATGCTGGCCAGCGACCTCCGCTCTTCCTCCGTGCCGACGTCCCACAGTTCCTTCAGCAGGCGCTGCTCACGGTTGCGGGGGTCGACCTTCTGGGCCAGGAAGTTGCCGATGTTGGTCGCAATGTTGGCGATGGTCGAGTCCGAGGCCCCGGTGGTGCGCTTGAACTCGTTTACGCGGTCAGAGAGGAACTGCTTCCACTGCTCGAACGACTCCAGGACCGGGGTGTTGGGAGACACGTTCTCCATGTTCACGCTGACCTCCTATGCCGATTCCATCGGATGTACACCGTGGTCTCAGCCGGTAGTCTGCGCACTCGCTCCCTGGATCATCCCTGCCGCGGTCCATCACTTGCGCGCACAGCGCGTGTGGGCGTACGTAAGGCGCTTCCTTCCGAGCACCGCCGCGCGGGTGCCCGCACGCATCACCCGCCCGCAGATCGAGCAGGGCATGTCGGAGGGCAGCGTGACCGTCTTCAGCGGTTCGGGCGCCGTCTGTCGCCCTGTCCTCGGTCTGGCCTCGCGCTCCGGCTTCCAGTCGACGATGCCCTCGGCGGCCAGCCACTCCAGCACCGCCTGCTTGTCGGGCGTGACGATGTAGACCTCCTGCACTGCCGTGCCGTTCTTCGCCAGCAGCCGGAGGCCCGTATCGGTAAAGCGTTGGAACGTGATCTCGAAGCTCTGGGTGCCCAGCTGGCTGATCGGCCCGGGGATAATGCTGGTCACCTGCTCGCACTCGGCAATCTGTTCCAGCACAGGCCACACGCGCTCGATCACGCTGTGCTCCCGCTTGATCTTGCCAGCCCGATACTTCTTCAACTGGTCTCCGTCCTTGGGTAGAATTGCCTCTGCCTCAACTGTAACGCAGACCGGGCCGGGCGCGCCAGCCCCCCTGCCCGGGAGGGCCGCCTCGGGGTTAATTGCCGAAGATTGCAGCGATGGTCGCCTGCAGCAGGTTCTGCTTGCCTGCCACCAGGAACAGGGTCATGCCGCAGATGAAGAGGAACGTGCTGAACAGCGCCGGCACCCGCGTCCTGGCGAAGGGACCCGCCTTCACCAGCAGGCCGGTGGCCACGGCGAGGATGCCGTTGGCGATCAGGAACAGAACCCACCACAGGATGAGCTCGTTGACACCCATCGGAGCGCCTCCCCGTCGAAAAGTGAAACCATGACAAGAGACCGTTGCCATCACCTGATTATAGACTAAAGTTTCGGTACGGTCTAGTCCGAAAGGTGGATCTAGGCTGGACTTGCGGGCATCCGGGCCGACGGTTGACGCTGCTGAGTCGCCTGTGATAGAATGAGCGTTGCCGTCAGACGGTGGGTTGGCGAAGTGGTAACGCGGCGGTCTGCAAAACCGTTATCCGTGGGTTCGAATCCCACACCCACCTCCAGGTGAACGACGCCCGGCTGGTCGAGACCAGCCGGGCGCTTTTCGCATATCGGGATACGACCGGGGAGTACGCGGGGCATGTGCCAGGATGGGCGACGTCTCCGGCCGTGTGCATGGTGTGCACGGACCCGTTAACATAATGTCACCCAGGCACATACCATGGACCGGAGGTGGGGCCTGTGCCATACGGCAAGTTCTGGAAGCCCTTTTTCAAGTGGCCGTACTGGAAGTTCTTTAAGTATCCCTGGGGCATCTAAGCCTATTGGGGCGGGCCTGCTGGCGGGCCCGCCCGCTGCGCGGCCGGAGGGGTGATTCTTCCTCGCCCGGGGAGGAGAAGCGGCGGGCGCAGGCAAAATAGAAGGGTACGAGCCAGGTATCAACTACGGGTCAAAGGATGTGCTGCACCAGTGAACGCAAGAAAGCGCGGCAAGCCACGTTCTTCGGCGGTCTGGGTGGTCTCCCTGGTGGCCGTCGCCCTGGCGGCGGGCCTGATCGGGGCGAGCGTGTGGTCCGCGAGAAGCGGCGATAAGAACGGCGGCGCCGCCGTCAGCGACGCCGACCTGGGGGCCGTTCCCGGCGCCATGGGCCCGGCGGATGCGAAGGTGACGGTCATCGAGTACATGGACTACGTCTGACCGGCCTGCGCCACGGCTGGCAGGGTCGTGGGTCCGCAGTTGGCGGACATGGCGGCGGCGGGTGACATACGCTTCGAGATCCACTATCTGCCCATCTTCGAGGCCACCGGTCCTGCGATCTTCGCGGTGGAGTGCGCCGGCGAGCAGGGCTACTGGTGGGCGATGCACAACCGGATCCTGGAGGACCAGGCGGACGGCATCCGCGCCCAGAAGACGGTCGAGGAACTGGACGCGCTTCTGTCGGGCTACGCGTCGGAGCTGGGACTGGACATGGAGTCGTATAACCGGTGCATGACCTCGCCGGAGAAGGCGCAGAGCATCATCGACCGGGTCAACGATCAGATCGCGGCCGCGCAGGACCTCGGAATCCGGGGAACCCCGACGTTCGTCCTAAACGGTGAGCCGCTCGAGCTCAACAGCTTTGACGACGTTGTGAAGGCGGTGCGAAAGGAGTTGAACGGCGAGTGAGTTTGCGACGGCTGCTTCAGGTGATCGGCGTTCTGGCCCTGGCCGGGCTGGCGATCTCGCTGTACCTGACTTGGGTCTACACCACAGACCGGGTGGCGATCTGCCTGGGCAGCGGCGGCTGTGAGACCGTGCAGTACAGTCCCTACGCATGGATCCTGGGGATTCCGATTCCCACGCTGGGCGCCGCGGCATACCTGCTGGTGCTCTCGCTGGCGGCACTGGGCCTGCGCGGCACGCAGCCGGCGGAGTGGGTCGTGCTGGCGCTCTTCGGCACGGCGCTGGTCGGGCTGCTGTTCTCGGCGTACCTGACCTACCTGGAGCTGTTCGTCATCCATGCGATCTGCCTCTGGTGCGCGGTGTCGGCGGTGATTCAGGTCTTCCTGTTCGTGCTGGCCGTCATGGGGTGGCGGCGGTTCCAGGCGGCTGTATAGCTTTTTCGCGGCCGGTCATATACTACTACGGCAGATACCCTCGGCTTCGAGACGCTTCACGCGATCCCTCGGAGCCGATTTCCTTCAAAAGAGGGGTGAAACGGCCGTGCACGCGATCACGATAGGGACTGCGGCAGGAATCGACGAGATTCGCCAGCGTCTGGACGACGAGTTCCGGTTCCTCCAGGAGGAGGGCGTGAAGGTCCGCATCGGCCAGTCGCACAGGGGACCCTTCGCCTTTCTGGACTGCGAGGTCGACGTCGACGCAACGGCCCGGTCGTCTCAGACAGATGCCCTCTTGCGCCACTATGTCGCCAGCGCCCTGTCCGACGTGATCGTGGAGAAGTGGGAGAGCGATCTCATCCGGAAGATCATCCGCGGCTCGTACTCCTACTTTTCTCGGGACGAGCAGGATCTCATCGCCGATTACACCGGGCGAACCCTGAACGGCGGCAGCGACTCCCCCCACGGCTACAAGGTCAACCGCAAGAGCCAGATTCTGCACCGGCTGCGCGACTACTTCGATACCGCCGACGAGCTGGTGCTGGAGGGCTTTGTCAACTTCCGGCTGCGCGACTACATCGAGGAGCTGGAAGACGCCGTCGACCGGGCGGTTGATGAGTTCCTGATGGAGCGGGAGCACCGCGAGTTCATCAGGCTCCTCAGGCACTTCGTCGAGATCCAGGAACCCCGCATTGAGCACGTCCACGTGTTGTTGGGCCCCGGCAACTCCTTCCGGCTGGTCGATGACGACGGCGGCGCCATCCGCAGCGAGTCCCTGGAGGAGTTCGTGGTGGAGATGGTGGACAGCGAGGTCAGCTACGAGGACCTGCTCATCTCCGCCCTGATCACGCTCGCGCCCCATACCCTCACGGTTCACCTGTCCGACCGGCCGCCCGGCCGGGACGAGGCCCTGGAGACGATCCTCGGCGTGTTCGGCGACCGCACGACGCGGTGCGAGGGTTGCCACCTCTGCAATTCCCCCCGGGTTCAGGCCTGCGAACCATCCCAGGCCACGCTGCACCACTAGGCGCTGTGCCCGTTCTGACACATGAGGAGGGCTGACTGCCCTCCTCGTGCTGTTTCTGCCGTAGTCCGTTCGGACATGTAAGATGTAGCGTTCCTTTCGTACATTTGTTGCGTCCGACATAGGAGGAAAAGTCCCCTTGTCTGGATAACTAGCATTGGGTCAGTCTATGCTAGAGCATGGAAAGGAGATCGGATTCCAGTGAGTATGGCTAGTCTGGCCTGGACCGCCCCGGTGGCCGGCGTGCTTGCACTTCTCGTAGCTGTGCTGCTCGCCAACAAGATCCGCCGGCAGGATCCGGGCACCCCGCGTATGCAGGAGATCGCCGCCGCCATTCACGACGGCGCCATGGCCTTCCTCAACCGGGAGTATCGGACCCTCGTCTTTTTTGTGCTCGCTCTCGCCGTCATTATTCTGATTGCGGGCTTCACCACCGACACCATGCAGTGGCAGACCGCCATCGCTTTCGTGTTCGGTGCCCTCTGTTCGGTGCTCGCCGGCAACTTCGGCATGCGGGTGGCCACCATGGCCAACGTCCGCACGGCCAACGCCGCCCAGCACGGCCTGAACAGGGCGCTGGACATTGCTTTCTCCGGCGGCGCCGTGATGGGCCTTTCCGTCGTTGGCTTGGGGATGCTGGGCGTCGGTGTAACCTATCTGATCTTCCGTGACCCTGGCATTGTAAACGGCTTTGCGCTCGGCGCTTCCTCTATTGCCCTGTTCGCCCGCGTCGGCGGCGGCATCTACACCAAGGCCGCGGACGTCGGCGCAGACCTGGTGGGCAAGGTGGAGGCCGGCATTCCGGAGGACGACCCCCGCAACCCGGCCGTCATTGCCGACAACGTCGGCGACAACGTGGGCGACGTGGCGGGCATGGGTGCGGACCTCTTCGAGTCCTACGTCGGTTCCGTCATCGCCGCCATGGCCGTGGCCCTGGTCAACGGCCAGGTGGACGACAACCTCGCCGCCCTGCCGCTGCTCATCGCCGCCGGCGGCATCGTCGCCTCCGTCATCGGCACCCAGTTCGTGCGTGGCAAGGAGGGCGGCAACCCGGCTAAGGCCCTGAACATGGGCACCTACGCGTCGGGCATCATCACCCTCGTCATCGCCGGGCTGATCTCGTTCCTGGGCTACAACACGCACATCTACTTCACAGCCGTGGTGGCGGGTCTGCTGGCCGGCATCCTCATCGGCCAGCTCACCGAGTACTACACCTCGGGCGACTACAACCCCGTGAAGTCGATCGCCGATGCCTCCAAGACCGGCCCGGCCACCAACATCATCTCCGGCCTGGGTGTCGGCATGATGTCCACCGCCCTGCCGATCCTGGTGATCGGCCTCGCCACGCTGGTGGCCTACGCCGTCGGCGCGTCCAGCGGCCAGGGGCTCTTCACCATCGCCCTGGCGGCCGTGGGCATGCTCTCCACCACCGGTATGACCGTCGCGGTTGACGCGTACGGCCCCATCGCCGACAACGCCGGCGGCATCGCCGAGATGAGCCACCTGGATCCGAAGGTGCGCAGGACGACCGACACTCTCGACTCGGTGGGCAACACCACCGCGGCCATCGGCAAGGGCTTCGCCATCGGCTCGGCTGCGCTGACCGCCCTGTCGCTCTTCGGCGCCTTCGCCACCGCGGCGAACCTGGGCGACGTCTCCCTGACCGACCCGAAGCTGATCGTCGGCCTCTTCGTCGGCGGCATGCTGCCCTTCCTGTTCGGCGCCCTGACGATGAATGCCGTCGGCCGGGCCGCCATGCAGATGGTGGAGGAGGTCCGCCGGCAGTTCCGGGAGATCAAGGGCATCATGGAGGAGAAGGCCAAGCCCGACTACGCCCGCTGCGTGGACATTTCCACCGGCGCGGCGCTGAAGGAGATGGTCATCCCGGGTCTCATGGCCGTCGTCGCACCGCTGGCCATGGGCTGGCTGCTGGGCGTCACGGCCCTGGCGGGCCTGCTGGCGGGCGCGCTGGTCACCGGCGTCATGATGGCCATCATGATGGCCAACGCCGGCGGCGCCTGGGACAACGCCAAGAAGTACATCGAGGGCGGCGCCCACGGCGGCAAGGGCTCTGATCCGCATAAGGCCGCCGTCGTCGGCGACACGGTGGGCGACCCCTTCAAGGACACCTCCGGCCCGTCCATGAACATCCTGATCAAGCTGATGACGATCGTGTCGCTGGTCTTCGCTGCCACCTTCGGCAGCGGGCTCCTGCCGTTCTAGCAGACTGATCCGCACTGACAGGGAGGCCGCCCCACAGCGGGGCGGCCTCCCGGGTTCTCCAGACAGGTATTGCGCCCGGGGACGGCGAAAAATACCTGTCCGGGACTGCACCGTGGTAAAATAGTCCGGGAGGATCTCCTGCCGAAAGGGGCCGGTAGTTTATGAGCGAACCGTTTGTCTCCGAGCGCGACCACCTGCAAGGCTTACACTGGCAGTGCTTCGGCTGCGGTCAGGAGAACCGGCTGGGACTGCGTCTCAACATACGGCTGGTCGGCGACAGGACCGAGTGCACCTTCACGCCCATCCCCGAGTTTCAGGGCCCGCCCGGGGTCACTCACAGCGGGATCATCGCGACGGTGCTCGACGAAGTGATGAGCCAGCTCATCTACGCGCAGCTCCAGCTTGCGGTCACCCGCAAGATCGAGATCACATACCGCCGCCCGATCCGCGTGGGACAGACCTATCACTTCAGCGCGTGGATCGTCAAGCAGAACACCCGCATCATCGCGGCGAAGGCCGAGGCCCGCGACGCCGAGGGGAATCAGGTCGCCCGAGCGCGGGGCATCTTCGCCCCGATGGACGAGGAGCGGGTGGCCAAGTTCCTCGATAAGGAGTAGGGTGCACAGAACGAGACCCCCTCGCCCGGACCGGGCGGGGGGTTGTCTGTTGCGCAGGGTTGGGCGTGCGAAGCTTGTCTGTTGCGCAAGCCAGGGCCCGGGTGGACGGCCTACTGTGCGCGGGTGAGGCCGTAGAACAGGAGCTGTCCGGCCGGCTCGCCGTCCGGGCCGTCCTGCTCAATGCGGGCCTCCAGCACGAAGCCCAGCTTCTCCAGCACCCGGGCGGAGGCCTGGTTGGTCCCGAGGCAGAGCGCGGAGATCCGGGCCAGGTTCAGATCCGCAAAGGCGAACTGCACCGCCGCACGGCAGGCCTCGGTGGCGTAGCCCTGCCCCTGCAGCGCGGGCAGCGTCGCAAAGCCCAACTCCGCTCTGGGGGCGGACGGGCTGCGCTTCAGCTGGACCACGCCGACGAAGGCGCCCTCGCACGTGTGCACGGCGAAGGTGTAGTGGGTCCCCGCCGCCCAGCCCGCCTGCTGCTCGGCGATCCACTGCTCGATTCCGTCTGCCTGGGGCGCCGCAACGAGGCCGCGCAGGGACTGCGCGTCGCCGGGCCCCACGGGGCGCAGGCGGAGTCGCCTGGTCGCCAACTCACGATGGGCCATCTGATTCCCCCCTGACTGGAGGACTTGCCGGCTATTCGATTCTGCAGGTGACCGCCATTCCCTGCGGCCGGGCAGTTCGTTTGCGTTAGTAGCTTTTTGGGTAACGAAAAGAGTACACCTGCCCGTCGCGCTTGACACGCCTGCACCGCCGTGGTATGCTTGCACACAAATCCGAACAGCGATGATCGGGGACAAGACCACGTTCATCCCCTCCAGAGAGGGAGCGCCGCAGGCTGAAAGCGCCCCGGGGCCATGTGCGTGGGAAACCACCCCGTAGCTGCCCGCCGAAGCCGTGGCTCCGGATAAGGCGGGAGGGAGCGCCCTGTACAGCGCACACGAGACCCGGCAGCGCACCGGGAAGAAGGGTGGAACCACGGGAGCACGGCCTCTCGTCCCTTGCGGGACGGGAGGTTTTCATTTTGCGACCTACTCTGGAGAAAGGGGCACGACACCATGTCCAGCGTCGTACACGTGACGCTGCCGGACGGCAGCGTGCGGGAGTATCCGCAGGGGATTACGATCGCCGAGGCCGTGGCCCAGATCGGCCGCGGACTGGCCAAGGCTGCGCTGGCCGCGAAGGTGGACGGCCGGCTCGTCGACCTGTCCGCCAAACTTGAGAAAGACTGCACTCTGCAAGTCCTGACGTTCAAGGACGAGGAGGGCCGCGAGGTCTTCCGCCACACCTCCACCCACATCATGGCCCAGGCGGTCAAGCGGCTCTTCCCCGAGGCCAAGCTGACCGTCGGCCCGCCCCTGGAGAACTCCTTCTACTACGACTTCGACCTTCCCCGCCCCCTGACGCCCGAAGACCTGGAGAAGATCGAGGCCGAGATGGCCAAGATCGTCGAGGCCGACTACCCCATCGTCCGCCAGGAGATGGACCGGGAGGAGGCCAAGCGGTTCTTCGCCGAGCGCGGCGAGGACTACAAGCCGCTCCTGGTCGACAAGATCCCCGAGGACGAGGCCGTCTCGGTCTACAGCCAGGGGGAGTTCGTTGACCTGTGCGTGGGGCCGCACTTGCCCTCCACCGGGCGCGTGAAGGCGTTCAAGCTGCTGAACGTGGCCGGCGCCTACTGGGAGGGCAATCAGGCCAACAAGCAGCTGCAGCGGGTCTACGGCACCTCCTTTGAGTCGAAGAAAGACCTGGAGCAGTACCTGTTCCAGTTGGAGGAGGCCAAACGGCGCGACCACCGGAAGCTCGGCCCGGAGCTGGGGCTGTACCGCTTCGAGGACGTGGCCCCGGGCTTCGCCTTCTGGCTGGACAAGGGCTACCGGCTCTACCGGGAGCTGGAGAACTGGAGCCGCAAGCTGCAGGAGGCCCAGGGCTACGAGGAGGTCAGCACGCCGTGGATTGTCTCGTCCAAGCTGTACGAGACGTCTGGCCACTGGCAGCACTACCGGCACAACATGTTCGAGATCCGGTCGGAGGACCAGGATTTCGCCACCAAGCCGATGAACTGCCCCTGCCACTGTGTGCTTTACAAGGCCGGGCTTCGCTCCTACCGCGACCTGCCGCTGAAGATCGCGGAGTACGGCCCGCTCTCCCGGTATGAGCCCTCCGGCACACTCCACGGCCTGCTGCGGGTGCGGGGCTTCCACCAGGACGACGCCCACCTCTTCGTGCGGCCCGACCAGATCGAGGAGATGATCCGGGAGGTCATCAGCCTCGTCGACACCATCTACGGCACCCTGGGGCTGGAGTACGAGATCAAGCTCTCCACCCGGCCGGAGGACTTCATGGGCGAGATCGAGCTGTGGAATGAGGCCGAGGCCGCCCTGGCCCGGGCCCTGGAGGGGATGGGCCGGAGCTACAAGCTGAACCCCGGCGACGGCGCCTTCTACGGGCCCAAGCTGGACTTCGACGTCACGGACGCCCTGGGCCGGAAGTGGCAGTGCGCCACGGTGCAGCTCGACTTCCAGCTGCCCATCAAGTTCGACCTGAAGTATATCGGCGAGGACGGCAGGGAGCACCGGCCGGTGATGATCCACCGGGCGATCATGGGCACGCTCGAGCGGTTCATCGGCATCCTCACCGAGCACTACGCCGGCAACTTCCCGCTCTGGCTGGCCCCCGTGCAGGTGCGGGTGCTGCCCATCACGGACCGGCACCACGACTACGCCGGCGCCGTGGTGGCGAAGCTGCAGGAGGCCGGGCTGCGGGTGGAGAGCGACCTGCGCAACGAGAAGGTCGGCTACAAGATCCGCGAGGCGGAACTGGAGAAGATCCCGTTCATCCTGGTGGTCGGCGACAAGGAGGCCGCGTCCGGCGCCGTGGCGGTGCGCCGCCGGGGCATGAAGGACCTGGGGCCCATGCCGCTGGAGCAGTTCCTGGAGCTGGCGCTGGGCGAGGTCGAGGCAAAGGCGATGGACGAGGCCTGCCGCAAGGCGGCCTCGGGCCGGAGGGAGTAGGGCGCCGAGGCGAAGATGGGGCCGGAAGGAGCAGCCCCCGACGAGCCGTGAGCGAAGGCCCGGGCCGGGCGATACGGGCCTGGCCCGGGCCGTGCGCCGGGAAACAGGCTGCACACCGCGGCCCGGTACCTGCGCCGGGCGGGGCTCAGCACCGAGGCCGTCCGGGCCGTGATCCGCTTCGGCTTCGAGCGGATGGAGTTGAACCGCCATCATGTACGCGCTGCTCAGGCGGGACTGGGCTCAGAGGCAATTGAACTGCGAAGTAAGCGCGACGGGAACGGAGCGTTCCATCTTGGAGGTGTGAGCATGGCCCGCTGGCAAGGTGTCATCCGGCAGTATGAACGATTTCTGCCCGTAAGTGAAGCGACCCCCGTGGTGACGCTGCTGGAGGGCAACACCCCGCTGGTGCCCGCACCGCGGCTGGGAGCGGAGCTGGGGCTGGATCTCTACCTGAAGTACGAGGGGCTCAACCCCACCGGATCCTTCAAGGACCGGGGCATGACCATGGCCATGTCCAAGGCCGTCGAGGCGGGGGCGAAGGCGGTGATCTGCGCCTCCACCGGCAACACGAGCGCCTCCGCGGCGGCCTACGCCGCCCGGGCGGGGCTGCCCTGCTACGTCGTCATCCCCGACGGGGCGGTGGCCATGGGCAAGCTCGCCCAGGCGCTGATGTACGGCGCCCGCACGATCCAGATCGAGGGCAACTTCGACGACGGGCTCCGGCTGGTGCGGCGGCTCGCCCAGGAGCACCCGGAGATCGCCCTGGTCAACTCGGTCAACCCGTACCGGCTGCAGGGGCAGAAGACGGCCGCCTTCGAGGTGGTCGACGCCCTGGGCGGCTACCCCGACTTCCTGGCGATCCCTGTGGGCAACGCCGGCAACATCACGGCCTACTGGATGGGCTTCAAGGAGTACGCGGCCGCCGGGATCGGCGCGGTCGAGTCGTGCAGCTGCAGCGGCGCCCCGGCCGGGGCCGTGCTGCCCCGCATGCTGGGCATCCAGGCCGCGGGGGCGGCGCCGCTGGTGAACGGCGGCGAGGTGGACGACCCCCAGACGGTGGGCACCGCCATCAAGATCGGCCGCCCGGCCACCCGGCAGGGCGCGCTGAACGCCGCCCGGGAGTCGGGCGGGGCCTTCTGGGCCGTCACGGACGAGGAGATGCTGGCGGCCTACCGCCGGCTGGCTGCGACCGAGGGCATCTTCGCGGAGCCGGCCTCCTGCGCCTCGATCGCCGGGCTGATCAAGCTGAGCGAGAGCGGCTACTTCGAGGGGCAGGCCGGCGGCTTCATCGACGGACAGCCCGCGCCCGCGCCGAAGCACCGGCCCTTCACCGGCCGGGGAGGCCGGCCGAAGGTCGTGGCCGTGCTCACGGGCCACGGCCTGAAGGATCCTGACACCGCCATCCGGGTCTCGCGGCCGCCCGAGAAGCTGCCCGCCGACTACGGGCGGCTGGAGCGGCTGATCCTGGCCGGGAGCTGAGCCTGTCATGATCAGGGTCAGTGTGCCGGCGACCAGCGCCAACCTTGGCCCGGGCTTCGACACCCTGGGCGTGGCGCTGGAGCTTCGCAACGTGATCGAGATGGACGAGACCGGCGTCGACGACGTGGTGATCGAGGTGGAGGGGGCCGGGTCCGGGGCCCTGGAGGACCCGGAGCGGAACATGGTCTACCAGGCCGCCCGCCAGGTGTTCGAACGGCTGGGGTACGAGCCGAACGGGCTCCTCATCCGTGAGCAGGTCGCCATTCCGGTGGCGAGGGGGATGGGCTCTTCCGCCGCCGCGATCGTCGGCGGGCTGGTGGCCGCCAACGCCCTGGTGGAGAAGCGGACCGGGCGCCCGGGGCTCAGCCGGGAGGAGCTTCTCCGCATGGCGGTGGCGATCGAGGGCCACCCGGACAACGTGACCCCCGCGATGGTCGGCGGCTTCACCGTCTCGTGCATGGATCCTGAGCGGGGGTCGCTGTACCTCCGCTTCCCGCCGCCCCGGGGGCTCCGGGCGGTGGTGGTGATGCCCGAGGTCCAGATCAAGGGCAAGAAGACCGAGCAGTCGCGGGGCGTCCTGCCCGCCCAGGTGAGCCTGCAGGACGCCGTGTACAACCTGAACCGCACCGCACTGCTGGTGGCGGCGGTGGCGCAGGGGCGCACCGACCTGCTGACGGTGGCGATGCAGGACCGGCTGCACCAGCCCTACCGGGCCTCGCTCGTCCCGGGGCTGCGGTCGGTCTTCGAGGCCGCCCTTGGTGCGGGGGCCCTGGGCGTGGCGCTGTCCGGCGCCGGGCCCAGCGTCCTCGCCCTGGTGGCCGAATCCGCCGAACCGGTGGCGCTGGCGATGGAGGCCGCCTTCCAGTGGGCGGGCAGCAACGCACGGTCGCTCACGATGGACCTCGCCCGGGAGGGCGCCCGCGTGCTGGAGGGGCCGGGCCGCGAGCAGGACCTGCTCAACCGGCCGCCGCACTGGGGCTGATGGGCCGCTTTGTAAAGAAGTCTGAAGGCGACCGTCCCGAGAGTCATCCAGGATGACTCGGGGACGGTCGCGTTTTTCGTCTTGCCGCGCGGCTGGCACAGGCAAGAGCCGAAGGCGGGGCTGCCCAAGCTGTGCCACGGCCCTGCCGGATGGGCGTGGGCCCTGGGCGCTTGTTGCGGCCCCCGGCTTTCCTATCGGGGGGATGCGGCCCTGGGCGCTTGTTGCGGCGCCCAGGGCTTTCCTGTCAGGGGCTGCGGCCCCCGGAAGAGATGGTGCTAGATTTTGGTCATATTCTGCGGCGCGATCGTGCTAGTTTTTGGTCATATCTGCCCCCGGAAGGGGGGGAGATGACCCGCACACCCCCCATTGAGGGACCGTTTCGACAGAAGTCAACAGGGTTCGACGGGAAGTTGGTCACGACCAAGTTGACATAACAGAGATGTGGCAAGTTTTCGCGCCATATCTGCCCCGAAGATGTTGCTAGAAACTTGGCACATCTCGAGGCGCCCCATCAGCGCCGGCGATCGGGCTGCACGGACGCCCGATTCGTACCCAAGAAGGAATAGTAGTAGACTAAACAGAATAATTCGCCAGCTCCGAACAGCGGGAAAACGCGAGGGGGTGCTCTGGTGAACAGCATGATCCGAGCCGCACAAGAGGTGCCCGGTCAGCCGCCGTTCCAGTCGCCGTGGCGGTCGATCGGGCAGATGCTGGCCGACCGGGCTGCGGAGGCGCCGGAGGCGGACTGTCTCATCGCCTATGACGCAGCGGGGGGCCGGCACGCGTACAGCCGGGGGGCGCTCCTGCACCGGGTCCGGCGGATGGCCGGCTTCCTGGCCGCCAGCGGAATCCGCCGGGGCGACCGGGTGGCGACGCTCCTGCACAACCACCGGGAAGCCGTCTTCCTCATGCTGGCCGCGTGGTGGATGGGGGCGGTGGCCGTGCCGATCAACACTGAGGAGAGCCCTGCCCGCAAGCGCTTCATCCTGCAGGACGCGGGCGCCCGTCTCCTGGTGGCGCTGCCGCACTACCTGCCCGAGATCCTCGATCACCGGCACGAGCTGCCGGACCTCCGGACGGTCATCGCTGTCGAGGGCCCGGCGCCGGACGGGGTGCCGCTCCTGGCGGATGTCCTGCCGCAGGCGGACGGCGAGCCGGGAGACGGGCAGGCCGAGCTGGCGCCGGACGGGCAGGAGGATGGCCGGGGCGGGCCGGCATCCGGCGCCCTTTCGGACGAGGCGCTCATCGTCTACACCTCGGGCACGACCGGCAACCCCAAGGGTGTGGTGCTGTCGCAGCAGAACCTGCTGGCCGACGCCACCGCGATCGTGAACTGGTTCGACCTGGCGCCGGGCGAGCGGTGGATGTGCGTCCTGCCGGTCCACCACGTCAACGGCATCGTGGTGACCCTGCTCAGCCCGTTGGTGGGCGGCGGCGTGACCGTGCTCAACCCGCGCTTCTCCGTGCAGACCTTCTGGTCCCGGGCCCTGTCCGAACGGGTCGCCGTCTGCAGCCTCGTGCCGACTCTCCTGGAGTTCCTGCTGGAGGCCGCCGGCGACGGCGGCGGGACGGCTGGCGGAGGCTCTGCGGCACGCACGACAGGCGCAGGCTCCGCGGCCGGCATGGACGGCGCAAGCGACTCGGCGGGCGCCGTGGGCGACCACGACGGCACGGATGCGGCGCCGGCCCGGCCGCACCGGCTGCGCGGCGTCATCTGCGGGGCCGGGCCGCTGCTCAGCGACACCGTCCTGCGGTTTGAGCGGCGGTTCGGCATCCCCGTCTGGCACGGCTACGGCCTCTCGGAGACCACGGCCTACGCCTGCATGACCCCGCTGGACCTGCCCGACGAGGTGCGCCGCCACTGGTACAGCGCCCACGGGGTGCCGACCATCGGAACGGCGATGGACTTCCAGGCGCTCTCCATCCGCGACCGGAACGGAGAGGCGCTGCCCCCGGGCGAGCGGGGCGAGATCTGCATCCGCGGCGCCACGGTGATGCAGGGCTACCTCGGGCGGGACGACGCCAACGCCGACGCCTTCCGCTTTGAGGGATGGTTCCGCTCGGGCGACGAGGGCTTCTGGATGCCGGGGCCCGACGGCCGACCGTTCTTCTTCATCACCGGCCGCATCAAGGAGTTGATCATCCGGGGCGGCGTGAACCTGTCGCCGCTGGAGATCGACGCCGTGCTGGCCCAGCACCCCGCCGTGCGGTTCGGCATGGCCGTGCCCTTCGAGAACCGGTACTACGGGGAGGAGGTCGCGGCGTACGTCGTGCCGCGGGAGGGGTACGAGCCCGGCGACTCGCTGGCAGAGGATATCCGCCGGTTCGCGGCCGGGCGGCTCCCCTTCCCCATGCAGCCCAAGGTGGTGCTCTTCGGCACCGAGGTCCCCTACACCACCACGGGCAAGCCGAAGCGGCTGGCGATCCGGGACCGCCTGGCCGAACAGCTCGCCCGGTACAGGGAGGTCCAGTTCCGGGAGGGCGGACAGCATGGCGGATAGCCGTCGGCTGCAGGAACTGGAGGCCCAGCTTCAGACCCTGCACGAGATCCTGGACCACGCCTACGAGTGCGTCGTGGTGGTGGACCGGGAGGGCACCATCACGTGGATGAACCGCACCTATGAGGAGCTGCTGGGGCTGCGGCCCGGCGAGGCCATCGGCCGGCCGGTGACGGAGGTCATTGAGAACACCCGCATGCACATCGTCGCCCGGACGGGCATCGCCGAGATCGGCTGGACGCAGAAGATCAGGGGGCAGGACCGCATCGTCCAGCGCATCCCCATCATCCGCGACGGCCAGGTGGTGGGGGCCGTGGGCCGGTTCATGTTCAAGGACATGGATGAACTGCGCGCCCTCAACCAGCGCGTGGGCCTGCTGGAGAGCAAGGTCGCCTTCTATGAGCAGGAACTGCGCTCGATCCGGGGCAGCCGGTACACCTTCGAGCAGATCATCGGCTGCTCCGAGGTCCTGTCCCAGGCCAAGCAGCTGGCGCTCAGAGCCGCGCAGAGCCAGGCGGCCATCCTGCTGCTGGGCGAGAGTGGCACCGGCAAGGAGCTCTTCGCCCACGCCATTCACCAGAGCAGCGCCCGGGCGGCGGGGCCCTTCGTGCGGGTCAACTGCGCCGCGATCCCTGCGGACCTGCTGGAGGCCGAGCTGTTCGGCTACGAGGAGGGAGCCTTCACCGGCGCCCGACGCGGAGGCAAGCCCGGCAAGATGGAGCTGGCCCACGGCGGCACGCTCTTCCTGGACGAGATCGGCGAAATGCCCCTCGCCATGCAGGCCAAGATGCTGCGCGCCCTGCAGGAGAAGGAGGTGGAGCGGGTCGGCGGGCTGCACCCGCGCAGGGTGGACGTGCGCATCGTGGCGGCGACCAACGCCGACCTGGAGGCCCGGGTGGCCGAGGGCCGCTTCCGGGAGGACCTGTACTACCGGCTGAACGTCATCGCCATCCGGCTCCCCCCGCTCCGGGAGCGGCGGGAGGACATCGCCCCGCTGGTGGAGCACTGCTTGGAGCGCCTCGCCGAGGAGCAGGGCGGGCCGCCCCGGCGCATCGCCCCCGGCCTGATGGCGCTGCTGCACCGCTACAGCTGGCCGGGCAATATCCGGGAGCTGTTCAACCTGCTGGAGCGGCTGGTCTACACCGTGGACGCCCTGGAGATCGATGTGGGCGACCTGCCCCCCGGCCTGGCCGCACGTCTGGGCGGCGGCCCCGCCTCCCGGACGGCGCCGGCGCACGCCGGGCCGGCCGGCGCCCTGGACCAGCGGCTGGCTGAGGCGGAGCGGCACGTGCTCCGGGAGGCCCTGGAACGGGCCGGGGGCAACAAGGCCAAGGCCGCCCGGCTGCTGGGGATTCACCGTTCCACGCTCTACGACAAGCTCCAGAAGTACGGTCTGGCCGAGGCGCACGGCTAGGCTCCCGTCCTGCGACTCACCTGTCGGGGTGGTCCGACACCTGTCGGGCCGCCCCGACACCGTTGTGTCGGCGCTTCCCGACACCCATAACGGAAGGGCATGGTTTTCATGCCTGGCACGGATGTTGCTACCGATGGGCGTCACCACCTGGGAAAGGAGGACGAGAAGGCTTTGGCAAGGGACTCGGAAGGGCTGCTCCTGGCCGGCCGGTCGGCGGTGGTGACCGGCGGCGGCAGCGGCATCGGCCGGGCGATTGCGCTGGCGCTGGCCCGCCACGGGGCGTCGGTGCTGGTTGCGGACCTGGTGCGGGAGAGCGCCGAGGAGACGGTGAGGGCGATCCACGGGGAGAACGATGCGGCGGTGGCCGCGGCGGTGGGGATGGACGTGTCGGACCCCGCCTCGGTGCAAGAGGGGATTGACAGGGCGGCGGGCCTGTTCGGCGGGGTGTCGATCCTGGTCAACAACGCGGGGCTCCAGCACGTGGCGCCGATCGACGAGTTTCCGCTGGAGCGGTGGAACCGGCTGGTGGCCGTCATGCTGACGGGACCGTTCCTCTGCACCAAGGCGGCCCTGCCGCACATGCGCCGGGCGCGGTGGGGGCGGGTGATCAACATCGCGTCGATCCACGGCAAGTACGCCTCGCCCTTCAAGGCGGCCTACGTGTCGGCCAAGCACGGCGTGATCGGCCTCACCCGGGCGACGGCGGTGGAAACGGCGCAGGACGGCATCACGGCGAACGCGATCTGTCCCGGGTACGTGGACACGCCGCTGGTCCGCAACCAGATCCCCGACCTGATGCGCAACTTCGGGGTCGGCACGGAGGAGGAGGCCCTGGAGGCGGCGGTCTACAGCCGCACGCCGCAGCGGCGGCTGCTGGACCCGGCCGAGGTGGCCGGGCTGGCCGTGTACCTGTGCAGCGACGCCGCCCGGGGGATCACCGGACAGGCCATCAACCTGGACGGCGGCATGGTGATGTACTGAGACCGGCTGAGGGGAGGAGGAGTGAGCGATGAGGCGCAGCGTGTGGGGGCGACTGCTGAGCATCGGCCTGGCGGGGGCGATGATCCTGGCCGGGTGCGGGTCCGCCCGCGGAACCGGCGGCGGCGACAGCGGGGACATCGTCATCGGCATGGCGATCGACATGAGCGCCGGCACCGCTTCGTACGGCCAGGCTGCCGAGCAGGCGGCGCGCATGGCGATCGACGAGTTCAACGAGGCCGGCGGCTACCAAGGCCGCAAGGCGCGGCTCGTCATCTACGACGACGGGGCCAACCCCCAGAAGTCCCAGGAGCTGATCACCCGCCTCATCCACGAGGACAAGGCGGTCGCGCTGATCGGACCGGCCAACACCGGCAACGCCAACCAGCATATCGAGACGGTGCAGCGGGCCGAGGTCCCCGAGGTGATCCCCGTGGCCACGGGCACGGGCGTCACCCAGCGGTTCAAGGATGAGCCCAAGAACTACATCTTCCGGGTCTCCATGGTCGACGGGGCGCAGGTCACCGTGATGCTGCGCTGGGCCAAGGAGCAGGGGTTCAGCCGGATCGGCGTGATGCACGACACCACCGGCTACGGCCAGTTCGGCGCCGAGGACATCCGCAAGCAGGCGCCTGACTTCGGCATCGAGATCGCCGCCGAGGCCTCGTTCCAGGTGGGCGACACGAACCTGGAGCCGCAACTGAACAAGATGCGGGACGCCGGGGTCGACATGGTCATCATCTACGCCCTGGCTCCCGAGGTGGCGCAGGTGCTGAAGTCCGCCCAGAAGATCAACTACAGCCCCGTCTTCATGGGCACCTGGGCCTCCGGCGACCCGCTGCTGAAGCAGTTGGTGGGCGACCTGGTGAACGAGGCCAACCTCTACATGGTCCAGTCCTTCACGGTCGACCAGAGCCCGGCCGCCGAGGAGTTCGACCGCAAGATGCGGGAGCGGTACGGCGACAAGTACATCTTCCCGATCGCCGCGGCCCAGACGTACGACGCCACGAATCTCATCCTGCAGGCCATCCGGAAGGTGGGGCCCGATCCCAAGAAGATCCGGGACGCAATCGAGGAGACGGACGACTTCAAGGCGGTCACTGCCGCCCCGGCCAAGCCCTTCACCAAGGAGAACCACGAGGCGCTGGGCGCGGACGTGATGTTCGTCGGTACGTGGAAGGACGGCCGGGTGGTCAAGGCGGACTGAGCGGCCGGGGGGTGGGATGACATGGAACAGTTCCTCCAGGCGGTGATCTCGGGCCTGGTGCTGGGGTCGATCTACGCCCTCATCGCACAGGGCTACTACGTCACCTACATCACCACCAACACGCTCAACTTCGGCCAGGGCGACTTCCTCATGCTCGGGGCGATGGTGGGGCTCACCCTGGTCATGGCCGGGCTTCCGTGGTGGGCGGCGCTGCTCGCCGGCGTGGCCGCCGCGGCCCTGGCCGGCGCGGTCCTGGAGCGAATGGCCATCCGCCCGCTCCGCCACCTGCTCTCCGTCGGCTGGATCCTCTCCACCGTGGCGGTTTCCATGATCGTGCGCAACGTGGCCCTGCTCCGCTGGGGGAGGAACCCCATGGCATTTCCCTCCCCCTTCGGCTCAGGGGTGATCCGGCTGACCGAGCGCGTGGGGGTGCTGCCCCACGAGGTCTTCGTGGCGGCGGCCTCGCTGGTCACCATGGCGCTGCTGTTCCTCTTCCTGCGGCGGACGCTGCTGGGCAAGGCGCTGGCCGCAGTGGCCTGGAACCGGGACGCGGCCAGCCTCATGGGTATCAACCCGGTGCGGATGTCCGTCTTCGCCTTCGTGCTGTCCTCCGCCCTGGCGGGGCTGGGCGGCGTGCTGGTGGGCCCGATCACACAGACCTCCTTCACCATGGGGCTGACCCTGGGCCTCCGGGCCTTTGCCGCCGCCATCGTCGGCGGGCTGGAGCACCCGGGGGGCATTCTGGTGGGCGGCCTGCTCATCGGCGTGGCGGAGCAGGTGACGGCGGTCATCCAGCCCGACCTGAAAGACATGACCCCCTTCCTGTTGATCCTGCTGTTGCTGGTCGTCTCGCCCAGCGGGATCTTCGGAAGGCGGCTGAAGGAGAAGTACTGACATGAAGGGGCGCAACCTGTACAAGTGGCTCTGGGTGGCCCTCGGCGCCCTGGCGGTCGGCGTTCCGCCGTTGCTCTACCCGTCGGTGTTCTTCATCCATCTGCTGGAGCGGCTGGCGTTCCTGTACATCGTGATCGCCGGACTCAACCTGCTGGTGGGCTACTCCGGGCAGCTCTCGTTGGGACACGCGGGCTTCTACGCCCTGGGCGCCTACGGCGCGGCCCTCTCGGCCGGGCGGCTGGGCCTGCCGTTCCCGCTGGCCCTGCTCTTCGGGGCGTTCCTGGCCTGTGGGGCCGGGGCGCTGGTGGCCCTGCTTTCGCTGCGGGCGAGGGGACCCTACCTGGCCATGGTGACCATCGCCTTCGGCGCCGTGGTGGAGATCGCAGCCAACCGCTGGACCTCCCTCACGGGCGGGCCGGCCGGGCTCCGGGTGGACCGTCCGGCCTGGATGGAGGCCGGGGCGTCGTACTTCTACCTGGCGGGCGCCCTGGCCCTGGTGGTCACGCTGCTCCTGGCCAACCTCGTCTCGTCCCGCTACGGCCGTACCCTGCGGGCGATGGGCCAGAGCGAGGTGGCCGCGGCCGTGCTCGGGGTGGACGTGCGCCGGTGGAAGATGCTTGTCTTCGGCATCTCGGCCTTCCTGGCCGGGCTCGGCGGCACGCTGCTGGCGTTCCAGTCCACGTTCCTGAACAGCGACGGCTTTCAGTTCTCCGTCTCGGTCACCTTCCTCATCGGCGTCATCGCCGGCGGCGCGGGCACGCTGGCCGGCCCCCTGGTGGGGACGGTGGTCGTGGCCCTGCTGCCGCAGTTGTTCGAGCGGCTGTACGACTACCACCTGATGATCTTCGGCGCCATCCTCCTCCTGACGCTGCTGCTCATGCCGCAGGGCATCGTCGGCGGGGCGGCGGCCGCCCTCCGGCGGATCGCCCGGGCAGGAGGGCTCGGAGCGGGCCGGGCGGCTTCCCGGCCGGCTGAGGCAGCAGGAACCGGGGTGGTCCCCCGGGCGGCAGGAACTGAGGTGGAGGCCCCGGTGGCAGGGGCAGCAGGAACCGGGGCGGAGGCCCCGGCGGCAGGGGCGGCAGGAACCGGGGCGGAGGCCCGGGCGGCTGGGGCGGCAGCGAGCCCGGCGGACATCCCGACCTGGCTGGTGACCGACCACGCCCCGGGTGAGGTGCTGCTGGAGGCCCGGAACCTGCGCATGCACTTCGCGGGCCTGGTCGCCGTGGACGGCGTCGACCTGACGGTCCGCGCCCGCACGGTGCACGGGCTCATCGGCCCCAACGGCTCGGGCAAGTCCACCCTCGTGAACATGCTCTCCGGCGTCTACACGCCCTCGGGGGGTACCATCCTCTGGCAGGGGCAGCGGGTGGACGGGCTCCCGGCGCACCGCATGGCGCAGCTCGGCCTCACCCGCACCTTCCAGAACCTGCAGCTCTTCCCCGAGCTCACGGTGCTGGAGAATGTGCTGGTCGGCTTCCACCGCGACTGCCGGCGCGGGTTCCTGCATGCCCTGTTGGCCACGCCGGGCATGGCGCGGGAGGAGGCCGAGCACCGGCGGCGGGCGATGGAGTTGCTGGCGCTGGTCGGGCTGGCCGGAGCCGCCGACCTGCCCGCGGGCAGCCTGCCCTACGGGCAGCAGCGGCTGGTAGAGATCGCCCGGGCCCTGGCCCTGCGGCCCTCGCTGCTGGTGCTGGACGAGCCCGCTGCGGGCTGCGGGCCGGGCGAGATCGAGGAGATCAGCGCCGTGGTGGGCCGGCTCCGGGCGGCGGGTCTGGCCATCCTGGTGGTGGAGCACCACATGGAGATGATCATGGGGCTCTGCGACGAGGTCACGGTGCTCGACTTCGGGCAGAAAATCGCAGAAGGAAGCCCGGGGGCCATTCAGCGGGATCCCCGGGTCATCGAGGCCTACCTGGGCGGGGAGGAGGTGGCGGCGCTTGTTGGAGGTGTCGGGTCTTGAGGTCCGCTACGGCTCGGCCGTCGCCCTGCGCGGGGTCGACCTGGCGGTGCGCCCGGGCGAGGTGGTGGCGGTCGTGGGACGCAACGGCGCGGGGAAGACCACCCTGCTCAGGGCAGTGACGGGCCTCGTCGCTCCCGCCCGGGGGCAGGTCGCCCTGCAGGGCCGGCCGATCACCGGCCAGCCGGCCCACAGGATCATGCGGCTCGGTGTCGCCCACGTCCCCCAGGGGCGCCAGGTCTTCGGCGACCAGACCGTCGAGGACAACCTCCTCCTGGGCGGCTACATCCATGCCCGGGACCGGCAGGCCGTGCGGCGGCGCATTGAGGAGCAGTACGAGCTGTTCCCCCGGCTGGCGGAGCGGCGCCGGCAGCTGGCCGGCACCCTCTCGGGCGGCGAGCAGCAGATGCTGGCCATCGCCCGGGCGCTGATGTCCGACCCGGCGCTGCTCGCCCTCGACGAGCCGTCGATGGGGCTCGCCCCGATCTACGTCAAGCAGGTGTTCGAGACCATCCTGCACCTGAAGCGCCGGGGCAAGACGATTCTGCTGGTGGAGCAGATGGCCCGGGCCGCGCTCTCGATCGCCGACAGGGCCTACGTGCTGCAGACCGGCGAGGTGAAGCGCAGCGGCCCGGCCCGGGCGCTGCTGCAGGACGAGGAGGTGCTCCGGAGCTACCTGGGCGGGTAGGGCCCCCGGGTTCACGGGCATCCCCCCGTTTTCGTCCCCGGGGGTGGGGGGAACTGACCCGCTGTTTGGACTTGCCTCGCCGGTTGCGCGCAGAATCCTAACAGGCGCCGAGGTGGCGAGTTAAGATTTCGCGCGGTCGGGGCCCTCTTGGCGCCGGTTTTGGGGGAGAGCGGTGCTCTGACGGGGGGATGGAGGGCCCAATGCAGTTGCCTGTATACCCCCCTGGGGTGTACCAGCGGGCAGTCCGGGGCCTTCGGGGACGGTCGCGGGCCACGGTTCCGCGCAGAAACGAGACTCAGGCACTCACGGCGAGTTAAGATTCTGCGCGCGGACGAGCCGCACTGCTGCCCCGGTCGGCGCGGAAGCCACGTCCACCGGCGCACAACAGGCGCCCGGGGGCGCAGGAACCACCCAGGAGCAACGCCCGCAGCAAGCGCAAGACATCAAGACGGCCCCGCCACTACGGCGGGGCCGCCAGTATCTAGCTGGATGACACCTGCGGAACCCGGTTGCCGAACCGGCGACGGAGGATGCTATACACCGCGATCGTGGCGAGCAGGGAGACCCCGGATCAGGCCGGGTTCGGGTGCCCCCCGCCCCCGGGCTGTCAACCCGGACCGCCCTCCGGGGCCCGGGCGGGGCTCACGAACGCCGCCGGTGCCACCCGGCGAACCGCGGCCGCCCGGGGGACGAACGCCCCTCGGCGGATGGCCGCCACCCGAGCCGGCGCCAGAGGTACACCCGCCAGCCGTACCGGTCGAACAGCGCATCCTTGGCCCGCTGCCAGAAGGCGCGGGCCCGCTGCGCGTGCTCCGGAGGCACCGGCCGGCCGGGTGGGCCGTATCGGGCGGCGCTGTAGTCGGCGGCCGCCTGCAGAACCTCCTCCCGCAGCGACGGCAGCGCGCCGGCCACGTGCTCCGCATACTCGCGGGCCGTCTGATGCGGCCTGCGGCTCAGGCCGAACCGGGCCAGCAGCCAGGCGGACTTCTCCCAGGCCTCCTGCACCACCGAGCGGGCGTCCCGGTACCGGAAGCGCTCCTGTGCCCGCAGGACACGGGCGACCAGCAGAGCCAGCGCGGCTGCGGCGGCCGGCGGCACGGACAGCCACGTCCAGTCGCGCCGCGCGGCGGCCGGGGCTGCCCCGTCGAAGATGGGGATCTCGGGCTCCTCCTGCTCCATGTGCGGCCGGCTCGGGCTGGTCGCATTCGTGGTCTCGGAGCCGGGGTCCGGGGTGTCGGTGGCGTCGCCGGGAGCCGGCTCATCGAGGGAAGGAGAGGGGGGAGCGGCGTTGCGGGAGATGACCGGCAGGTCGGCCCGGGGGGTGGGATCGAACGTCACCCACCCGTAGCCGGGGAAGTAGGCCTCCACCCAGGCG
>ENA-UPSB01001394-UPSB01001394.1-bioreactor-metagenome-genome-assembly--contig:-NODE-1394-length-28571-cov-4.689613_pt1 | contig 28571 bp, 20 predicted proteins | sample MGYA00238182_ERZ773286 | MGnify/ENA primary metagenome ERZ773286 (study PRJEB29026, sample SAMN07631240) | bioreactor metagenome | isolation source: Switchgrass digestor | place: USA: Dartmouth...
GAGTTCAGACGTGTGCTCTTCCGATCTGTAGGATGCGGCGATGTCCTCCAGATCGGGGTTGAGGGAGGGGTCGAGTTTGCCCCAGCGCTCTTCCAGGCCGGCCAGGATCAACTGGCGGGCCGCGGCCTGGTCTTCCGGACGGAAGGGGCGGATGAGCAGGTCAGAAAAGTCGGGGGAATCGGCGGCGCTGTGCATGGGGGGTGGCTAACGAGGCAGCAGGGGGCGCATTTCCTCCACCACGGCCCGCGCCCATGCGGTGACGGCAGCTTGGTAGGCGGCCGGGTCCCCGGCGGCGCGGTCCGCATCGGCGATGGTGCGCGACCAGGCCACGCGCGGCAGAGGGCGGTCACCGGGCTGGCGGGTCACCTTCCATTTGCGCTCCGCCTGGCTGACTTCCTGCGCGGACCGGCGGCGAATCTCTGCGGCCGGGGTACCGGCCAGGTGGTCGCGCAGCTGGCGCTCCATCCAGACCAGCGCCGGGTCGGAGTAGCCGTTGTGCTGGATCATGTAGCAGGCCACGGTGAACAGGTGCACCTGCCCGAAGCCGGGGTCGGTCATCTCCAGGGCCAGCAGGCGCCCGAAGACCTCCGGGCAGGTGCTGCCGTCCGGGTGGACGGCGCCGCAGTCAGGGCAGTTGTAGGGCTGGCTCATGCGGCCCCGCGGGATCAGGCCTGGCGATGGCCGGCCACGGCCTGCAGCAGCTGGCGGGCGCGCTCGTCCCAGGTGTTGGCCTCGGCCACTTCGCGCAGCGTGCGCTGGTGGTCGGGGTCGGAGCGCAGCTCCAGCGCACGGTCCAGCTGGGCGGCGAACTCTTCGGGCGTGGCCCCCACCAGCACGCCGGGGTAGCGCATGGACTCGTGCATGGGGGTGATCACCACCGGCTTGCCGCCGGCCATGTATTCAAACAGCTTGAGCGGCGAGGTGGCGTGGGTGATGTCGTTGATCTGGAAGGGGATGGTGGCCACGTCGAAGTAGTACAGGTAATCGGGCAGCTCGGTGTACTTCTTGACGCCCAGCCAGTGCACGTTGGGCAGTTTGAGGATGCCGGTGGGGTTGAGCGTGCCGTCGTAGTCCGGGCCGATGAGCACGAACTCGTAATCGGGGCGCAGGGCGGAGAGCCGCCTGAGCAGGTCGTAGTCGAACCAGCGGGCCAGCGCGCCGTAGTAGCCGATCACCGGGTGGCGGCGCTCCAGCACGGGCTGCATGTCCTCGGGGACGGGCGGGGCCTGCAGGGTGTAGCGGCAGAAATGCTCGATCTCCACACCGTTGGGCGAGAAGAGCACGTCCGGGCGGTGCTGCGAGGCTTCCTCATAGAGCTTCTCGGCGGTGGCCATGACGAACTCGGCCTTGGCCAGCAGGCGTTTGTGCCCGGCGACGATGGCATTGTGGTCGCCGTAGAACACGTTCACGTCGTCGACGTAGTCGTAGATGGCCCGGGGGCGGTCAAAGCAGGAGAGGAAGTCGCTGTTCCAGGTGAGCACGTAGACCAGCGGGCAGGGGATTACCTGGAAGGCTTCGTGGTAGACGTTGCACAGGTACATACCCGGGCGGTACTGCAGGAAGGGCGGCTGCTTCAGGTCCGGCTTGGGCTGCATGTAGAAGACCAGCGCCCCCTGGCGGGCCAGCGCCAGGGCGATCTGCTGCGGGCGCTGGAAGAGCTGCACGTCCCAGTCGAGCGACGGGGCGATGATGATCAGCGGTTTGCCCTGATTCTCGGCCAGGATGCCGGCCAGCGCGGCGCGGTGCTCCTGCAGCTTTCGGCGGGCGCGAAAGCCGAAGGCGGCACGCAGCCACTGCCGCATCTTGCGGCGCACCGGCTGGGGCACGAACAGGCGAATGACGGCAAAGAAGAGGGCACGGATTTTGGCGATCAAAATGGCTCCAGATAAGGAACAAGGGTGATGGGCGTATTATACCGGAAACGCGCCGCGGGGTCGAACGGGGTCTGGAGCGGGGGAGGGGCCATCCCCCCGGCCCCCTTCGTAGAGGGAGGTGTCATTCACCCATCCCCCACCTGCCTCCATGGGGATACCTCCTCCCCTCAGGTATAGAGGTTGTCTTCCACCCATCCCCCCTACCCCCCTTCCCATAGCGGCTGAGCTGCTGGCTCCCAGGTCCTTCACTGGGAAGGGGGGAGGGTTTTACGGTGGAGGAAGGCGCGAAACCTCCGGTTTCGCGCCTTCCTCCACACCAGCCATCCACACATCCGGCGGAGGGCGAGGGGGTGGATGTGACTTTGCGCCATCCACCTGCTCGGGCGGAGAGCAAAGACGGCTTAACCAGCGGGGAAGCATGGCTTCGCCCTGCGAGAGAAAAGACTAACCCCGTCCCCACATGTATTCTGCAGGAGTGTTCCCTGAAGGAGGGGGCTCTTGTCGTTCAAACCAGAGGTGATCATTCCCTCCAGGGCAACCCTTCCATGGCGGAAGGTTGTCTTCCTTTGCCCCTAGGTGTGGATGGCTGGTGTGGAGGAAGGCGAGGGGCGCAGCCCCTCGCCTTCCTCCACGATACTCTCTTCCCCCCTTCCCTCAGGGAAGGGGGGCACCCCCATGGGGACAGGTGGAGGATGGGTGAAAAACAACTACCTCACCGTGTGAGAAGGAGCCACCCTTACCGGGCAGATGGGGGATGAGCTATGGACGCTCCATCTCCTCCACATATCCCTTCGCCCACCGCGGGCGGCGGCCATTATCCGTTATAATTGCGGCCAATGCTGCTTAAAGGTAAGGCATCCGCGTGCTTGAACTGATTTTCGTTTCCCTCGTCTGGGCTTTTTCCTTCGGGCTGATCAAAGGCCAGCTTTCGGGGTTGGACCCGAACTTCGTGGCCGCTGCGCGGCTGGCGATTTCGCTGCTGGTCTTTCTGCCCTTCTTCCGGCCGCGCCAGCTGAACAAACGTCTGGCCGCCCGCCTGATGCTGACCGGCGCGGTGCAGTACGGGCTGATGTACGCAGCCTACAACGCGTCTTTTGCTCACCTGCAGGCGCACCAGGTGGCGCTGTTCACCATCTTCACCCCGCTGTACGTCACGCTGATCCACGACGCGCTGCAGCGGCGCTTCACCCCGCCGGCGCTGGCGGCCGCGCTGCTGGCCGTGGCCGGGACGGCGCTGGTGCAGGGCCTGGCCCTGCTGGAGCCGGGGATGCTGGCGGGCTTTGCGCTGGTGCAGCTGAGCAACCTGGCCTTCGCCTTCGGCCAGGTGGACTACCGGGCGGTGATGAGCGCCCACCCGCGGGCGACGGACCGGGGCGCCTTCGCGCTTTTATACCTGGGCGGGGCGCTGGCGGCCGGGATCCCGGCCGTGTTCACCACACCCTGGGCCGGCCTGCAGCTGACCGCACAGCAGGGGCTGGCGCTGCTCTACCTGGGCGCGGTGGCCTCGGGGGCCTGCTTCTTCCTGTGGAACAAAGGCGCGCGCAGGGTGAGCGCCGGGGCGCTGGCGGTGTTCAACAACGCCAAGATCCCCCTGGCGGTGGCGGTCTCGCTGCTGGTCTTCGGCGAGCAGGCTGACCTGCCCCGCCTGCTGGCCGGCGGGGCGGTGCTGCTGGCGGCGCTGCTGCTCAACGAGTGGGGCGAGCGGCGCCGTGCGGCCGGCGCTGCGGCGGCCTGAAAGAACCGGGGCAGGCCTGATCCCCGGCGGGAGTCAGTCTTCGGATTCCCGCTGGCTGTAGTTCTGGCGCAGCCAGGCCTGGTGCTCGCCGGAGCGGGCGCGCGCCTCCACCCACTGCCGGTTCTGCAGATACCAGTCCACGGTGCGGTTCAGGCCCTCCTCCAGCGGCACGCGCGGGCGCCAGCCCAGCTCGGCGCGGGCTCTGGCCGTGTCCAGGGCGTAGCGCCGGTCGTGGCCCGGCCGGTCGGCCACCCGGCGGATCAGGCGCGAGAAGGGCCGGTGGGGCGAGCCGGGCAGGCGCCCGTCCAGCAGGTCGCAGATTCGCCGGACCAGGGCCTCGTTGGTCGGCTGGTGGCCGCCGCCCAGGTTGTAGGCCTGCCCGGGGCGCCCGGCGCGCAGCACAGCCAGCAGACCGGCGCAGCCGTCCTCCACATAGAGCCAGTCGCGCATTTGCTGCCCGTCGCCGTAAAGGGGCACCGGCTGGCCCGAGAGCGCCCGCTCGATCACCAGCGGGATGAGCTTTTCGGGGTGCTGGTACGGCCCGTACAGGTTGGAGCAGCGGCCCAGCAGCACCTCCAGGCCGTAGGTGTGGTGGTAGGCCAGCGCCAGGTGATCGGCGGCGGCTTTGGAGGCAGCGTAGGGCGAGCGCGGCGCGTAGGGGGAGGATTCGTCCCAGGGCGGGTCGTCGGGGCCGAGCTCGCCGAAGACCTCGTCGGTGGAGACCTGCAGGAAGCGCCGCCCGCGCGGGTCGGTCCAGTGGCGGCGGGCGGCCTCCAGCAGCTGGAAGGCCCCGTTCACGTTGGCCTGCAGGAAGGCCCCGGGGCCGAGGATGGAGCGGTCGACGTGCGATTCGGCGGCGAAGTTGACCAGCGCGTCAAACTCGTGGCGGGCGAACAGCTCGTCCAGCAGGGCGGCATCGTTGATGTCCCCCTGGACGAAGGTGTGCCGGGAGGGGTCGGGCAGGTCGCGCAGATTGTCCCGGCTGCCGGCGTAGGTCAGCAGGTCCAGGGTGACCACGCGGGCCTCCGGTTCGGCGGCCAGCAGCAGGCGCACGAAGTGCGAGCCGGCAAACCCGGCGCCGCCGGTGATCAGTATACTGCGCAAGAGTCCTCCTCGCGATAAAAAGCCAGCCGCCCCGAAGGGCGGCCGGCCGCTCCTGCTACTGGCAGGTGATCATGATTTCGGTCAGGTCGAAAGTCTGGTTGTTGGGCACCACGTTGCGGAAGGCCACGGTGTGCGCGCCGCCCACGTCGATCTGCTGCATGAGCGAAACCGTCTTTGTGCCGGCGGCATCAAACTCGAGCGACTGAGTCTCGGTGGCCACCCCGTCGATCAGCCAGAAGTAGGTGATGGTGCCGGCGCGGTTGACGGTGACGCTGGCGCTGATAGAGAGCTGGACCGGGCAGGCGCCGGTGTAGGTGGAAGGCTCCACGCGCACGTCAACGCCGGTGACCGCGAACAGGTCCGGGGTTCTGGTGACGGTGGCGGTGGGGCCGCCTGGAGTCACCGTCGGACCGCCGGGGGTGACAGTCGGCCCGCCGCCGCCCACGCGGATCTTGACCCAGAAGGACTCGGCGCCAGTGGGGCCGACGCCGAACTCGACGCCGTTGGCGTTGGCCAGCTTGTAGTAGCCCTGGTAGGTGCCGGCCGTGGCCGGGGCTTTGAGCTCAATGGAGATGTCCACGGTCTCGTTGGGGGCTACGTTGCCGGGCAGGTTGACCGAGGCAGGGCCTTCCAGCGAGTTGCCGGACTTGAAGATCAGCTTGTAGCCGGAGGTCCAGGTGCAGGTGCCCACGTTGCGCAGCCGCCAGGTCTTGGTGAAGGTCTCACCGGGCTGGAAGTTGGTGTCGTCGGGCACGGTCACGTCCGAGACGAAGGCGGCTTTGTCGCAGGGGGCCTGGGTGGCCACCACAACATTGGTGTTGGTGGGGGCCAGGATGACCGGGACGGTGTTGGTCGGTTCCGGGGTGATGGTGGCCTCGGGCTCTTCGGTGGCCGTCGGCTCGGAGGTGTTGGTGGGCTGCTGGGCCATCTGGGTGGTGAAAGCCTCCACGGTCAGCGCGGCCTGGGTGCCGGCCTGCTGCTCGACCGAGAGAGTGGGTTCGCCTTCCGGGGTGGGAGCGCTGCAGGCGCTGAGCAGCAGGGCCAGCGCGAGCAGGCTGGTAATCCAGATTGAAGGTTTCATGGCGATGGGTCTCCTCGTGCGTTAGTGATGGAACGCCTGATTATTATATCCTGTTGGCAGGGTGCAAGAAACCGGCCCGCCCGCGGCGGGCGGCTCCCTCTAGAGACGATGGGGGGAGGGAAAGGGTTCCGCCAACCTCCGCGAAGTGGGTGTTGGGGGATTCCCTCATTACCCAACAGATTTCATAGAATGTGCATTCCCTTCCATGGAAGGAAGGGGGTGTAGTCTTCCACCCATCCCCCACCTGACTTCTAATCAGAACGCCATGCCGTGCCGCGAAAAGAAAAGAGGCGGGCTATGCCCGCCTCCTTATCATCTCGCTAACCCGGCCTACAGCCGGTTGACAAACCGCTCGATGCGCCGCAGGGCCTCTTCAAGCTGCTCATACGCAGTGGCGTACGATGCCCGCACGAAGCCCTCTCCGCCGGCGCCGAAGGAGGAGCCGGGCACCACGGCCACGTGCTCTTCTGTCAGCAGGCGCTGGGCGAAGGCTTCGTCGTCCAGCCCGGTGACCGATACCTTCGGGAAGGCGTAGAAGGCGCCCTTCGGCTCGAAGGTGGGCAGCCCGATGCGGTTCAGCTCCGAGACGACCAGCCGGCGGCGGCGGTCGTACTCCGTCACCATGGTGCGGACGGCGTCGTCCGTGTCGCGCAGGGCCTCGATGGCGGCAATCTGCGCGATGGTGGGCGCGGACATCACCGAGTACTGGTGAATGCGCACCAGCCCGGCGATCAGCTCGGCCGGCCCGCAGGCGTAGCCGATGCGCCAGCCGGTCATGGCGTAGTCTTTGGAGAACCCGCCCAGCAGCAGGCTGCGACCGCGCGCGCCCGGCAGCGAGGGGAAGCAGACGTGCTGGTGCCCGCCGTAGACCAGCCGGTCGTAGATCTCGTCCGAGACCACGATCAGGTCGTGCTGCTCGGCCAGCCGGGCGATCTCCAGCAGCGTCTCGCGCGAGGCCACCGCGCCGGTGGGGTTGTTGGGGAAGCCGATCAGGATGGCCTTGGTGCGCGGGGTGATGGCCGCGGCGATTTCCTGCGGGTCGACGTCGAAGTTGTTCTCCATGCGGCAGGGGATTTCCACCGGCACGCCGCCCGCCAGGATCACCTCGGCCTGGTAGGAGACAAAGCAGGGCGTGGGGATGATGACCTCGTCACCGGGGTCCAGCAGGGCGGTGAAGGATAAATACAGCGCTTCGGAGCCGCCCACGGTGATCACGATCTCGGTGGCCGGGTCGTACTGCACGCCGTACAGTTTCTCCAGGTTAGCCGAGAGGCTCTGGCGCAGCTCGAGAATGCCGTGGTTGGAGGTGTAGTGCGTGGCGCCGGAGCGCAGCGCCTTCACCCCGGCTTCGATCACCGCCGGCGGAGAGGCGAAGTCTGGCTCGCCGATGCCCAGCGAGATCACATCCTTCATGGTGGCGGCAATGTCGAAGAAGCGGCGAATGCCGGAGGGTTTCAGCGTGGCGACTTTGTGGGCAAGGTAAGAGTCGCGCCGCCGGGTGGTCTGCGCGGTTTGAACTGAAGATCCCGTCATATTGTTCTCCTCAAGCTGGCCTGCCAGGGGCTACCCGGCAGGGTGAATGCGCCATTCGTCGTACAGTTCAGCGTAAAAGAGGTCAAAGGTCTGGCCGTCGGGGGTTTTCACGCGGAACCCCTTGCCGCCGGGCACGCGCCAGCGGTCAACGATGCGGTCCACCGGCAGGCGCCGGCCTTCGTAAATAAAGGCGGTGGGGCGCTCGGCGTACTCGACGCCCGAGTAGCACTCCACCGGGTGATCTATTCCGCGGTCCACGCGTTATCCCCCAGATTAAGCCGCCGTGGAGCGGCCTGCACGCGCACATCACGGCCCAGCAGCGAGCCGGTCAGCACGGCGTTTTCCACATGAGTGTTGGCCTCGATGATCGAATCACTGATAACGACACTGCGTAACTGGCAGTCCGGCCCGACCGAGACCTGCGGGCCGACGACGGCGTTTTCCAGACAGGCGGAGGGGTGCACGTACACAGGCGGGACGATGGTCACGCCCGGCCGCCGTGCGGCTTCGGCGCTGTTGTCGTAGCCTTTGGACAGCAGGTGGCGGTTGGTGGCCAGCAGCGCTTCGGGAATGCCGGCGTCGAGCCAGATGTCGACGGTGCGCGTCTGCATGCGGGCGCCGTCTTCGAGCATGACGTTGATGGCGTCCACAAGGTAATACTCGCCTTTGAGGGCCATCTGGCGGCGTTTCTGCTCTTCAATGGCCTGCATCAGCCGCTCGCCGCTGGAGAAGTAGTAGAAGCCGACCACGGCCAGGTTGTTTTCCATCGACTGGGGCTTTTCCACCAGCCGGGTGACGAAGCCCTGGCTGTCCACCTGAGCCACGCCAAAGCGGCGCGGGTCTTCCACCGGCTTTACCCAGGCGATGCCGTCCAGGTCGGTGCTGGCGAGGATGGAGAGGTCGGTTTCGATGAGCGTATCGGAGAAGGACATCAGCATGGGGCCGGTGAGGTGCTCACGGGCCAGGTGCAGCGCGTCGGACTGTCCGCGCATTTCCTCCTGGACCACCCAGTGGATGATCCGGTCGGGGTACTGCTGCCGGGCGTACGCCTGCACCTGCTCGAGCTGGTTTGGCCCGACAATGAAGACGTACTCGACGTTAAAATCCGCCGGCACGCTGCGGAACTGCTCGAGGACGTAATCGAGCACGGTACGGCCGGCCAGCGCGATCAGCGGTTTGGGCTTGCTCCAGGTATGCGGGCGCATCCGGGAGCCGAAGCCGGCCATAGGGACTGCGATTTTTAAGGTTTTGGTCACCTTGAACCTCCCCGGGCGTAGGAATGCCTGAAATTATTGTATCATCCTCGCGCTGCGGGCGTGATTGACGACTCTCCCGGGGTGGGGGGACGTTTGGCACACGCTGCGGGAGGGTCAGCACGGAGGGGAGGGATCTCTCCCGCCAGCCCCTGGGGCTGGGGGTAGAGTGTGCTCCCCACCTTCCCCAAATCTGACCCCGTCAGTATAATTACTCCACCATGACTGATCTGAACACCTGGGCGCAGTCGCGCTCTGTCACCCCTGAGCGGCTGGCGCTGGCGCGGGTGGTGCTGGAAGAAATTCGCGCCGGGCGCGATGTGGTCCGCTCCATCCGCCGCCATCCCCTGCCGGAGGGCGGCTATCTGCCCAAGTCCATCCTGGTGGCGGCGTACAACCAGCTGGTCGAGAGCGGCGAGTGGTCCGAAGACCCGCATCTGCTGGCCCGCATCCGCATGAAGCCGGTGCGCACCCTCTCCGGGGTGACCACCGTCACCGTGCTGACCAAGCCCTACCCCTGCCCGGGCGACTGCATCTTTTGCCCCACCGACTGGCGCATGCCCAAATCCTACCTGCCCGACGAGCCGGGCGCGGCGCGCGCCTTCCAGAACGACTTCGACCCCTACCTGCAGGTGCGCTCCCGGCTCGAGGCGCTGGAGGCCAACGGCCACCCGACCGACAAGATCGAGCTGCTTATCCTGGGCGGCACCTGGTCGGCCTACCGGCGCGACTACCAGGAGTGGTTCATTCGCCGCTGCTTCGACGCGCTCAACGAGGTCGACTCTGAGAGCCTGGCCGAAGCCCACCGCCTGAACGAGGACGGCCCGCACCGCAATGTCGGCCTGGTGATCGAAACCCGCCCGGACCGGGTAAAGCCCGCCGAGCTGGCCTGGCTGCGCCGCCTGGGCGTGACCAAAGTGCAGATCGGCGCGCAGAGCCTGGACGACCGCATCCTGGCGCTCAACCGGCGCGGGCACACCGCCGCGGCCACCCTGCGGGCGGCGGTGATGCTGCGGGCAGCCGGGTTTAAGGTGGTGCTGCACTGGATGCCCAACCTGCTCGGCGCCACCCCCGAATCCGACCGGCAGGACTACCTGCGCCTGTGGACTGAGGGCTGCTGCCCGGACGAGCTCAAGATCTACCCCTGCCAGCTGCTCGAGCAGGCCGAGCTGTACACCGAGTGGCAGCGCGGCAGCTACCACCCCTACAGCATGGAGGAACTGGTTGAGCTGATCGCCGACTGCAAGGCCGCCACCCCGCCCTACTGCCGCATCAACCGCATCATCCGCGACATCCCCTCCACCCACGTGGTGGCCGGCAACCGGCGCACCTCCCTGCGGCAGGACGCCCGCGACGCCCTGGCCCGCCGCGGCGGCCACTGCCGGTGCATCCGCTGCAATGAGGTGCGCGGCCAGCGCGTCGACCCCGAGACGCTGACCCTGATCGATGAGACCTATTCCGCCGGCCCCTCCGAAGAGCACTTCTTGCACTTTCGCACCCCGCAGGGGCGCATCGCCGGCTATCTGCGCCTTTCGCTGCCCGGCCCGGCCTCCCCGCGGCTGGGCTTCGCCGATCTGGAAGGCGCGGCGCTGATACGCGAGGTGCACGTCTACGGGCAGTCGCTGCCGGTGGGCAAGGACCACCCGGGCGCGGCGCAGCACATCGGGCTGGGCACGGCGCTGCTGGCCGAGGCCGAGCGCGTCGCCCGGCAGTACGGCTTCGGGCGGCTGGCGGTCATCGCCGCGGTCGGGACGCGTAAATACTACGAAGCCCGCGGCTTCGAGCGCGGCGAGCTGTACCTGGTGAAGGAACTGGAGCCCTCGCCCGCGGCGTGAGATCCACCGTCTTCGGCCCCGGCTATCAGGTCAGTTGGGCAGCTCCACGATCTCAAACCAGTAGCGCCCGATCACCTGCATGGCCTCCACCAGCCCGGCGAAGGAGACCGGCTTGGTCACGTACCCGCTGATGCCCAGCTGGTAGGTGCGCAGCACGTCCTCCTCGGCGCGCGAAGTGGTCAGCACCACCACGGGGATGCGGCTCAGCTCGGGGTCGGCCTTGATCTCCTGCAGCGCCTCGCGCCCGTCCTTGCGCGGCATGTTCAGATCCAGCAGGATCAGCCCCGGGCGAGGAGCGGCGTCCTTCCCGGCGTACGGCCCGCGCCGGTAGAGATAGTCGAGCAGCTCTTCCCCGTCGCGCACGAAGCGAATGTCGTTCATCAGGCGCGCCTCGCGCAGCGCATCCTCAGCCAGGTAGCAGTCGTCGGGGTCGTCGTCGGCGATCAAGATGGTGATCAATTTCGGTTTTGGCTTCATATCTGCCTTTCCTCGGTCCGTTCCGCTTCCTGCTCGTCCAGGTGAACCTGCGGCAGGGCGACCAGGAAAGTGGTGCCCTCGCCTACCCGGCTTTCGGCGGTGATTTCGCCCCCATGGCGCTGCACGATCTTGCGGCAGATGGCCAGGCCCATGCCCGAGCCTTCGTACTCGCTGCGCCCGTGCAGGCGCTCGAAGGGCTCAAAGATGCGCTGGAGGTACTTTTCCTCAAAGCCGATCCCGTTATCGGCCACGCGCAGCAGCACCCAGGGACGCCCGCCGCGCGTTTCCACCTCCCCCCAGACGCGCACCACCGGCGGCACGCCCGGCCGGTGGAACTTGATGGCGTTCCCGATCAGGTTCTGCAGCAGCTGGCCCAGCTGGGTGCGGTCGCCTTCCAGCGCCGGCAGCTCGCCCAGCTCCACCCGGCCCTTGCTGCGCGTCAGGCTGACCTCCAGGTCCGAGATCACGTCGCGGGCCACCTGCTCCAGGTTCACCGGCACAAAGGGCTGGGCCTTGGTGGAGACGCGCGAGTAGGTCAGCAGGGCTTCGATCATGTCCTGCATGCGCTGGCTGGCGGACACCATGCGGTTGAGGAAGTTGCCCTCCTGCTCGTCCAGGCTGCCGGCCATCTGGTTCTTCAGCCGGCTGGCGAAGAAGTTGATCTTGCGCAGCGGTTCCTGCAGGTCGTGCGAGGCGGTGTAGGCGAACTGGTCCAGCTCGCGGTTCGAGCGGGCCAGCTGCTCGGCGTAGGCCTGGGCGGCGTTCTGGGCGTTCTTCAGCCCGGTGATGTCGATGAAGGCGCCCATGGCCCCGCGCGGCAGCCCCTCGTCGTCCAGCAGCGGGGTGACGTTGCCGTACATGTGGTAGGTGCGCCCCTGCGCGTCCACCACGTCCATCTCCACGCCCTTCAGCTCGCGCCCGGTGCGCACGGCGGTGACCAGCGGCAGCTCGCCCTCCGGGGCCTGCCCGCCGTTCAGGCGGTAGGCCGCCTGGCCGGGCAGCGCGCCGCCGTGCAAATTGGCCCCGTATTCCACCCCCAGCAGGTCGTAGACCGCCCGGTTGCCCACCACCTGGCTGGCGTTCGGATCGTAGGTGATCCACACGCTGGCCGGCACGGCGTCCATCAGCGCCTGCAGCTCGCTGACGCGCGCCCGCTCGCGGGCCGCGCTCTCACGGGCCAGCCGCTCGGCCTGGCGCAGCTCGGAAATATCCTGCAGGATCACCACGCCGCCGGCGGGCTGGCCGTCCGGGTCAGGCACCGGGGCGGCGTTGACCAGCACCTCCTTCAGCGTCCCGCCCGGGGTGCGGATCACCAGGTTGACGTTCTGCACCACCTGGCCGTCCTTGCCGGCCCAGGCCGAGAGGATCTCCTCCGGCCGATAGGGTGAGCCGTCCGGGTGGTAGGCCAGGGGCGATTCTTCCTGCCCGCCAAAGAGCGGGTCGGGCAGCTCGCGCTCAAAAATCGATGCGGCGGCGCGGTTGGCCAGCGCCAGCCGGCCGCGGGGATCCACGAACACAATCCCGGTGGGGGCGTTGTCGATCAGGGCGCGCAGGCGGGCGCGCTCGGCTTCCACCGCCTGTCCGGCGCGCACCGCGTCGGTGGTGTCCAGCGCCAGGATCATCACGCCGGTCTGCCCGCCGGTGCCCCGCACGGGGGTGAGCGTGTAGGTGAAGTAGTTTTCCTCCACCGGGGCGGAGCCCTCGCCGCGCCGCACCAGCAGGGGCTGGTTTTCCACGTGGAAGGGCTGCCCGCTGGCGCTGAACTGCTCAAACTGGGGCTTCAGCAGCTCGGCCGATTCCGCCCAGACCTCGAACACCGAGCGGCCGATCAGCTCGCCCATCCCGCGCGTCAGGCGGCGGTAGGACTCATTGGCGTAGGTGAAGCGGTACTCGGGGCCTTCCAGGAAGGCGATGGCGGCCGGGGCCTCGCGCAGCAGCCGCTCCAGCAGCTCGCTCTGGCGTCGGTGCTCCTCCACCAGCAGCTCGTGCTCGGTCACGTCGCGCCAGACGGCCACCGCGCCGGTGATCTCTTCGCCCAGGTAGATCGGCGAGGCGGAACTCAGCAGCGTGCGGTCGCCGGCCTCTGGATGGTTGAAGGTCACCCGCTGGTTGACCACCGCCTCTCCCTGCAGGGCTTTGATGTAGGGCGGGTCCTCTTCGGGCAGGGGGTAGTTCTCGTACAGGCGCAGCCGGTCCGAGACCTGCACGCCCGACAGGCCCACCGGGTTGAAGCCGCAGATGCGCACCGCCCCGGGATTCACCTGCCGGACCACACCGTACTGGTCATACACCAGCACCGCGTCGCCGATGGAGTTGAACACCGCCTCGGTCTCCATGGCCCAGCGGCGGGCCTCGCGGGCGGCGCGGTTGGCCACCTCTTCCAGCTCGCGCTGGCGGGTGATGTCCTGGGCCACGGCCACGGCGCCGGTGATGCGCCCCTCCGGGTCCAGAATAGGCGCGGAGCCGGTGATGAGCGTGGCCCGGCGGCCGTCAAAGCGCTGAATGTCGATGACCTCGCCCACGATGGTCTCGCCGCGCAGGGCGCGGGCCAGCGGCCACTCCTCCGGCTTCAGCGGCTGGCCGGTGTCGGGCCACCAGGCGGAGAAGCGGCGGTAATCTTCCACGTTTTCCGCCATGGGCGCGTCCTCGCCCCACACCAGCGGCACCGAGCTGTTAACCTCCACCATGCGGCCGTTTTCGTCCGTAATCCAGACGGCCACCGGCAGCGAGCGCAGCACCGTCTCCATGCGCGAGGCGGCCAGGCTCAGCTCGGCGGTGCGCGCGGCCACGCGCTCCTCCAGCAGCTCGTTGGCCTGGCGCAGGGCCTCCTCGGCAGCCTTGCGGGCGGTGATGTCGTTGAACACCATCACCACGCCCTGCACCTCACCGTCGGCGTCCAGCATGGGCGAGGCGTTGATCAGCACGTTGTAGGAGCTGCCGTCCGGGGGCTCAATGCGCACTTCGTTATCCAGCACCGTCTCGCCGCGCAGCGCCCGCCGGTAGACCCACTCGTCCGGAGGGACCGGCCTGCCTTCGGCGTCGTAGGCCTGGCCCCAGATGTACGGTTCCAGAGGGAGCCGGGTGTCGGGCGGCAGGCCGGCCAGGGCCAGAAGGGCACGGTTGGCGAAAATGATGCGCCCGCCGGTGTCGATCACGGCGATGCCGCTGGCGGCCTGGTCCAGGGTGGTCTGCAGCAGGCGGCGCTGCTCCTCCAGGGCGCGCTGGGCCTGCTCGCGCTCGGCGGTGCGGGCCAGCAGGCGGTCGCGCATCAGCTCAAAGGAGCGGGCCAGGCGGTTCATCTCGCGCACCTCCGAGGAGGGCACGGGTGCCTGGTAATTGCCGGCCGCCAGGGCATCGGCGGCGGCGGCCAACGCGTTCAGCGGCACCGCCAGGCGCCGGGCCAGCAGCGTGCCGACGAAGCTGACGATCAGCAGGAAGATCAGCAGCACGCCCAGGGCCAGGTCGCGGCCGGTGTGGAAGCTCAGCAGCGCCTCTGAGACCGGCTGCTCGCCCACCAGCCCGTAGCCGGTTTCAGGCAGCCGGGTGTAGGTCACCAGCCAGCCGCCCTCCCTGCCCCCCGGGTTGTAGTAGGACCGGGTGCGGCTCTGCCCGGTCAGGAAGGCCTGCACCGGGGGCGTGTCCGAAAGATCGCTCAGCCGGGCGGTCTGCTGCATATCGGGGTGGGCCAGCAGGCGGCCGGACGAATCCACCAGGTAAAACACCGGTCCCGAAAGGTGCGACTGGTCGCGCAGCATGTTGGAGATGCGCTCGGTCAGCAGCGTGGCCGTGGCCGCCCCGATCAAGCGCCCCTGGCTGTCGAGCACCGGGTGATAGAAGCGCAGCACGGGCCGGCGGATAATCGGGGAGACCAGCTCCTCGATGGCCGCCTGGCGGTCCTGTCGCAGGGACTGGAACACCGGGCTGCCGCGCAGCGGAATGGCCAGCAGCCGGTTGGTGGTGGCCAGCACCTCCCCGTCAACGGAGTAGATGGAAAAGGCGGTGGCGTCGGGGTAGGCGGCGGCGAACTCGGCCAGCAGCCGCTCCTGGCGCGAGCGGGGCATGTCCATCAGCCCCTCCGTCCCGGCCAGCAGGCTCAGCCCGGCGCGGTGCAGGCGAATGTAGGCGGATACGCTGTCGGCCAGGCCCATGGCGTGGCCTTCGGCCATCGACAGCGCGTTCTGCCGGGAGAGCTGCTCCTCCAGGTTCGAGATCATGGTCACGGTCAGGATGAGCGGGACGCCGGTGGCCAGCGCCAGGGCCATCCCCAGCCGCGAGCGCAGGCTGGTGTCGTCCATCAGCGAGGCGGCGCGCCGCCAGAAGGGCGAGCACAACAGCGCCGCCCCCAGGAAAAGATAGATCACCCCGGCCAGGCCGAAGCGCTCGGGCACCACGGCCGAGGCAAAGAAGGCCAGGTAAGCCAGGCCCAGCACGGGCGCCAGGCGGATGGGCCAGCGCCCCAGCCGCCTGCGCAGATCGGGCCACATCTGCAGCCCGGCCAGCGCCGCGCCCATCAGCAGGAAGAGCAGGCCGAACGTCCGCTCCCAGCGCAGGTCGATTTCCAGCACCGGGGTGGTCAGCGCGCCCGGCCGCAGCAGCAGAAGCACACCGTTGGCCAGGGCAATAACCCCCGCTGCCAGCAGGAACAGGTCTCCCCACGGCGTGGCGGCTCGCACCCGGGGCGGCTCCAGCAGCGGAGTCAGCCCGCTGAACAAGCCGAACAACACCAGGCTGAGGGCAATAAACGGCGAGCCGGAGGAGAACAGAATGACCGCCATCACCAGCAGCGCCATCCCGGCGGCAAAGTGAACGCCCAGGACCAGCGACCGCCGCAGGTTGAACACCAGCGCCAGGCCCAGCACAATGCTCAGCCCCAGCAGCACCAATCCGGCGGCGAAGAGATTCTGGCGCAGCGGCTCATACACCAGGTAGGCCAGCTGGTGCGGGACCACCAGGACTACGGTGCTGAACAGGCTGTAGAACGCACAGATCAGCCATCGAAAGGCTTTGGTATGAAAACCTCTTACCGCGATCAGACCCCTAACCTTTCACTCCGGAGCTTGATGGGATGATTCTACAACAATACCAATGGGGGTGCACTATGGCACCGGGGGGGCAGGGGCTGACCCCCTGCAGCTGCAAAGAGAGTGGTGTGAGATATGACTTAATGCCCCCACATCGCCAGAAAAAAAAGAGAGGGAGCGAAAGCTCCCTCTCCTTAGAGTAACTACTTATCGACCTAGACCCAGCCGCGCAGCTGCATGGCCTTGACCACGCGGGCGATGGCCACCATGTAGGCCGCGTCGCGCATGTAGGCCTTGTGCTCCAGGCTCATGTCCAGCACGCCGTGGAAGGCCTGGGTCATCTTGGTGTCCAGCTTCTCCAGGACCTCTTCCTTGGTCCAGTAGAAGTTCATGTCGTTCTGCACCTGCTCGAAGTACGACACGGTCACACCGCCGGAGTTGCACAGGAAGTCCGGGATGACGAAGATGCTGCTGTTCTTGAGGAACTCGTCGGCCTCGGGGGTGGTGGGGCCGTTGGCAGCTTCCGCCAGAATCTTGACCTTCGGGCTGATGCGCTTGACGGTCTCGCCGGTCACCTGGCCCTCGAGCGCGGCCGGGATCAGCACGTCCACGTCCTTCTCGATCCAGCAGTCGCCGTCCTCGATGGTGTAGCCGGCCTCGCGGGCCTTGGCCTTGTCGATGGTGCCGTACTGGTCGGTGATGGACTTGAGGAAGTGCGGGTCGATGCCGTCAGCCTTGAAGAAGGTGTAGGACTTGCGGTCCTCGCGGTCCCAGCAGGAGACGCACAGCACCTTGCCGCCCAGGATCTCAATGAAGCCGATGGAGGCGAACTGGGCCACGTTGCCGAAGCCCTGGATGGCCGCGGTGCACTGCTTGGGATCCAGGCCCAGGTGCTTCATGGCTTCGCGGACGTTGAAGATCACGCCGTAGCCGGTGGCTTCGGTGCGGCCAGCCGAACCGCCGCCGCCCAGGGGCTTGCCGGTGATCACGCCCGGGGTGTACTGGCCGACCAGGCGGGAGTATTCGTCCATCATCCAGCCCATCATCTGCGGGGTGGTGCCAACATCCGGCGCGGGGATGTCCTGGCGGGGACCGATGTTGCGCCACATCACGTTGACGTAGCCGCGCACCAGGCGCTCTTTCTCGCCGTCAGAGAGGGTGGCCGGGTCGACCACAACGCCGCCCTTACCGCCGCCCAGGGGGATGTCGGCCACGGCGCACTTCCAGGTCATCCAGGTGGCCAGGGCGCGAACGGTGTCAAACGTTTCGGCCGGGTGGAAGCGCAGCCCGCCCTTGTTGGGGCCGCGGGCGTCGTTATGCTGCACGCGGAAGCCCTCAAAAACGCGGATGGTGCCGTCATCCATGCGCACCGGGATGCGGAAATGGAACTCGCGCATCGGCCAGCGGAGAATCTCGCGCACCTGGGGATCCAGGTTGAGCAGTTCAGCGACATGGTCGAACTGACGCTGCGCCATCTCAAACGCATTAGTCGTCTCAGACATGATATGCTCTCTCCTGATGAAATTGGGAATGGATATTAACGAACTCAACTGCCTTGAGAGGGGCGGCCAGCAGACAGGCGGACAGGCCCGGGGCAGGCTGCTCCTGGTTCAAGCTTATCGCAACCGCACCCCGGCGTCAATATGAGGAAGATAATCCCCACAGGTGATGAAGGGCATTCCCCGGGGCCGCCCGGCGGGCATGGTACAATGAGACCCTGAACAAATGGACTACTTAAACTCACTCAACTCACAGCAGTATCAGGCCGTGACCGCCGGAACCGGGCAGGTTCTGGTGCTGGCCGGCCCCGGCTCGGGCAAAACCCGCGTGCTCACCCAGCGGGTGGCCTACCTGATCGACGCCATGGGCGTGCGCCCCTCCGCCATTCTGGCGGTGACCTTCACCAACAAGGCCGCCCGCGAGATGGAGGAGCGCGTCAACAAACTGCTGCCCGGGCGGGCCGGCGGCCTGTGGCTGGGCACCTTCCACGGCGTGTGCGCCCGCATCCTGCGCCGCGAAGCCGCCGATGCCGGGCTGAGCCGCTCCTTTGTCATCTTCGACAGCGACGACCAGCTGGCCATCGTCAAGGCCATCCTGCGCGATCTGGGCATCGACAAACTCAAAGACCCGCGCCTTTCCGCCTACGCGGTGCACGCGGCCATCTCACGGGCCAAGAACGACCTGATCCTGCCGGAGGATTACCCCATTGGCCTGCGCAGCCGCAAGTATGACGAGGTCTACGCCAAGGTCTACCAGCGCTACCAGGCCGAGCTGGACCGCAACCAGGCCGTCGACTTCGACGACCTGCTCATGCGCACTAACTTGCTGCTGAGCGGCAAGCCCTCGATCCGCGAGCAGTACGCCCGGCGCTTCGAGCACGTGCTGGTCGACGAGTTCCAGGATACCAACCGCCCCCAGTACGAGCTGGTGCGGCTGCTGTCTTCCTATCATCACAACCTGTTTGTGGTCGGCGACGAGGACCAGTCCATCTACCGCTGGCGCGGGGCCGATTACCACAACATCCTGCGCTTCACCAAAGATTACCCCGATCACCAGAAGATCCTGCTGGAACAGAACTACCGCTCCACCCAGACGGTGCTGGACGCCGCCATGGCCGTCATCCGCCGCAACCCCAACCGCACCGCCAAGCGCCTGTTCACCCAGCTGGGCCGCGGCACCCGCCTGACGCTCTACGAAGCCGAGGACGACCGCCAGGAGGCCGAGTTTGTGGTCGACACCATCCGCGAGACCGCCAGAGGCAAGATCTCGCCGGGCGATTTCGCGGTCATGTACCGCACCAACGCCCAGTCCCGCCTGCTGGAAGAGGCCTTCCTGAGCGCGGGCATGCCCTACCGCCTGGTCGGGGCGCAGCGCTTCTACGGCCGGCGCGAGGTCAAAGACCTGATCGCCTATTTGCGGCTGATCCAGAACCCCGGCGACACCGTCTCGCTGCTGCGGGTGATCAACACCCCGCCCCGTAAAATCGGCGACAAGACGGTGGGGATGCTGCAGTTCACCGCCGCCGACCTGGAGACCAGCCCGGGAGAGATCCTGCTCAGCCTGGGCCGCTCCGGTCCCGCCTCGCCGCACTGGGGCCGCTTTGACTCCCGCGCCGCCACCGCCCTGGCCGATTTCGGCGCGCAGCTGGCCGCCTGGATCGACCTGCGCGATTCCGAGGCGGTTCCGGCCCTGTTCGACCGCATTCTGTCTGACATCCGCTACCAGGAGTTCATCGACGACGGCACCGACGAGGGCGAGGACCGCTGGGAGAACGTGCAGGAGCTTCGCCGCCTGGCTTACCAGCAAGAGCAGGGCACCCTGGCCGGATTCCTGGAGCAGATCGCGCTGGTCTCCGATCAAGACACGCTGACTGAATCGGGCGACGCGCCCACCCTGCTGACGCTGCACGCCGCCAAGGGGCTGGAGTTCCCCCAGGTGATCATCGTCGGGCTGGACGAAGGGGTGCTGCCGCACATCCGGGCCATCGAGAGCGGCGACGCCGAGGAGATGGCCGAAGAACGCCGCCTGTTTTACGTGGGCATCACCCGCGCCAAGGAGCGCCTGTATCTGGTGCGTGCCGACCGGCGCGGCGGCTTCCGCGGCTACGAAGAGCAGATAGCCTCCTCCTTCCTGGACGACCTGCCCGAAGACCTGGTCGAGCGCCGGGGGCCGGCCTCCAGCCGGGCCAGCAGCCGGGCGTACCGCGCCTACCGCCGCGACTCCCAGTGGGACGGCGGCGGCTCGAACTGGGGCCGCGCCCGCGAGCCCTACACCGTTCCCCCGCCGGCCCGCCCGGCAGCCGCGCAGGAACGCCAGTTCACCCCGGGCATGCGCGTCAGCCACGCCAGCTGGGGCGAGGGCATGGTGATCGAGAGCCGCCTGATGGACGGCGACGAGATCGTCGACGTGGTCTTCGAGAGCGTGGGCATCAAGCGGGTCATGGCCTCGCTGGCCAAGCTGCAGAAGCTCTAGCGCGCGGAAAACCGTGATCCGATCATCCTGATCCGCCCTGTCAGCGACCGCCAGCAGGGCGTTTTTCTTTGCCCGGTATTACATCTCCAGCGCGAAGAAGGGCACCAGCATCTCCTCGGGGCTGAAGGCCCCGTGGCGGCCCAGCAGCGGGTTGTCGCCCTGGCCCCACCACAGGTAGGCGTTCCCCTGCGGGATCAGCACCGCGTCCCCCAGGCGGGAGGGCAGTCGCGAGTAGACCTCCCCCGGGCCGAGCAGCCCGCTGGCCAGCAGGCGTTCGGCGCTGACCATGCGGAACTGACCGGGCCAGTGCTCCTCCACGTAAGCGGCTGCCTCCTCCTGCCGGCCAGGGCGCAGGAATAAATAGGGCAGGCGCTGCTCGCCGCTGGGCAGCATGGCCAGCATCTCCACAAACGGCAGGTGATTGCGCAGCTCCAGGTTGGGATCTCGCGGGGTGGCGATCTGCCCGTGGTCGGCGGTCATTAAAAACAGCGTTCCGGAGGGGGCGCCGGCGCGCAGCAGCTCCAGCAGGCGGGCCAGCTGGTAGCTGAACTGGCGGAACTCCAGCGCCACGCGCTCGTCGTCGGGGCCGAAGCGGTGCGAGAGGGAGTCGATCTCGGGCCAGTAGAGGTAAATATAGCTGCGCTCGCGCGGCCGGGCGTGCAGCAGATCGCGCAGCGAGATGGTCAGGTCGCTCAGCGTGCGGTAGGGCAGCGGCTCCACTTCGGACAGCAGCATCTGCGACAGGCCCGAGCCGGAGATGTAGGCCGGCTGGAAGGCGTAGGGCGTGACCCCGTGGCGGCGCAGGTACGGGCCGAAGGTGGACACCGGCAGGAAGGCCTCAGGCCGGAAGCCTGCCCGGCGCAGCCCGCCCGTGTCCCCCTGGAAGGCGGCAGGGGTGTGGGTGATCATATTGGCCACCAGCGAGTACTCGCGCAGGAACAGCTCGTAGCCGGCCACGCCGTGCTCGGCCGGGCAGGCCCCGGTCCACAGCGTGGTCAGCGCGGCCGAGGTGGTGGAGGGGGCCACGGAGGTCAGCGCCGCCAGCAGGCCCTGGTCGAGCAGCTCAGGCCAGGGATCGAACTGCTGCAGGGAGCGGAAGAGCCGGTAGCCCAGCCCGTCGAGCAGCAGGTGGATGACGTGGGTGTACGGCCCGGGCAGCCGGTCGAGCAGCGCGTCGGCCAGGGCCTGCTGGCCGTTCATGGGCGGCAGCTCCAGCCAGTAGGCCGCGCTGGCTGGCAGGCTGTTCACCCCCCAGCCGCTGTAGTGCGGGCGCACCAGGCCCTCGCCCAGCCCGGGCGCGGCTGCCTGCTCGGCGATCTCGTCCAGCGCCATCCCCGTCACATCCGGCATGTTTGCCTCGTTTCGTCTCCGTCAATCGGGCGGCTTCCCGCTGCCATGCTTCATTATACGTGATTGCGGGGCCGCCCCGCGGAGGGTGGTGCGGGGAGCGGCTACTCCCTCAGGGAACACCTCAGCAGAGTACAGGGGGACGAGTTCCCACCCGCACCTTTTTTCCATCCCGCCGGGACGGTATATCCTTTGTTATAATAATAAGGATATCTCTTCTCTTATACGAGGACCGTCCCCCCATGCGGCGTGAACTGCTCACCTGGAACGATGTCGAAAAGCTGATCGATCACCTTCTGCCTCAATTTGAAATCGAGTTTGACGCCATGATCCTCATTTCGCGTGGGGGGATCATCCCGGGCGGGCTGCTGGCCGAGGCGATGGGCATCACCAGCCTGCTGACGGCCGCTGTCGACTTCCCCTACGAGGCCGAGCTGGAAAAAGAGCGCGAGAAAACCCGCCTGCTGGCCTGGCCCAAGTTCCTCCAGTTCCCCGACAACTCGCTGCTGCAGGAAAAACGCCTGCTCATCGTGGACGATGTGTGGGGCTCGGGGCGCACCATCACCGCGGTCAAGAACCGCGTCAACGGGGCCGGGGGCTTCCCCTCCACCTGCGTGCTGCACTTCAACCCCTACCGCAACCTGTTCGGCACCGTGCGCCCGGATTACTACGCCGCCATCACCGACGCCTACATCGTCTACCCCTGGGAAGTGGAGCGCGGCCCCCACTCCAACCTGACCCCGCGCCTCGGCTGAGACCCGCCCCTGCGGGATGTGCCCCTGTGTGAGACCGGTCTCACACGAGGACTGGCCTGCTGACCAGGGAGAAAACCGGCCGGGCGACGGTCGGCAGACAGGCTTGCTCCCGGTATGATCGTACCGATCTGATTGGGAGTAAGTTTCATGCGTGTTGTCGTTGCCGATGATCAGACCGAGGTCCGCCTGGCCCTGCGCCTGCTGCTGGAAAGCCAGCAGATGCGCGTGGTGGGCGAGGCCGCCGGTATGAAAGAATTGTTTACCCAGGTCTGGGGCCAGCTGCCCGACCTGCTGCTGCTGGACTGGGAGCTGCCTCATTCGCTCAGCCAGCAGGAACTGATCAGCTCGCTGCGGCTGCTTTCCCCGCATATGCGGGTGGTGGCCCTGAGCAGTCACATGGAGGCCCGCCAGCCGGCGCTCAAAGCCGGGGCGGACCTTTTCATCTCCAAGGGCAGTCCGCCGAATAAGCTCATTCGCGCGCTGCAGTCGTTCACGGCTGCCCGGGCCTGAATCCCTCCCGTCCGGGCAGCACGGCCGCGCGGGGGGACACACCGCGCGGCCTTTTTCGCCACGCGCAGAATCCTCCATTTCTGACCGCCACCCGGTATAATCGAGCCGCCATGATGTTCCGCAACTTCCGGCTGATGAGCCGTCCCCTGCTCTTCTTCATGCTCAACATGGTGGTGGCCAACACCGCCGGCGCCATGTACCGCTCGTTGATGCCGCTCTACGTCCAGCAGAAGGGCGCCAGCGTCGAGGAGGTGGGCCTGTTTTTCACCCTCTCGGCGGTGGCCCCGCTGCTCTTCCAGCTGTTGGGCGGCTGGATGTCCGACAGCCTGGGCCGGCTGCAGGCCGTGGCCATCGGCTCGCTGGGCGGGCTGCTGAGCTACGCCGTCTACCTGTTCGCGCCCACCTGGGGATGGCTGCTGCTGGCCAGCGTGTTCGGGGCCATCGCCTATTCCTTCGTCAGCCCCTCTTACCAGGCCTACGTGGCCGAGCAGACCGACGAGGCCAACCTCGGCAAGGTGTACGGCCTCTCCGAAGCCATCTTCACCCTGGTGGGCATCATCGGGCCGCCGCTGGGCGGGTTCTTATCCGAGCAATACGGCTTCCACACCATGTTCCTGGTGGCCGGGGCGCTGTACGGGGCGGCCACGGTGCACCGAGTGATGATGGCGCTGACCGCCCGCCGCCAGGAGCGCGAAGCCGTCTCTGCGGGCGCCGCGAAGCGTGAAAAGCCCAGCCTGAAGGGGCTGGCGGCGTCGCTGCGCGGTCTGCTGGGCCTGCTGACCGCCGGAGGCGTGGTCACCTGGATTTTCATCTCCGACGGCCTCACCGACATTGCCTTCAACACCTCCTACCAGTTCGAGCCGCTGTACATGCAGAACCTGTACGGGCTGACCAACACCCAGATCGGCTGGCTCTCCTCGCTGGCCTCGGTGGTAATGATCCTGCTGACCGGCTGGGCCGGGGCGCTTTCCGATAAGCACGGCGAGCGGGTGGGCATCGCCGGGGGCTTTCTGCTGATCATCACCGGGCTGATCACCTTCCTGCTGGCGCGCTCCTTCTACGGCTTCGTCCTGGCCTGGCTGCTCTACGGGGCTGGCTCGGCGCTGATCGCCCCGGCGCACAACTCGCTGATCTCCAAAGCCGTCCCACAGAAGCTGCGCGGCACGGCCTTCGGCCTGTTCTCCACCTCCATCGGGGTGGTGGCCCTGCCCATGCCCTACATCGGCGGGCTGCTCTGGCAGCACATCGCCCCGCAGGCGCCCTTCATCGTGCCCATCTTCTTCATGACCCTGCTGCTGCCCTTCGTGTGGACCAAATTCCGCCTGCCGCGCCCGGCTGAAGCTGCGGCTGAAGCCGCGAAGGATACGCCGCAGGCTGCTCCGCTGGGGGACTGACTCCCCCGCGCGCGGCCAGTGACCATCCCTCCCGGGCTATACTTAATCCGGGAGGTACTGCTTATGGACGTATCCGAAGCCATTCGCTACAAGCGGGCCGTGCGCGAGTTTCAGCCGCGGCCGCTCAAGCCGGAGGAAATGCGCGCCATTCTGGAGGCCGGCCGGCGCGCCCAGTCGAGCAAGAACACCCAGCCGTGGACCTTCCTGGCCATCACCCGGCGCGAGACGCTGCAGGCGCTCTCCAAATCCGGCCGCTACGCCGGTCACCTGGCCGGGGCGGCCTTTGCTGTGGCCATCCTGACGCCCGACCCGGCAGAGAAATGGTCCATCCTGTTCGACGCCGGGCAGGCCGCCGCCTACATGCAGCTGGCCGCCTGGGAGCTGGGCATCGGCTCGGTTCTCGCCGCCGTGCACTACCCCGACGTGGCCCGCGAGGCGCTGGGCTACCCGCCCGATCTGCACCTGCATGCCGTGATTTCGTTCGGCTACCCGGCCGACGAATCGCTGCTGCGGGCCAGGCCGCGCGCCGGCGGCCGCCGCCCGCTGGACGAGCTGGTGCGCTGGGAGACTTATTAAGCCGCATCCGGGCCTGATCTTGCCGGATCCACCCGGAACACGCACCTCTGCCCGCACCTTTTAAGACGCCCGCGGGCGGGTTTGGGCTATACTTGGTGTACACGCACCCGATTAACCGTAAAGGAGGCACGGTGCCAAACCCAGACTCTCTCACTTCTTCGCGCAGCCGGCGCGCCCCGGTCTGGCTGCTGGCCTTTTTGTTCGGTTTCCTGCTCACCATTCTCCTGCTCCTCCGGGAGCGCAGCGAAGACGACGAAGCCCAATCGGTAACCCGCTACACCGCCGAAATCCCCCTGGGCGAACCGCAGGCCTCGGTGGCCGATTTTCCCCCGCCGCTGAGCGCCACCAGCCCGGCCCCCTCCGCTGACCGACCCACCGATGACCTCAAGGCGATCAACGGCATCGGCCCGGTGTTCGAGCGGCTTCTGCACCAGGCGGGCATCCGCACCTTCGCGCAGCTGTCCGCCGCCTCGCCGGATGAGCTGCGCTCGCTGCTCGAGGCCCGGGACTATACCCTGGCCAACCCGGAGAGCTGGATTGAGCAGGCCCGCCAGCTGGCCGGCAAGCGGGCTTGAACCCCAGCTTTCCCGCCCATATGCCAGACCTGCTGCAGCGGATTGACTGGCGCGCCATACTGGTGGCCGTGCGCCTGCCCGCCTTTTACTGGATTCTCTCGCTGGTGATCGTCACCCTGTTCGGCTACCCGGGGGTGATCTGCACCACGCCCATCGGCTGGCTGCTGGCCCTGCCCGTGGGCAAGCGCGTGGTGGACGAAAGCCAGAGCCCCATCGGCGGGATGCGGCTGGGCGAAGCCGGCCTGGCCGGGGGCTTCCTGGGCCTGCTGATGGGGGTGCTGTTCACCGCCGCGCTGGTCACCGCGCCCGAAACCAACCCCTCGGCCCGCGGCGAGGCGCTGGTCATCAGCGCCCTGGTCACACTGACCGGGATTCTCACCTGTGCGGCCGCCGCCGCGCTGGTCGCCGCGGCCGTGCTGCGCCGCCGCCCGCCCGAAGGGAGTTAGGGGATTAAATGAAAGATCAGCAGTGCTTGTCCCCGATGCACTACTGATCTCTCCGGGTAGATCCCCTTTGTTCTACCCTCCGACGGCGATGAGATGATCCATTTATACCGCTAGGGCGTTGCCGAAACGTTGACAAAGGGGTGCAACCGGTCATAATTCCTCCCACTGCCGGTTGCGGATGTAGCGCTGCAGCCGCGCGCTCATCTCGGGGGAATGGGTCTCGGCCCGCAGGCCCTCCAGCAGATCGACCATGCGGTCGTAGGCCGGGGCGGCGTCGCCGCCGGCGGCCAGCACGGCCCGGTAATTGAGCCGGGCGGCGTCGAAGCGCAGCCAGAAGTGCCCCAGCCGGCGGGCGGCCTCGTCGACGGCGGCGGCCTTCTCCGCCGCGGCGGCCGGGTTCCCTTCGCGCAGGGCCAGCACGCCGGCCATCCAGTCCCGCCAGGGCTCCAGCAGGGGCAGCCCGCGCCCCGCCGAATCCCGGCAGGCCTGCCCGGCCAGCTCCAGCGCCCGGGCGGCATCTCCCCGGACCAGCGCCATCCAGGCGCGCGCCATCGGCTCCGGCTGGGCCAGCAGCCAGGCGCCCGGGCGGTTGAGGGCCTGCAGGGCCTGCTCCATCAGCGCCAGCCCGTCCTCCAGATATCCCTTTTCTGCCAGCGCCCGGCCCAGGCGGTACTGGTTTTCCAGCCGCGCGCCGCGGGATTCCAGATCTTCGGAAACGCCCAGCCGGTACAGCTCCACGGCCCCGTCCAGGTCGCCCAGCGCGCGCAGGATATCGCCCATCACCCCGTGGGCCAGTGCGGCCGTGTCCATGTGCCCCTGCATGGTGGACAGCTGCAGCCCGGTCTGGGCGTTCAGCCAGGCCTCGTCCAGATTGCCCAGCAGGAACGCCGCCGTGGCCCCCAGGCCCAGCAGCGCGCTGCCCAGCCGCCCGGTCTTCGCCCGCCGGGCCACCTCCTGCCCCAGCCGGGCCTGCTCCAGCGCATCCCGGTAATGCCCCGACTGCAGCGCCGATACGCACAGGTACTGGCGCACCACGGCGATCTGAATCGGGCGGCGCAGCCGGTAGGCGGAGGAGAGCGCCTCGCGGCCCACGGCATAGGCCTTCTCCGGGTAGCCCCCCAGCGAGAGCAGCCGTCCCTTGAGCGCCAGCGCGTGCACGCGGGCTTCCCAGTCCAGCTCGGCCACGGCCCCTTCGCTGGCGGCCAGCGCCTCCTCCAGCAGGTGATCGGCCTCCTCCAGCCGGCGCTGGTACATGCGCAGACCAGCCTGAATGTTGAACCACTCCACCTGCTCGGCGGTGTACCCGGCGTGCTCCAGCAGGCGGTACGACTGGGCGCTGCGCTCCAGCCCGAGCTCCACCTGGCCTTCCTGCAGGTGCACGCGGGCAAGGCCGTTCAGCCCGCCGCCGATCAGCAGCGAGGAATGGCGCTCGCGCCCGGAGCGCAGCATCATCTGGAAGCAGCGTTCGGCGCTTTCGATGTCCTCGCCGTCGCAGGCGCACAGCCCCCAGCGGCGGTACAGGCGGTAGACTTCCTGGTCGGGCAGCCGGGGACCCAGGCGCAGCAGCAGGCTTTCGGCCCGCTGGAAGGCCTCGTAGGCGGCGGTGTGCTCCAGCCGCTCGACACAGTCCTCGGCATAGCGCAGCCAGTGGTGGTAGGCCGAGACCAGCTGCCCGGCGGCCTTGTAATGGTTGGCCAGCTCGCGGGCGGCTTCCGGCTCCGGGCCGCCGGATATTTCCAGCGCGCGGGCCACCTGCAGGTGCATCTGGCGCTTGCGCGCCTGGCTGAGGTCCTGCAGCAGCACCGCACGTGTCTTGCCGTGCACAAAGGCCCACTCCTGCCCGCCGGCCGGGCGGATCAGCCGGCAGCGCTCCAGATTCTCCAGCGCCTGGGTGAGCTCCTCGGGGCCGAGGCTGACTGCCGCCTCCAGCACCGGCTGCGAGAAGACCGTCCCCAGCATGGCCGCGGCGGTCAGCGTCTGGCGGTCGAGCGGGGGCAGCCCGCTGAGGCGCTCGCGGCACAGGGTGTGCACGCTGGCCGGCAGCGGCAGCGGGCCGGCCCACTGCTCCGGCGTGCTGTCGCTGTGCTGCGAAAGCTCCACCATCACCCGCAGCGTCTCCAGCACGTAGAAGGGGTTGCCGCCGCTGTCCGCCAGCAGCTGCTCGGTGAAGGAATCGGGCGCTTCGCGGCCCAGCACCATGCGGGCCAGCTCGCCCACGGCGACCTTATCCAGCGGTTCCAGATAGACGCGCTCCTGCGGGGTGCCGGTGTGCGCACCGCCCAGCGGCAGGCGGCCCGCCATCCCGCACTCGCCCGTGCGGGCCAGCATCAGCAGCAGGCCGTGCTGGCGGAAGAAGCCGCGGTTGAGCAGGTACTGCAGCGCCCCGCGGGTTTCCTCGTCGGCCCACTGGGCGTTGTCCAGAATAAACAGCAGCCGCTGCGGCTCGGCCAGCTGGAACAGCAGCTGGCGCAGGGCCTCGTAGAACAGCTGGCGCTCCAGGCGAATGTCGGGGCCTGGCTCGCCGCCCAGATCGGGGCGCAGCTGGCGCAGCTCGGGCAGCAGGCTGGCCAGCGCCCCGGCCCACAGCGGCTCCAGCCGCTGCCATTCGGCGGGGGAGACCGACTGGCGCAGCAGGTCGGCCAGCGGCTGGGCGGGCATGTGCCGCTCGGAGGGGTGGCAGACGGCCAGCAGCAGGCGCGGGCCTGGTTCCAGCGCCTGGAACAGCTCGGCCGCCAGGCGGCTCTTGCCCGAGCCGGCCTCGCCTTCAATCACCTGCAGCCCGCCGCGCAAATAGGCCTGGCGCAGGTGCTGCAGCAGGATGTCGCGCCCCACCAGGGGCAGCCGCAGCGTGGCCCCGGGCGTAAAGGCCGGAACGGCGGTTTCCGGCAGGCCGTTCTGCTGAAGCTGCTGGCCCAGCTCCACCAGGCGGGCGGAAAGCGGCATCCCCTCGTCGCGGTAGCGGCCGGCCAGGTCCTGGTAATAGCGCCGTGCCTCGCCCCGCCGGCCCAGGTCGCGCATCCAGCGCAGCACGCGGGAGATCGGAAGAGCGTCGTGTAGGGAAAGAGTGTAGATCTCGGTGGTCG
>ENA-UPSB01001396-UPSB01001396.1-bioreactor-metagenome-genome-assembly--contig:-NODE-1396-length-28525-cov-8.338918_pt1 | contig 28525 bp, 25 predicted proteins | sample MGYA00238182_ERZ773286 | MGnify/ENA primary metagenome ERZ773286 (study PRJEB29026, sample SAMN07631240) | bioreactor metagenome | isolation source: Switchgrass digestor | place: USA: Dartmouth...
TGCGAGTTCATCGGCGACCTGCTGTACGTCCATCCGGCCTGCGTGAAGCTGCTGCTCAGGGCGGTGGGGTACGAGCGGCTGTGCCTGATCTCCGACGCCATCCCCGCGGCGGGGCTGAGCCCGGGTCACTATCGGCTCTGGGGCCGGGACCTCTACATCGACGAGGAGGGCTTCTCGCGGCTTGCGGACGGCACCATCGCGGGTTCCACCAAGCTGATGCTCCACGGCCTGAGGAACCTGGTAGAGAAGCTGGGGGTGCCGTGGGAGCAGGTGGTGCGGATGGCGGCCCTCAACCCGGCGCGCGTGATCGGGATCTCGGACCGTAAGGGCAGCCTGGCCCCGGGCAAGGACGCCGACCTGGTGGCCGTGGGCCCGGACTGGCAGGTGCGCTGGACGGTGGTGGAGGGCCGGGTGGTGCGCCGTCCCGGCGACCCGCCGCCAGCACTGAACCCCGAATATGTTGCGGCACGTGCGTAGAAAGGGGAAGCGGCATGACGATCAGCGCAGAAGTGTTCTACAAGGCGGCGGACGAGGCGATCGCGCGGCTGAAGGCGACCCAGCTGCCGCAGATCAAGAAGGCCGGGGAGATCCTGGCCGAGGCCATCCTGAAGGGCGGGGTCATCCAGGTGTTCGGCACCGGGCACTCCAAGGCCTTCGCCATGGAGATGGCGGGGCGGGCCGGCGGGCTGGTTCCCGCCCACGCCATCGAGGAAGACATCCTCTTCCTCAACGGGGTCTACCCGGTGGAGGAACGGAAGAACCCGTACCTGGAGCGGGAACCGAAGATTGCCCACCAGATCCTGGCCCAGTACGACATCCGGCCCGAAGATGCGTTCATCATCGTCTCCAACTCGGGGCGCAACGGGTCCACCGTGGAGATGGCGGCGGAGGTGAAGCGGCGCGGCCACAAGCTGGTCGTCGTCACCTCGATGGCCCACACCACAGCGGTGACCTCCCGCCATCCCAGCGGCAAGAAGCTCTACGAGTTCGCCGACGTGGTCATTGACAACTGCGGGCCCATGGGCGACGCCCTGCTGGAGGTGGAGGGGCAGCCGATCAAGGTCTGCGCGATCTCCTCGATCACGGGTGCGCTGATCGCCCAGGGCATCACGGCGGAGATCGTCGGCCACCTCGTCGCTGCCGGCCAGACGCCGCCGGTCTACATCAGCGCCAACGTGGACGGTGCGGACGAGCACAACGAGGCGCTGAAGGCGCGCTACGGGGATCGGATCTAGGGCGGCCTCGGGCCGTCGTGCAGCCCCCACCCGCCTGTCGGTGCGGGTGGGGGCTTGCGCGCGCCGGCCCGGCGGGCGAGCGACGGCACGCTTGCCACGGGGGTGCCCATAGTCTATACTGAAAGCAACTGAATAGGGCAACAGCGACAGGTGCTCCCGGCCTGCGGGCCGGGAGGTAAAAGGGAAGCCGGTGGAAGTCCGGCACGGTCCCGCCACTGTGACGGGGAGTTGCCCCCCATCGTGTGCCACTGGCCGAGAGGCTGGGAAGGCGGGGGGCAGCGGTGATCCGAAGTCAGGAAACCTGCCTGCCGCTGCTACGTCGCCAGCCTTCGGGTGAAAGGGGGAGACGTGTCGCGTGGTTCTGCCACCGTTATGTCGCGGGATGCCCCCTGGCTGAAGCCAGGGGTCTTTCGTTTCCGTGGGTGTTCCGGTTCGCCACAGCAGAGACAGTGCGGAGGTAAAACCTAGTCATGAAGCGTACAGTCGGATCGCTCTTGATCCTGACCCTGTTCATCACCGCCCTCCTGGCCGGGTGCGGCGGACAGGGAGCCCAGCAGCAGGGTGCCGAACGGCAGGGGGCTGAGCAGGGCTCCGGGCAGCAGGCCGCAGGGACCGGCTCCGGGCAGGAAGCGGCGGAGCTTGGTTCCGGACAGCAGGCCGCCGGAATCGGCGCCGGCGAGGAGACCGTCTACCCCGTCACCCTGGTCGACGGCGATGGGCGGGAGGTCACGATCCAGGCGGAGCCCCAGCGCATCCTCTCCCTGGGGCCATCCATCACGGAACTGGTCTTCGCCATCGGCCGGGGCGACCGGCTGGTGGGCCGCACCGACTGGTGCGACTATCCGGATGCGGCGCTGGATGTCCCGTCCGTGGGCAGCCTCTTCCCGCCCGACTATGAGCGCATCCTCTCCACCGAGCCGGACCTGGTGCTGATGCTGGGCGGCTCGCTGGAGGTCCGGGAGCGGCTGGAGCAGGAGTACGGCCTCACCACCTTCGTCGTCGACCCGGCCACCTTCGAGGAGCTGTACGAGGAAGCGGTTGCCCTGGGTACCGCGCTGAACGCCCGGGCCGCCGCGGAGGCGATGGTGGCCGAGATCAAGGCCGAGGCGGATGCGATCTCGACCAAGGTACTTCCCATTTCCTACCGGCCGCGGGTCTTCTACCAGGTCTCCCCTGACCCGCTCTACACGGCCGGCCCCGGCTCCTTCATCGACGACATGATCCGCATCGCCGGCGGCATCAACGCCGCGGCAGATGCGGAGAGCCCCTGGGCGCCGTACTCCGTGGAGCAGCTGGTCGCGGCGAACCCCGACATCATCGTCACCAGCTCGCCCGCGATGGCCGAGGAGGCCCTCGCACGCAAGGGCTGGGAGTCCATCACGGCGGTGCGGGAGGGGCGGGTGATCGGCCTGCCGGACGAGGACATCGTCGTGCGGCCCGGGCCCCGGCTCATTGAAGGGCTGCGGTGGTTCGCCGAGACGCTCCATCCCGGCCTGTTCGGAGAATGATGGGCCGGGAAGCGAGGGGCCGGCGGGCCCTGGCGCTGGCCGCGGCCGCTCTGGCGGTGGCCGTGGTGGTGGCGGGGGCGGTGGGCTCGGTGCGCATCCCGCCTGCCGACGTGGTGAAAATCCTGCTGAACCGGCTGGGGGCCGGCTTTGCGCCGGACTGGCCCCGGACGTGGGAGGCGATTCTCTGGGACGTGCGGCTGCCCCGAGTGGCCATGGGCGCCCTGGTGGGCATGGGTCTGAGCGTGGCAGGGGCGGCATACCAGGGCCTCTTCCGGAATCCCCTGGCGGACCCGTCGGTGGTCGGCGCCTCGGCGGGGGCGTCGCTGGGGGCGGCGGCGGCCATCGCCTTTCTGGACGGCGTGCCGCTGCTGCCCGGGCGCTGGGCCCTGGGGCCGGTGCCGCTCTGTGCCTTCTGCGGCGGGATCGCCGCGGTACTGCTGGTGTTCCGCCTCGCCTCGGCGGGCCGGCAGACCTCCACGGTGAGCCTCCTGCTCGCCGGCATGGTGGTGAGTTCCGTCGCCTCGTCGCTGGTCTCGCTGATCATGTACCTCACCAGCTCGCAGGCCCGCGACGCCATCGTCTTCTGGCTCATGGGCGGACTCTCGGGGGCCAACTGGTGGAAGGTGGGGTGGCTCCTGCCCTATCTCGCCGCCGGCCTGGGCCTGCTGCTCCTGCAGGGTCGGGAGCTGAACGCCTTCCTGCTGGGCGAGGAGGCGGCCCTTTCGATGGGCGTCGACGTGGAGCGGCTGAAGCGCCGGGTTCTGGGCGCAGGGTCGCTGCTTACCGCCGCGGCGGTGGCCTTCTGCGGGATCATCAGCTTCGTGGGCCTCATCGTGCCGCACCTGGTGCGGCTCATCGTGGGGCCGGACCACCGGTGGCTGATGCCCGTCTCGGCGGTGACCGGGGCGGTGGTGCTGGTGGCCGCCGACACGCTGGCGCGGTCGCTGCCCTGGTTCAGCGAGCTGCCGGTGGGGCTGGTGATGTCGCTCACGGGCGGGCCCTTCTTCCTGTTCCTCCTGCGGCGAGAACTCCTGCCCCGGGGGTGAGGAGGTGGACGTGACGATGCTGCGAGTGGAGTCGCTCACTGTGGGCTACGGCGGGACTCCCGTGCTGCGGGGGCTGGACCTCGCCGTCGCGCGCGGGGAGTTCCTGGCGGTGGTGGGTCCCAACGGCAGCGGCAAGTCCACCCTGGTGCGCACCGTCATCGGGGCGCTGGCGCCGGAGTCCGGCCGAGTTCTCCTCGACGGGTGCGACCTCCGCCGGCTGCGGCCGCGGGAGGTGGCCCGCAAGGTGGCGGTGGTGGCCCAGGAGACGGCGGTGGGCTTTGACTTCACCGTCGCGGAGGTGGTGGCGCTGGGGCGGACGCCCCACATTCGCCCGCTGCGGGGCGAGGGGCCGCGCGACCGGGAGGCGGTGGACGAGGCCCTGCGTCTCACCGGCACGGCGCCGCTGGCCGGGCGTCGGATCACGGCGCTCTCGGGAGGCGAGCGGCAGCGGGTGATGGTGGCCAGAGCCCTGGCGCAGGAGCCGCAGCTGCTGATCCTCGACGAGCCCACGGCGCACCTGGACATCGCCCAACAGGTGGACCTGCTCGGCCTGGTGAGGCGGCTCAACCGCACCCGGGGCCTGACGGTGCTGGCGATCCTGCACGATCTGAATCTGGCGGCGCTCTACGCCGACCGGGTGGTGATGCTGAAGGACGGGCGCGGCTGGGCCGACGGCCCGCCGGGGGAGGTGCTCACCGAGGCGAACATCCAGGCCGTCTACGGCAGCCGGGTGAGGGTCGTGCGCCATCCCGTCACCGGGGTACCGCAGGTGCTGCTGCTGGCGCGGGAGGTGCCTGACCCGCTGAGTGCGGCGGGGGTTGGCAGCGACTGAGCCGGGTCCGGCAGCGGGGCCCGGTGCGGAAGACCGGGGGTCAGGGACGCGAACGGGCCGGGCACGCAGGGTGCCCGGCCCTCATTGCTCCTCGCGCCTGCCGTGCTCTGTGAAAGTCTGCTCGTTCCCGGTGAGGTGGTTCAGCGCTCCCGTCAGACTGCTGGTGATGCGTTGTTTCAGGGCGTACAGTCCCCCTGCCGCCAGCGGGCTGGGGTGAAGGATGGGGATCCGTCGCACCGCCGGACCGGCGCTGGCGGGTCGGAAGACCAGCCTGCTCGTGGCCAGGTAGTTCCAGAGCGCACAGGCGGTCCCGGAGACGACCTTGGCCAGAATGGACGGGATGCCGTGGCTGCTCAGGAAGGCCAGCACCGTGCTGTCGATCGAGAGGCCGACCGTGCAGAGCGCCAGAAACCGCAGGAGAGAACCCGGCCGGTGGAACGTCCACCGGCTGTTCCAGTAGTAGCCGTGCAGCAGTGCCACCGCGAAGGCCACGGTGTTGGCCAGCACCAGCCCGCGCGTGCCGCACATCCGGGGAGCCAGCAGGGCAAAGGTCGCAAAGTTGAGCAGGGTGTTGCCTGTGCCCACCACGGCGTACCGGATCAGTTGGACGATGCGGGGGGGAAGGCGGTGCATCGGTGAGTCCTCCGTTTCTGTGCCAAAGCGTGCGCTGAGCACTCAGGCGTCTCCAGGCAGGCGGCTGCTGCCGAGGGCCTTCGGCGCAAGGCGCGGCGAAGCATCTGCCTGCGCCCATGATACCACCCTTTGGATCACCGGTCGCGGCCAGAACGCGGTTCTGGCTGCAGGAGGGACGGGGGGAGCGGCGCTTCGTCCCTGCGGGCTATATCACCATGGCCCGGTCCGACGCCGAATCGGACCGGGGGGACTTCGAGATGACCGATCGGACATCCCAGGGGGCGTGGACCCCATCGGAGGAGGGGATCGGCGAACTGCGGGAAGAGGGCTCCCACCCGATGTGGCGAGAGCCCCCGTTCCGGAAGCGTGTCAGCAGCAAGGAACTACGGCTTCTGCCTGACATGGAAAAAGAGGAACTCCCCGGTCTCTGCGTCCCAGTACTCGCTGACGATGGCGTTCTCAATCTTGCCCCTACGGGTTTCCACCCCGTTTGGGAAGTAGGTTGTAACCGCCCAGATCTGCCTATCCGGATGAAACTGAGGGTTTGCCTCCTGCAGTTCGTCTACGATCTGTGCATAGGAGACGCGCTTTTCTTCCAGGCGCACGGCGCCCTCTCTTAAGGCCGACGCAGGTGTGTGCTGGGGCAGTTCGGAAAGCTTCTTGAAGGACGAATCGGCCTTGTCGAGGTTGCCGGGCAGTACGGGCTCACCAAGCGTGATCTCCGTACCGGATTCCTTCGAAGCCCGGGCGGCTCGATCCAGGCTGGTCAGCTTGTGGTATGTCGATGGCGTCTGGGCGTTCAACATGCCCCCTCCGACTACAACAACGGATACAGCAAGAACTACAGCGAAAACGTACTTGCGCATGTGAGTTCACCTCGCCTTTGCCTGCGCCTGAACGTGGAGGTGTTCTTTTCGCGGTCGAGACCGGGTCTGTCCCAGTTGGCGGGCGGGAGGTTGCAACCGCTCAGGGAACACGACATTATTGTGGCGAGTTGGGGTTTACACACAACCATGTAGTCGATTATGGTATCTCTGTGGCGTTACACCCCCATGCACCTCACGCTTGTCTTTGGGTTACCGTGGCGCCTTCGTCGGACTTCCCAGCACACAGGTGTGCTGGCTACGTCGGGGTAGAGTGCGATGATCGTCCGCAACCTTTCGCTCGGCATTGTCCTCGGCGACCGCGTCTGCCGGGCTGATACCTTTCATCTGCGCCTTCTTGGCCTCATGTTCTGCCCGCACTTGGAGCCCGGCCAGGGGCTCTGGCTGGAGCCCTGCTCTCAGGTGCACACCCACTTCATGCGCTTCCCCCTGGACCTGCTCTTCCTGGACCCGGAAGGGCGGGTCCTGCGCGTTCTCCCGCACTTCCCGCCGTGGCGGATCAGCCCGCGGGTAGCGGGGGCCCGGGCGGTGCTGGAGCTGCCGGCCGGGGCGGCAGGGGAGACCCGTCCCGGCGACCGGTTGACGACCTCGGGGTAGGAGGAGATTTGGGGCCCGGTAGGGAATACTGTTGCCGGACAATCCCTTTCTGGAACCGCCGGGGACGGGGCACACAGCGGGCAGGGGCCCGGGTGGCGGGCCCGTCCCCGTTTTGCCTTGCCGGCGGCGGAGTACCGGCGCCAGCCGGCTGGAAAGACTACGCATGGCGGAAGCGAGGTGTGGTGGTGGACGAATCCCTCAAGCGAACCCCCCTGTACGAGTATCACCTGAAGCTCGGCGCGCGCATGGTCCCCTTCGGCGGCTGGGAGATGCCGGTGCAGTACAGCAGCGTGATCGAGGAGCACCGGGCCGTGCGGCAGGCGGCCGGCCTCTTTGACGTCTCACACATGGGCGAGTTCGAGGTATCGGGTCCCCAGGCGCTGGACCTGATCCAGCTGGTGACCACCAACAACGCGGCAAAGCTGGCGGTGGGCCAGGTCCAGTACTCGCTGATGTGCTACGAGAACGGCAACGTGGTGGACGACATCCTGGTCTACCGGCTGGGCGAGAACCGCTACTGGCTGGTGGTGAACGCCGGCAACACGCAGAAGGACTGGGAGTGGATCAATGTCGCCCGGCAGCGGGCGGGGCTCCACAACGTGGAGCTCAGCAACCGGTCGGACGAGATCGCCCTGTTGGCCCTGCAGGGGCCGAAGGCCGAGGAGATCCTGCAGCCGCTGGCCCAGGGCGTGGCGCTCGCGCAGATGGAGCCCTTCACCCTGAAGACGGGCGTCACGGTGGCCGGCGTGCAAACGCTGGTGATCTCCCGCACCGGCTACACGGGCGAGGACGGGTTCGAAATCTATGTGAAGGCTGAGGATGCGGCCGCCCTCTGGGAGACCCTCCTGGAGGCGGGCGAGGAGGAGGGGCTCCTGCCCTGCGGCCTCGGCGCCCGGGACACCCTCCGGTTCGAGGCGAAACTGCCCCTCTACGGCCACGAGATCAGCGATCAGCACAACCCGCTGGAGGCCGGCCTCGGCTTCGCCGTAAAGCTGAAGAAGGGCGTCGACTTCATCGGGCGGGAGGCCCTGGCGAAGCTGAAGGAACAGGGCCTGGCACGCAAGCTGGTGGGCATCGAGATGATCGACCGGGGCATCCCGCGGCAGGGGTATCCCGTGGCCGTGGGCGGCGAGATCGTCGGCGAGGTGACCACCGGCAGCTTCTCGCCTACCCTGGAGAAGAACATCGGCCTCGCCTACGTCCCCGTCGCGTACAGCAACGTGGGCACCGAGGTGGAGGTTATCATCCGCGGCCGGCCGCTGAAGGCGCGGGTCGTAGAGACCCCCTTCTACCGCTCCCCGCACAAGCGCTAGGCCGCACGTGGGAGAATAACGCGCTAAGGAGGAAGTGCCGGGATGGCGAACGAGAGGGTTCCTGCGAATCTGAAGTACACCAGGGAGCACGAGTGGATCAGGGTTGAGGGCAACATCGGCGTCGTGGGCATCACCTGGTTCGCCCAGGACCAGCTGGGCGACGTGGTCTTCGTCGAGCTGCCCGAGGTGGGCCGCGAGCTCAAGCAGAACGAGCAGTTCGGCGTGGTGGAGAGCGTGAAGACCGTCTCCGACCTGTACATCCCGGTCAGCGGCAAGGTCGTCGAGGTCAACAAGGCCCTGGACGGTTCGCCTGAGCTGATCAACCAGGATCCGTATGGCGAGGGCTGGATTCTGAAGATCGAGATCGCCGACCCGGCGGAACTGGACAACCTGCTGGACGCGGCGGCGTACGAGGAGTTCACCAAGGAGGGCTAAATGCGCTACATTCCGATCACGCAGGCCGAGAAGGAGGCCATGCTGCGGGATATTGGCGTAAGCTCCACGGAGGAGCTCTTCGCGGCCAACATCCCGGCAGAGGTGCGGCTGAAGCGGCCGCTCAACCTGCCTCCGGCGCTGACCGAGATGGAGCTCATGGCCCACCTGCGGGAACTGGCGGCCGAGAACGCGAACACCGCCGAGTACGCGTGCTTCCTCGGCGGCGGGGCTTATGACCACTATGTGCCCGCTGCGGTGGACGCCGTCCTGCGCCGGGGCGAGTTCCTCACGGCCTACACGCCCTACCAGCCTGAGATCTCCCAGGGCGTGCTGCAGGCCATCTACGAGTACCAGTCCCTGATGTGCGAACTGACCGGCATGGATCTCTCCAACGCCTCCATGTACGACGGCGCCTCGGCCCTGGCCGAGGCGGCTGGCATGGTGGTGAGCCAGACCGGCCGGTCGAAGCTGCTGGTAGCCCGCTCCGTCCACCCGCACTATCGCCGGGTGGTGGCCACCTACATGCACGGTCTCGGCGTGGAGCTGATCGAGGTGCCGCTGGAGGGTGTGACCCTCGACCTGAACCGGCTCGAGGCCCTCATGACGGACGAGGTGGGCGGACTGCTGCTGCAGACGCCCAACTTCCTGGGCTACCTGGAGCAGGTGCGGCAGATTGAGGCGCTGGTCCATGCCAGGAACGGCCTCTTCGTAGTGGCCGTCGACCCCATCTCCCTGGGGGTCCTGGAGGCCCCGGGCAACTACGGTGCGGACATCGTGGTGGCCGAGGGGCAGGGGCTGGGCGTTCCGCTTTCCTTCGGCGGGCCCTACCTGGGCATCATGGCCACGCGCGAGCGCTTCGCCCGCAAGATGCCCGGGCGCATCGCCGGCGCTACCGTGGACACGCGCGGTCAGCGGGGCTTCGTGCTTACCCTGCAGGCCCGGGAGCAGCACATCCGCCGGGAAAAGGCGACGTCCAACATCTGCACCAACCAGGCGCTGATCGCCCTGGCCGCCACGGTCTACCTGGCGCTGGTGGGCAAGGAAGGACTCCGGGAGGTCGCCAACCTGTCGCTGCAGAAGGCGCACTACGCGGCGCGGGAGATCGCGTCCCTGCCCGGGTGGCGCCTGGCAGGCAACGCCCCCTTCTTCAAGGAGTTCGCGGTGCTGGCGCCCGCCCCGGCGGCGGAGGTCAGCCGGAAGCTCCTGGAGCACAAGATCCTGGGCGGCGTCGACGTCGGTGCGGCGTACCCGGAACTGCTCGAGGGCGACGCCGGCGCGGACGGTGGCCGTGCAGCCGCGGCGCTCACGTTCGCGGTGACCGAGAAGCGGACCCGGGTAGAGATTGACCGCCTCGTGGCTGCGCTCAGGGAGGTGAAGTAGCATGGGCCTTGTGCCGCTGCTCTTTGAACAGTCGGCCCCCGGCAAGCGGGCGGTCACCTTCCCGGCCCCCGACGTGCCGGCGGTGGAACTCACCGAGGCGATTCCGGCCGACCTGCTGCGGAAGGAGCCGGCGAACCTCCCGGAGCTCTCCGAGGTGGAGGTCATCCGCCACTTCACGCAGCTGAGCCGGATGAACCACGGGGTCGACGTGGACTTCTACCCCCTGGGCTCCTGCACCATGAAGTACAACCCGAAGGTGAACGAGGAGGCGGCCCGCATCCCGGGATTCGCCCTCACGCACCCGCTGCAGCCGGAGGAGACGGTGCAGGGCAACCTGAAGCTCCTCCACACCCTGGAGGGGTGGCTCTGCGAAGTCACCGGCATGGACCGGATGACCTTCCAGCCGGCGGCCGGCGCGCACGGTGAGCTCACCGGCATCCTTCTGATTCGGGCCTATCACGAGTCGCGCGGCGACACCGGGCGGAGCGAGGTGATCGTGCCCGATTCGGCCCACGGCACGAACCCGGCCACTGCGGCGATGGCGGGCTACCGGGTGGTGCCGGTGAAGTCGCTGCCCGACGGCTCCATCGACCTGGAAGCGCTGCGGCAGACGGTCGGCCCCAGGACGGCCGCCCTGATGATGACCAACCCGTCCACGCTGGGGCTGTTCGACCCGCACGTGAAGGAGATCACCGAGATCGTCCATCAGGCGGGCGGGCTCTGCTACTACGACGGCGCCAACCTGAACGCCATCATGGGCTATGCCCGGCCCGGCGACATGGGGTTCGACGTTGTGCACCTGAACCTGCACAAGACCTTCTCGACGCCGCACGGCGGTGGCGGCCCGGGCAGCGGGCCGGTGGGCGTGAAGTCCCACCTGGTGCCCTTCCTGCCGGTGCCGGTGGTGGAGAAGCGGGGCGACCGGTATGTCCTCGACTGGGACCGGCCGCAGTCCATCGGCAAGATCCACGGTTTCTGGGGCAACTTCGGCGTGATCGTGCGGGCCTACGCGTACGTCCTGACCCACGGCCCGGCGCTGAAGGAAGTGTCGGAGTACGCGGTGCTCAACGCCAACTACGTGATGGCACACCTGAAGAAGTACTACGACGTGTTCGTGGACCGCTACTGCATGCACGAGTGCGTGCTGGCGGCCCGTACCCTGAAGCACGAGACCGGCGTGAAGACGCTGGATGTGGCCAAGCGGCTGCTGGACGAGGGTATCCACCCGCCCACGATCTACTTCCCGCTGATCGTGGAGGAAGCCCTGATGATCGAGCCCACGGAGACCGAGAGCAAGGCTACCCTGGACCGGTTCATCCAGGCGATGATCCGCATCCACGACGAGGCCCGGACCAATCCGGAGCTGGTCAAGTCGGCCCCGCACAACACCCCCGTGGGGCGGCTCGACGAGGCGCTGGCGGCCCGCCGGCCGAACCTGCGCTACCGGGCGCAGCAGGGCTAGGCGCCGACGGCCGGGCGGCCGCACCGGTGCCGTTCGGCGCAGCAAGGCTGACGGAATTGGGGTGGGGGTGCCGCAGGGCACACCCCACCCTGATCATTACTGAGAAGCGAGAGTCACGATGGTATGGCAGTGAGAGAGACGCACTGGCGCCTGCTGGACACCGGGCACCGCCCGGGTCCGGAGAACATGGCCATCGACGAGGCGATCGCCCGGGCCCATGGCCGGGGTGAGGTGCCCCCGACCCTGCGTTTTTACGGCTGGTCGCCCCCGGCGGTCTCCATCGGCTACTTCCAGTCCATGACGAAGGAGGTCGACCTGGAGGCGGTCCGGGCCGGCGGCTACGGCTACGTGCGCCGTCCCACCGGCGGTCGGCTGATCTTCCACCACATGGAGATCACGTATTCCGTGGTGATCCGCGAGGACCTGCTGCCCGGCGGCGTGATCGAGACTTACCGGGAGATCTCGCAAGGGCTCCTGGCTGGCCTGCGGGAGCTGGGCGTGGCGGCTGAACTGGCCGGGGGCGAGCAGGACCCCCGCCGGGCGGACCCGGGCGGGTTCCACACCGCCTGCTTCGACTCGTCGTCGGCCTACGAGCTGCAGGTGGGCGGCCGCAAGGTGGCCGGCTCGGCCCAGACCCGCCGGGACGGGGTGATCCTCCAGCACGGGTCCATCCTGCTGGACGTGGACGTGGAGCTGCTCTTCCGGCTGATGCGCCTGCCCGAGGGCGCGCCGGCGGAGCGGCTGATGGAGCGGTTCCGGAGCAAGTCCACCACGCTGCGCGCCGCCCTGGGCCGGCAGGTGGGCTACGCCGAGGTCCGGGACGCCCTCACGGTCGGCTTCGCGCGGGCCCTGGGTCTCACCCTCACGCCGGGAAGTCTCACGCCGGCGGAGGAAAAAGACGCACAGGAGCTTGTCGAAACGAAGTACGGATGTGATAATTGGAACCTGAAAAAATAGCGGCAGGGGGCGGCACGTGACATGGAAGCGTTGAAGCGGTATGACCCGGAGGTCTACGCGGCCATCCAGCAGGAGCTGGAACGGCAGCAGAGCCACATCGAGCTCATCGCCTCGGAGAACTTCGTGCCGACGGCGGTGCTGGAGGCCGCGGGCAGCGTGCTCACCAACAAGTACGCCGAGGGCTACCCGGGAAGGCGCTACTACGGCGGCTGTGAGTACGTGGACGTGGTGGAGAACATCGCGCGGGAGCGGCTGAAGGCCGCGTTCGGAGCGGAGCACGCAAACGTGCAGCCCCACTCGGGGGCCAACGCCAACACGGCGGTCTACTTCGCATTCCTGCAGCCCGGCGACACGGTGCTGGGCATGGACCTCTCCCAGGGGGGACACCTGACCCACGGCTCCCCGGTAAACTTCAGCGGGAAGACGTACAACTTCATCCCCTACGGCCTGGACCCGGAGACCGAGCGGGTGAACATGGACACCGTGGCGGAGCTGGCCCGCCGGCACCGGCCGAAGCTGATCGTCGCCGGGTACTCGGCCTACCCGCGGGTGCTGGACTTCAAGCGGTTCCGGGAGATCGCCGACGAGGTCGGCGCCATCCTCATGGTCGACATGGCCCACTTCGCGGGTCTCGCGGCCACGGGCTACTACCCGAACCCGGTGGAGCATGCGCACGTCGTCACCACCACGACTCACAAGACCCTGCGCGGCCCCCGCGGCGGGGCGATCCTGTGCAAGAAGGAGTTCGCCAAGGAGATCGACAAGGCGGTCTTCCCGGGCATCCAGGGCGGCCCCCTGATGCACATCATCGCGGCCAAGGCCGTGGCCTTCAAGCAACTCTCCGACCCCGCCTATAAGGAGTACTGCGGCCAGGTGGTGAAGAACGCCAAGGTGCTGGCGGAAGCGCTGGTCGAGCGGGGCTACCGCCTCGTCACCGGCGGCACGGACAACCACCTGATGCTGGTGGACCTGCGGCCCAAGGGCATCACGGGCCGGGACGCCGAGAAGCTGCTGGACCGGGTCTCGATCACCGTCAACAAGAACGCCATTCCCAACGACCCGGAGAAGCCGATGGTGACCAGCGGCATCCGCATCGGGACCCCGGCCATAACCACCCGGGGGATGAAGGAGGCCGAGATGCGCCAGATCGCCGACCTGATCGACCGGGCGATCACCCACCGGGACGACGAGGCGGAACTGGATCGGATCAAGGCGGAGGTGCACGCCCTCACCGCTCGCTTCCCGCTGGTGGTGGAGTAGGCTGGTGGCGCGCGCGGGCGGGGGGCCGGCGGCGCTGCGGCGAGGGCATCGTGGCAGGGATTTCCCCCTGGCTGGCGCCGCACAGGTACAGACGTCGTGAGAGCACGGGTGGCATGTGGTCGGTTGGCGCATATGGCGTGTTCGCCCCCGCTGGTGCTGCCCCCGGGGGCGTGGTGCGCCCGGCGGGTGCCCGAGGCGACGGGTGGGGTGAGGCCAACCGGCGGGGCCACGTGGTTGTAGCGATGCGGGTATTCCTTCCACAGTTGGCCACTCGAAAGGTCCAGCGCGGCGAGCGGCACCAGCGAAGTGGAACAGGCACCATGCGAGGGGATATGCGTGCCGCAGCAGGACGTGGAGCTGATCTGGAAAACAGGCGGGTCCGGTGCGCGAGCACCGGACCCGCGATCAATGTGCGCAAGGCGCTACGTTGAACAAAGAGTCAATGGCTCAAACCACGTCCGTAACGTTCAGGAATGTTCGCCCGTTATGCTTATTGCAGGGGCGCCAGCGACGGACCGTCGCCGCGCCGCTGCGCGTGCTTGTCCCCACCCCGCCCTGCCTGGGCAACACGGTGCCTCTGGCGCCGGTGGGGCCGCACTGGCAGAGGGTGGAGACCGAGCGTCCATCATGCAGCAGTAATATGAATGGGAAAAAGGAGATGTGGACCGTGCGCCGGCTGGCGATCGCGCTGCTCCTGCTGCTCGCCCTGGTGCCCCCGGTGTGGGGCGACAGCGCGCCGATGGCGTCGGTGGGACCGGGTGTGGAGCCCATGGACTCCACCACCGTCCGGTTGGCCGAGGAGCGTATCGAGATCCACCTGAGCCGTGACCAGAGCGGCCCTTTGCGGCCCAGCAGGGACGCCGTGGGCGACTTCCGCGTCTGGTTCCGCTTCGAGCCCGAGGCCGACGAGGAGATGACGGTGGGCTTCCCCCTGTTCATCTACGACCTGGAGCGATCCATCTTCGGTGCTCGCATCGAGGACCTGCGGGTGGAGGTTGACGGCCGGGAGGTGCCCGTGGAGATCCGGGAATCGAGCTATGGCAAGGAGAACCCCGACGCCGATCCGGCCGAGTGGGCCGTCTACCCGGTCCGCTTCCGGGCCGGCCAGCCGCTGGAGATGGTCGTCCGCTACCGGATGCCGGTGGCCGGTTACGGCAAGGGCTTCGGTGCGCCCTTCTGGGTGTCGTACGTCCTGCGGACCGGCGCCCACTGGGCCGGCCCCATCGGCCGGGTGGAGGCCGTGATCACCATGGATAGGCCCATCCGGGAGGAGGACATCGTAGCGCAGGACGCCCTGCGCACCACGACCCCCGGCTGGGTGCTGGAGGACGGCGCCCTGCGTTGGGTGTGGGAGGATGTGGAGCCTGACTTCGACCTGTACCTGGTCCTGAAGAACCCGTACTGGCTGGACCTCCACCGCGACGCCCGGGCCACGCTGGACGCCGGGGTGGCCGCCCAGGTTGAAGTGCTGCGAGTCCTCGGGGCCACCCAGTCGCTCTTCGAAGCGGATGAAATCGGCCAGACCTCGCCCCTGCGGGACGGGTTGACCCCGCTGGAGGCCGCCGAGGCACTGCTGCCCGACGTGCTCACTGCGGCCAGGGCGTACCTGGGTGACCATCCGGGGGACGCGGAAGTCCGGGAAGCTTATTTCTCGCTGCTCCAGCAAGCGAGCCTGGTCCCGCGGTACGACGGACAGCAGTGGGTGACGGCGCTGCGCAGCGAGGAGCGGCTGGCCTACACGCTGGCGGAGCTGACCCGGTTCGCCCGCGGGGGAGACCTGCCAGGATACCTGCTCTCCTGGCGCCCCTGGACCCACGCCGGGCTTACCGACTACCCGTGGCAGCCGGAGACGCAGGAAGCGATTGCCGCCTTCCTCGCCGCCGTGATGCCCGCCTCCTTCGACACCGCACAGGCCGCCGAGGAATGGGTGTCGACCAACGCAGGGAACGCGCTGGCCGCTGGTCACGCGGAGGACCTGCTGGCGCAGGCGCGGGAGCGGGTGCGCCTGGTCCTCCCGGCGACGGAGACGGAAGGAGGATCGTCCACGGGCACAGCGGGTCCGGCGGCGGCTGGTGAGGGGACGACCGGCGCCTCGGGGGAGGAGGCCTCCGGCGAGGGCGACGGCGAGGCGGCCGAGGGAAGCCGCGGCGTGGCGCTGCTCATCGTTGGCCTCTGCCTGGCGCTGGGGGCGGCCGGCACGGCGACCCTCTGGACGTGGCGCAGGGCGCACGGGCGTGAACACGTGGCCGGGCGGTAAACGGAGCGAGTGGGTTCGCATTCGCGTGCATGACGAGAACAGACGGAGACCCGTGAACTTCTTCACGGGTCTGCCCAACTGAATGAACGGCGGCTGCTCGTTGATGGGGAAGGTGGATGTTTGACCTCCTCTTGGGTAACTTGAGTTGAACGGCATCGCAGGCTCGGTGCAGGTTAGCACCGGGCCTCCTCTCTTACGCACCGCCGGCGTCACTGGCAGACTGAATCTGGGACCGCCTCGCCTGCGGGCGCGGTGGTCCACTCGGTCTACGGCAGCGCAGGGGACATCTAGTCACATGACGAATTGATACCGAAGCTCACTCGATGTACCCGTGGGTGAAGAATGGAAGAGGAGTGGACGCCACAGTGGACAACGAGATGAAGCGAACGCTTTGGGCGGCGGCAGACAAGCTCCGTTCGTCGATGGACGCCGCCGAGTATAAGCACATCGTGCTTGGGCTGATCTTCCTAAAGTACATCTCCGACGCCTTCGTCGCCCAGCGGGAGCGGCTTCGGGCCGCCTTTGTCGACCCGACGTCCGAATTCTACCTCGAAGGCCCGGCTGACCGGGCGGCGGCTGAGGAGGAGCGGGACTACGATACGATGGACAACGTCTTCTGGGTGCCCGACGAGGCGCGCTGGGAGACGATTCGCGCTCACGCCAAGCAGCCGGATATCGGTACCCGGCTCGACAGGGCCCTGGAGGCCATCGAGGAGGAGAACCCGCGCTTGAAGGGGTTACTCGACAAGCGTTTTGGCCGCGCCCAGCTCGAGTCGGGGAAGCTCGGCGAGCTGGTGGACCTGATCTCCACCATCGGGTTCGGGGAGGAAGAGAAGGCGAGGGACTTGCTCGGCGAGGTGTACGAGTACTTCCTCGGGCAGTTCGCCAGCGCCGAGGGGAAAAAGGGCGGCCAGTTCTACACGCCGGCCTCGGTGGTGAAGCTGCTGGTGGCGATTCTCGCGCCGTATAAGGGTAAGGTGTACGACCCCTGCTGCGGCTCAGGCGGCATGTTCGTGCAGTCGGAGCGGTTCCTGGAGACCAGGGCGGACGCTTCGGCGACATCTCGATCTACGGGCAGGAGGCGAACCCCACCACCTGGCGGCTGGTGGCGATGAACCTGACCATCCGCGGATTGGACTTCGACCTGGGCAAGGAGCTGGCCGACACCTTCCACCGGGACCAGCACCCGGACCTGCGGGCGGACTACATCCTCGCCAATCCGCCCTTCAATGTGTCGGACTGGGGCGGGGAGCGGCTGCTGGACGACCCGCGGTGGATCTACGGAACACCTCCGGCCAGTAACGCCAACTACGCCTGGCTGCAGCACATCCTGTGGCACCTGGCACCTGCAGGGCAGGCGGGCGTGGTGCTGGCGAACGGGTCGATGTCGTCGCAGCAGACCAACGAGGCCGAAATTCGCAAGAATATGGTGGAAGCGGACGTTGTTGAGGTCATGGTGGCCCTGCCGCCGCAGTTGTTCTTTAACACGCAGATCCCCGCATGCCTGTGGTTCCTGTGCAAGGATAAGACCAAGAACGGTCGTGACCGCCGGGGCGAGGTGCTCTTCATCGACGCCCGGAAGATGGGGCGGATGGAGACGCGGGTTCACCGGGTCTTCGACGATGCGGACATCGAGAAGATTGCCAACACGGTGCACCTGTGGCGGCAGGACCGCGAGGCGCCTGCCGGGCAGGTGTATGAGGATGTTCCGGGTTTCTGTCGGTCCGTGACGCTGAGGGAGATCGCCGCGCAGGGGTACGTGCTCACGCCCGGCCGCTACGTGGGGGCGGAAGAGGTGGAGGACGACGACGAGACCTTCGCCGAGAAGATGGAGCGGCTGACGGCGCAGTTGGCGGAGCAGATGAAGAAGGGGGCAGAACTGGACGAGCAGATCCGGCGGGTGCTGGGGAGGCTTGGGTATGACGTATAGCTGGACGCACGTCCGTCTCGCTGATTGCGTGGACTTGTTGGTTGGTTACCCCTTCAAGAGTAAGTACTACGTCGAACACGGACAGGGAGTTCGGCTGCTGCGCGGGGATAACATCGGACAGGGGTACCTGTGTTGGGACGATGCGAAAGAGTGGCCACGCCATTTCCTTGACGGGCTGGAACGATATTGGCTCGTTGAGGGTGATGTGGTCCTGGCCATGGATCGGCCCTGGATCCCTGCCGGTCTTAAGTACGCACGCATTCGATCGAGTGATGTGCCGTGTCTACTTGTACAGCGGGTTGCATGTTTGCGCGCGCGCCCAGGCGTGGACCCCCGATTCTTGTACTATCTTATCGGGAGCCCTGATTTTACGGACTACGTCCTAAGTGTTCAGACGGGTACCGCTGTCCCTCACATCAGCGCTAGGCAGATCCTAGATTTTTCCTTCAAGCTTCCACCCCTTGAGCTTCAGCAACGCATCGGCTGGTTACTGGGATCCCTTGACGATCGTTCGTACTGTCTACAGGTCATCAACAGGACCCTTGATGAAATGGCTTCAACCGTGTTCAAGTCCTGGTTCATCAACTTCGATCCTGTCCGCGCCAAGGCCGAGAGTCGGGAGCCTGAGGGCATGGATAGTGAAACCGCAGCGCTGTTTCCCGACGACTTCCAGGACTCAGCTATCGGCATGATCCCGCGTGGGTGGCGGTGTGCAACCTTTGGCGAACTGGCAGAACCCCATATGCATTCGGTGAAGCCCTCGCTGCATCCCAATACTGTTTTCGAGCATTACAGCATTCCGGCTTATGACTCTGGGCAGTTGCCGAGGCTGGAACCAGGTGCTGCAATCAAAAGCAACAAGACCGTAGTGCCTCCTGGATGCGTACTTCAGTCAAAGCTGAACCCGCACATTCCTCGGATCTGGCTGCCAGGTCGGGTTGGCAGCAACGCTATTTGCTCCACTGAGTTCCTGCGGGAGTACACCAGGGCCAGGGGGCGGGGCGAGCCGGCCGTCGACGCCGAGCGGGCCCTGGAGATCCTTCAGGAGAAGATGGACGTGCTGCGGGCGATGCTGCACGGTTGCGACTACTCGAACTTACGAACCGACGCTATGGCGCTGGTGCCCAAGGTGGCCAACTTCGTGGTGCAGCCCGAGATTGGGAAGGAGCGGTCTGCCGATCACGTCGTGGCGGCGTCAAAGGCTTTTGCAGTCTGCTGCACGTTGGACGGTGCACTGCAATATCGGGACGAACTGGCCTTCTTCCAGGCCGTGAAGGCGGCCCTGTTCAAGCAGACGGGGACTGAGAGGAAGCTGGAGGACGAGCGGAAAGAAGCGGTCCTCCGGCAGATCATCGCCCGGGCGGTGGTCTCCGACGAAGTGGTCGACATCTTCGCCGCCGCCGGGCTGAGCAAGCCGGACATCTCCATACTCTCCGATGAGCTTCTGGAAGAAGTACGCCAGATGAAGGAGCGCAACTTGGCCGTGGAGTTGCTCCAGCGGCTGATCAAGGACGAGATCAAGACGCGGTTCAAGACCAACGTGGTCCAGTCGGCCAAGTTCTCGGAGCTGCTGCAGCAGGCCCTGGCGCGCTACCGCAACCGCACCATCGAGACGGCGGAGGTGATCGAGGAACTGATCGCGATGGCCAAGCGCTTCCAGGAGGAGGCGCAGCGGGGCGAGCGGCTCCGCCTGGGGCCGGAGGAACTGGCCTTCGACGACGCCCTGGCCAGTAACGAGTCGGCCGTGCGGGAGCTGGGCGACGAGGTGCTGAAGCAGATGGCGGTTGAGCTCACGCAGCGGCTGCGTAACTCCGTGACCGTGGACTGGGCCAAGCGGGAGACCGTCCGTGCGCGGCTTCGCGTGATGGTGCGCACGCTGCTGCGGCGGTACAAGTACCCGCCGGACCGGCAGGAAGCGGCGACGAATCTGGTCCTGAAGCAGGCTGAGACGTTGTCGCAGGAGTGGGCGGAGAGCGCCTAACGGGCGTCTGCCGACTGTCGAAACCTGGCGACTGGCCCGCCGCCGTCAGTCGAGATGGCACGGCGACTGCGGACTTCCGGGCACCCCCCCGGGGGTGCCCTTTTCATTTTCCCCATTCCCACGTCTGCCACACCGCAGGGCCGGCCGTCCGCTATTCCTCGCCCGGCTTGCGGGCCAGCACCAGCCAGTGGAAGGGCGCCGTCTGCCACCAGGACGTGGCGCACAGCTCAGCCCCGTAGAGCAGGGCGTCCAGGTCGCCCACGAGGGAGTACTCCTCGTCGTCGTCCCAGTACGTGCCCATGGCCGCACGGGCCTCCTCGCGGGAGGCCGGCGAGGCGAACATCACGTCCCCGGCGAAGGGGATGGCGTTGAAATCGCCACTTGCAGCGTGAACGTCGGGTAGCGCTCCCGGCAGACCGCCAGCATCTCGGCCGAGGGATCCACGCCGAAGATCACGGCGCCCTGTTCGGCCAGGGGCCCAGCCAGCGCGCCGGTGCCGATGCCGACGTCCAGCACCGCCATGCCCGGTGTTACCGGCACCCGTTGTGCGGCGGCCCGCAGGCTGGTCTGATACCCGGCCAGGGGGCCCGCACTCGCCCCGTCGCGGCTGGCCAGGTCCAGGTCGTAGGTGCGAGCCCAGCGGTCCCGCCGTCGCCACCCAGGTCGGCCGCCACGGCCCCTTCCGCGGGCGCTGCCGGTGCGCCGGGCTCTTCCGGCCGGACGGGTTCCGGCTCGGGTCGGACATCTGCGGGCTCGGACGCCTTGGTGACCTGCGGCGGGGACGCGGCTCCCTCCGGCGGCGGGGTCGCAGTGCCGCAACCGGCGATGGCCGCTGCCGAGATCAGAAGACAGCACAGGAGCCGCAGGCGGGCTCGACACGTCATTCTGCGTGCACCTCCGACCGGCTTAACGTGGGAGTCCGGACGGAGGTTCCGGGCGGGTGGACCATCAAAGTGTCAGTCACCTGCACGCGCTAGGGGAACGAATTTGAAAAAGCTACGTAACAGGAAAGATGTCGCATACGAAGAAACTGCAGAATGGGAGGTGATCCCCGGTGCTGAACCAGCGGCGGGTGGCACTGCTGCGGTTGTTGCTGGCGCCGGGAGACCGCACGCATACGGTTCCCACCCTCGCTAAGCGGCTGGGCGTGTCCGAGCGGCTCATCCGGTACGACCTGGCCGAGATCGGCGACTGGGTCCGTCACAGGGGTGCCCAGGTCCGTCACGACCCCCGTGCCGGGATCTGCATCCACGGGGACTGCGAGCGTGTGCTCGCTGACCTGGAAAGCCTCGCGAAGTCGGGGAAGCCGCCGGCGGAGTACGTGCTGGCGCCCACCGAGCGGCACAACTGGATTATGACCCTCCTGCTGGAGCGCGAAGAGCCCGTTTCCATCGGTGCCCTGGCTGATCAACTGGGCGTGAGCCGTGGCACGGTCTACAGCGATCTGAAGGCCGTGGAGGAGCGACTGCGGCATTACGGCCTGCAACTGGTGAAGCGGCCCAGAGAGGGGGTAGCGGTCGCCGGCCCCGAGACGGGGATCCGACAGGCGCTGGTGGCGCTGGCCCTGGAGCGGATCGGCATGGACCAGCTCCTCCTGACCATCGCCCAGTGTGAGCAGGAGGACCGCTGGGATCTCGAGCTCTACGACTTGCCCCCGCCGCACTGTTTCAGGGCCGCCCTGAGAGCACTGCGCGTCGTCGAGCACTTCACCGGCCTGAGCCTCACCGATGTCTGGTTTGCGGAGGCCGTGCTCCACCTTGCCTTTGCCCTTCACCGGGTCAGTCGTAGCAGGCCCGCCGAGTTCACGGCGTCGTCCGATACGGACCCATCTGTGTGGCAAACGGCCAGGCTGCTGATCGACCAGGTCGAGACGATCTCCGGCACGCCGATGCCGGCGTCCGAAGTGGCGCCCCTCGCAGGCCTGCTCCAGAAGGCCGGTCTGCGGGTCGGCCCCGCAGACCGACAGTCGCTGCGCTCGACGGATGCCACCCCCCTGGCCAGGAAGTTCGCCGCCATCGCCGAGTCGCTGCTGGCGGTGGACCTGGCCAACGACAGCGACTTCATCTCCGCGCTGGCCCTGCACCTGCAGCCGATCCCGCACCGGCTCGCACACAGCCCTTCCATCGTCAACCCGCTGCTGGACCAGATTCGGGAAGCGTATCCGGAACTGTTCGCGGTGGCGCGGCGGGCGGCGCAGGTGCTGGAACAGGCGTGGGGGCTTCCGATCCCGGAAGCGGAAGTCGGCTATCTGACCATGCACCTGGGCGCTGCCCTGGAGCGGCGGCGCATTCCGCGGGCCCGGCGGGTGCGGGTCGTGGCGGTGTGCAGCAGCGGGGTCGGCACCGCCCGATTGCTGGCCAGCCGCCTCCAGGCGGCGCTGCCGGGGGTGGAGTTGGTCGCGGTGACGTCTCTCTTTTCCTTGCGCGAGACGCTGGCCGCAAGCCCCTGCGACCTCGTCGTCGCCACCTGCCCGGTTCCGGCGCTGGAGGTCCCCGTGGTCCAGGTGAGCCCGCTGCTGTTTGCCAGCGACTTGCGCGCGATCCAGGCGGCCCTTGTACCCGACGACGGGGCCAATTCTTACCAGAGAAAGGGTTTTCAGCCTATGCTGCAAGAGGTCTTGACGCCAGAGTTGATCCGGCTCGGAGTGGAGGCCGACGACTGGGAGGCGGCCGTGCGGGCCGCCGGTCAGGTGCTGGTCGAGAACGGGGCGGTCGAGCCCGCTTACGTGGATGCGATGGTGGAGAGCATCCGGCGGGTCGGCCCATACATCGTCGTTGCACCGGGGGTGGCCCTGCCCCATGCCCGGCCAGAGGATGGGGTCCGGCGCCTGGCCATCAGCATGGTTCAGCTGCGGGCACCGGTGGCCTTCGGGCACGAGACGAACGACCCCGTCTCGCTGGTCTTCGCGCTCGCGGCGGTGGACGTGGACAGTCACCTGAAGGCACTCTCGCAACTTTCGTCGCTGATCGGCACGCCGGAAAACGCAGCTCGGCTCAGGTCGGCGGCGGGTGTCGCTGAGGTGCTGCGCATCATGGCCGAACAGATTGGCTGAAAGGGGGGAGAAGGGTGCGGATCGTCACGGTTTGCGGAATGGGATTCGGCACCAGCCTCATGCTGCGGATGACCATCGACGACATCCTCAAGGCGCACGGCATCAAGGCGGAGACCCTGGCGTGGGACCTCGGCAGCCTGAAGGGACAGCGTGCGGATATCGTGGTGGCGCCGCGCGACATGGAGCGGCACCTGAAGGACTTCCCGGCCCGGGTCGTGCTGGTGAACAACCTGACGGACAAGAAGGAGGTGGAGGCGAAGCTGCTTCCCGTGGTGGAGGAGCTGATGCAGCAGTAGTCGCCGGTCGGACAGCGTGGACGAGGGGAGGAACCATCAAGCCGGGAGAGCGGGGGCACTTTGAAAGGAGGTACGAGGATGCTGGACTTCATCGTTGATTTCTTCGGCGCTCCCGCCATTGTGGTCGGTGTCATCGCCGTGCTGGGCCTCATCCTCCAGCGGCGCAGCACTGCCGAAGTGATCAGCGGAACTTTGAAGACTGTCCTGGGATTCTTGATCCTGACGGCCGGTTCGGGCGTGATCGTGGGTGCGCTCGATCCGATCCAGCAGATGATCCTTCAGGCCTTCGAACTTGAGGGCTTCCTCCCGTTCGATGAACTGGTGGTCGCGGGCGTCGCCGCGAAGCTCGGCCGGGAGACCGCCCTGATCCTGGGGCTGGGCTTCCTGATGAACGTGCTGCTCGCCCGGGTGACGCCTTTCAAGTACATCTACCTTACGGGACACATGCTGTGGATCCACGCCGGGGCATGGGCGATCCTCTTCAACCAGCTCGGCTGCTCCACCGCCGTCACCGTCATCCTCGGCTCCATCGTGCAGGGGTGCTACACCACCTTCTTCCCGGCCCTGGCCCAGCCGATCATGCGGAAGATCACGGGCTCCGACGACATCGCGTTCGGCCACGGGCAGACGCTCCTGAACGTGTTGGGCGCCTGGATTGCCAAGCCCTTCGGCAACCCGGAGAACTCGGCGGAGACTATCCGGGTCTCGGACAAGTGGTCCTTCTTCCGTGACATGGCCGTCTCCATGTCGCTGATCATGCTGCTGGTCAGCCTCGGCGCCGCCCTGTTCGCCGGGCCCACCTTCGTCGAGGAGCAGTTGTCCGGCGGGCAGAACTTCATCATGTACGCCATCATCCAGGCGCTGACGTTCACGGCCGGCGTGCTGGTGCTGCTGCAGGGCGTGCGGATGTTCATCGGTGAGATGGTTCCCGCCTTCCGCGGCATCGCCGAGAAGGTGGTGCCCGGGGCCCGGCCTGCGCTGGACTGCCCGGTGATCTACGCCTACGCCCCCAACTCGCTGATCATCGGCCTGATCTCCGGCACCATCGCCCAGGCGCTGGCCATCGCCCTGCTGATCGCGCTGCGCTGGCCCGTGCCCATCCCGAGCATGATCGTCGCCTTCTTCGCCTCGGGCTCCGGCGCGATCTTCGCCAACGCCCTGGCCGGCCGCCGGGGAGCGGTTTTCGGTGGCTTCTTCTGGTCCTTCGTGGGTATGATCACGGCTTCCGCCGCGATCAAGTTCCAGCTGTTCGGCGATCTGGCGGGCCTGGGCGCGGTGGGCGTCGGCTTCATCGTGCCCGACGGCTTGGCCATCGCCACGGTCATCAGGCTCATCGCCAAGCTCTTCGGAGCGTAACGCTGGCCCTGCGGTCGGGACGGGAGGGGCTGCCTCCCGTCCCGGACTTTCCGGGAGGTGGCAATGCGGATGCAGTATGCGAAGGCGTATCTCGACGGCGTGCACGCTCTGCTGAACCGGCTGTGGGAGACGCAGCAGGATGCGATCAACAAGGCGATCGAAGCCATGGCGGAGTCCGTGGCGTCCGGGGGCGTGGTCCACATCTTCGGATGCGGGCACACCCAGGTGCTGGGACTGGAGGTCTGGTACCGGGCCGGTCAGCCGGCCTTCATGAGCCCCCTGTTCAACGAGAACCTGTGGCCCTACAACGGGCCCCTGCTGGGCAGCGCCATGGAGAAGCTGGAGGGTTTCGGCGAACTGATCTTCGAGGCACACGATGCCCGGTCGGGCGAGGTCATCCTCGTGCTCTCGAACTCCGGGCGCAACGCCGCCCCCGTCGAGGTGGCGCTGAAGGCCAAGGAGCGCGGGCTGACGGTGGTGGCCATCACCTCGATGGATTACTCCACGAAGGTCAGTTCCAAGCACTCCAGCGGCAAGCGCCTCTTTGAGATCGCCGACATCACCATCGACAACTGCGGTCCCATGGGCGACGCGCTGCTCAGCGTGCCGGGGGTGGGACCGAAGGTGGGGCCCGTGACCACGATCCTCAACGCCGCACTGCTGGACGCCATGCTCGTCGAGCTGAACGCCAGGCTGGCGGCCCGGGGCGTGGAGCCGCCGGTCTTCACCAGCGCCAATCTGGACGCCGACCTTTCCAAGAACGTCGAGTACGTCCGGCGCTACGCGGCTCGCGTGCGCTTCTATCACGGCTGAGCAGGAGGCGCAAGAAGTGGCTGCGCTGGTCATTCAAGGTGGTACGATCTATACACCGGACCGGGTGCTCGATGGAACCGTAGTCGTGGAAGATGGCGTGATCACGGCGGTGGGGGAAGCCACCGCCCGCCACGGCGACCGGGTGGTCGACGCGGGCGGCCTGCTGGTGGCCCCTGGGTTCCTGGACCTCCAGGTGAACGGGTTCGCCGGGCACTCCTTCCAGGACCCCGACCCGGAAGGTTGCCGCCGCGTCTCGGAGGCGCTGCTTCGTCACGGCGTCACGGGCTTCTTGCCCACCATCGTGACCAATACGCCCGAGGCCATGCAGAGGGCAGTCGCCGCGGTAGGAGCGGGTCTCCAGAACTCCCTGGCGCTGGGTGTGCACGTGGAGGGGCCGTTCATCTCCGTGGCGAAGCGGGGAGCCCATCCGCAGGATCAGATCCGCCCGTACGACCCGGCCGAGGTGCAGGTGTGGTGGCAGCTCAGCCGCGGGTCGCTGCGCATGGTCACCCTGGCGCCGGAGGTGGCCTGGAATCTTCCCGCTATCCAGGCACTGCGCGAGATGGGCTTGGTGGTCGCCGCGGGCCACTCCAACGCCACGTACGAAGAGGCAGAGCAAGCGGTCTCCGCCGGGACCTCGTGCGTCACCCACCTCTTCAACGGCATGAGCGGGCTGCACCACAGGGCGCCGGGGCTTGCCGGTGCGGCGCTGGCCTTGCCGGGCCTCCGCGCGGGACTCATCGCCGACGGCCACCACGTTCACGCCGGGGCGCTCCGTGCCGCCTACCGGGCGAAGGGGGCCGGTGAGATCTACCTGGTCACCGACGCCGTGGCCGCCGCCGGCCTTCCCCCCGGCACGTACGACTGGCCGGGCGGAGCCGTGGTGAGCGACGGTGAGACCGTGCGCACGGCGCGCGACGGCAGCCTGGCAGGCTCGCTGCTCACGATGGACCGGGCCGTGGCCAACATGGTGCGCCTGGCCGGGGCATCGCTGGCCGATGCCCTCACCATGGCCACCCGCACCCCCGCCGACGTGCTGGGGCTCCGTGACCGCGGCCGCATCCAGGTGGGCGCCCGCGGCGACCTCGTGCTGCTGGACAGGGATCTGCGGGTGGTCATGACCATCGTCGGCGGCGTGATCCGGTACGAACGCAAAGGAGGGGTCTGAGTTTGCCTTCGCTTTGGGAGAAAGTGTCCGAGTCGCTTACGCTCAGGGAGATCCTGAACCAGCCGTCCAGTTGGGCCGAGACCCTGCGGCTCGCCCCCGCCACGCTGGCCGCCGTGGCCCCTGAGAATGAGGAACTGGTGTTCACCGGGTGCGGCAGCTCGTACTACCTCGCCCGCGCCGCGGCGAGCCTCGCCCGGGAGGCCTTGCGGGCGCCGGCCGTTGCCGTGCCCGCCAGCGACGTGCTCCTGGTGCCGGAGCAGGTTTTCGCCGATCGCCCGGTCAGGCTGGTGTTGTTCTCCCGGTCCGGAGAGACGACCGAGACGGTGGCGGCCTGCAAGGCGGCCCGGGGGCGCGGCACGACGGTGGCGGTCACCTGCACCGCCGGGTCGGCGCTGTCGGCGGCGGCCGACAGGAGTGTGAACCTCCCCCATGCCGGAGACGAGAGCGTCGTGATGACCCAGTCGTACACCAATATGCTGCTGGCCGTGCTGGCCGGGTGCGCCCACGCCGCGGACGACGCCAACCGGCTCGCCGAACTGCGTCTGCTCCCCGACCGGGTGCGCGCGGGCCTGCCGGAGTGGCAGCGCAGGGCGGAGGAGATCGCGCGCGACACGGGCTGGTCGCAGGCGTTCTTCTTCGGTACCGGCGGGTATTACGGCCTGGCCTGCGAAGCGGCGCTGAAGCTGAAGGAGATGACCCAGGCGGTGACCGAGGCCTATCAGCCGCTGGAGTTCCGGCACGGTCCGCAGTCGCTGGTCACCGAAAGGACCCTCTGCGTGCTCCTGCGGCGGGAGGGCTCCGCCGGCGCGGAGGATGAGCTGATGAACCACGTCCGCCAGCGCGGGGCACGCACCGTCAACGTCAGCGCCGAGAGCGGGGATTTCCGCCTGGGGGGCGGCCTGGGCGACTGGGCCAGGGCACCGCTCTACCTGCCGCCGCTGCAGCTGCTGGCGCTGGCCCGGACGGCGGTCGCCGGGTTGGACCCCGACCGCCCGCGCGGGCTGAGCAGAGTGGTGAAGCTCTCCTAGCTCAAGTTTCACGCGAACAACTCGACATTCGTGGTGTTAAAAGGGCGTATGGGTAGGGAGTGGCCCGGTTCAGGGTAATCTCAGCTCCAGCCAGGGGAGTACCCCGGCTGAACACCAACCGCAGCGTGTCGCCGAGGCACCGAATGGTTGCTCGGCACCGGGCCGCTACTCGTACCAAGAGTCGACTCCCCGCCTCGGCCAGTTTGGGCGAGTTCGTGCTCAGAAACCGCCAAGCCCAGCGCACCAGGTTGAAGGCGAACAAGACCAGCTGCGTGAAGGCGGCGTTGGCCTCATACTTCCGCATCCGAGGAGTACCAAAGTGGAACGTTCCCTTCCACTCCTGGAACCCGGCTTCGATGGTCTGCCGTCCATGGTAGAGCTTGACGACCTCTGTCGTGGTGAGCTCCTCAGGCTGGAGCGTAGTCAGGATGACGCTGCGGACCTCCCGGCCATCGGCGTCCCAGCGGCGCATGGCGACCAGTCGCACCGGATACGGTGCGAGCAAAGTGGGGCCAGGTACGGTAACGGCTTCGGAGGCAAACCGGTTCTTCTCGACTTCAACCCAGCCCTCCGCCGGCACAGCGTCGAAGAGGCGCTTGTAGGCGGGATTGCTTCCGGAGTAGGACTTGATGGTGAACTCGTATCCCAGCTCCAGCAGCCGCTGGATCACCTCCGGCGTGCCAAAGGCGCTGTCGGCTCGCAGCACGATCCGGAGGGGAGCCAGGTTCGTCCGATTCTCCTGCCGGTACTGCCGGAGTCGCTGGTTCACTTCACGGAGGTGCTGAACCTCCTCCTGGAACTCACGCTGCAGCTTCTGCTTCCGGCGGGCGCTGCCCTTGCCTGATACCGTCTGCAGTTGCTGATACAGCTGCCTGACCCGAGCCTTCTGCTGAGCCAGGCATGCCTCGACCCATTCGACTCGCCGCAGGGGACGACCAATCCGGGCTTCGATCCTGGGAATCAGTTCGAGCAGGCAGGCGCCGGAACGGCTGTTGGCCTTGCCGGACTTGAGAAGGCCGTCGATGGCAAAGCGCTGCTGCTTCCCGCTGAGGAAGGCGGCTGCGATCTGATAGCCTCGGGCCAACTTCCCCTGGATGTAGCC
>ENA-UPSB01001398-UPSB01001398.1-bioreactor-metagenome-genome-assembly--contig:-NODE-1398-length-28504-cov-6.692327_pt1 | contig 28504 bp, 28 predicted proteins | sample MGYA00238182_ERZ773286 | MGnify/ENA primary metagenome ERZ773286 (study PRJEB29026, sample SAMN07631240) | bioreactor metagenome | isolation source: Switchgrass digestor | place: USA: Dartmouth...
CACGAACAAGAGCCGGGCTCACTGCCCGGCCCTTTTCTACTTCAGCCCCAGGAATCCCTCCAGCCACTCGGTGGAGAAGCGGCCCTCCCGGAAGTCCGCCGAGGCCAGGATGCGCTGGTGCATGGGCACTGTGGTCTTGATGCCCTCGACCCGGAACTCGGCCAGGGCCCGCTGCATCTTGGCGATGGCGTCGGCCCGGTCCTCGCCCCACACGATCAGCTTGCCCACCAGCGAGTCGTAGAAGGGCATCACCTTGTACCCCGGGAAGAGCATGCCGTCCCAGCGGGTCCAGGGGCCGCCCGGGACCTCCAGGGCGGTGACCGTCCCGGTGGAGGGGTAGAGCTTGTTGTCGGGGTCCTCGGCGTTGATGCGGCACTCGATGGCGTGGCCCCGGATGACGATGTCCTCCTGCTTCCAGGGCAGCGGCTCGCCCGCGGCGATCCGGATCTGCGCCTTCACCAGGTCGATGCCCGTCACCGCTTCCGTCACCGGGTGCTCCACCTGAATGCGGGTGTTCATCTCCAGGAAGTAGAACTCCCCGGAAAGCTCGTCGTAGATCATCTCCACCGTGCCGGCGTTGTCGTAACCCACCGCCTTCGCCGCCCGCACCCCCGCCTCGCGGATGCGCTGCCTGGTCTCCTCGGGGAGGAACGGGGCCGGCGCCTCCTCCAGCACCTTCTGCCGGCGGCGCTGCAGCGAGCACTCGCGCTCGCCCAGGTGGATGATGCTGCCGTGCTGGTCGCCCAGCACCTGCACCTCGATGTGGCGACCCACCTCAATGTACTTCTCCACGAACACGGCCGCGTTGCCGAAGGCCGCCCCGGCCTCGCTGGCCGCCTTCTGCAGCGCCTGCACCAGTTCCTCGGCGTTCCGGGCGATGCGGATGCCCCGCCCGCCGCCGCCCGCCGTGGCCTTCACCATCACGGGGTAGCCGATCTCCTCCGCCACCGCCAGGGCGTCCGCCTCGCTGGTGACCAGCCCATCCGAGCCGGGGATGGTGGGCACCCCGGCTTTCTTCATGAGTGCTTTCGAAGCGTCCTTCATGCCCATCGCCCGGATGGCCTCCGGGTTGGGGCCGATGAAGGCGATCTTCCACTGGCGACAGGCCTCCGCGAAGAACGGGTTCTCGGCAAGGAAGCCGTAGCCCGGGTGGATGGCGTCGGCGCCGCTGGCCGTCGCCGCGGTGATGATCGCCGGCACCGACAGGTACGACTGGTTCGAAGGCGCCGGGCCGATGTAGTGCGCCTCGTCGGCCATGCGGACGTGCAGGGCGTCCCGGTCGGCCTCGGAGTAGACGGCCACCGTCTTGATCCCCAGCTCGCGACAGGCCCGGATGATCCGGATGGCGATCTCGCCCCGGTTGGCGATCAGGATCTTCTGGAACATGCCTTGCCTCCCCCTCCCCTGGTGTCACCCCGCTACCGGGTGCGACTGCCGAACTGCGCCCGTACGAGGTGCGCCTGCACGACGCCGGCCCGGGCCCAGCCGCTGCCCGCCCCCACTGCGGCCGCCGCCGGCCCGGCCAGGATCCTCCCGCCGGCCGCCGGGCAGACGGGCGCTCCGCCTCCGGCCCCCCCGGCGGGGCCAAACCCGGTCGTTCCCGGCCCGGGGCCGGCCGGCGTGATCGACCGGATAGCAAAGCTCCCCAGGGGCCGGTCCAGCGCCGCGGCGATGGCCGCCGTGATCACGGCCACGATCTCCGCCGGGAGCTGCGCACGCTCATGGGCCGCCATCAGCCGATCACCACCAGCGGGTCGTTCATGCCGACCGAGGCGCCCTTCTCCACCAGCACCTGCTTCACGGTTCCGGAGTAGGGGCTGGTGATGTCGTTCTCCATCTTCATCGCCTCGAGGACCGCCACCACGTCGCCCTCCCGCACCTGCTGGCCCACGGCCACCTTCACCTCGACGACCATGCCGGGCAGCGGGGCGCAAACCGACATGCCCTCGCCGGTCGCCTGGCCCGCAGGCGCCGCAGATGCGGCGGACGGGGCCGCGGCGGCAGCGGATGCCGCGGCGAAGCCCGCCGGGGCGGGTGCGGCGGCCGGAGTCGCTGCGGCGAGGCCGGCCGCCGCCGGGGCCACGCCGAGCCCCACCTGCGGTGCGGCCGCATGGCCGGGCGCAACGCCCGGGGGCGTGGCCATCCCGGGCGGCGTCACCGCACCGGTAGGGGGGAGCGCCGCCGGGACGCCGGCCGGGGCGCCAGGCACCACGGGAACGGCGGCGGGAGGCAGGGCGGCGGGCGACGGCGCCACGGCGTAGGGTGCGGCCGCGACGGGCATCGCCCCGGGGGCGATCTCCTGGGCGAGCTCCTCCACGTCCACGTTGTAGGTCACGCCGCCGATGGTCACGCGAAAACGTCTCGTCACGAATGTAACCTCCTTCTGCCGCCTACACCGGGAAGTTGCCGTGCTTCTTGGGCGGGCGGGTCTCCCGCTTCGTCGCCAGGGCCCGGAGCGCCCGGACGAGCACCGGTCGGGTCTGGCGGGGGTCGATGACCGCCTCCACGAAGCCCCGGCCGGCCGCGTTGTAGGGCGTGTTGAACTTCTGCTTGTACTCGGCGATCCAGGCCGCCCGGGCTGCCTGGGGATCCTCCACGTCGGGACCGGGCTTGAAGAGGATGTTGGCGGCCCCGTCAGCGCCCATCACCGCGATCTCGGCCGTGGGCCAGGCGACGGTGAAGTCGGCCCCCAGCGACTGGGCGCACATGGCCAGGTAGGCGCCGCCGTAGGCCTTGCGCAGCACGACCACCAGCTTGGGCACGGTGGCCTCACAGTAGGCGTAGAGCAGCTTCGCCCCATGCCGGATGATGCCGCCGTACTCCTGGGCGGTGCCCGGCAGGTAGCCGGGGGTGTCGACAAAGGTGATGACGGGGATGTTGAAGGCGTCGCAGAACCGGATGAACCGGGCCGCCTTGTCGGAGGCGTTGATGTCGATGCAACCGGCCAGCACCCGGGCCTGGTTGGCGACGATGCCCACGGTGTGCCCGTCCAGCCGGGCAAAGCCCACCACCATGTTCATGGCCCAGCCGGGCTGGACTTCCAGGAAGTCGCCGCCGTCCACCACCGCCCCGATGACCTCCCGCACGTCGTAGGGCTTGTTGGGGTTCTCAGGGACGATGTGCAGGAGCCGCTCCTCCGCCCGGTCGGGCGAGTCGGTGAAGGGGCCGGGCGGCGGGTCGTCCACGTTGTTGGGCGGCAGGAAGGAGAGCAGCCGCCGCACCGCCGCCAGGCAGGAGTGCTCGTCTGGCGCCCGGAAGTGGGCGACGCCGGAGCGCTCGGCGTGCGCCTGCGCCCCGCCCAAGGCCTCGTGGGTGGTGGTCTCCCCCGTAACGGCCTTGATGACCTCGGGGCCCGTGATGTACATGTAGCTGGTCTTATCAACCATAAAGATGAAGTCCGTGAGACCCGGCGAGTAGACCGCCCCGCCGGCGCAGGGCCCCATGATGACTGAGATCTGCGGGATCACGCCGCTGGCCAGGGTGTTGTGGAAGAAGATCCGGCCGTAGCCGTTCAGGGCGTCGATGTGCTCCTGGATGCGGGCGCCGCCGGAGTCCTGGATGCCCACGATGGGACAGCCCGCCTGCAGGGCCATTCTCTGCACCTTCACGATCTTCTGCGCGTGCATCTCGCCCAGCGACCCGCCCATCACGGTGAAGTCCTGGGAGAAGGCATAGACGGTGCGCCCGTGCACGGTGCCGAAACCGGTAATCACCCCGTCGGCGGGGGTCTCCCGCCTGTCCATGCCCAGTTCCGTCCCGCGGTGGCGCACGTGCAGGTCGATTTCCACGAAGGAGCCGGGATCAAACAGCAGGTCCAGCCGCTCCCGGGCCGTCAGCTTCCCCTGCTCCCGCCGCTTCGCCAGCGCCTTCTCCCCACCGCCCAGGCGCAGGCGGGCCTCGCGGGCCTGGAGCTCCGCAACCAGGTCCTCCATGCTCACGCTCCGTCTCACTCCTCCGGTTTCGAGCCGGTCAGGCCGTGTGCTGCACCAGCTCGGTCAGGACGCCGCCCGTCGACCTGGGGTGCAGAAAGCAGACCAGGGTGCCGTGGGCGCCGGGGCGCGGTTCCTGGTCGATGAGCTGCAACCCCTGCGCCACGGCCTCGGCCATCGCGGCCCGGATGTCGGCCACCCGGTAGGCCACGTGGTGCAGCCCCTCCCCCCGCCGGTCGATGTGCCGGGCAATCGGCCCGTCGGGCGCGGTGGACTCGAGCAGCTCGATGCGGGTCTCACCTGCGCGGAAGAAGGCGACGCGCACCTTCTGCGCGGGGACCTCCTCAATGCCCTCGAAGGCTAGGCCCAGCCGGTCCCGATACAGGGCAATCTGACCGTTCAGGTCGCGAACGGCGACGCCGATGTGGTCGATCCCCATCATCATAGCATGTCACCTTTCTTATGACCAGATCCTAAAACCGAGTACTAAGAAAATCGCACACGCCCCCGCCGGGTCGGGCCTCCGGTCCGGGCCGGGGAGCGCACTCCGCAAGTGCAGCCGGGTCAGGCCGGCCGCAGCCGCTGGTTGATGAAGTCGATCGCCGCCTGCGTGGGCGTGCCGGGGGTGAACACCTCGGCGATGCCAGCCGCTTTCAGCCCGGGGATGTCCCGGGCCGGGATGATGCCCCCCGCCACCACCAGCACGTCGTGCAGGCCCCGGGCCCGAAGGGCCTCCACGGTCCGGGGCAGGAGGGTGTTGTGGGCGCCGGAGAGAATGGAGAGCGCCACCACGTCCACATCTTCCTGCAGGGCGGCCTCGGCGATCTGGTCGGGGGTCTGGCGCAGGCCGGTGTAGATCACCTCGAACCCGGCGTCGCGGAAAGCTCGGGCGATCACCTTGGCCCCCCGGTCGTGCCCGTCGAGGCCGGGCTTGGCCACGAGTACCCGAATCCGGCGCATCCCGCTACACCTCCTCCGTGGGCCGGTACTCGCCGAAGACGGCGCGCAGCACGTCGCAGATCTCCTGCAGCGTGGCGTAAGCCCGCACCGCGTCCAGGATCGGCGGCATCAGGTTCGCCGTGCCCTGGGCGGCCGTGCGCAGGGCGGCCAGGGCACGGTCGACGGCGGCCTGATCCCGGCGGGCCTTCACCTCGGCCAGCCGGCGCCGCTGCGCCTCCTGCACCGCCGGGTCGACGGTGAGCAGGTTCTCGGGCGGCACCTCCTCCATCTGGAACTTGTTGAGGCCCACGATGATCCGCTCGCCGCTCTCCACCTGCCGCTGGTACTGGTAGGCGGCCTCCTGGATCTCCCGCTGCACGTAGCCCCGCTCGATGGCCTTCACGGCGCCGCCCATCTCGTCGATCTTGGCGATGTAAGCCGCGGCCTGCCGCTCGATCTCACCCGTGAGGTGCTCCACGTAGTACGAGCCGGCCAGCGGGTCCACGGTGTTGGCAGCACCGCTCTCGTAGGCGATGATCTGCTGGGTGCGCAGGGCGACCCTCACCGACTCCTCGGTGGGCAGGGCCAGGGCCTCGTCCCAGGAGTTGGTGTGCAGCGACTGCGTACCACCGCAGACGGCGGCGAAAGCCTGCAGGGTCACCCGCACGATGTTGTTCATGGGCTGCTGCGCCGTGAGCGTGGAGCCGCCGGTCTGGGTATGGAAGCGGAGCATCCAGCTGCGCGGGTCCCTGGCCTGGAACCGCTCCCGCATGATGCGCGCCCAGAGGCGCCGTGCGGCCCGGAACTTGGCGACCTCCTCGAAGAAGTCGTTGTGCGCATTGAAGAAGAAGGAGAGCTGGGGCGCAAACTCGTCCACCTTGAGCCCGGCGGCGAGGGCGGCCTGCACGTAGGCGATGCCGTTGGCCAGGGTGAAGCCCACCTCCTGGGCCGCGGTGGAGCCGGCCTCGCGGATGTGGTAGCCGGAAATGGAGATGGTGTTCCAGCGGGGGACTTCCCTGGCACAGTAGGCGAAGATGTCGGTAATGAGGCGCATGGAGGGCTCGGGCGGGAAGATGTAGGTGCCCCGGGCGGCGTACTCCTTCAGGATGTCGTTCTGGATGGTGCCGGAGAGCCGCGCGGGACTCACGCCCTGCTTCTCGGCGACGGCGATATACATGGCCAGCAGGACGGCGGCCGGGGCGTTGATGGTCATGGATGTGGAGACCCGGTCGAGGGGGATGCCGGCGAAAAGGGTCTCCATGTCGGCCAGGGTGTCGATGGCCACCCCCACCTTGCCCACCTCCCCCTCGGCCAGGGCGGAATCGGAGTCGTAACCGATCTGGGTGGGCAGGTCGAAGGCCACGGAGAGGCCGGACTGGCCGTTCTCCAGCAGGTACCGGAACCGGGCGTTGGTCTCCTCGGCGGTGCCGTAGCCGGCATACTGGCGCATGGTCCAGAGCCGGCCCCGGTACATGGTGGGCTGCACGCCCCGGGTGTAGGGGTACTCCCCGGGGAAGCCGAGGTCGCGCAGGTAGTCCACCTCCACGTCGGCCGGCGTGTACAGCCGCTGGACGGACAGGCCCGAGTTGGTGGTGAACTCGGCCTGCCGCTCGGGGAAGCGGGCGAGGCTCGGGGCGGCGACCTCCTTGTGCCACCGCTCCTGCGCGGCAGCGATGGCGTCGCGGGACTCGGGCAAGTCGATCACCTCAGTCTATTGCCGTCTTACCAAATGTTTGGTAGGTTTCGACGCGCGGGCCCGACTACCTGCTTTGTCCCCGCAGGAACAAGCAAGGCCACCCCCGGGAGCAACCCGGGAGTGGCCACTGGTCTCAGGACAACCGCTACGCCGTCTCCTCCGCCCGGCCGACCTGGTCCAGCATCTCGCTGAGCTCCCTGGCCGTGGCGGCGTCGATGAGGTTCGCCCGTAGCGCCGCATTGAGCTTCAGACGTAACGAGGCAGCTGCGCAGCGAGCGGAAAAGTGGCCGCTGTTCGCCGCAACGCGGGGGATGGACTCAACTTGGTACCGAAGCCACACTCCAAGGGAAGCGGGTACGTGCACCTGAGCCGGGCCTCGGTTAGCTGCGCGACCATGCATCTCTCTCGCCGCCTTTCGCTGGGGTTTTACCCTTAACACGAATGAGAGGGTGGAAAGGTTCGAAGGGGCGAGAAACATCTTCATGTGCTTCCTGTCACGTTGCTCCCCCGCTTGACGGTCAGGTCCGCCGGAACCGGAATCCCGGCGGACTTGTGCAAGGAGGAACTACCGAATCTCGAGCTGCGTCACGCCGCGGATCTTGGTGTTGAAGTAGACCTGGATCGTCACCCGTCCGCCGTTCCGCAGCGCCGCCCACTTGCTGGTGTCGAGGGGCACCGTGTAGACCCCGTCCGCATACGTGATCGGGTTGCCATAGGCAAAGGTGGCAATCAGCTGGTTATCGGCGGCGTTGCGCACTCGCACGACAACCGTGCGGTCGAGGTCATAGCCGGCGCAGGGGCTGCCCCACTGGAACTGGATGTTGTATACCTCCCCGGCCACGGCATAGTGGCCGTTCGGGGCAATCCAGGTCAGGACGCGGTCGGCCGGATCGGCCGTTGAGGTGGTGTAGACGAGAACGAGTCCAGGCTCGGTCCAGTTGCCCTTGTCATCGCCGGCCTGGACCTCAAAGGTGTATGTCGTGTTGGGGGCAAGGTCGGCGAACTGATAGGAGGTCTCCGTGGTCTCGCCCACGAGCACGCCGTCACGGTAGACCCGGTATTTCACACCGCTCGGGTCAGTAGCCTCGTTCCAGGAGAGGGTGGCCGGACCACCGCAGACCTCCAGGATCTGAATCTGGTTCCCTGACCACTGCGGCGGTTCGTTGTCGGGAACCTCGCAGGGGTCGACAGTGACCTGGGCCGACAGGATCCTGGAAGCCCAGTGGTTGGCAGTGTCTCGGGCCTTCACCTCGATCAGCAGCGGCGTGTTGGGTGTGAGTGGCGAGATCGCCTCACTCAGCGCCGACGTCTCCCCCCACAGGTCGCCATTCACGTACACCGCGTAGGTGGCGCCAGTTCCCGCACTGGGCCACTGGATCTCGACGGCCTCGCACTGCTTCAGCACCGTCAGCTCTGCATTCTCCCAGCCAGGCGGGTTGAAGTCCTGGTCGCAGGCGTCGCCTAGGCCGTCGCCGTCGAGGTCCCTTTGCTCGGGGTTATGCACCAGCGGGCAGTTATCGACGTCGTCCGGGATGCCGTCGTTGTCACTGTCCTGCGGCTGGGCGGGACCGCCGGAGATGAAGACGGCCGAGTCGTACTGCCAGTTGTCGCGGTCGCCCACGGCGATCTTGACGCTGTTCCACTCGTTGGCTCGAACGGGGACCGTCACCGTTACCACAGTAGTGAAGCCGTCAAGCGTTACGCACTTCCTGGCGGTTATGTTGTTGATGTAATAAGATGCATTACTGTTGCTGTTGACGTTGTTGACAGAGACCACCTTGCCGCCGATGGTGGCAATATTGTTGCCGTTCAGGTTGAAGATGAACCCGTCGTTCTTTCGCAGGGACGCATACCTGCCGTACTCCTCGGACCCAAACACGAACTGGAACGCATACTGGTCAGTGCTTGGCTTGAACTTGAACTTGAGCACCGAGGCGTTCGTGGTGGAACCACCCAGGGCCTGGCGAAGGTCGTTGTCGCCGCTTGCGCTGTTCTGGTTGTTCATCGTGGCGTTAACAGCGTTCATCAGATCCTTCGCTTTGCCGCTGGTGAGCACTGCACCCTCGCCGATTCCGATGATGGCGGCTGCGCCCGAGAACACGCCTGCGCCCTTGTTCTTGCCGACGTAGTCGACATCTTTCAGCGGAACGTCACCGACAATCTTCTTGGCCATGGCTGTTTTGTCAACGCCCCGCTCGTCTAGGTCGCGGACCAACATGGTCGTGCAGCTCGCCATCGGTTCAATCCCAGAGAGCGTAATCTCTTCCGCCTGCGCAATCGCCGGCAGGGCGGAAAGCCCCACGCTGACTGCCATGCTGAGTCCGACAGCGCGTGTGGTCAACCTGCGAAAAGCACGCGTCACAAATCGGTTCGTCATGCAGGACCCCTCTCTCCTTTGTCGCCTTACCGAGAGGCACGCCCCCCGTGGGACTGTGTGCGGCGCAACTCCTGAGTCCGGGCATCTCGACGGCCTGCGTGAAGGCTTGGTTTTTGGACTTGCATTAGTTGTTCCTGGCCTGCTCGGCGTAGGCGCTGAACGTGACCTTGATGGACTTGCCCTGGTAGTCGTTGCCTGCATCCAGCGGGAAGGAAACCAGGATGCCAAACTCGGCCACGCCGCCGCCACCCCACTCCTCGTTATAGGGGTCGAGCAGTATCGGCTGAGCGAGGGTGACCCCGCTTCCAAAGAACTCGGAGAGCTTACCCTCGTAGATCAGCGTGGGGGCGGGAACCGTGGGAACACCATCGGCATCGAGGTACGCACCGTCGTAGATCCTCACTTCGAGGATGTCGGCCAGTTCCGCGTCCCCGGACTGGAGCGCAGCAGATAGCGAGACGATCTTCGCTTCCAGAGACCCCACATTCTCGACGTGGAAGACCCGGTGATGGGCGTCACCCGGCGCCCAGAGTCCGGTCGGCCGGAACCCCTCCTCTCCGCTGTCGCTGAGCCCGTCCGTCGCACTATCGATGTAGAACATGGGACCCCGCACAGTGTCGTAGACCCGGTCCCCGTCGATCCTCACCGTGCCGGCGACGATCCGCTGGCTGCCCGCATTCGTGGAATCCGAGAACAAGGCCAAGGTGAAGCCAGCGCCGGCCAGTGCAGTGACCAACACCAGCGATACCGCCAACACCCATCTGCGAATCACGGTGCGGCTCTCCCCCTTTCTGAGGTTCTGTTACCCCGGATTCGCAGGTTTTCGCTCCCAGCGAATCGCGGGACACACAATATAAGCTCCGTCAGCTCGGGAGTAGGGTTGCAAACGCCATCCAGCCCGAGCCCCGGGTGGTCTGACCCGGGGCTCGGGGGGAGTCGTAGTTTACGGGTTGTTCCGCATCTGCTCGGCGTGGACGATGAAGTCGACAACCAGCGTCTTGTCCTGGAACTCGTTGCCGGCGTCGCGGTTGAAGGTAACGTTGAACTGCATCTGCCGAGTACCGGTGAGGTGAACTTTGATCTTGCTGCCATCTGGATAGCGAATCGGCACGGGACCATCGAGGAAGTCCCTGAGGGGCGCTTCCGCCACTGTCACGGTCGGAGCGTTACTGCCCTCACCGTAGGGCGTCGAGATGACCACGGTCAGCTCATCAGCCATCTGCACGTACTGGTTGGGGATCCCCTCAGTGAGCCGGGCCGAGACGGCGGTGAGCCAGGCGTCCATGGTGCTGCAACTCCTGGGGTTGTACACGTTGAGGGTCCGGGTCACTGAATCGCCTGGGGCCCACACACCGGTCGGAAGTGTGCCCAGCAGACCGTCGGGAGTCTGTCCCTGCTCGGCCGTGATGTAGAACATCGGACCGGGGGTCGTGTCGCCATCGTTCCGCTCGCTGGTGATGCAGAGCGTGCCGGCCGCGAAGTCGCCGGTCGCGCTCTTGGCGTCGCTGAACAGCGCCAGGGTGCCGCCGATGGAAACAGCAGCAACAGCGGCGGTGGAGCCCAGAACCATCAGGAGCTTCTTGTTCATGCGCGGTCCTCCTAGCCCAGTCCCCGCCGGGCAGTGCAATCCCGGCGGGGACCGAAACATACGTGCGGGTTACGCCGTGAGACTAGTTCCAGCTGCTCGGGCCGCTGCCGTCGGGCTTGGTGTTGTTCCGGGCCTGGACAGCCTTGAAGAAGAGGTCGATCTCGCCTTCCGCGCCCTGATACTCGTTGCCGGCCTCAATCGGGAACTGGTAGTTCACGGTAACCGTGGCCGTCTGGCCGTCGCTGAACTTGCCGAGGACATAGTGGCCGTCGACCTCGTTGCCGCCGGACAGGCTGATCGCCAGCGGGTTGTCGCCGTCGAACAGCTCACCGTCAACCTCATACTCGACGCCGATCCACGCCTCCAGGCTGCCCACGTACGTGACCGACACCGTGCAGCTGCCGCTGTCGCCAGGAGCCAGGTTGTCAGTAGAAACACCGCAGCTGAAGGAAGTGACCTCACCCAGTTCAACGGTACCGGCCGAGAGGGTGTTGTTCACGTTGTCGGACTCCGCCGTGAACAGAGCGAAGCTGGCGCCGGTGATCAGAGCCGACAGGGCACCCACGGTGGCAAGGGACAGCGCAATCTTCTTCATTCCGCCTCATCCTCCATGTGTGGTAATGGTAGGACTTTGAGTCCTTGCCCGGTTGTGGCCGGGCAAACCTTTCACTGCAGCGGGGCTGCAGGTAACTAACCCCGTGGTTGGGCGTCGGCGGGCTCCTCCCGGGACTGCCGGGCCCTCTCTTCTTCCATCACCAGCTGCATGATCTTGCGGACCTCCATGCCGATCAGCACCAACCCCGGAGCGATGACGCAGAGGATGATGCCGAGCGGCCGCCGCATGAAGTTGGAAAGGTAACCGTAATAGGGAATCCGCCAGCGCTGAATGCCGACGACCTGAGACCGCTGGACCGGCGTGAGGTCGATGGAGTCGTTGTTGTCGCCCTTGGTCACGTAGGCTGCGGGCTCACCGTTGACGCTGACGATGCCGACGACCCGGTGGGTGATGAGCATGTCAGGCGAATCGGGCGCCCGGAACGTGATCACGTCGCCCTCGGCGATCTCCTGGTCGGGCTTGAGCGGCTCGACGATGATCACGTCGCCCGTCTTGATCGCCGGCTCCATGGAGCCGCTGAGGACGGACAGGACCTTGTAACCCAGGACGGTCTGCAGGCCGTCAGCCGACCTGCGGGCGCTAATGGCGAGAGCCACCGTCGCTACCAGGACCACCACGAGCACTGCGGTCAGTACGCCGCTGAGGAACCGCCCGGCGAGTTTCACGAGTTTCAAGTGTCCTGCCCTCCTGAACCCCCATGGTAGATCTCGTCTGTGGTGGGATCCGGCGCGGGTCCGGCGATGACACCGGTCTGGCTTTCCTCAACCTCGGCGTCGTTCTCACCCGACAAAGGGAGGTTCCCTTCGGTGGGCTCGATGGTGGTCTCGGTTGTGGTTCCGCTGGTGGGTTCGATTGCGGTTGCGGCGTCGCCATCCACGGTCCCGTGGTCGGTGTCGGCACCATCGCCAGCGGCATCACCATCAGACGTCTCCCTACCGGCCCCTTCGGGCTCGCCGGAACCTGTGTCCGCGGGGTCATCACCGAGCTGATCCTCGGCGGGATCTTGGCTCACCTCGGAATCCGCGTCGTCAGGGGAATCGTCCGGCTCACCCTGGGCCGGCGTCTCGCCGGCGCCAGCCGAGTCCTCCGCGGACTCACCGTCATCAGGCTCGTCCGAACCCGGCGCGTCATCCTCACGCGGCATGTCGGCCGGTACGTCCTCCGGAACCGCCGGGGGCTCCGACGTGGGTGCATCGCAGCCCGGCAGGGGCTCCTCCACGTCCTCCTCCCGCAGGGCCGCGTCGGGGGCCAGCACGCACTCGCTGATCGGCTCCGGTTGGGTGGCAACCGGATTGCACGGATCGTCCTGCGGCGACGGAACGGCCGAATCGGCCACGTCGGTCAACTCGCCCTGGGCGCCGTTGACGTCGCGTTCGATGGCCTCGCCGTCGGGCGTCTGCTGGTCTGTGGCGGGAACCCCGTCCTGGCCCTGATCTCCCGCCAGATCGGCAGGGGCGCAGACATCCTCCTCAGGCGCAGGGAGTACATGGATCGCAAACTGCTGCGCCAGCTCCAGGAAACCGCCCATGCCGTACACGGTGAGCTCGCCTTTGTAGTCCCCCGGCTCTTCGGGCGTGCCCCGGACGATGATTTCGGCTACCTCTCCTGGGCCGATCTCGGTCTGGGAGAGCTCCACGGTCGCCCAGGGGATCCCCGTCAGCTCCGCCTTCAGGCTCACCCGCCGGTTGCTGATGTTCAGGACATGGAAGGTGCGTCGGATCTCGCTGCCCACCGTTTCCTCAGCCGGGTGCGAAAGCAACTTCAACCGGCCCGACGTGAAGCGGAGCACCTCATCCGTGGTGAGCGTGCGGAACTCGACGTTGGGCCCTCGGTCGGTATCCTGGCTCAGCGCGAGCGTGCTTCCTGTCACATGCCCGGCCGCAAGGCTGGATACGACGATGGTGACCGGGATCAGGAGGAAGGGCAGCTTGCCACCAGACTCTTTCACCCGGAGGCCGAGCGCCTGCATCGCCCTCTTCCTGAGCCGCCGCTTGCGGGTCATGCGTCTCAGCGGGCATCACCTCCTGTCCGAGGCAGATTATGGCACATCCCCGCCTCACCCTTGGGCGTGAATTGGCGAGTGATTCTGTTTACTCTAAAACGAGGGACGCAGTGCGCGTGCCCCTCCTGGACGGTGTACCGCCACGCCGCATCGCTGTAGGGCGGCAGCGTTTCCCTGACAGTGCGCGGCGCCAAGTCGCTAGCACTTCAAAACTCAATTTTCACAACCTGCTCACCCGTTCGAGTGAATTTTTGCGCTCACCCGCGAATGAGGAGGAAAGCGCGATCTTTCACTCGAATCATCCGAACTACCGCGTGGCGAACAGGAGGAACAAAAGAGACCATGGGGACCCAGGAGGCGCACAGAGGATCTGCTCTTCCCACCCTCGAGCAGGTATGGGGACCGCTCCTCAGCCAGCGCGAGCTGGAGGTCGGTCGCCTGGTGGTGGCCGGCTACTCGACCCAGCAGATTGCCCAGACGCTGTACATCTCCGAAAACACCGTGAAGACCCACCTGCGGAACCTCTACCGCAAGACCAAGACCCACAGCCGCATGGAACTCTACCGCAAGCTGGTGGAGCGCGGAACGGCACTCACCGGCGAGCGCACTTTTGCCAAGTCGCTCCCCGCCAGCTTCGAGCGCCTCTTCACAGAACTCGCCGGAAGGCGAGGCGGGGGCGCACAGACCACGGTCGTGTTGCTGCAGCTGGAGTTTACCCAGCAGGAAAAACCTGTCGACCCGCCCGAGGACGCCGTGACGGACCTGCTCAGCACCTCCATCCGGCAGCTGGACCACCTCGTGAAGTGGCGGAACGACCTCTACCTCCTCGTGTTGCCCGGCAGCGACCGGGCCTGCGCACATCAGGTGGCGGAGCGGCTCATCCGCAAGCTGCAGCGCTGGGTGCGCCTCAAGGACATGTGGGTGAACGCCGCGGTGGGCACCGCCTCGCTGGACGAAGACGGCGGAACCCCCGAAGCGGTGGTGGACCTGGCCGCCCGCCGGCTCAGGCCCCTGGAACTGAACTGAATATACGCAGGATAAAAAAGAAGATGGCGGACCGGGGTCAGTGACCCTGGTCCGCCTTTCTTCCGTTGGTGTCTGCCCTTCAGCCGGCAGCCACCAGGGAGTCGTCCTCGGCCATGTTCACACGGGACCCGAGCGGGTCCGTAATGTCCTGCAGCAGCGCCTCGAGGTGCATGTGGATCTCCTGCACGTCATCCCACACAGGCTTCAGCCACTCTTCCATCCGCTCGCGCAGCTCCGCGGCGATCTGGACCACCTGCGCCCCCTTCTCGGTAAGGCCCAGCATGACCACCCGGCGGTCCCCCTGCAGCCGGAAGCGCCGCAGCCAGCCATCGCGCTCCAGCCGATCGATGATGGCCGCCAGGTTGCCACGGGTGCAGTACACCGCGTCGTTCACCTGCTGCAGCAGTGTCGGCTTGTCAACCGAGAGCTCCCGGAGCACCTGGAACTGGGGCCAGCTCAGTCCGTACTCGTACCGCAGGAACCGCTCGCACTGCTGCTCGAGCCTGCTGGCGAGCCTCCGCAGCAGTGCGATGCGCTCCAGCGCCTCCACATCTACCCGGCTCAGACGACTCACCCCCATTACTTTTCTCTATCTTTCCTAACGTATAATCAGCCTGAAATGTTCACGCAGGGCATTTGTAAGGACATATTTTCTTGGCGATTGTGCGAAGTCTGTAGTGCACGGCCGTACAACCAACTCGTGCAAGAACCATCACCCCGAAGCGTCTGCTCGGTGGATAGCATGTGGAGTAAACGACTGAACAATCACCCTTGTTTGTGCTTACAAAACGGTGCTATGATTACGGAGCCGGGGTCATATCCTCTGGTCGAAAACATACGGTTGAGCCGACATTGAATAGTCATTCATTCATGGTCCGTACAGGGGGAGGGGTTAAGGAACCATGCGCGAAGGTGTCGAGTTGTGGGAACGGCCCAACGCCAACGACGACGAGGCACTGGGGCGTTTGATGGAAGCGATGGGGGGATCGCTGCTCTCCTACGCGAACCGGCTCCTGGGTGACACCTTCACCGCCGAAGAGGTCTGCCAGGACGCCCTGTACAAGGCGTGGTGTCACATGGAATCCCTCGAGCCGACCGGCCAGTTGCGCGCCTGGCTCTACAAGGTCACCCGCAACGCCGCACTCGATGTCCTGCGCAGCCAGCGGAGCCAGAACGTCGCGCTGCTGGGCGAAGATCTCCTTGATCCCGCACCCGGACCCGAAGACGAACTGGAGCGCAAGATGTTCGTGGAAGCGCTGCTGTCCGCTCTGCAGCGACTGCCCGCGCACTACAACTCCGTGCTGAGCCTGCGGCTGCTGGAGGGGTATTCCTACAAGGACATCGCCGAGGAGCTGAACCTGCCGCTGGGCACCGTGAAAAGCCGGCTGCGCAACGGCCTGCAGTACCTCTCCCGGGAGCTGGCGAGCGCCGGCGTGGATCGGGGATACCTGTCGTGATCGGTCTCATCCAGAAAGGGGGAGCCTCATCCTCGAGGGGCTCCCCCTGATCAGTGAAGAAGAGGGTCCAGCCCCCACCGCTGGACCCTCCTTATGTATGCCTATTCCTCCTTCTGCTCCTCCCCCTGACCGGCCGCCAGCGCCTCCAGCGACTGGAGCCGCTCGAACAGCGGGTGCACGTCGCCGAACCAGGGTCCCAGCGACTGCACGAGGAACTGGTGCAGCCCCTCCTCCACCTCGCCGAGCTTTTCCCCCTTCTCGGTGAGCTCCAGGTAGATCACCCGGCGGTCGCGGGTGGACCGGGTGCGCCTCACCCAGCCATCGCGCTCCAGGCGGTCGACGATGCCGGTGATGTTGCTGTGCGTGCAGGCCAGGGCGGCCGTGAGCCGCTTGGCCGACGTCGGCCCCGACTGGCGGAGGGTCCGGAGCACCGTGAACCCCGGCCAGCTGAGCCCGAACGTGCGCTTCAGGTAGCTGTCGCACCGGGTCTGCAGGATGTGGGAAACCACCGAAGCTGTCTGCACATAGGCCAGAGGATCCAGCGGCGCAGCGCTCGCTGCCATCGCAACCACCTCTCCTTGGGTACTCCCCTTCTCTACTCCCTACAACGTGTGTGAGACCTGAAATGTTCACACGGTCGTCGCTGATCACCCACTAGGCGGTATGTTTCGACGATTGTGCCCCTGGGAATAACTCATCCCAGGAGGTGGAGCGCAGATGAACGCGCTGCTCAAGCGGATCGAGGAGCACCGGATGAGCGAGGAGTCCCTCCGCTGGGAGGGCACCTTCGCCGACTATCTGGAGCTGGTGGCGCGCAACCCGTCGGTCACCCAGTTCGCACACGCCCGCATTTACAACATGATCATCTCCCACGGCGTCGAGGAGGTGAACGGCGTCCGACGGTACCGGTTCTTTGAACAGGAGCTGTTCGGCCTCGAGCGGGCCCTGGAGCGCCTGATGGAGGACTACCTGCACCCGGCCGCCAGGCGCCTGGACGTGCGCAAGCGCATCCTGCTGCTCATGGGCCCGGTGAGCGGCGGCAAGTCCACCCTCGTCTCCCTCCTGAAGCGGGGGCTCGAGGCTTACAGCCGCACCCCCGAGGGCGCCGTCTACGCCATCCGCGGCTGCCCGATGCACGAGGAGCCGCTCCACCTGATCCCCCGGGAACTGCGGCCCGAGGTGGAGCGGGAGCTCGGCGTGGTCATCGAGGGCGACCTCTGCCCCCACTGCCGCCTGATGGTGAAGGAGGAGTACGGCGGGCGGATCGAGGCCGTCCCCGTGGTGCGGGTGCTGCTGTCCGAGGCCGACCGGGTGGGCATCGGCACCTTCAGCCCGTCTGACCCCAAGTCGCAGGACATCGCTGACCTCACCGGCTCCGTCGACTTCGCCACCATCGGCGAGTACGGCTCCGAGTCTGACCCCCGGGCCTACCGGTTCGACGGCGAGCTGAACAAGGCCAACCGCGGCATCATGGAGTTTCAGGAGATGCTGAAGCTCGATGAGAAGTTCCTGTATCACCTCCTGAGCCTCAGCCAGGAGGGGAACTTCAAGGCCGGCCGGTTTGCCCTCATCTCCGCCGACGAGATGATCGTCGCCCACACCAACGAAAGCGAGTACCGGGCCTTCATCGCCAACAAGCGGAACGAGGCGCTGCAGAGCCGCATCATCGTCATCCCCGTCCCCTACAATCTAAAAGTCTCCGACGAGGTGCGCATCTACGAGAAACTGGTGCGCCAGGCCGACACGGGCCACGTGCACATCGCCCCCCACGCCCTCTACGCCGCCGCCTTCTTCTCGGTCCTCAGCCGGCTGAAGGAGTCGAAGCGGGCCGGGGTCGACCTGGTAAAGAAGCTCCGCCTCTACGACGGCGCCGAGGTCGAGGGCTTCGGGCCGGCGGACGTGGAGGAGCTCCGGCGGGAGTTTGAGGGCGTCGAGGGGATGAGCGGCGTCGACCCCCGGTACGTGATCAACCGCATCTCCTCAGCCATCATCCAGAAGGGCGAGAACAGCCACAAAGCCTGCATCACCGCCCTGGACGTGCTCCGCTCGCTGAAGGACGGGCTCGACCAGCACCCCTCCATCACCCCCGAGGAAAAGGAACGCCTGCTCACCCTCATCGGCACGGCGAAGCAGGAGTACGACGAGATCGCCAAGCGCGAGGTGCAGAAGGCGCTTGTCGACTCGTTCGAGGACTCCGCCCGCAGCCTGCTCAGCAACTACCTCGACAACGTCGAGGCCTACTGCAACAACCACCCGCTGCGCGACCCGGTCACCGACGAGCCGCGCGAGCCGGACGAGCAGCTGATGCGGTCCATCGAGGAGCAGATCGGCGTCTCCGAGAATGCCAAGAAGGCCTTCCGCGAGGAGATCATGATCCGGCTCTCCACCTATGCCCGCCGGGGCGTCCCCTTCGACTACACCTCTCACGAGCGGCTGCGCGAGGCCATCGAGAAGAAGCTGTTCGCGAATCTCCGGGATGTGGTCAAGATCACCACCTCCGCCCACCATCCCGACGCGAGCCAGCAGCGGCGGGTGAGCGAAGTGATGGACCGGCTGATCCGGCAGCACGGCTACTGCCCCTCCTGCGCTGCCGAACTTCTGCACTACGCGGGCTCCCTGCTCAGCCGCTAGGGGGGACGGTCCGTGGCGGAGACAGACTTCTGGATCTCCCGGGAGGACTGGTCGCTCTACCAGCGGGGGCGCCTGGACCAGGAGCGGCACCTTCAGCGCATCCGGGAGGCGATCCGGGCCAACCTGGCCGAGATCGTGAGCGACGAGTCGATCATCGCTGAGGGCGGCGGGAAAGTGGTGCGGCTGCCCATCCGGGTGCTGAGGGAGTACCGCTTCCGGCTGGACTGGCGGAAGCAGAACCGGGTGGGCGAGGCTGCCGCGGCCGCCGGGAACGGGCAGGGCGAGAGCGGTCGCCCGGGGGCGGCCGGAGTGGGGGCGTTAGGCGGCGGGGCCGGGGACGAGCCGGGCGAGGACTGGTTCGAGACCGACTTCGCCGTGGAGGACCTGGAGGAGATCCTCTTCGCCGAACTGGAACTCCCCCACCTGGAGCCCAGGCAGCAGCCCGACCTGACCGCCAGGCATTACGAGTGGCGCGACGTGCGGCCCCGGGGGCTCCAGTCGAACATTGACAAGAAGCGCACGCTGCTGGAGGCGATCAAGCGCAACCGGATGGCCGGCCGGCCGCCCCTGGCGGGGATCCGCCGGGAGGACCTGCGCTACAAGACCTGGGACGTGGCCGAGCGCCCGCAGGCTGACGCCGTGCTGCTGGTGATGATGGACACCTCCGGCTCCATGGGGCCCACCGAGAAGTACGTCGCCCGCAGCCTCTGCTTCTGGATGGTGCGCTTCCTCCGCACCCGGTACCGGAGCGTGCGGGTGCACTTCATCGCCCATACCACCGACGCGAAGGAAGTGACGGAGGAGGCGTTCTTCACGAAGGGCGAGGCCGGCGGTACCCGCTGCTCCTCGGCCTACGAGTACGCGCTGCAGCTCATCGACCGGCAGTACCCGCCGGACCAGCACAACCTCTACGCCTTCCACTTCTCCGACGGCGACAACCTGATCTCCGACAACCCCCGGGCGGTCGCCCTGATCCGGCGGTTGCTGGAGCGCTGCAACCTGGTGGGCTACGGCCAGATCGAAACGCAGCCCCAGTACCAGGCCGCGCCCTATTACCAGCCCCACACCCTCTTCAACCTGTTCCAGCAGGAGGTCGCCCACCCCCGGTTCGTGGCGGTGCAGATCAAGCACCGCACCGACGTGTACGCTGCGCTGCGGGCCTTCTTCCGGCCTGGACGGGATGAAGGGAGGGCTGGCTAGAATGACGGACAGCGCGACCGGGCGGGCCCTGCCCGCCGCTGACCTGAAGCGCCTGGAGGCCGCGATCGAGGAGATCATGGCCCTGGCCCGGGCGCACGGCCTCGACTTCTTCACGATGCGGTTCGAGATCTGCCCCGCCGAGGTGCTCTACGCCTTCGGGGCGTATGGGATGCCCACCCGCTTCTCCCACTGGTCCTTCGGCAAGGCCTACTACCTGCTGAAAAGCCAGGCCGATCTGGGCCTGGCCCGCATCTACGAGCTGGTGATCAACTCCGACCCGTGCTATGCCTTCCTGCTGGAGTCGAACACCTTCCTGGAGAACCGCATGGTGGTCGCCCACGTGCTGGGCCACTCCGACTTCTTCAAACACAACTGGCGCTTCCGGGGGACCAACCGGAAGATGGTCGACACCATGAGCGCCTTCGCCGACCGGGTGCGCCAGTACGAGCAGCGGTACGGACGGGACGTGGTGGAACGCTTCCTGGACGCCGCCATGGCCGTGGCGGAACAGGTGGACCCGTTCCCCGGTACCCGGCCCGACCCCCGCTCCGACCTGCCCCGCTTCCTGCTGGAGCGCGCCGCCGACCTGGCCGACTGGCAGCGGGACATCCTGGCCAGCCTCCGGGAGGAGGCGCTCTACTTCCGGCCGCAGATGGAGACGAAGATCCTGAACGAGGGCTGGGCGTCGCTCTGGCACGCCCGCATCATGCGGCAGCTGGAGCTCACGCCCGCCGAGGCGGTGGAGTTCGCCCGGCTCCACGCCGCGGTGCTCGCGCCGAACCCGGCCCAGCTCAACCCGTACCGTCTGGGCTACGCCCTGCTGGAGTCGATCGAGGCCCGGTACGGACGGGAGCGGCTCTTCGAGGTCCGCAGCGTGGAGACCGACGTGTCGCTGGTGCGCAACTACCTCACCCCGGAGCTGTGCGCAGAGCTCGACCTGCAGATCTACGCCCGGGAGGGGGACGGGTGGGAGACTCAGGACACCGACTGGACCGCGGTGCGGGACACGCTCCTCAGGCAGCTGGAGAACTGCGGACTGCCCCGCATCTACGCCGAAGACGACAACTACCGCGGCCGGGGCGAGCTCTTCCTGCGCCACGGCTACGACGGGGTCGAGCTGGACGTGACCCACCTCACCCACGCCCTCCAGCACGTTCAGCATATCTGGGGACGGCCGGTGCACCTGGAGACCGTGCACGACGGGGAGCGCGCGCTCTACACCTGCGACAGCGCGGGCAATACGAGCCGGGTGCTGTGAGTTGCACCCGGCTCGTTGCACGCGTATGTCTGTCCTTCCGCGCTCTCCCGGCCCGTGGGCTCCAGCTGCGCCCTCTTTTCCGCATCGGCCCCGGTCCTCTGCCTCATGCGCAGGCTCCGGCCCTCTACGCGATATCCTTCAAGCATATCCCAATCCGCTGCTGCGCCGCCGCCACCAGCGCCTCCGGCGACGTGATGCCCTCCGCAGAGCTGGCGGAGGCCAGGGAGAAGAGCAGATCGCAGCCGCTGGCGCTGGCCCACTGGCCGAGCGCGAGGGCAAGGCGCATCGTCACCGCCCGGGCGATCTCCCGGTCCGTGCCCGGGAGCAGGGCCAGGAACTCCGAGTCCGACCAGCGGAAGGCCAGGTCGGGGGTCCGCACCGTCTCGGCGAGCGCCTGGGCCACCGCCAGGTCGGCCGCCACCCGGTCGGGGGCGGGCAGAAGCAGGCGCCCCTCCACCTCGAGCCACACCACCGAGAGTCCCGGCGAGGGCAGCGAGTCCACCACCTCGGCCGCCCGCTGCCGGAACGCCGCCCGGGTAAGGAGGCCGGTCACCGCGTCGCGGGCGGGTAGGAGGCGGTCCGACGCGGGCCTCTGCGCCACGAGGCGCCGGTCGGAGCCCCCTGCCGGCTCGGGCGCGACGGGCCCTCCTGGCCGGGCCGGGGCCGACTCCCGCGCCGGGGCCGTCCGGAGCCCGGATGCCCCCTGCGGATCCGGTGCGACCTGCGAATCCGGTGCGACCGGCGCTTGGGTTGCAACGGCCTGCGCCCCTGCGGCCTGCTTATCCGGCCCATCCCGGTCCGAGGGGGCGAGCTGCACTGCGGGCATCCGCTGCTGCCCGGCGGCGGTCGGACGCCGGCTCCCCTGCTCCACCGCGGCCTTCCGCCCGGGCGTCCCCTGCTCCCGCCGGGCGTCCTGCGCTGCCGGGGCACAGCCGGACTTCGCCGCGTCCGGTAAGCCGCCGCGTGGCTCAGCAGCATCCTGCACGCCCGGCGCACCCTGCCGCGGGGCGTCGGTTCTCCCGATCCGTACCGGCCGCCCGAGGGCTTCCGCCTCCACGACCCTCCGGAGGAGGTCGTGCCGGGAGTGTGCGCCCGTCTTGCGCAGGATGTGCCGGATGTGCGTTTTCACGGTGTTCACCGTCACGAAAAGTCGGCGCGCCACCTCAGTGGTCGGCAGGCCCGCCAGGGCCAGTTGAGCAACTTCCAGCTCCCGATGGCTCAGCACGCCCTGCAGGTGATGGGCCACCACCTCCGGGGCAACTGCTGCGCTCAGGTACTCACGCACGGCCAGGCTCACTGGCGCCCCCCCTCTCCATCCGGACGGCCGACTGTCGGAACGGTGGCCATCCAGACCAATTTTATCTGACTATCCTGCTATTTCAGTCGATTGTATCACCCATTCTACCGTATGTGCCTGATCGGGGTCAACATATAGAATTGGCGCCTATGTCTGTAAACCGAGGCCCGGCCTTTTCACCAGGCCGGGCCGTTTCGACATCGATTGTGCTGGAGACCGACGGAATAAGGGATCGGGGGCCTCGAGTCGGGCGTGCGGGGGTAAGGCGGAGGGCTACTCGCCGCGCTTCACGCTGCCCACCGCGCTGCGGCTGAAGGTGAGTTCCACGTTGGAGGCCACCTTCACGCGGATGGTGCTGTTGGCGTCATCGATGGCCTGGATTACGCCGTGCAGGCCGCCGATGGTGATGATCTCATCGCCGACCTTGAGGGAGTTGAGCATTTCCTGCCGCTTCTTCTGCTGCTGCTGTTGCGGGCGGATCATCATGAAATACATGAGCACGAACAGCAGAATCAGGAGACCCCATTGAGATATGAACTCCGCCAATGCATCTTCCTCCTTACTGTCTCATGGATGTGACTATACACAGAAACCCGACGCCTGTACAGTCATCGTTCGCACCAAACGCCCGGGTCGTGGGCGAGCGGCAAGCCCCTACGCGCGGCCGGGTGCGTACATCATCACCTGAATCGGGCGCAGTCCCAGTTTCTCGCCCAGGCCGACCGCCGGACTGCCGGGGGGCACGATCATCGAGAGGGAAAAGGCCCCCTTCAGGTAGCCCCAGCCCCTCACCCGCTCCACCAGCCCGGTGCCGATTCCCTGCCGGCGGCGGTCAGGCAGAACGTAGAGGTCGGAGATGTAGGTGTACAGCTCCGGCCGGAAGATGGCGGGCGGCTCCTGCAGCATGCCGATGGCGTATCCCACGATGGCCCCCTGCTCCTCCGCCACCATCACCACGGCGGCCGGATGCTCCACCGCCTGGGCCAGCGAGGACTTGGCGAACTGCATGAACCCTTCGGCCAGCTCGTGCACCCCCACCTGGGCGTGCTGCTCCCGGGCGAAGGCCTCCACGAGGGGCAGGAGCGCGTTCACATCGGCGCGGGTGGCGACGCGGTACTCAACAGCCAAGCAGAACTCCTCCTTGTGCGGGGCTGTACGGGACGGCGGTACAGGTCAGCGGTTCTCGGGCAGCGCCGGCTCAGCGGGCCCGGCCTTGTCCGCCTGCCTGCGGGCGGCCTCGCCCTCGTGCCAGCGGGTGAGGAACTCCCGGCGGTACTGGGCGAAGCGGCCCTGCTCGATGGCGGCCCGGATCTCCTCCATCAGGCGCACCAGGAAGCGCAGGTTGTGGATGGAGCAGAGCCGGAGGCCCAGCATCTCCTCCGCCTTGAACAGGTGGCGGATGTACGCCCGGCTGAAGTTGCGGCAGGCGTAGCAGTCGCAGCCCTCCTGGATGGGCTCGAAGTCCCGGGCGAACTCGGCGTTCCGCACCGTCAGCTTGCCGTCGGGCAGGAAAACGGTCCCGTGCCGGGCGATGCGGGTAGGCAGGACGCAGTCGAACATGTCGATGCCGCGCCAGACGCCCTCCACCAGATCCTCCGGCGAACCCACGCCCATCAGGTAGCGGGGCTTGTCCGCGGGCAGGAGCGGCACCTGCACCTCCAGCATCTCGTGCATGAGCTCCTTGGGCTCCCCCACCGAAAGGCCGCCGACGGCGTAGCCGGGGAAGTCCAGCGCCACGATCTCCTCCGCCGACCGCCGCCGCAGGTCAGCGTACGTGGAGCCCTGGACGATGCCGAAGAGCGCCTGGCTGTCGGGACGGGCATGGGCCGCCTTGCAGCGCGCCGCCCAGCGGGTGGTGCGCTCCAGCGAGCGCAGGGCGTACTCGTAGTCGCACGGCCACGGCGTGCACTCGTCCAGGGCCATGATGATGTCGGCGCCCAGGGCGTTCTCGATCTCCATCACCTTTTCGGGGGTGAGGAAGTGCGCGCTGCCATCGATGTGCGACCGGAAGTGGACGCCCTCCTCGGTAATCTTGCGCAGATCGGCGAGGGAGAAAATCTGAAAGCCGCCCGAGTCGGTGAGGATGGCGCCATTCCAGTTCATGAAGCGGTGCAGCCCGCCCGCCTCCCGCACCAGATCGTGGCCCGGGCGTAAGTAAAGATGGTACGTATTGCTCAGGATGATCCGTGCGCCCAGATCCCAGACCTCTTCGGGGTTGAGGGTCTTCACCGTGGCCTGGGTGCCCACCGGCATGAAGACGGGCGTCTCGATCACGCCGTGGGGCGTGTGGAGGCGCCCCCTGCGGGCCATGGATGCCGGATCTCTCACGATAGGTTCCCAACGAACTGCCAACCGAATGCCTCCCTCTGGCCTCTTTCGGTATCGTACCACAGCGCCCGTTGCGCCTGCCAGAAAAACGGCACGTTTGGGCGCCGTCTTACAGGATCAGCATGGCGTCCCCGAAGCTGAAGAAGCGGTACCGCATCTCCACGGCCTCGCGGTAGGCTTTCATGATCAGTTCCCGCCCGGCCAGGGCGGAGACCAGCATCAGCAGGGTCGACTTGGGCAGGTGGAAGTTGGTGATCAGGCTGTCGACCACCTTGAACCGGTAGCCGGGGTAGATGAAGATGTCGGTCCAGCCCGACCCCGGCACGACGGTGCCGTCCGGCTGCGACGCGGTCTCCAGGGTGCGCACGGAGGTGGTGCCGACGGTCACCAGCCTCCCGCCCCGCCTCCGCACCGCGTTGATGCCCTCGGCCGCCTCCGGGGACACGCTGTAGAACTCGCTGTGCATCTTGTGCTGGGTGGGGTCCTCCACCTCCACCGGGCGGAAGGTGCCCAGCCCCACGTGCAGGGTGATCTTGTGGATCTCCACCCCCTGCGCCTTCAACCGCTCCAGCAGTTCAGGGGTGAAGTGGGGGCCGGCCGTTGGTGCCGCCGCCGACCCCCACTCCCGGGCGTAGACGGTCTGGTAGCGCTCGGGGTCGGAAAGCTGCGCGTGGATGTACGGGGGCAGCGGCATCTGGCCCAGCCGGTCCAGGAGGTTCTCGAACACGCCCTCGTAGGTGAAGTCGATCACCCGGCCGCCGAAGTCGGTGGGCTCCACCACGGTGCCCACCAGCAGTCCGTCGCCGAAGATGATCCGCTCGCCGGGCCGGGCCTTCTTGCCCGGCTTCACCAGGGTCTCCCACCGGTCGCGGCTCAACCGCTTGAGCAGCAGCACTTCCATCGCACCGCCGGTCTTCTCGCGGTGGCCGAGCAGGCGGGCGGGCATCACCCGGGTGTCGTTGACCACCAGGGCGTCGCCGGGCCGCAGGAACTCGGGCAAGTCGCGGAAGTAGCGGTGCTGAATCGCACCGCTCTTTCGCTCCACCACCATCAGACGGGACGCGTCCCGCGGCTCCACCGGCGTCTGGGCAATCAATTCCTTTGGAAGATCGTAGTCAAAGTCTTCGAGTCGCACGCTAACGGGTCTCCACCTTTGTACCGGTATAGAAGTAGGTCAGGATTTCAACATAAGTTTTCCCCTGCAGCGCCATGCCGTAGGCACCCCACTGGGACAGGCCGACGCCGTGGCCATACCCGCTCCCCGTGACCGTGACCCCCGTGGGGGCGGCTTCGGCCCGGGGCGCCGATCCGCCCGAACCGGACGCGGACTCCGGAGGCGGGGTAACACCCTGGCCGGCCGTGGGCTCAGGCGAGGGCCCCGTCCCGGAGGCGGTTCCCGGGGTGGGCGTCGACGGGGGGTCGGATGCCGCACCCGGGGTGGACGCGGGCCCGGGTACGGGCGCGGCACCGGAGTCTGACGTAGCCCCAAATGCAGGCGCGACACCGGAGCCGGACGTAGCCCCGGATGCAGGCGTGGCACCGGAGCCGGACGTAGCTCCGGATGCAGGCGTCGCACCGGAACCGGACGTAGCCCCGGATTGGGACGCACCGCCGGAACCTGCCGTGGCTCCCGGCGCCGAGGTGGAACCCTGTCCATCCCTGTCAGCCCCGTCGCCGCGGGACGAGGGCGTCGACCCGGTCCGCCCGGGCCGCGGGAGCACCCCGAGGACGGCGTAGCCGTCGCGGCTGGCGACTGCGGCCGGGCCGGTGAGGGTCACCGTCACCCCGCCCGCACCCAGCACCTGGCTGCCCGCGATGGGACGCACTCTGGGGATGCCGTCGGCGCCCAGCACGGCCACCAGGGCCTGCTGGGGCTGGGGCTGGGGCTCGGGCTCAGGCTCGGGTTCGGGCTGCGGGGTCGGTGCGGGCCCCGGAGTCTGTCCGGATGCAGGGTTCGGCCCGCCGCCGAGGCTCTGCCCAGTCGAAGCACCGGACCCGGTACCGGAACCCGGCGTACTTCCGGGGGCAGACCCGTTTCCGGGGCCCGGACCGGTCGCGCTGCCGGCATCCGGCGGGATCTCAGAGTCCGGTCCGCTTCCAGAACCCGGCCCGGTGCCGGAACCCGGCGGGGTCGCAGCGTCCGGTCCCGTGCCGGGCTCGGGCTCCGGCGCCGGCGAGTCCGGGCCGGAGAGGGCGATCTCCCTGGGCGGGGCGGGGAGGCCGAGGGCCGTGCGCATCTGCTGCATGGTCAGCGTGCGCGTGCCCTCAGTGCCGACAACCGTCCAGGTGGTCGGGCGGCCGCTCGCTCCGGGCGCCCCCGGGACCACCGCCGTCACCGTGCCGACGGGGAAGCCGGCCTGGCGCAGGGCCTGGCTGAAGTCGTCAATGGTGAAGTCGTAGCTCCACGAGGTGTACTTGTTGCCGGGCACGTCGTCAAAGTCGGGCACCCCGCGAAGGTAACCCAGCGGTGTCCCGCCCGTCCAGACGTTCTCGTTGTTTTCCGTATGGCCGCCCGACGAGGAGTGGTAGTAGGTCGCGATCAACCGGCCCTCGTAGGTGACCACCTGGCCCTTGGTCTCGAGGACGGCGGACGTGGTGCTGGGCCGCTCATCCTGGATGCCCCGGTAGACCTGATCATCCGTGGTGTTGCGCAGATCGAAGCCGTCTGCGCTCCGCTTGCCGAGGTTCGCCAGGGTGTAGGTCCGGGCAGCGACCGCCTGGGCCTTCAGGGCTTCGGCCGGCCAGTTGGGCTCCATCTCGGCGGGCACCACCGCCAGGAGGTACTCCTCGAGGTTGACGACGTTCACCACGGACAGCCTGCCCCCGGCCGTGGGCACCGCTTCGATCTCGCCCCGATAGGACCGGCCCTGGAAGCTAATATACCCGGGCGGCTTGGGGACCAGACGGACCCGGTCGGTGAACAGGGCGGGGACGGCATCCACGAACACCCCGCCGTCCAGCGCGTGCAGGCCCACCACGGCGCCGGGGCGCACCTCCGCATGGAGGGTCCCGTCCACCACGACCCAGAGGCCGGCCGTGCTGCTCACCCAGGCTGCGGTCTGACCCCACGCCAGCCCGATCCGCACGGGGGTGTCAGACGGGGGCGCGGGCACCTGGCCGGCGGCCTCGTCCGGCACCTGCCCCGGAACCTCCTCCGGCGTCTCCTCCAGAACTTCGTCCGGAGTCTCCGCGGGTGCATCTCCGGGAGCCTCCCCCGCAGGAGTCTCACCGGAACCGCCCCCGGGCGTTCCTCCTGTCGTTTCCGCGGGACTCTCCGCCGGTGCCTCTCCGGGGAGCTCGTTCGAGCCGCCCCCGGAAGCTCCCTGTGGAAACTGCGGAGCCGTTCCCCAGTTCTCTCCGGGAACCTGCTGTGCCATCTCCTCCGCGATCTCCTCCGCGGCCGCGGAGGGGGCTGCGCCGGGCACGAACGCCGGGGGCGCGAGGACGAGCACGCCTGCCAGTGCCACAGCAATGGCGGAGGATATTCGCACTGAGGCCACCGCCTTCCTGTCGAGTTGAGAAAAACTGTAGCTAAATGGTTCGCCCCAATACAGATTTTCTCCTCCCGCTGGAAACGGCGATGGGGCCGGGATGCCGGCCCCCATCAGTATCCGATGGCGTTACCCCAGTACGAGGGCCATCCCCGGGCAGGGTCAGTGTGCTCGCCTCCGCCGCGGGAACCGCCCGTGCGCTGACGGTCGCGCCCGCCCTGCTCGTCGTCACGGTCGCCCCATCCGGAGGTGTCGCTGCGGTAGATGGCCTCGATGGACCCGTCGCTGTTGCTCTGCTTTCCCCGGCCGCTGTTGCTCTGACTGCCCTGCGTGCGCTCGTTCTCACTCCCCTGGCGGGGGTCGTTTTCACGGCTCCCGGCGGGGTTGTTCAGGGCATCCCTGCCCCGGGGCTCTACAACACCCATACCCGCATTGCTCTGGTTGCGCGTGCCAGGGTTGCTCTGGTTACCCTTTCCGGGGTTGGCCTGGCCACCCTCGTCACCCTTGCCGTTGTTGCCCGGGGTGCCGGGGTTCCCGGGGCCCCCCTTGCCGTTGTTCCCCGGGTTCGCGGAGTTCCCGGGGCCTCCCTTGCCGTTGTTCCCCGGGGTGCCGGAGTTCCCGGGGCCCCCCTTGCCGTTGTTCCCCGGGTTCGCGGAGTTCCCGGGGCCT
>ENA-UPSB01001402-UPSB01001402.1-bioreactor-metagenome-genome-assembly--contig:-NODE-1402-length-28423-cov-7.054463_pt1 | contig 28423 bp, 26 predicted proteins | sample MGYA00238182_ERZ773286 | MGnify/ENA primary metagenome ERZ773286 (study PRJEB29026, sample SAMN07631240) | bioreactor metagenome | isolation source: Switchgrass digestor | place: USA: Dartmouth...
TCATTCGATAAACACTGCCGAGTACCAGTTAGGGGTCTCGTCCTTGTCTTTCAGAGTATCTATGGGCAGTCCGAACTTGCGAACAGTCTTGAAAACATCTATGCCGACGCTGTGAAACGCAGGGCGTGCCTGTTTAGGGTGCGCGCATTCCGCCCCCACGAAGCCGCAGCATGTCGTGCATAGCGCACAATCGCTTAGGGAGAAAGCGAAGTAGTGACCCTTCAGGAAAGCCTCGCGCTCGATCTGGAAGGAGACGTCCTGTGAGACTCGCTTATCGGTGGAATGGATGATGATCCCCCACCGGTATCTTTTCAGTATTTTCTCGTACTCCCATGGCCGGAGGGAGTTGGGGCGAGACGGACAAGTCAGCCCTTTCCCCCAATCCGCGCATCCGAACGAGCATTTCAGGATGGTTCTGGGGTCAAACTCGATGTCCTCAATCTTGAACGCTACTGCGTCTTCGGCCCCAAGTCGCAGTGCCATGTCGATGTAGTACTGCGCGTTGTCTGTTTGTTCATGCGTTGGTTCATGCATAGGTGGAAAGCACCTCCGTTGTCTGTGTAGCTCTCATCAGTGCCAGGGCTGCCTCGGGAACAACCTGAGGGTGCGGCCGAGGCGTAACTCATAGTTTGCGAGTCCACTTGTTTTCGGGTCGGTGAGGTTTCTGCTGCTGAACTCCAGAATCCTTCTTTTCGGAGGGGATCTCATTGGAGTACTGGGCGGGGCAGATTCGGCCTTCCGGGGTTGTATATTGATGGGGCACACCGGTTTACCTTGCTCTCCTAGCCAACGTATTTTAAGCGCTCTTCGATTCGGATCGTACGAGTTGCCCGGTCAGAAATCGCTACGGAGTGTTATTCCGCCGCCCCGGATTTTCCATTTCCTCCTAGCCAAATATGGAAAAATACCGCATAATAAGACAGTCAGCGTTTGCCAATAAGCCCAGCGTCAGGGCTAGTTGGAACATTATAAGAAATCTGATAGGAGGGAATAGCGTGAAACGACGGACGCTGTCTTGGGCACTCATCTTTTGCGTGATTGCAGGCCTTTTCCCCGCAACAGCTTTCGCGGACGCTCCAACCCAGACCGTCACCCTACTGGAGATTCCAGACGCAATCGCCCCCATTAACGGTCAAGCCCCTGTGACGACCATAGCGGAGACCGAGCAGTACACGGGCGTTGTAGCGTGGAGCGATGACGATGGGAACCCGGTCGACCTATTCGAGCCCGACACAACCTACATCGCTACCATTACACTGACGGCAAAAGAAGGCTATACGTTAACAGGCGTGGCTGAAAACGCCTTCAAGATTCCGTGCGCAATGGCTGCGACAAACGAGGAGGACTCTGGCGAGATTACGGCCACATTCGTGTCTCCTCCGGAAGGCTACATTACCGACGGCCACGGCGTGATGGCGTATGCTTACACTATCTCCGATTGGTATGACGACGACCACGAGACCTTTGATATCAAAGGTTTCGCAAACGGCGCATGGCAAAGCACAACTTTCGACGACCATGGCTATACGACAGAGTACGAACAGGATGAGGAAGGTACATACATCGTTGCTTCCGGCAACCCTGAACTTGTAGGAAATACCGGCCTCACAATGGACATCGATCTTGTCTTCGTAAGTGAAGGTAGAGCGCTTCAGGTTAGGTATACCCTGAACAATCCGGGAGCTTCGGCAGTGACCCTATCCTTTGGCACCAATGCCGACATTCAGATCGGATTCGACGATGATGCGCCTATAGAGGTATTTGGTGACAGCGATCGAGTTCGCGATAACCGGGGCTTTAAGATGTACACCGGGTCGACCGAAAATGGCACCTATTGCCAGTTCAACTTCTTCGGCAAGCGCTCGGTGGGAGTCACCGATGTTGACACTTTCTGGTACGGTTACTATGGCGACAGGTACGGACGTTTCGGAGAGAATCACAGCGAGGATTATGGCAACCAGTACGTTCAGGTGACAGAACCGTCCTTCTCTGGCGACTCTGCCTTGGCGTATTCTTGGAAAGATAGGGTCATCGGTCCCGGCGAGACTCAGATCTACAGCGTCGTGATAGGTATCGGCGGCGTGGGAAGCGAGGAAGTCGTTGGCCATGATGACGACACCACCGATGTCGTAGGATATTGCTCCTTTGTGGTGAACGCTTCAGCCGGCGCGGGCGGGAGCATCACACCGTCCGGAGCAGTAGTCGTCGAGGACCTCTCAAACGTGTCCTTCACCATAACCCCGGACCCCGGCTATACCATCAAGGACTTGCTGGTGGACGGCATCAGTGTCGGGCCGGCAAGCACCTTCGTCTTGCAGACTGTTCGCTACAACCGTACCGTCCAGGCGGTTTTCGAGCCTCTGGCGACCGAAGTTGAGAACCCGTTCCTAGACGTAACGGAAGATGATTGGTTCTTTGAGTCAGTGCTGGACGCATACCACCGGGGCCTGCTCCTTGGGACCGGCGATGGCCTCTTCGAACCCAACGCTCCGTGCACCCGGGCTATGATCCCGACCATCATCTACCGGATGGAGAGCAGTCCGGATATCGGGACCGTCGAGCTCCTATTCTCCGACGTCGTGCCGGATCAGTGGTACATGGACGGCCTCAACTGGGCAGCTCAGCATGGTGTTGTTCTAGGTATTGGCGAGAACCTTTTCGCCCCTGACCTGAACGTCACTCGCGAACAGCTGGCTGCGATGTTCTATCGCTATGCTCAGTACAAGGGATGGGACGTCAGCGCCGTAGGAGACCTGTCCGTCTTCGCAGATGAAGCAGACGTATCTTCATGGGCTCTGGAGGCGGTTAAGTGGGCAGTTGGCAAGGGCCTGCTTCAGGGCAGGGACAACGGCCTGCTGGATCCCCTCGGCGTCGCCACGCGAGCTGAGCTTGCGGCCTTCCTGAGCAGTTTTGTGCGGCAGTATAATCCTAACTTGGATCTGGCCCCTTAGCACCGCGACTTCCGTAGCGTCGGTCACGAAAGCCTTACCGGGTTCTTTGGCCCGGTAAGGCTTTTTGCTCCTCGTTCAGGGGGAGCGCGAGTTCGGCGCGCGGCACCCGTGACAGACTTATTTAGCAGGGGCGTTGGGCTGAGAGTCCAGCGGGATACCGGTCACACTGTGACTATGGATAGTCTCGAGGGAGAGCGAACATGAGAGTCGAACCACTGAACCGGGAACGATCGGCGGACTTTGTTAGGTACTGCCTGAAGCAGCGGAATGAAGTAGACGAATCATTTCTGTATGATGAGGACTTGAACTCGTTTCGTCCGGACGAGGAAAACCCCACCTATATCCTACTGGACGCGCAAGGTGAACTGGTCGGAGTCGCTTCCCTCATTATTGACGAATACCGGCGGCGGGCAAGGGCCGGTCGGTTCCGGATACTCCATTCCGAGGTCGCCGACCCCAAGGCAAACCAAGCTTTGTTACAGGCAATCCTGAAGCACACCGAAGGCCTGGATCGAATCTTTGTTTTTGTTCCTCTTGCCAACGTAAGTCAGACCGAGATGGTCCAAGGATTGGGCTTTTCCGTGGAGAGATATGCTTTCGCGCTGGTCAGAGGTGACTTGGACGTACCTGATGCTGTCTTCCCGGAGGGGTACGAGGTGAGACGTTTCGTGCCCGGCCGAGATGAAGAAGCCTGGTGTGAGGTCAGAAACACCGCGTTTGCCACACTCCGGGGTAGCGAGACTCCGATGACTCCGGCCATGGTGGCCGAGATGGCATCGCGTGAGAGCTCCCTGCATGGCGAAATGCTTCTTCTGTTCCACGGCGATAGGCCCATCGGCATCGTTCGGTGCGTCCCCGATGAGCATGAGGGCTCCCCGGCGATGGAGATAGCTCCTTTGGCGATAATCCCTGAGTATCAAGGTAGGGGGCTAGGAAGAAATCTTCTGAGGACGGCGCTGAAGGTCGCGAAGGAGAGGGGTTTTCACCAAACCGTCCTCAGCGTCAATGCTGAGAACGAGAGGGCGAAGTCCCTCTACATCCAAGAGGGCTTCCGTGAGGTTGAGGCAGTGGCCTGTTACGGATACAACCTCCGGCGGGACTAGGCGGCCCGTTGAACTGGAAGGACCGCCGCAGCTCGCGAAGTAGTAAGAAATCTACTACTAGACGGAGGAAGTAGCAAGAATTCTACAACCGGGCTCGGGAAGTGGTAAGGAAGCTACTACTAGGCGGAGGAAGTTGCAAGATTTCTACTACTGGGTCGGAGAAGTGGTAGGAAAGCTACTACTAGGCGGCAGGAGTTGTGAGTTTTTTACCACCAGGTCGGGGAAGTAGTAATGAATCTACTGTGAGGCAGCGGAAGTTGCGGGATTTCTACTACTGGAGTCAGGAAGTAGTAGGAAAGCTACCACCAGACGGCGGGAGTAGCAAGTTTTCTGCAACTGATCCCGATAATCCTGAGAAGTGGCAACAAAGTTGCTCAGACTGATGGTGAGGCCATGGAGGATTGCTGCCTAAGGAGACGGATTCATCATTGGTGGCACCCTAAGAACCGTTCCACTTCTTAACCCCACACATAAAAACACGAAATGCCGGGTGGATGGACTTCCTTTCTGTTACCCTGTTGGAGACGGGAGGTCGGGAGATGGACTCGATCAGGCGAATGAACGACGCAATAAGCTACGTGGAGGCCAATCTTGCCGGCGAAATCGACTATGATCAAGTGGCAAAGCTGGCTTTGTGTTCTACCTACCACTTCCAGAGGATGTTCTCCTTCCTGGCCGGAGTTCCTCTCTCGGAGTACATTCGCCGTCGGCGACTCACGCTTGCGGCTCTGGAGTTGGCCGGAAGTGATGTGAAGGTTGTTGACGTCGCGGTGAAGTACGGGTATAGCTCGCCGGATTCCTTTGCCAGGGCGTTTCAGAATGTCCACGGAATTACGCCCTCCGAAGCCAGGACTGGCAGGCCCATCAGGGCTTACCCGAGGATAACCTTCCAGATGTCTGTGACAGGGGGTCAAGAGATGAAGTGTCGTATCGTTGAAAAGGGTGCGTTTCGGGTAATCGGCATCATGAAAACCGTTCCGATCGTCTTTAGAGGCGTCAACCCGCACATTGCCTCCATGTGGCAGGAACTAGACTCCGAGAAGATTAGCCTGCTCAAGTCGTTGTCCAACGTTGAACCGTTTGGGATCATACAAGCCTCCACAAACTTCAGCGAAGGGCGCATGGAGGAGAAAGGAACTCTCGATCACTATATCGGAGTAGCTTCGACAGCTGACTGCCCCAGTGGGTTTGCAGCGCTGGAGGTTCCTGCCCAAACTTGGGCCGTGTTTGAAGCGGTGGGGCCATTCCCCGAGACCCTGCAGGATGTTTGGGGACGTATATACTCAGTGTGGTTTCCGTCCTCGAACTACGAGGCGGCAGGAGGTCCCGAGATTCTCTGGAATGAGCAACCCGACACAACTGTGCCGGATTTCAGAAGCGAAATCTGGATACCGGTTAAGCCTGCTTCTTCGGTCTGACTGCGGTCTGCGTGTTGCCCGGCAGCTGTCTGGCGGCGTGCCTAGGAGGCGTTCCGAGCAGGGAAGCAACTTATGATAGAACGCGTTCTGAGCGAAGTGGCGACCTGGGCTGGCAGGCGAGCTGAACTAGGAGGAGGGCTGAGCAGGGGCGGGCTGGGCGGGGAGGCTATCTTGAATTCCCTCCGGCTAGGTATGCCTCCATCAGCTCGTTATAAGTATCCTGCGAAATGTACCCGTAGTAGGCATCCTTCACTCTGTGGACAGTGATCCTCCTGTTGGCTTCTACCTCGATGTACATGAAAGTGTTTTCCGCGCCTTCCTCATGCTCCAGGATCATCAGGAGGATGGGATAGCGCTCAAACAGGTGGGCATGCTTCGTCCCGTGTAGCGTGGTGTTACGAATCTCATCGAACAAGCGGTCGATGACTTCTTCAGAGTCTATTCGTACCCGTTCGAGGTTGGCGACGGTGCCTGGGTTCATGCTCTCCCTGTCTTCGTGCAGGTAGGTGCTCATGGCAATCGGCACATCAATCGCGGATGTATCAAGCACCCGGACGTATAACACAAGCTTGGATACTAGCTGCGCAGCTATGAAAAGGGCCAAGTATAGTCCGGCCGTTTTGAGGAATCGTTTCAACAATGACACTCCCGGAGACGAAGATAGTTCCATTCTAGCCTTCTTGAGAACGGCAGTCTACCTGCATCGGAGATGGGGAGGGGGCTCCAGCCCGGCCAAGGGTGAGAATCGCACGTCTCGCGCACACCTGACAGGCAACTTTTCCGAGGCCTCATGTGGGAGCACCCGAATCCCGCTTACGTCTCACGCGTACCTGTGGCAGGCCACCTTGTGTGACGGCGACACCTGGATCTCAGGCGGGTATGCCTCCTTGCAGACCGGCATCGCTCCCGGACAGCGCGTATGGAATACGCAGCCTGGCGGCGGGTTGAGCGGTGATGGGAGGTCTCCCTCCAAGATGATCCGGTTCTTCTTGATGTGTGGGTCTGGTGAAGGCACAGCGGAAAGCAGTACCTGGGTGTACGGGTGCCTCGGGTCCGCGAACAACTCGTCGGTTATCGCCTCCTCGACGATGTGTCCGAGGTACATGACCCCCGTTCTGTGTGAGATGTACCGGATCACGCTCATATCGTGGGAGATGAAGAGATAGGTTAGGCCCCGTGCCTCCTGCATATCCAGGAGCAAGTTGATGATCTGCGACCGCACAGAGACGTCAAGGGCGGAAACCGGTTCGTCGCAGATCACGATGTCGGGATTGAGGATGACCGCTCGAGCGAACCCTACCCGCTGTCGTTGTCCCCCGGAGAGCTCATGAGGGAAGCGGTAGTAATGCTCAATGCGGAGCCCTACTTTGTCCAACATGTCGATTACCATATCCATGCGTTCCGAAGGTTTGCCCACGTTCTGAATGACGAGCGCTTCGGTGAGGATCTCGCCTATCCGCATCCGGGGGTTTAGCGAGGTATACGGGTCTTGGAAGATCATCTGGACTTTCTTTCGCATGGTAGTCCGCATTTCGCGTTGACTAATCTTTGTGATGTCAATGCCGTTGATCACAATTCTGCCGGCGGTTGCATCCAGGAGCTTTATAAGCGTGCGTCCGAGCGTGGACTTCCCGCAGCCGGACTCGCCCACCAACCCGTATGTCTCCCCGCGGTAGAGCGTGACCGACACGTCGTCGACCGCTTTCACATTGCCGACCACGTTCCCCAAGAGTCCCCTGACAGGGAAGTACTTCTTAACATGCTCGGCCTGCAGGACAACGTCTCTCTCGCTCACGGGTTTCTCGCTCGCTGGTTTTTCGTTCATCGGCATTTCACCCACGGGTATTTCGCTCGCCAATCCCTGGCTCGCATGTCCTTCAGTCGCTAATCTTTTAGTCACCAATCTTTCGCTCACCAAAGCCTCACCGCCCGTTGTGAATGTGTTCAACGTGCCAGCAGCGAACAAATTGAGTGTCACTTATCTGGCGGAGTTCAGGCATTTCCGACTGGCAAATGTCGGCAGCGTATGGGCAACGCGGTCTAAAGCGGCAGCCCTTCGGTATCTGATTGAGCAAAGGTACCGTACCTTGAATTACATGCAGGCGTCTTGCGCGTTCGCCCTCAAGTCTCGGAATGGACTGCAGGAGCCCCATTGTGTACGGGTGTCTCGGGTTGTCGAATATGGTGTTGACGTCGGCTTCCTCAACGATTTGGCCCAAGTACATGACCGCCACTCGGTTGCAGGTTTCGGCGACCACGGCGAGGTCGTGGGTGATGAGGATCACGCCCATTTGCAGCTTCCTGTTGAGTTCCACGATCAACTCCATAATCTGCGCTTGAATGGTCACGTCCAGCGCCGTCGTGGGTTCATCGGCTATAAGGAGTTTCGGCTGGCAGCTTAAGGCGCACGCGATCATCACGCGCTGCCGCATGCCTCCTGACAGCTCGTGCGGGTATTGATTGAACCTTTTCTCTGGAGAAGGGATCCCCACCAGCCGCAGCATTTCAATGGCTCTTTCCTTGGCCTCTTTCTTACTCATGCCTTGGTGGATTATGAGCGCTTCCATGATCTGATCTCCGCAGGTGAAGACCGGGTTTAGCGAACTCAGGGAGTCCTGAAATACTATGGCAATCTCTTTCCCGCAAATATGCTGCATTTCGTGTTCCGGCAGTTTCATGAGGTTTCGGCCCTCCAAGAGGACCTCTCCCTCGTACCGGACCAGATTCTTCTCGTCGTAGAGCCGCATAATGGACTGTGAGGTGACAGACTTTCCGCAGCCCGACTCGCCAACCAAACCGAGGATTTCGCCTTTCTCCACGTGGAAGGAGACGCCGTCAACGGCCTTCATGATCCCGCGATCTGTCTTGAAAGAAGTGACCAGGTTTCTTACTTCGAGTATTCGTGTGGACATTGAGGCCACCTCCTTAGTTAGTGTGCGGGTCGAGCATGTCGCGCAGGCCGTCCCCGAGGATGTTCAGACCCAGCACGGCGAGGGCTGTGGCGGCGCCCGGGAACACGATTAGCCACCAACCCGTGGTGATGACGCTCTTGCCCTCGTTTAGAATGTTGCCCCAGCTAGGTTGCGGTACCGGGATTCCGACTCCAAGGAAGCTCAGCGCCGCCTCGGTAATGATGGAGTTGGCGAAGTTGTAGGAGGCTTGCACGATAACCGGCGACAGTATGTTGGGCGCGATATGGCGCCAGATGATGCGCGAGTCTGAAGCGCCGGTGGCCCGCATGGCCTCGATGTATGTCTGTTCCTTTACGACCATGGCGGCCGCCCGGGACACTCTGGCCATACGCGGTACGTACACGATACTCATGGCCACAATTACGTTTGTCGCCGTTGAGCCCAGGACCGCCATCAAGGCGATGGCCAGGAGGGTAGAGGGGATCGCGCTTAAGCCGTCACATATCCTCATCAGAACGTTATCGAGAAAGCTGTAATAGCAGGCGTACAGGCCAATGAGCATGCCGAAGACCATGGAACTTAGGCCAACGCATGTCCCCACCAACATCGAGACGCGCGCCCCGTGTATGACCCGGGACAGAACATCGCGGCCGAACGTATCCGCCCCGAACAGGTACTTGGAGCCTGGCGGCGTGAGGCGGTCCCTGACGACCATATCCAGGGGGTCCTGTGGCGCGATGACGTCGGCGAAGATGGCGACCAACACCAGCGTTAGTACTATGGATGACCCTATCACGGCCAGTTTGTTGCGGAAGAACTTTCGCAGCATGAGCTGCCGCTGTTCTCTTTGAAGCGCCCTTTTGATTTCGTTCATTTGTTCCATCTGTAGTTCCATGGCTGGCCTCCACTATTGCCCAAGTCTGACACGAGGGTCGATTAAGCCGTAGATCAGGTCGATGATCAAAGTAATGAGGACGTTTGTCAGCGAAACCATCAGCACGACCGCCTGGATGACCTGATAGTCGCGCCGCATGACCGAATTAAGGGTTAGTTTGCCGATTCCCGGTATATTGAAGATGGATTCGGTTACGGTGGCTCCGGCGAGAAGAGACATGAATGCCAGACCGACTACGGTCACAATCCCGATGAGCGCGTTTCTCAGGGCATGTTTCATGAAGATCTTGAAACGAGGCACGCCTTTGGCCTTGGCCATCCGGATGTAGTCGCTGCCGAGTATCTCCAGCATTGACGAACGGGTCATGCGGATCATCAATGCCGCTTCTATGGAACCGAGGGCGATAGAAGGCATCGCCATGTACCGCAGATGAGTGGCCCACCCGACTTCACTGATGGGATGATAGCCTGATGACGGCAGTAGGCCTAGCTTTACTGATAGGAGCAGGATCAATCCCAAGCCCAAAAGGAAGCTGGGGAGCGAAATGCCCATGATGGAAAACATGGAAATCACTTGGTCTGGCATCTGGCCTCGTTTCACCGCGGCGAGGATCCCCAGCGGCACCGCTATGACCGTGGCGATGATTATGGCATACGACGTGAGCTGGAGTGTCGGCACCAGATGATTCTTTAGAATCTCAATCATGCTGCCTTTGATGAACAGGGAAGTCCCCAAGTTGCCCCGGAAAACACCTGAAATCCAGCGGAAGTACTGGACCGGGAGGGGGTCGTTCAAACCGAGAGACTCGCTCAGGCGGGCGATTGCCTCAGGGGTTGCCAGGTCTCCCAACATCGCGGCCGCAGGGTTTCCCGGAGTTAAGTGAATCAGCAGGAAGATGGCTATGGACACTACAAACAGGACGGGGATTAGTGTCAGCAACCTTTTGATGATGTACTTTCGCATAGGCAGACGCTCCCTTGTTGCTGTGTGTGGCTCTCGTGCCGGTGTCGACGTGAACACCGGCACGAGGTTGTTCAGTGACCTGTAAGGTTGCTAATCGACAAGGTTGCTATCGATACCGCGCCTACGTCCGGCCTAGTTCTTGATTCTCGAGTTTACCCACACAAATCGCTCGAAGATCTCGGCTCCTTCCATCTTGGCCGTGGTCACGCCCCAGACCATGCTGTTGCCGAACTTGATGATGGGGAGGCTTTCGGCCCACATGTACTCTTGCAGGTCGTACCAAATCTGCTGGGCCGCGGCCAAATCCGTTTCCGAGCCGATCCTGGCGAGGTCTTCGACGATGCGCGGGTCTGTGCACCAACCGGCCCAAGACGGGCTCAAGAAGAGGTTCATATTGGGAAGGACCTTGGCTGAGAAAGAAGTGATGAACGCGTGATACTTGTCAGGCTGGTTGTTCCTGACGTCGACAAAGGTGGCCCAGTCATACACCAAGAGCTCGCAGTTGAGGCCGATCGCGCGCATCTGGCTCTGGATGACGATCGCCATGCTGTAGAAATCCTGGGAGTCGGAAGCGCAGAGCAGTATGAACGTGTCGTTAGGCGTGAATCCGGCCTCGGCGAACAGGGCTTTCGCCTTGTCCGGATTAGCCTGGTTATAGTACTCGCTTCCGGCTTCCGTGTACTAGGTCGCCTGGCTCTTGAACATGTACGAACTGTAGAGGTTGTAGAACGCCTCGTCGCCGTAGGCGGCGTACATGATGTCATTGCAGTCTAGGAGAGCCGCCATCGCCTGACGGAACTTGGGGTTGGCGCCCCAACCCTCTTTCTTGTTGAAAATGAGGGCGGGCAAGTCCGCTTCGGCTTCGACGATCTTGTAATTGGGGTTGTTCGCGAAGGTGTTGAAGTAATCGGCGCTTAGGGCCGTGCTCGCATCGTACTCGCCGGTCTGAATGCCCGCGGCTATAGTCGCCACATCTCCGGGGAAGTAGAAGTAGACTTCGTCGTAGTAGGCGCCCTTGTAACCGGCCCAACCGGAGTAGTCGCCTTCCGTGCCGTAAGGCTGGTAATCCTCAAACTTCACTAGTTTGACGTACTGGTTCTCCGCCCATTCCGCGAACTTGTACGGACCGGTCCCTATATATTCAGTAACCACGCCTTCTCCCGCGGCCTCCACGACTTCCTTGGGCATTATTACGGCGTGTTGTCCGAGTCCGCCAATCATCAGGTTCAGGTAGGGAGTGCCGTGCTCCATCGTAATCCTGACTGTGTACTCGTCCACTTCCTCGAAACGGGCATCGCCCACAAGGCTTTGGGCGTTGGCCGCCTGGTCTATCCAACGGTTCATGGAGGCGACGACGTCAGCTGCCTTCATCTCTTTCCCGTTGTGGAATTTGACACCCTTGCGCAGAAAGTAGGTGTAGACTTTTGAATCGGGGCTTATCTCCCAGTGTGTGCATAGTTCCGGTATCGGTTCCGACTTGTTGTTCAGCGCGACCAACTGCTCGAAAATGGAGCCGTAGGCAATCACCGAGGAATCGTCAGCCGTGTTTACTACGATGTCCAGGTTGGTTGGCGCACCGGTCAAGGCGATGTTGAGCCTGGAATCGTAGAGGCGAGGCTCCGTCTGCGGTTCAGGGGTTTCGCTGCTGGAGCACCCTGAGAACAGAGGGATTAGCAAGAGGATGCTCAATACAAGTGCTAGGTGCTTTTTCACCAATGTCACCTTCCTTTGGGGTTCGCGTTCTGGAATTAGGTTCCAGGTCGCTCCTATAGATGTAAAATCCTGCCATACACATCCACAAGACGAAGGAGTTTTGGTGTCTGTCACTGAATCCCTCTATTTGGAAGATTGATTGGAAGGCTGATTCGAAGGCTGGTTGGAAGACTGACTTTGTAGAAAGGGGCTGTTGCTCAAAGTGAAGGATCTGTACAGCGGCCGCGCTTATCACCTGCGGAACTTATGCACATATGATGGCCTCGGGAACCCGCCGATCCAGGGAGACATCCTGGTCTGTGACGGCAAGATCGTCAAAATCGGCTGGGTGGATTCCGCGGCAGTTCCGGTTGACGCAATCCAGTTGGACTGCGGCGGACTAGCCGCTTCACCCGGATTCATAGACATCCATAGCCACTCGGACCGGGCGATTGTCTTGCACCCGGAAGCCGAGTGCTTGCTTAAGCAAGGCATAACCACTACGGTTGGGGGATTGTGTGGAGGAAGCGCCGCGGGCAAGATAACCGAGCCTCACTACATGCAACAGTACGCCTCGGCGGGCATACCCTTGTGGGAGGATTTTGAGGGCTTCCTGAAAGCTGTTGAGAAAGCCAAACCGGCAGTTAACGTAGCCATGTTGTTCGGGCATGGAGATGTGAGAACTCAAATAGTCGGTACCTCCGGAAGGCCTCTTACCTCTGAAGAGAAATCCACCATGGTTGACCTTTGCCGCAAGCACATGGCACTGGGCGCTTTCGGCATTTCCAGCGGATTAGAGTATCTTCCCGGTCGCTTCGCTGACGTTGACGAGTTGGTGGTCGCGTCCCAGGCGGTTAGGGAACGAGACGGTATACACGAGTGCCACATGCGCAACGAAGGTCCGGAACTGATTGAATCTGTCCAGGAAGCCATTGCCGTCGCGGAGAATAGCAAAGTGCGCTTTGAGATTTCCCACCTTAAAGCGGTGGGCGAGGATAACTGGGGCAGACTTCCCGCTGTCTTGAAGATGCTGGACGAGGCCGAGGCAAGGAACATAGAGATTTCTGCGGATGTGTACCCGTACTTCGCTTCCAACACTGAACTTGCCATTGTGATGCCCGACTGGTCGTTGGCCGACGGAAAGCAGGCAGGGATGCAACTCATTATGAACGATAGCGACGCGCGGGCAAAGATAGCCTTCGAGTCCGACCTTCGCACGAAAAAACAGGGTGGTTGGGACAAGATCGTCATCTTGTCAGTGGTGAACCCTGATACCAAGTGGATGGAAGGACTCAACATCGTTGAAATCGCCAAGAAGTCAGGCAAGCCTCCTCAGGAGGAAGCCCTCGACATACTGATAAAGAACTCCATGCAAGTGGGGATAATCAGGCATTCCATGAGCGAAAGCGACCTTGTGGCGGCAATGCGACATCCCAGAACGTGCATCGTGACGGACGGAACCATCGGAGTTGAATCGGAAGGCAAGATTCATCCCAGGTCGATCGGTACTTATGCCAGGTTCTTGGGGCACTTTGTGAGAGATAAGAAAGTCTTGCCCATGGCCGAGGCAATACGGAAAATTACGTCCCTCCCGGCGGCCAAGATGAGAATTCACGACAGAGGGCTGTTGCGGGAAGGACTGGCGGCGGACCTCGTCATCTTTGACCCCGACAAGATAGCCGACAGAAGCACTTACCAAGATCCCTGGCATTCCCCCGACGGCATTCCGGGAGTGTTCGTGAACGGCCAGCTCGCTGTCTGGGAGGGCGAACTCACAGGCGTCAGGCCGGGAAGACTGCTGAAGAAATTATAGATGAAGAAGCCATAAGTGATCGTTCGGCGAGACACCTCAGGGACGCAAAAAGGTCGTGACCGTCGAGGTATGGCGATCAGCCAGACAACACAGCGTAGAAGCGGTCGCGTGGCTGGGCTTGGTTACTGGCTTTCGTTACAGCCTTGTCTAGAGCTGGGAGTTCTCTAAGGTAGCTCTCTTCCACGCGAGCGCTTCTCGCTCCGTTTTCTTCACCCATGCGTCCTTGCCGTCCATGTAGGCAGCGGCATCGTCAGGATGTTCTTGAGCCAAGCGGGTTTTGAGCTCTCCGTAAGCGCGGGCGACATCAGGGTGAGTTCGAAGATAGTCCCTGAAGGCGAGGTGCCGCTCAATCTCGTCCGAGCTGGACAGCGAGTAACAATGGACGTGGTGGGTCCTCTCGTGCCCGCCTTTTCGGAAATAGCGGCGCCCCGGAAGTCCGAATTCGCCCATAGCCTCATAACCGAGCGCAGCCATCTGCGGGTTGCACTTGTCAACCAGAGTGATGTCCTTGACCACAGGCATCATGTCGATGATAGGTTTGGCCCTCAGACCCGGCACCGAGGTACTGCCGATGTGATGGATGGCTACCAGGTTATCCCCTAGAATACGGGCTATCTTATCAGCTTCGGCCTGAAACATTGCGGGCCACTTTCGATTGTAGTCGACCACCAGTACTCGCCATGTACGCATGAGCTCCACGCTCCCTTCGCAATCGTGATCATACACCGGGACTCGTTCTTAGAATATCCGTGCTCCACAGGAACCAGGGGTTCACATAGGACATCCGTATTCCACGCGAGCCGGGGGCTCACAACTTAGGGAGGACAAAGGAATAGGGAAGCCGGCACTCATGCGCCGACTTCCCATATGAGACTTTGCTTCTACGACTTCGCTTCTTCAGGTTTGGTTGTTACTGCTTGATAAGATGTATCCACTCGCCGAAGAGGAACGATACGCGCCCGATGACTAGCGAAACGCGGCCCATGATCGCGTTTCCAAAGGCAGCGCCGAACGTGATCATGATGACCCACTTGCCCACTTCGGATACCCCAGTAAGCGTCCGGGTGGGCTTGAAAGTGAAGAAGAAGTAGCTTAGAGTAGCGAGCACGCCCGCAACGATAAAGATGTTGTCGACGGTTCTTAGGGGCAAGGCGGTAGACGCCAGTTGTTTCGTTAGCTGCTCGATAACGGCGCTGCGTATGGTGATGCCCGCTCCGACGCCAATTATGAACGACAGCGGGTAGCGCCTGGTCCATGACAGCTTGCTCCCGAAATACGGTCCGAACAGCATGAGCCCAAGCAGGACCGGAATGATCACAAGCCAATGCCCCTCGTTGACCAAGGGCCGCCATGCCTTTGTCAGCAGGTTTTGGTACCCTACCGAGATGACGTAGCCCGCGGCCGCTCCAACGTAGATGTGTTCTATGGTCCTATACATCACATTCTCTTTGAAGAGGTAAGAGAATGCTCCGATCGTCACCAAGGCTCCTACCCATGTCACAATACTGGTACTCACTTTGCTGCCCCCTTCCCAGCGAGGCCTTTGGAGCGCTTAATGAAGTAAGACGCGTTGCCAAACAGGATGAAGGCTATGAGCATGAGGTGTGCCATGCTCTGCGCGTCCATGCCTGCGGAGGCCGTACCCGGCTTGTTCATTAGCTTCTCGTACTCGGCCGCTCCTCTAAGCCCGACGAGCAAACCGGCAAGCTGTTTGCTCTGCAAGAACGGTTCAGCCTGCGGGGCTGTCACCGTGATCAGTCCGCCTATGATCGGAACCTTGTATTGGGAAATCTGCCTCACCCAGACCTCCGCGCTGTCGTCCGTGTAGAAGACGAACATGTCGAAGTCAGCGACTGTGTTGATTCCCTGGAGTATTGGCATGGTCGAGGTATTGTTGCCCTTCCAGTCGGTAGGGTACGCTTTCTTGATGTCTGCCGCCCACGCTGCCAGCGCGGTTTCGCCACCGGCTAAGAACCCAAGGTTGACGAAATCAACGCCGTACTCCTTGCCCGCCTTGACGTGAGGCTCCGTCAGTTTGTCTACAATCATGGGGCCGTGGTTCTTGTACGACACGCAAACTATCCTGACGCCCTTGGAGAACAAGTGGTCGAACAGCGCCACGGCGATGGGCTCGACGTCGGGCGCTCCGTCGACATAGTAGCCGAAGTCAAAGACGACCGTATCGCCGGGTTTCAGACTATCCAAGAGGGCAAACGCGTTACTCGTATAAGCGCTTACGTTTATCGGAAGACCTATCGGACTGACCATCGGAATGAGCACGACCAGTACTAGAAGGACATATAGCCATCGCGGATCGACTTCTCCTAGCTTGCGGATTAGTTCCACTTGGTTTCACCTCCTAGTCCCTTCCCAGGCCAAGGTGGGACCTGTCGATTCCGAGCAGAATCCGCGCGGAGACACAGATCATACCTATAGCCGAACTGATCATGATGCCGCGCACGCCGGCGAGGTTTAGGACCGACATTATCCAGTTGGTGATCGTCGGCATCCATGGGAACCAGGCTTCGCCGATGGGCGCTTTGGCGATCATGAGCATGACACCGGTGATTAGAAGCGCCGCCGCGTGAGCGTTATGAGCGCGGAACGCACGGTACGCTGCGGACGCCACGTGGAACGCGGCCATAGCGTAGAAAGCCGAGGCGGCGGGATCGATGATAGCGTTGAATACGAACTTGAACCCGCTGCTTTCCATACCCCAGAAGATCCCGGCGACAGCTGTAAAGACCATGGTGATGAGCAGCAGCGCGCTGTCAAAAGCGCCGGCCTTCTTAGCAGATATCTTCTGAGTGTGGTTGATCGCCAGGTTGATTGCGGCGAGAGCCAGGCTGAACGCGGACACGATGATAACCCAGTTCTGAAGCTCTACCGTTACCGCCGCGATGGCTTCAAAATCGAAAAAGTGTTCAAGGATCTGGATAAGACCTACTATGCCGGCCAGCACTATAGGGACTTCACGCTTCATTATCTATCACTCCCTTCCGCCTTACTTGCTGAGGAGATCGACGACGACATTGATGTTGAACGTGCAGAGGATGGCCCCCAACAACACCACGCCGAACGCGATCAGTTTGGCGAGGTCCTGCCCGTGAACGCTGCCTAACCTGGCCGTGTCCTTGGAGATGTAGGCGCCCGCGGTCAACAGTTCTTCACCGATAAGCGTGTAGTCGCAGGCGGCGGCAAAGAAAGGCAACTGGTAGGTGCTTGTGGTTCCGGCGATCGCGATTGAGCCAACCGCTACGGCGGCTTCAGCGAAGTCGACGGCTTCCGATGCGAACTGGCCGACGAATACGCATGCGGCTACCTTCTCTCGTTGGATCATGCCAAGCACGGCCGCCGCGTAAGCGTACTGTTCAGAGGAGGTGAAACGAACCATGTCTTGATCGTACTTTTCTCTCTTGCCCTCAACTAGATAAGCCTGTTGAACAGTCTGTTCGGCCAGCGGGTACACGTTGGGATAGGAGACTGCCACTACAAGCCTGGTATCATACCGTGCGGTCAATCTAGCGACATGCCCGACGATGTCTAGCGCGGCAAAAGTCGCACCCGCGGTGCTGGTAGTGATGTCCGCCCAGCCAGGAGTGCAAAAGACTGCTTTGCCCATTTCCGTGGCGCGCCCCACTGCCTCGTCGATAGCCTCCAAACCGGCTATCCTTCGAACGTCAGGCAACTTGCTCTTGGCTTTGTTGATGCCGTACAACATGGTCCCAATGGTAATCAACGTGAAAACTAGCCCGGCAACTCGACCCTCGATTAACACACTCTCTGCACCTCCTCAAAGGTGGGAAGATTTGTAAGTATAGGTAACTTCGTGGCAGTAAAGTGAGTTCCTGCAAAAATACATGAAGATCCCCAAAAAATACCATGAAGGGCAGGGGAGGGCCGGCAACACCAAAGCTTTAGCTGTCTGTTGCTCTTTGCTGGTTAAGCGGAACAAACAGGGCGCATCGTTCGGAGACATTGGACGCGCCCTGTTATTTGTGGCTTCTTGTGGTAGTAGGCGGCAGCTTGGGACTTATGTCTAGGAGCTTTATCCTGCTGCGTGTTCCCACTTTTTGTACCATAGGGGGACGATTTGGGACTCGTCGGACCGCCCTACGCTTTAATCATCTTCCGACCCTCGAAGTAGACCTCCTCAAGACCCAGCCCCAACGCGATCTTCTTGGCCTCGTCGACAAAGGTGTACAGGTCTTTGGCCATGTGAGAGTCCGAACCCATAGTGAAGTACCGGCCACCGCATTTCTTGTATATCTCCAGCATGTCTGCGTTCGGCATGGCTTCGTCGAGGCCGGCCCTGAGCGATGATGTATTCACTTCCAAGATGATGCCGTTTCTGACCATTTCCGTGCAGATTTCGCCCAAGAATTCTTTGCTGTAAATCAACTTCCGGTAGTATCTCTTCGGGAAGTCGAGGTGGCCAACGCAGTCAAACCCGCCGCTCTTTACTGATTTGAGGACGTCGGGCCAGTAGTCCTCGAAGCACTTCTCTACCGAAACGCCTCTTTGGATCATCTCGCCCGGGAACATGTCGTCTCCCCAGAAATGAACGCTTCCCAAGATGAAGTCGTAAGGAAAATGCTCGTATGATTTCAGCCCCTCCTGGTATAGATGGGGCTCGGAAAACTCGATGCCCGCGAGCAACTTGAGTTTAGGGGCATAGATACGCTTTACTCTTTGGAATTCTTCAAAGAACGCCCCGGCGTCGTAAATGCCGTAGCCAGGATCCTTGGGATTGTGGTCCGCGTGCTCGGTGAAGCAGAGGCAGTCCACGCCGATGGCCAGGGCTTGCTTACAGTAGTTTTCTAGCGGCTCTCGTGAATCGTTGGAGTGGTTAGTGTGTAAGTGTAGATCGCACCTAATCTGGAACACCTCTTCCTGGTTGCCGGTAAATAACGACTTGATTCTCCGGGTACTCCAGTGCGCGGCACTCCCGGGTAGTTCTTATAGAAGGCTAATCTATTGTACAACTCAGCATCTGAATCCGCAAAAAGAAGGATATTTCCGATTCGCAACGAAGGTGGGTTCTGTGAACATGTGTTGGAACAGATGTGCAGACTCCTGATTGTGGAGGGAGAACCGTGTCCATCAAATCCAAAGCTGTTGTCATGGTGGAGCCGCGTAAGGTTGAGATAAGGGAAGTGGAAGTGCCTGAACCCGCGACCGGTCAGGTTCTCATAAGGCAACACGCCTGTGCGCTGTGCACTATGGAACAGAGAATGTATGCCGGTATTACCAATTGGGGGTACGGCGGCGTTTGGGGTCATGAGGTCTCTGGAGTTGTTGAAGCAATAGGACCCGGCACCGTTACCGAACTGAAGGTAGGAGATCACGTGGCCCTGAGCGGATCCGGTGGTTGCGGTACCTGCTATTACTGCTCTATCGGGCTAAACCGGCTCTGCGCAGTCACCGGAATAGGTCGATCAAAGGCTTTTGATCCTGAATCAGGCAAGCTCATTGAAGGTAGTTTTGGACTGTCCGAGTACGCCGTAGCCAATGTCACCAGCGTGGTGAAGATGTCTCCGGATCTTCCGTTTGAAGAAGCGTGTTTCATTGAGCCTGTGGCGTGCGTTGTTCAGAGCACCAACAAGCTTGATATCAGGCTCGGACAAACCGTTGTGGTCATCGGGGCCGGAACAATGGGGATCCTCAACATGATACTGGCGAAGCTTAGGGGCGCCTACGTCATAGTAAGCGATCTTGATCCGGAGAGGCGAAAAAAGGCACTTGAGCTGGCTGCTCACGCGGAAATCGATCCTGCCAAGGGAGATGTTGTGGAGCAACTCAAAGCGCTTAACGACGGGCGCGGAGCCGACATCGTGGTTACAGCTGTAGGCAACAGAGCTGTAAACGAGGATGCTCTGCGTATGGTTGGACCCGAAGGCAAGATAATGCTCTTTGCTTCAGCTCATCCCGCCGCGCCTTTGACCTTAGATCCGAATGTCGTGCATCGTACCGGTATTTGCGTCACCGGCACCGTAAGTAAGAATCGAATAGATTCCTACCAAGCCGGGCTACTGCTGTCTAGACGGCTTATCAATGTAGCGCCGTTGATTGAGACCACGTTCCCGCTGGAAAGAGTCGACGAAGCGCTAGCTCTTGCCGCTGATAACGTTGTGTACCGTGTTGTTGTGACAATTTGAGCGAGTCGGGCAGTCCGTTCGTGAAGCGGACTGCCCGAGCAATATCTTGGTCACAAGGATAACTGGCCGGTGCCGGCTTTCGGAGACTTGCGGCGTCGGTCTAAGCCGGCTCAGTCTAATGGCTTGCGGCCATCTTACCTCTTGTACACTACCTTCCCGTCAACCATTACCAGCCATGACTTGCCCGTAATCTCCATGGGATCACCGTCGTAGATGCAGAGGTCCGCGTCCTTTCCGGGCGTGAGGCTGCCCACACGGTCCTGAAGCCCCAGGATTTCGGCGGCGTTCAAGGTTATGGCCTTCAGCGCCTCATCCTTGTCCATGCCCGCCTGTACGGCCATTCCTGCCATGAGCGGCAGAGTCGCGAGCGGGACGACGGGCGAGTCGGTCATGATAGCCACCTTAACGCCGGCTCTCGCCAGGATCCCGGGTGTCTCGAAGGTCTTGTTGGTTAGCTCGAACTTGCTCTTGTGCCCAAACGACGGCCCGATGATTGCCTTGGCTCCGGTTTTCGCGAGGTCCTCGGCGATGAGATGTCCTTCTGTGCAGTGATCCAGAGTCAGATCAAATCCAAACTCCTTCGCGATGCGGAGGGCGGTGAAGATGTCGTCGGCCCTGTGCGCGTGGGCTTTCAGCGGGATCTGCTTGCGCACCACGGGAAGGAGGGCCTCCATCTTAGCGTCATAAGCGGGCAGCTTGGAGGCGTCGTCCCCGGCCCGGTCGATCTGCTGCATGTATCTCACGGCCTTGCCGAACACCTCGCGGAGGATAGCCGCGGTCCCCATTCTGGTCATGGGAGTCTTGCCTTTGGCATTATAGACCCTCTTGGGGTTTTCGCCGAAAGCGATCTTCATAGCCAGCGGGTCTTTTATGACCATGTCGTCCACCCTGTGGCCGTAGGTCTTAACTGCCATGAATGTCCCGCCTATGGGGTTGGCGCTTCCCGGGCCGGTGGCCGCCACGGTTACGCCTGCCTCGCAAGCTTCCTTAACCGTGATGTCCAGCGGGTTGAACCCGTCGATGGCCCTCATGTGAGGAGTGACCGGGTCGGTCATCTCGTTGACGTCGTCTCCCTCGAATCCAATGGCGCTCTCCATCATACCGACGTGGCAGTGGGCATCAATGAAGCCTGGATAGACAGAGCGGCCGCCGGCGTCGATTATTTCCGCTTCTGCCGGGATGTCTATGTCAGCTCCCAGCTTCACGATCTTGCCGGCTTCCACAAGTATGGAACCCTTCTCAATCACAGGCGCGTCTACGGGATAAATCTTTGCGTTTGTAATCGCGATCATCGGTTTCTCCCCTTTTTATGAAATTCGTGAAGTGGCTCCGAAGAGTGATGCATCAGTGGTTCGACTAACTACCGTCGCAATCCTCCAGACGCCCTAGATGCTGCAATGGCCTGCTTGCTTCAATGTGGCGCGCGGGTAAACTGGTCGCGCCGGCGTCTCAGTCCGCGGGATGCGACATTCTGAAACTACTCTTGAAGGGCGAAATCCAAAGCCGCTTCAACATGTAGCTTTGTCGTGTCGAAGATAGGGATGTCCACGTGTTCCTGGTGAACCAGAAGCGGTATCTCGGTGCATCCCAGTACGACGCCACCTGCTCCGGCTTGAACCAGCTTATCGATGATGCGCAGGAACTCGTTCCTAGAGGAGTCTTCAATCTTGCCCAAGCATAGCTCGTTGTAGATGACGTGGTGGACGATCTCCCGGTCGTCAGGTCCCGGTATAACCGTCTCAATCCCGTGGGAAGCGAGCCTCTCATGGTAGAAGTCCTGCTCCATTGTGAACTTGGTCCCCAGCAGACCGACCTTCTCGATCCGCAGGGCCTTGATGGCCGAGGCTGCCGCGTCGGCGATGTGAATCAAGGGAATCCGGACTGAACGTTCTATTTCAGGAGCCACCTTGTGCATTGTGTTGGTAGCCAAGAGGATCAGATCGGCGCCGGCGGTCTCAAGCCGTACCGCTGAACTCGCTAGGATGCCGCCCAAGGTCTCCCAATCGCCTTGGTGCTGAAGTACCTCTATCGGGTGGAAGTCCAGGCTGTCCATCAGCAGTTTGGCAGAATGAAGCCCGCCGAGCCTCGCCTTGACTCCTTCGTTGAGCAACCTGTAATACTCGAGGCTTGACTCCCAACTCATTCCTCCGATGATTCCTATGGTTTTCACTGTGTTACTTCCTCCCTCCGGGTGCTTCGGTCATGTTGTGTTTGTCCCTCAACGTGTAGCGTTTCTTCTTATTCGGCTGCTGGGGCATCGGCCCATGGGGCGTCGGCCTATGAGGCGTCGGCTGATGTGGCGGGATAGGCGGACCGCCGACGCCTGCCTTACCACTCGCAGGCGCGCTCAAGGATACGGGCCAAGGCTTCGAGCCCTTCTTGGTCAACCGCGTCGAACCTGGCGAATACAGGGCTGTCTATGTCCAGAACGCCAACGATCTTGTCTCCATTGCGAAGGGGAACGACAATTTCGGAGTTTGACGCGCTGTCGCAGGCAATGTGCCCCGGGAACTCGTGGACGTTATCCACTACCTGCGTCTTGTTGTGTGCCACGGCGGTGCCGCATACGCCTTTGCCCACCTTGATCCTTATGCACGCGGGCTTGCCCTGGAACGGCCCGAGGACGAGTTCCGGTTGTCCTTCGCTCCCTTTATCGACCATGAGGTAAAACCCGCACCAGTTTATGTCCTTGAGGGCGTGCCAAAGGAGCGCCGCCGCGTTTGCCAAGTTGGGAATGGGCAGCCTTTCTCCCTCAACCATCGCAGCCAGCTCCTTTTGAAGCTGGGCATACAGCTGCCTCTTGTCGCTTGGGTAATCATAAGTCGATTGGGAGAACATTTGCGGTGACCTCCTTCAGTGTCCCGGTTCAGCCGGCATATTCCTGAGTTGCGCTTCGGTGTATGATCCTCGCCAGGGCTGCGATCCACTCCGGCACACACTCGGATCTTCATTTAGTCTGCGATGATACTACACAGACTGCCTTAGCTCCTCTTTAGACTTGGTTTTGGGCCTTGCTGGGTTGTGCAGATTCCAACGTCTCTTTTGCGGAGGGTCTCTGGGCCAAGGCGACGCCGGCTAAGCACGCCGTTCCTCCTAGCAACACGGACGGTCCAATTGCTTCGTGTAACAGAAGGCTGGATTGAAGCAGGCCGAACACCGGAACCAGGTAGGAAATAGTAGATGCCCGTGCTGCTCCCAACTTGGAGACGAGGCCGAAATACCAGATGACGGCAAGACCTGTCGGAAGCACGCCGAGAGCGGCAAGGGTTGCCCATGTACGACCTGTGGCTGTCGCCAAGGAAGGAAGAAGCGGCTCTGTGAAGGCCGACCAGAGCAGGAAAGGGATCACGCCTAACCCCGTGCTGACCGCGAGCACTGAGGAGGACGACGCGTCTAGCTTCTTGCCCAGGACAGTGTAAATGGAATATGTAATCGCTCCGAAGAACATGAGGGCCGCACCCAAAGCTCTGTTGTTCGCAGTACCTCCCGGCGCTTGTTCACCCACCAGGGCGATTGCCGCCACTCCGGCCAGGGACAGGACCAGACCGCCTATCTGATTTGCTCCGATGCGCTCACGCAGGAATACGGACGCCAGGATCGCCGCGTACACCGGCGCCGTGGATGCAATGATGGCTCCTTCCGCGGTGGACGAGTAGCTTAGTGCAATCACTTGGCTGGCGTAGGAAGCGACGGCGATGAAACCAAGTACGAACATGGACGGCAATTTGTCACGAAGGAGCTTAGCCATTTCTTTTCTTCCCTGATTTGCCGCAGAGATAGCGGCCAAGAACAGGGCTCCCGCGGAGTATCTCATGACAACTAGGGAGATAGGCGGTACGGTCGGCATGACTATCTTGGACAACGGAAACACGAGGGACCAGAACAGAGGCACCATAACGGCCTTGAATGCCACTTCGACGGTGTCTTTTCGCACAGTGAGACTCCTTCCGGCAGAACCGGTTGTCGGTGTTGACAACACAATATGCGAGACTGATTCAACAACGCCACAGTTACATCCTTTGAAGGTAGTTGGGGCGTGGGTTTTGTGGCTGCCGTTGTTGGGGATGGCCGGGTGGGCAGGAGTCTGGACCTCGAATCGGATGGCTGGTGAGAGTTGGGGTGCGAGGTGAGTGCTGTCCGGCAGTAGTCAGGGCGGGGTAAGTGTTGCATGGCAACAGTTAGGGCGTGGGGTAAGTGTTGCCGAGCGATAGTTAAGGGAAGGAATCCGACTCGACGTCCCGGAATACTTCTCCGGTAGAGAATTGGCGCAAAAGAGGCGATGCGTGATGGCTGAGGTCCTAACACAAGTTCCGGCGGATGACGGCAGATATGACGTGATTGCGGTTAGGAAGCGGTTTCCTGCCCTGCGCAGGACGGAAAATGGTTATCCTGTTGCGTTTCTCGACGGACCGGGCGGTTCACAGGTGGTCGACATAGCCATCGATGCCATGGCCGGGTACCTGCTGCGCGGGTCCGCCAACACCCACGGCGTCCACGGGACAAGCGTGGAGACTGACGAAATCATCAGTAATTGCCGCGCCGCCATGGCCGACTTCTTGGGTGGAACGCCTGACGAGATCGCCTTTGGCGCTAACATGACCACGCTCACCTATGCGATAGCCAGAGCAATTGCCCGTGATTGGAGAGAAGGAGACGAGATCGTAGTCACTGAGTTGGACCACAGGGCCAATGTTGACCCGTGGACTTCGGCGGCTGAAGAACGGGGCGTCAAGGTCCGATGGATACGAGTGGACCCCGAACTCCTCGTTCTTAAGACGCGGGATCTGTCCGATATCATCACCTCAAAGACCAAGCTCGTAGCGGTAGGGTTGGCGTCCAACGCCGTTGGTACAATCAACGACGTGAAGATGATAGCCAAGGCTGCCCACGAAGTAGGCGCCAGAGTGGCCGTCGACGCGGTCCACGCCGCGCCTCACATCTTCGTTGATAGGGATGAGATCGGAGCGGACATCCTCGTGTGTTCTCCCTACAAGTTTTTCGGGCCTCACCTGGGAGTGGCGTCGATTAGGCGCGACCTTTTCGATAGGTTGGAGACGTACAAAGTCTTGCCCCAGTACAATGACCCGCCCGATAAGATCGAGACCGGAACCCTGAACCATGAGGGAATAGCCGGAGCCGAAGGCGCGATACAGTTCATCGCCAGTTTGGGGCAGGGGGATAGTCGTAGGGAGAGGATCCGCTCCGCGATGGAAACCATTGAGTCCTACGAAGACCCGCTGGCCAACTGGGTCAGGGCTCAACTGCGCGCGATGCCCAAGGTGAAGGTCTATGCCGCGCCGGATGGAGTCAGGAAGACTCCGACCATCGCGTTCCGTGTTGACGGCTGGGCTCCCAGAGACGTCTGCCGCCACGTATTGAAGAAGGCAGTGTACGTCGCGAGCGGCGACTTCTACGCGACAACCCTGGCAATGGTCTTGGGTATCAGGGAGTCGGGTTCGTGGGTTAGAGCTGGCCTGGCTCCGTACAATACTCGAGAAGAAGTGGAGCGGCTGGTGGAACTGGTTTCCGAGATAGCCGAGTAGAGGGAAGACCTTGTACAGACCTGGTAGAAGAAACGCTAAGACCTCTCAGCGATGCCGGTCCTTCCCCTCGGAGCGTTGGAAGGCTGAGATGACGAGGAGCGCCGGGATGACGAGATGACGAAATGACGGACGGGGCAGCCGAGACATCGAAGTGGCTGCCCCGTTCTGCTGTTGCTTCATGGTTACTGACTCGGACCGTTTCCGATCGGACTGGTTACTGATCGGACAGGACAGGGTTACCAGACCGACCGGACAGGCGTCCACACAAAGCCCGCACCCGTAACACTGGTCAAACGCTTGTTTCCGACACTCCGTGTCGGGGTGGAGGCTCTATGATGTAGGCGGAATACCCGAAAAGGAGAGACCTTCGGTGGACGACAAGAAAGCCAAGGTTGGGTCTAAGAATGCTGAGTTCAAAGATGTGGGACCCGCGGGAACAATGAATGGCATGAACCGAACAGGCCGAATGCGGAACTCCAATAAGAACGGGGTGAACGGAGCAGCCGGAAAGCGAGTCTCCAAGAGGGACGGAAACCACTTCAGGGGCTGCATGGTCGGCGGGGCCATCGGCGACGCGCTCGGCATGCCTGTTGAGTTCCTCAGAGCGGACGCGATAATCCGCAAGTACGGACCCGGGGGGATCCGCGACTTGGAGGTATCCCCATCCGGCAAAGCCCTGATAACCGACGACACCCAAATGACCCTTTTCACTGCCGAAGGAATCCTGCGTGCCAACAATAGGGCTCTAAGCCGGGGCATTTGTCATTTTCCTTCCATTGTTCATGGAGCCTACCTGCGATGGTTGATGACTCAGGGCTATCCCAAGTTTGAAGACAAGTGGTGGACGTACAACGGCTGGTTGCTGAGCGTACCGGAACTCCATTTCAGGAGAGGACCCGGCAACACCTGTCTGAGCGCCCTTTCAAGCGGCGAGCTAGGGACCATATCATCCCCAATCAACAACAGCAAAGGGTGCGGCGGGGTAATGAGGGCCGCGCCGGCAGGTCTGTTCTATCCGCCGGAGGCTGCGTTCATGATGGCCTCGGAGTTCGCGGCGATCACACACGGACATCCATCGGGGTATTTGTCAGCGGGAGCTCTCGCCTACATGATTGCGGCCATCATCGAAGGTCAGGACCTGAGACGGGCGGCAAAGGGAGCGATAGCCGAACTGGGCAAGCACGATGGGCATGAAGAGTGCGTCGAATGTCTACAGAAGGCCCTGGATTTTTCGAGGACGAAACAGACGGACTTGGAGGCTATCAGGCAGATCGGGGAAGGTTGGGTTGGCGAGGAGGCCCTGGGAATCGCAGTCTACTGCGCCCTGAAACACCCGGATGATTTCGTCGGCGCAGTGGTCGCGGCCGTGAACCACGATGGCGACAGCGACAGTACCGGTGCCATCACAGGGAACATTCTTGGGGCTTATCTCGGGCTAAGCCGTATACCGCCGGCATGGGTTGATGTAATTGAACTGCGGGATGTACTGATCCAGGTCGCCGACGACCTCCTTGTCGGGTACCGGGATGACGAGGAGTGGGGGAAGAAGTATCCGGGGTGTTAGGGAGAAGTTGTCGATCTGAGTGTTGCCTGGCGGTAGTTAGGCGGCCTGCAAAGTGTCGTCTGGCGGTGTGCTCCGATTATTAGCATGTCTTGGTCGGCACACCATCTGCCGGTTTTGGCGGTTTCGGCTGCTTTTCAGACAAGTTTCCCGACTCGTCCACCGCGGAGACGGCTACAATAGAACCGCCATGAAGAAACTCGCATCAGCCATAGTGTTATGCCTATTTCTGACATCCGCCCTCCTCTGGGTCCAACTGCCGAAATGGCGAGGAGCCCAGAACCCTGAAGCGGTTCTCAATCAGCTGGTCCAAGACGCCTTGTCGGCCATGACACTGGATCAGAAGATTGCGGCCCTCTTCATGGTACGCCCCGAGGAACTGGGTGATCTCACCGCTCCGGGAGACCACCTCGAAGAAAACTACAGCAGCTACCCTGTATCGGGAGTCATCTTCTTCGCCAAGAACCTCATAGACGCCGAGCAGACTAAGGAATACATAGCTGACATGCAGCTTCTGTCCGGGATTCCCCTCCTCATCGCCACAGATCAGGAAGGAGGACGTATCTCGAGGTTCTCCCCTGAGACCTTCGACGTTCCGGTCCTACCCAGCATGTATGAGATTGGGCAAAGCGGCAGGCCAGAACGGGCCTACGAGGCAATGAAGGCGACGGGGGAGAGCCTCAAAGCCCTCGGGTTTAACGTGGACTTCGCGCCTGTAGCCGACATCTGGTCGAACCCGTTAAACACGGTCATCGGTGACCGGGCTTTCGCCAGCACTGCCGACGGTGTGGCGCCTTTTGTGAGGCAAGCGGTCCGGGGACTAGAAGACGCAAGCATCGCGTCTTGCGTCAAACACTTCCCCGGCCACGGAGAAACGGAAGCCGACACTCACGCCGGAACAGCGGTATCGAACGTGGACGCGCGGACCCTCCGCGAGCGTGAACTGGGCCCCTTTGCCGCCGGAATCGAGGAAGGCTGTCCCATGGTGATGGTCGCCCACATAAAGCTGCCGAACGTCACCGGCGATGACCTTCCTGCCAGCCTGTCTCCGGCTATCGTGCAAGGCATTCTCCGTGATGAGATGGGCTTTGAGGGCGTTGTCATCACTGACTCGCTGCAGATGGGAGCGGTGACCGAGTTCTTCTCACCGGAAGAAGCCCCCGTTATGGCGTTGAAGGCCGGATGCGACATCCTCCTCATGCCTGAGGACCTGCCCAGGGCGTTCAACGGGATCAAAGCGGCTGTGGAAGCGGGACAGATAACAGAGAGCAGGATCGACGAGTCCGTCCTCCGAATCCTGAAGTTGCGACTGAAGTATGGGGTGGCTGCGGAGCAGTGACCTGCTCAGGCAAACTGTCCCGCGCACTCTCGGGGGAGGTCTTGTCCCGTGTTCTCGGTATCCCTCAACAAACAG